>Ga0233380_1001376_pt1 | contig 10977 bp, 7 predicted proteins | sample ElkDunMinimDraft_9_FD_191541 | JGI IMG/M metagenome (GOLD analysis project Ga0233380, IMG submission 191541) | Fecal eukaryotic communites from dung pellets of Tule Elk in California, USA - Elk Dung F36 | ecosystem: Host-associated > Mammals > Digestive system > Large intestine > Fecal | place... | reverse complement strand
CTTGATGGTCGATGGCTATGCACAGGCCAAGACCCGCAGCAAGGCCGCCTTCGGACAGCTTGTCTGGCACATCACGGATCGTTTCGACCTGACTGCCGGTGCGCGCTATACTTGGGAGCGCAAGTCCGGCTTCTTTGAGCAGTTCCAGAGCGGGCCGGCCTTGACGCCCACCCAGATCCTGTTCGGCGCGCAGGCCATCCGCAACAGCTTCGGGCCCAATGTCCCGCGCTTCGACCTGATCACGCGCGAGAATAAATTCTCCGGCCTCGTGACGGCATCTTATCAGATCACCGACGATGTGCTGGCTTATGCGACCTATGCGCGCGGGTTCAAGTCGGGCGGGCTTAATCTCAATCCTACCAATGCACCGCGCGTCATTGCGCCGGAGCGGGTCGACAGCTTTGACATCGGGCTTAAGACATCTCTCCTCGACAGGCGTGTGACGTTCAACCTTTCAGCGTTCGAAACCCGCATCCGCAATTATCAAAGCCAGCAGATCGATACTGCCGTCGCGCAGGTGGCCTATATCGCCAATGTCGGCACCGTGCGTTCTCGCGGGATCGAGGCGGACCTGACGGTGCGACCGGCGCGTGGCCTGAGCCTCTTCGCGTCCGGCGCCTATATCGATGCGGTCTATCGCGATTTCTCGAACGCTCCATGCCCCGTCGAATATCTTGGCCTTCAGGCCGTGTGCGATCTTTCGGGGCGTAACTTGCCAGGTGTATCCAAATATTCAGGATCGATCGGCGGCAATTACAGCATGATGCTCAATTCCGGATCGGAGGTTTATGTGAACGGGGACTATAGCTACCGCTCGCGTTACAATGCGACCTACAACCTGCCCGAGGATTCGGAGGTCAAGGCGTTTGGCGTGGCCAATGCGCGCATCGGCATCCGCAGCAGCAATGCGAACTGGGACATCTCCCTCTACGCGCGCAACCTCTTCAACGAAAAATATATAAGCAATATCAACCCGGCCGCTTTCAATACCGGTCAATATTCGGGCAGCCCGGGCGAACCACGCACCTATGGTGTCGCTTTGAGGACCAGCCTGTGAGCCGCGCGGGACGCATCGCGCTGCTGGGCGCGACCATGATCGCAGGGTTCAGCCTCACGCCCGTTTCCACTGCAGCGCCCGCCCCGGCGTCCAAACCGGCGCAGACGCAGCAGCAGCCCAATATCATTGTCATCCTGGTCGATGACATGGGCTTTTCAGATCTTGGCGCTTTTGGCAGCGAGATACGCACGCCTAATCTCGACGCGCTGGCACAGGCCGGCACCCGGTTCACCAATTTCCACACCACACCCGTCTGTTCACCGACGCGTGCGGAGCTGCTCACGGGTGTCGATCATCATCAGACCGGCATCGGCAATTTCCCTGAGCTGCGTCAGGCCAACCAGAAGGACAAGCCGGGTTACGAAGGCTATCTCACCGATCGCGTCGCGACGCTGGCGGAGCGGCTGAAGGAAGCCGGCTATGCTACCGTCATGTCGGGCAAATGGCATCTTGGCTATGACGACCGCGCCAATCCGGCTGCGCGCGGCTTCGATCGGTCGTTCGCCCTGTTGGGCGGCGGACATAATCATTTCGGGAAAGATCCCGTCCAGAAGATGCTGATCCCCAATGCCGGCACGATCTACACCGCCGATGGCAAGCAGGTGCCGACCCCGCAGCCATTTTATTCATCCGACTATTTTACCGATCAGCTGATCGATTTCCTGCCGGCAAAGGCGGGAGGGCAGCCCTTCTTCGGCTATCTTGCCTTCACCGCGCCACATTATCCCCTGCATGCGCCTGCCGAGGACATTGCTCGGTACAAGGGGCGCTATGACACGGGTTATGACGTGCTGCGCGCGGAAAGGCTTGAGCGTCTGAAGGCGATGAAGCTGACCGGGGCGAACGTCATTCCCCATCCGCCCAGTTCACCCATCCGCTGGGCGTCGCTGACGCCAGAGCAAAAGGCGATCGAGGCGCGCAAGATGGAGGTTCACGCCGCGATGGTGGACCGGCTTGATCAGAATGTCGGCCGCCTCGTCGGCACGCTGAAAGAGCGCGGACTTTACGACAATACGCTCATCCTGTTCCTGTCCGACAATGGGGCGGAAGGTCATGAGTTAGACAAGTCGGTGATCGTGCCGGAACAGGGCAAGCAGATGCTTGCGCGCGGCGACAACAGCCTGGAATCAATCGGGACGGCACGTTCCTATATCTGGTATGGGCCGAACTGGGCGGAGGCGGGGACCGCTCCTTCGCGCCTGTATAAGTCCTTCCCAACGGAGGGCGGCACGCGCGTCGTCGCTTTCATGAGCGGCCCACACCGCGCCCGCGCTCAGATATCCGATCTCTACGTCTCGGCGCGAGATGTAGTACCGACAATGCTCGATTATGCGCGTGTTCCCATCGCTGCGAATGTCTCTGGCAAGGTGAGACTTGCACCGCAGGGACATTCGGTCCGGTCCTGGATCGATCCGACCGAAAAGCCGGGCAAGCCGCCGGAGGTGATCGCCAATGGCGAAATGTTCGGCCGGCTCTATGCGCGCAAGGGCCAGTGGAAAGCGGTGATGATCCCGCCGCCGACCGGCCCTGGCGTCTGGCAATTGTACGACGTCGTGGCCGATCCGGGCGAAACCCGCGACCTGGCTGCGGCACAGCCGAAAATCCTGTCGGCACTGCAGGCGCAGTGGACGCAATATGAGAAGGACAAGGGCGTGGTGCTGCCGACCATCCCGGGCAACTAAGCGGACGAGGCCGTCCTGACCGGGCGGCGAACCTCATCACGGACAGAGCAGCGGCTCGGGATCGATTTTCCGGGCCGTTTGCTTTTACCCATATGCGCGGCGCGGGTGTTACTCAGTCCGCTTCCATCGAGTCCATACAAAATGGAAATCCGGTGGTCGCGGCAGCGCCATTCGAGCAACCAGCGCTCCAAAACAGAATAGAGCCTGTTTCGGCCGCTGTGACCAAAACAGGCTCTATTCTGTGGCCCGCCCGCATCGCGATCGCGGCCTTTCCCCCCAGATCGGCCGCGCGTCGCCCCCTAAGCGGGCGGTTTACTCGGCGGCTTGCGCATATTCAAACGCGGGGGCCGGCGCGAGGAACTCGCCGGGACGCGTTCCGGTCGCGCCTTCCTTGTCGAAGGTGGGCGTGCCGTTGACCAGCGTCAGGCGCATCGGCGCAGGATCGCGGGTATAGCGCCAGGTGATGCCACCCATGCCGTCGGGCGCATCGAAAATTTTGCGCTCGGGCCGGCGTTCGATCTCGTCAATGTTGAAGACGGTGATGTCAGCGGGATTACCGACGGCCAGCACGCCGCGACCCTGAAGGTTGAAATGCTCGGCGATCTTGCCCGACTGCACGTGCACCGCTTCCTCGATGGAGATTTTGCCCTCGCGCACATAATAAGTGAAATAGAGCATATTCTCGCCCGGTCCGCAGAACATCTGCGCATGGGCGCCCGCATCCGATACATTACCCAGCGACTTGGGATCGCGGATCAGTTCCAGCACGACCTCTTCGTTCATGGGGAAGGGCGCCATGTGAACGGTGGACTTGACGCCGTTGCGCAGGATCCAATCCGCCATCGCGTCGGACCGATGCTCTATTCCGGTCATTTTCATATAGTCGGTCAGCGTCAGGTTCATCGGCCCCACGCCATTGTCCGAGTTACGCAGCAGCAGCCGATCGGGATTGTTCATCGGCGAATGCGGCCATGCCTTGGTGTCCCAGCTGACGCGCGCACGCGCACGCCAGTCGGCATCGGCGAGCAGCCGTTCCTTTTCCGCCCAGCTTTCCGCAGCCACGACCTCGTGCCACACAAAGTCCCCCGACTGAGCAAAGATCAGCGACTTGGTGAGTGACAAGGTGTTGGTCGGCGACACATGGGTGTAGGCCGTCCAGAAGTCGCGCCCTTGTGCCTTCAACTCCTCATGCTGACGCTTGAGGTCGGCAAGAATGGGCTTCTGGAAATCGAGGGTTGGAAGGCCGCCCCACTGCACGCGGACGTCCAATCCTTCGGTCAGGCGCGCGAAACGGGCCAGGGCGTCGGGGCAGTTGAGACGGATGAACGTGTCCATCACGACCTGACAGATCGTGCCGGGATTGCGGGCCAGCACCTCGAACAGGGCGCGATATTCCTTGTCCTCCGCGGCGAAGGTCGGCACCGGCCGATCATCGCCGTCAAAGTCGAGCTGGTTCGTCGAGAGCCCCATGGCGCCCGCCCTGCACGCATCTTCGAGCAGTTCGCACATGCGGGCAATCTCTTCGTCGGTGGCCGCGCGGGTCCAGGCGTCCATGCCCATCGCGGCAAGGCGAATGGCGATATGGCCGACAAAGGCCGCATAGTTCAGCGGCAACTTGACGTTCTTGACCATCGACGCCTTATATTCGGACCATTTCCGCCAGTCCCAGGGCAACTCATTCACGAAGGCCTGCTTGTCGATATCCTCGAAAAAGGCGAAGATGCCGACGATCTCGTCCCGCACTTTCAGATCGTCGGAAATCGGCGCGGCGGAGAAACCGCAATTGCCCATCACGATGGTTGTCGCGCCATAGCCGGGGAGTGGATTGAGGTCGTCCTGCCACCACATGGTCGCGTCGAAATGGGTGTGCGGTTCGATGAAGCCCGGTGTGACGTAGCATCCGGTGGCGTCAACAATGCGCTCACCGGGCTGTTCGGCGAGGTCAGCGCCGATCTCGGCGACCGTCGCACCGGTTACGCGCACGTCCGCCTTATAAGCAGTGCGCAGCGTGCCATCCACTATGGTGCCGCCGCGTATCAAGATATTCGACATGTTTGTTCCTCTCCGGCCCGGCGTCCCCATGCTGGTCGCCGACTCTTAAGCATGGCTAATCTGCCGCAAGGGCGGACTGGAGAGAAATAAACGCGTGCAAGTAGGCTCAGCGCAGGGCGCAGAATGGCTCATACGATGATCCCTTTTCGCCGGGAGAGCCGCAGCGGCGGCGTCACGTGCGTTGCTCGTCACCGAGACTTGCACCCATGTCAGTTTTATTTTAGTCCAATAGGACGAAAATAAAACTGAGGGGCATATGCTGCACATCGACGACAGGCTCCATTCACCGGGGAATGAGCAGGACTGGTTCGAGGCTTACTGGTTCGGCTTCTACGTTCCCGCGCGCAAATTGTCGGTCTATATTTATCCCTGGTTCCGCCCCAATCTCGGAACTTGGGGCGGCGGCGTGCTGGCATGGGATGATCGGGGCCAAACCGCCTGGACGATGCTGCATTGCGATTATGCCTGGGGGCGGCCGTTCGAGGGCGAAGCGTCAATGATCAATGGGGAAGGCATCTCCACGCCGCAGGGCGTGAGGATCGATTGCCTGGAGCCTGCTAAGCGCTACCGTATTCGCTACGACCGGCCTGCGCTCGGCTTTGACATAGAGTTCGAGGCGAGCGGTCCTGCCAATCAGATCGCCGCCACCACAGCCGAAGAGAACATCTTCAAGGGGCATATCGACCAACCCGGACATTATAGCGGACAGTTGCGTGTCGGGTCGGATATGCTTGATGTCGACTGCTATTGCGTGCGTGATCGCTCCTGGGGGCCGCGGCGTGACGACTTTGCTGATATGCATGTTGGCTATTATCACGCCACGGCGTCGGCGCAGGATGCCTTCCTTCTAGTCACGCATTTCGGGGATGAGCCCGATCGGTCCAGTCTCCTTTCGGGCTATCTGATCCGGGATGGCCGGCATGCAAAGCTCACGGAAGGATGGGCGCAGCTTATGCGCAATATCGACCACTCGCCTGCATCCTGCCTGGTGGAGGCGACGGATGAATTCGGGCGCAAACTGGTGGCTAGAGGCGTCGCGAACAATCATATCGCGCTTCAGCTTCAGCCCGGGATGTTCAACTGGTCGAGCCTTGCGGAATGGCAGTTCGATGATGTCACCGCATATGGCGAGTTGCAGGACACCTGGCACCCCGACAAGTATCGCGCCTTCGCGCGAGGACAGGCACCGAAATGACGGCAATCCTCGATGATCCCGCGCAGGATGCCATGCTGTGCCAATGGGTAGAGCAATTGGGGGGCGGGCAGATAGATGACGTCCGGCGCATTGGCGGCGGCGCATTCAGAACGAGCGTTCGCGTCGGGCTGCGCGATACGCAGGGCAGTACAAGGACACTGTTCCTAAAGATCGACCTGGGCTCGGCGCCGCCCACGCCCTTCACGTTGGAGCGCGAATATCAGGTGCTTGCTGCCCTAGATGGCCGGGGACGCGCGCCAAGGGCACTTGGATATGCCTCCGCCTGGGCCGCAATGGCTATGGAATGCCTTGAGGGTGAGGCGGATTACGGACGGGTAGACGATGCCGCGCGTCGGTTGCAGATCGAGCGGTCCTATGTCGAGGCGCTTAACGAGATCCACCGGATCGACCTTACCAGTATCGGTCTTCCTCACCTGCCTGCCGGCCGGAGCATTGCCACGGCGGTGGCGGACGATCTGGCGCTGTGGCGGGACCTGCTCATGCAGGGAGTCGCACGGCCTGACGCTATCACCCTGTTTGCGCTTGCCTGGTGCCAAATGCGGCTGCCCCAGGACAATCGGCCTGCAGTTCTGGTTCAGGGGGACGCGGGGCCGGGCAACTTTCTCTTCGCCGCTGATCATGTGACCGGCGTAGTCGATTGGGAAATGGCGCATGTCGGGCATCCGCTGGAGGATATTGGCTGCATCCTCGCGCGGTCGCTGGTTCAACCGATGGCGCCCGCCAACCGCCTGCTCGACACCTATTCGGAAGTTTCGGGGACGCAGTGGACCCCAGAAGAGCTGCTTTACGCGACCATATTGGTGATGACCCGGTTCAGCGTACCGATCAGCCTTGCTCTGGAAAGCCGCAACACTGGCATGGATTTCGGTCTCACCAACGGTTATTTTCGGATGTCGCAAATTTCGCTGCTCAGCCTGATCGCACAGGCCGAAGGCCTGACATTGGACCAGCAGGTGCCGCAAACCGGCGCACGCCCGGAAATCGGCTTCGAGTTCGAATATCTGCGCAGCGTGCTCCGCGATATCATCCGTCCATCACTTGGCGACGATTATGCGCGTTATCGGCTGGACGGCGCGGTGGGGTTGCTATCCTATCTGGGCGCGGCACTGGACGGCGGAGATGGGATCGAGGAGCGGGGCGATCGCAGCACGATCAGCGACTATGAGCAGCTGGTCGGGGAGGGTGGGCTCGCGCTTGAGCATACCGTGCAGGCGCTTTTCACAGATGCCCTCTATCGGGAGCGGTTGATGCGCGACATGCTCGGCCCGCTCCACGGTCGACGTATCGCCATCTGAGCTCTGTCGCCAAAGCATCACGCCCAGCTCATCAATCGATATGTATTTTTCGGAGTGTTTCCTGCCTTATGCCCAAGATCGTCGATCATGAAGAGCAGCGCCAGCTCATCGCCGCTGCCGTCATGCAATGGATCGCGACCCACGGCGTCGAGACATTGTCGCAGCGCAATGTCGCGGCGCTGGCGGGCCGGTCGAAAGGAAATGTGCAACATTATTTCCCGGACAAGGCGTCGCTGATGTTCGGCGCGCTCCGCTATATTTCCGGGGAGCGCGAGGTACGAGAGCGGCCTTCGGACGAAGGGGACAAGGAGGACCGTTCGCTCGCCTTGCTGCGCCGTCGGCTTGCCGCCGTGTTGCCCACCGACAGCAAGCGAGCAGACGAGTGGCGGGTGCGGCTGTCACTCTATGTCTATGCGAACCGCGATCCGGAAATGCAGGCCTATCTCGCCGACCATGCCGAGGAGGTGCTGACTCGCGGTACCGCCGACGTGCGCGCCGCGCAGGAGCATGGCAGCGTACGCTCTGACCTTGACCCCCGTTTGACCTTTCAACGCCTCTCAGCAGCCGTATCGGGCATTGCGGTGGCGGCGCTTGCCAACGGAGGGCGGCTGTCCGGCGAAGAGCAGCATGCAATGCTTGAAGAAGCGCTCAAATCCATTGCCGCCTGACATCCGCATCAGGCCATGACGAGGAACCGACCCATGACGCATAAGCAACCTCTACATCTTCGTCCTGGTCTTTCGGTATGAGCGCGGGGGAGAAGGGCCTTAGCGACCGCACCGCGATCGTCACAGGTGGCGCCCGGGGGATCGGAGCGGGAATTGTTCGAACGCTTGTCGCACAAGGCGCGACAGTGATCATCGCGGACCTATTGCGGGAAGAGGGCGAGGCACTCGCGCTGGAGCTGGGCAACAGCGCAAAGTTTGTTACGCATGACGTGACCGACGAAGCATCCTGGCTACGCCTGCTGGAACAATGCGGCGCGGTTGACGCACTGGTGAACAACGCCGGCATCCTGCATTTCAGCACGATCGCCGACACCAGCGAAGCCTTGTTCCGCCGCACGCTCGACGTCAATCTGGTCGGCACATTCCTTGGCCTGCATACGGTGGGTGCGGCGATGGCAACACGCGGCAGCGGGTCGATCATCAACATATCCTCGGTTGACGGTTTGAAGGGCGCCAACGGACTTGCTGCCTATGCTTCGAGCAAATGGGGCGTTCGCGGACTGACCAAGGTCGCCGCCCTCGAGTTTGGGCTTTCCAATGTGCGGGTAAACTCGATCCACCCGGCTGGGATCGATACGATCATGGCCAATCCCAACAAGGAGACACCGGAAGAGGCCGCTTCGCGCTTCACCGATTTCCCATTGCAGCGCATGGGCCGACCCGATGACGTCGCGGGGATCGTGGCTTTCCTATGTTCTGACGCGGCCGCCTACATCACCGGGGCGGAGATTGCGGTCGACGGTGGCCTGACTTCCGGCCGCTATTATCGCGGACTGCCGGGCGCGCCTGCGTAAATTACAAGCCGTTCTTAATTTGCTCGATTGACATTATCGTCCATCTGGACGAAAAAGGTTTCGACTTCGGCAGCGATCACATCTGAACCTAACGCAGAGAGTAAGCGCCGCAGAATAACAGGACGTGACTGGAATGAAGACAATATCCAGCGCGCGGAGGGAGAGGATATGCAAGCGACAGCCAAGTTCTGTAATATTCGGTATCTTCGCACATGACGGCGACACTATATGGAATGAGCAGTCCCAATGTGGTCAAGATATTGATCATGTTAGAGGAACTGGGCGAGCCCTATAATTTCGAACATGTCGATCTGTTTTCAGAAGGACAGTTCGGTGCCGCCTTTCGCACCCTGAATCCCAATTCGAAGGTGCCGGTCCTAGTGGTGGACAGCGAGCAGCCGATCTTTGAATCGGGAGCGATCCTGACCTATCTGGCTGAACGACATGGCCGCTTCCTGCCCGCTTCGGGAATTGAGCGGTATGAGGTATTGAAATGGACGTTCCTGCAGGTCGCGACGGTTGGGCCGTTGCTCGGGCAGCTCAATCATTTCTCCACCTATGCGCCACCGGGGCAAGATTATGCGCTCGGTCGCTACCGACGGGAAGCCCATCGCATCTACACGCTGCTCGACGAGCGGCTTGCGCAATCGCCCTTTCTCGGCGGGGCCGACTATTCGATCGCTGACGTGGCCACGCTTCCCTGGACCGATTATATCGAGAAACACGGGTTCGACCGCGACGCCTATCCCTCGCTTGCTCGATGGCGAGAAGCACTCGAAAAACGGGAGGCGGTGCAGCGTTCGCGCGCCTTTATCTTGCGCATTCAAACGGAAGATCAACGTCGATTTAACGCCGGTTCGCCAGCCGCGCGCAGACGCTTCTTCGGCCTGGGCAACGAAGCCGATACCGGCGGCTGACGCCCGGAATTAGCTAACACTATCAAGATAAAATATTGAAAAAGGGGAGTAAAATGCCAGGATCATTGCGCCTGCGCCATTCGAGCGCTCTTGCCGGCTTATTTCTCAGCGCCCCGTGCTGGACATCGATGGCAGCCGCGCAGACTCCACAGGCTGCCGACAGTCAAGGTTTGGCGGAAATCGTCGTTACTGCGGAACGGCGCAGCGAGAATTTGCAGCGCACGCCTATTGCGATCACCGCAATCACCAGCGATGTGATCGAGACGCGCCGGATCACCGATGCGACTGATCTCAACGCCGTTGCACCCAGCCTGACGGCGACCAGCGGCCCCTCCAACAAGGGCCATCTCGTCGTCTTCATTCGCGGTATCGGCGAATCCGAGCCCATTTTGACCGCCGACAGCCCGGTCAGCATCTATGTTGACGGCGTCATCCTCGGGCGAAGCACCGGATCGGTGTTCGAGCTTGTCGACCTTGAGCGTATTGAAGTGCTACGAGGGCCTCAGGGCACGTTATACGGGCGCAATACAACGGGCGGCGCGATCAACCTGATCACGCGACGGCCCGCCGATGAGTTCGGCGTGGATGTGCTCGGCAGCTTTGGCAGCCTCGACTATCGGCAGGGGCGCATCTCGGTCAATACGGGCCTGCTGGGAGACAGCGGGTTCAAAGCAAAGCTATCCTACATCCATCGTGAGCGGGACGGCTATGGCAACGACATCAAGGTGCCGCGCCGCAAGGACCCAGGCGCCTATAATACCGACGCTGTCCGCGCCGTGCTCGACTTCGACCGTGGTGGCGCGGTGCGGGCGACCTATGCATTCGACTATTCCGAGACCGACGCCATCATCCCGCCCAGCCAGCTCACCGCCATGTCGGCCGATGCCGAAGCCTATTTCGCGCAGTCGCCCTCTCTTGGGGGAGCGCCGCTTGTCGGGCCGTCTTCCGACCGCCGGCGCCGCCTCAATCCCGATTTTTCTCCCGGCTTCGACCGCAATTTCGGCCATTCCATCACCGCCGAGATAGACCTCGGCCCCGACACGGTGCTGCGCTCGATCAGTGGCTGGAAATCCTGGCGCAATCGGATCATCAATACCGATCTTACCGGCAATAGCGGGCTCATTGGGCGCACGCTGGCCGGGATACAGCCGGTCGAGATCTTCGGCGCGACGAATAGCCGGCGTCAAAACCAGTTTAGTCAGGAACTCAACCTGATCGGTGGCATTGGCGACAGGT
>Ga0233380_1001372_pt1 | contig 10991 bp, 9 predicted proteins | sample ElkDunMinimDraft_9_FD_191541 | JGI IMG/M metagenome (GOLD analysis project Ga0233380, IMG submission 191541) | Fecal eukaryotic communites from dung pellets of Tule Elk in California, USA - Elk Dung F36 | ecosystem: Host-associated > Mammals > Digestive system > Large intestine > Fecal | place... | reverse complement strand
CGCGCCGGCGCTCCTTGGCGGCGATGAAAAGGTCGAGCAGGATGTCCCAGGCCGGTTCGCCAAAGAGTTCTTCCGAGCCGAAGATCTTGGTACGGCGCCGGCGATCGTCGTAGCTCTGCCGCGCAAGCTCGACCCAGACCGGATGATCCTTGCCATGGGGCGTGTCCGGCGGGCGGCCCGCGGCCTCGGCGCGCGATCCATGTTCCGGGTGCGCCGTCATCTCCAGTTCGCGCGCCATGGCCAGAAGTTCGTTCGCAATCCCGATCAGTCGCATCGCCTTGGCGCGGTTGCGCATGACCTGTTCGGCTCTGTTCATCGATGCTCCGCTTGCCCCCGGGCGATCACTGCGGTCCGCCTGCTCGTGGATTCAGCCTGCGCCGGGCGGCCCGCGGGTTCCGTCGGGCGCCGCAAGGCGGCTCCCATGGCGCGGGCGGGTCGCTCCGGCGGGCGCAGGATAAGCCGGGAGCCGCGCCGGCGTCGTGGGCAGCCTACTCGGTATCGGATGCAACCAGGGTCACGCCGAATTGATCGGCCAGGGCGCAAAGCGCGCGATCGAGATGCGCTGCCGGGAGCACGGCCCCGAGCTGGTCCAGCCGTGCGAGAGCATGGGCCAAAGTCTCGACAAGTTCTTCGATTTGTTGGCGAACGTGCGGGCCTGCAGCGCCTGGCAGATCGCGCGAGACACAGGAATCATCGCTCACAAGACGAAGGGGGGCGGCGCCCGGTCCAGTGTTGCCCGCATCCTGCACGAGAGTACTTTCATCCGTATCCGATACTAAGACGCGGCAAGGAACTGACGTCGTTCTTCATCGGCCGTATCAGCTGCGACGGGAATTACATAAGAACACGTATTTAACAGGGCATGAACTGATGCATACGTAGTAAGCCGAATAAAGTGCTCGTCTCAGGCGCTTCGCCGTGAGCTTCCGGCGGGGAATGCCAGGCGTGACCCGACCCGCCTCGGTGCGTCCGTCAGGCGATCAGATCAGGCGATCAGATCAGGAGAGCGCCGCGTTCAGGCGCTCGCAGGCTGCGCCGTTCAGCTGGAGCCGCGCGGCGCGGGCGAGGTCGGCGACCTGCTCGGGCGACGTGGCGCTGGCGATCGGAGCGGCGATGCCCGGCTGAGCGTTCAGCCAGGCCAGCGCGACTTGCGCCGGGGTCGCGCCGATCTCGTCCGCGACCGAGCGCAGGACGTCCAGCACCTGCCAGCCACCACGCGCGACAGCATCCTCCAACGCGTGAGCGCGCGGATTGCCGGCCCAGTCGTCCGCACTGCGGTACTTGCCGGTGAGGAACCCGGACTGCAGCCCGTAGAAGGGCATGACCGCGATCCCGCGCGCGACGCACAGATCCTGCAGCGCACCTTCGTATTCGTCGCGGGCAACCAGGTTGTAGAGCGGCTGCGCGGCGGTGAAGGGCTGTGCGCCCATGCGCTCGGCAACGCCAATGGCCTCAGCCAGGCGATCCGGTGCGTAGTTGGACACGCCCAGTTCGCGCGCCTTGCCCGCGCGGAAGGCCGCATCGTATGCGCCCACCGCTTCGTCAAGCGGTGTCGCCGGATCGTCGCGATGGACATAGTATAAGTCGAGATAGTCGGTGCGCAGCCGCTCCAGCGAGCCTTCCAGGGCCGCTGCAACGGCATCGGAGCGCAGGCAGCCGGGCGGGCCGCCCATGCCGGTCTTGCTGCCGATCCGCATCTCCGCGCGCACGCCGCGGCTTTCCAGCCAGGCGCCGATGATCGTCTCGGATTCGCCGCCCTTGTTGCCGGGCACCCAGGAGGAATAGCCCTCTGCCGTGTCGATCATTCGCCCGCCCGCCTCGTAGAAGGCGTCGAGCACTGCGAAGCTGCGGTCCAGATCGATCGTCCACCCGAACACATTCCCGCCCAGCACCAGCGGTATGCCGGCCAGGCAGGGATGAGCGGCTGGGGACGAACTCTGGCTAGCCACCGAAGCGTTCCTTCAGTTCCAAAAGGGCGATCGCGGCCTTGGCTGCCTCGCCGCCCTTGTCCTTCTGCGCGGGATCGGCACGTACCAGCGCCTGCGCTTCGTTCTCGACCGTAAGGATGCCGTTGCCGATGGCAAGCCCGTCCATCGTCATGGCCATGATGCCGCGCGCGCTTTCGCCCGCCACGATCTCGAAGTGGTAGGTCTCGCCGCGGATCACCACGCCGATGGCCACGAACCCGTCATAGTCGCCGGTCGCCTCGGCAAGCGAGATGGCGGCGGGAATTTCCAGCGCGCCGGGCACCGTGATCGTCTCGCTGGTGTGGCCGGCCGCCTTGATGGCGGCGCGGGCACCGGCGATCAGCATATCGTTCAGGTGGTCGTAAAAGCGGGCCTCGACGATGAGGAACTTAGCCATTGCGTTCGTCTCCTGCGCCGTCGATGGCTTTCTCGCCGACGATGTTGAGCCCATAGCCCTCAAGGGCGACGAGCGAGTGATGGGTGTTGGTCAGCAAGATCATGTCGTGCACGCCCAGTTCCGCCAGGATCTGCGCGCCCACGCCGTAATCGCGCAATTCGTTGAGGTCGGGCTGCTCGCCCGCGCGCACCCGCTGCTTGATGTCGATGGAGCGCGACATGAGGCTCCACATCGGGCGGTTGATCAGCACGATCACGCCGCTGCCGGCCTCGCCGATCACTTCCATCGAGCGATGCAGCAGGTCGCTGCGCGGGCCCTGGTCCTCGCCCAGGATGTCCGCGAAGATCGACACGGTGTGCATGCGCACCATGGTCGGCTTGTCGGGATCGATCCGGCCCTTGATCAGGGCCATGGTCTCATCGCCGGTAGCCCGGTTGTAGTAAGTGCGCGCCGTCCACTGGCCGCCGTAACGGCTCTGGAAGCTCAGGTCCGCCTTCTTCTCGATCATGCGATCGTGCTTGCGGCGGTAAGCGATCAGGTCGCGGATCGTGCCGATCTTGAGGTCGTGGATCCGGGCGAAGCCGATCAGGTCGTCCATCCGCGCCATCGTGCCGTCGTCGCGCATGATCTCGCAGATCACGCCCGACGGGTTGAGGCCGGCGAGGCGCGAGATGTCGACGGCGGCCTCGGTATGGCCGGCGCGCACCAGCACGCCGCCATCACGGGCGCGCAGCGGGAAGACGTGGCCCGGCGTCACGATGTCGTCGCGACCCTTCGTGCCATCGATCGCCACGCTGATCGTGCGGGCGCGGTCGGCGGCCGAGATGCCGGTGGTCACGCCTTCGCGCGCCTCGATCGAGACGGTGAATGCGGTCTCGTGCCGGGTGCCGTTCTTGGGGCTCATGGCGTCCAGGCCCAGCTGCTCGCACCGCTCGGAGCTGAGCGAGAGACAGATCAGGCCGCGGCCGTGAGTCGCCATGAAGTTGATCGCGGAAGGGGTCGCCATCTGCGCCGGAATGACCAGGTCGCCTTCGTTCTCGCGGTCTTCGTCGTCGACCAGGATGAACATGCGGCCGTTGCGCGCCTCGTCGATGATCTCCTCGATCGGGACCAGGACCGGGCGGTCGTCGTTTGCGAAGAGCACGCGCTCCAGCTTGTGCAGCGTCTCCGCGGTGGGGTTCCAGTCGGGCTCGGTCAGGTCGCGCAGGGTGTTGGCGTGGAGCCCGGCGGCGCGGGCGAGGCCCGAGCGGCTCATGCCCCCTTCGGTAACGAGCTTGCGGACTTTTTCGATGAGGTCGGTGGCCATGTGCTCTCACATCACATTGAAGTGTGATCGCCGTACACATCGATCACATCTGACGCAACGAGCAAATGCACCAGCATGTTGTTCTTGAAATGTTCTTAACATTCGGCCGCCAATATGCGATCCCTCCCCACGCCGAAGTCCTTCGGCAAACGGCGGGTGCGGGTGGCGGAGACGTTCGCGATTCAACCCCGTGCCATGCGGCCGGCGCTCAAGACGGGCGCCTGCATCAGATGCGAAGCCTTCGATCTGTTTCGGCATCTTCGGTAAGGTAACTCCGGAGCTCTCCCGAAACGCAGCCGGCGTTTCCAATGCGAGCCTCGCGCGCCGCTGCTTCGCACATCATGAGAGGTCGAGCCGGTGGTCCGCTTTGCGCGCTTCCTCCACCGGCCAGTCGCAAGATGGAAACGCGTGCCAATCCTGTCGTGCCAGGCAGTGCCGGCCGCAACGTCCGCCGTCTTCCACTCAGGCGTTATCCCGCATTCGCCAGCGGGCGTTCACTCATGCTTGCAGGGTCGTAGCTGAAAGTGCGGGCCGTGACGACGCTCGGCCCCTGGCAGCGCGAATGCCGGCTTGCATCGCGGGGCATTGAGCCCGGCGTTCCGTGTCCGGCCGATCCGCCCACCGCATTCACCGATACGGGGAGCCTTGCCCCTCGGCTTCTCCCCGGCATGCCGGGGAGAAGCGCGAAGGTCTTCCGAATTACTCGGGCTTCTTGCCGCCCATCATCTTGCTGATGTCGACCTGCCCGGTGGCGAGGCCGCCCATGAAGCCGCCGTCGACCGGCAGGACGATGCCGTTGACCACGCCGGCGAGGTCGGAGTTGATCAGCACCAGCGGGCCGGCCTGCTCTTCCGGAGTGGTGTAGCGACCCAGCGGCTCGGCGGCGGCGTCCACCACTTCCTTGCCCGAGGTGGCGTGGAAGGTCGCCATCATCGGCGTCTGCGTGGGGGAGGGCAGCGAGCAGTTGATGCGGATGCCCTTCTTGATCAGGTGCGCGCCCATGAACTGGGTCCACACGATGACCGCCTCCTTGGAGAAGGCATAGCCCTCGCTGACCTGATCCATGTTGGCTTCGCACCATTCCAGGCCAGCCTGGAAGCCCTGCGTCTGCAGCAGCTGCATGTGCACGGGAATGCGGCGGCTCCAGCCCAGGCCACCGGTCGAGGCGATCGAGATGATCGCGCCCTTGTCGCCCATCAGCGGGATCACCTGCTCGGTCAGGTGGCGCGTGCCCAGGAAGTTCACCTTCATGGTGTCCAGCGCCGGGAAGCCGCCTCCACCCGGCAGGCCGGCGCAGTTGAACAGCGCATCGACCTTGCCGCCCACGGCCGCGACGCCCGCCTCGATCGTCGCCGGATCGCGCAGGTCCACCTTGTTGAACGAAGCGAGCGGCAGGTCGACGTCCTTGAAGTCGAAACCGTGGACTTCGGCGCCCAGCTTCAGCAGCAGCTCGGCCGTTGCCTTGCCCATGCCGGAGAAGCACCCGCTGACGATGACGCGCTTGCCCGCGTAGCCCAGAACGTCGCTCATGATACTTGGTCCTTCCTCTCGGTGGCGGGCGCCAGACTACGATGCCGGCGGCCCGATTCTGGCGCCCGTGTCAGGCCCCCGTCTCAGGCGGCAGTGCTATGCCGGGGCGGGGTGCCGCTTCAACCGGCCCGGTTCGTGATCGCGGAGGCGATGGAGAGGCCGGGGACCGGCCGCGGCCGCGCCCCGCCTGAGCCTCCGGATGCCCCCCGGCTCCCCTCACAGTTTCGGCATCGGGGCGGCTCCGTCCGCCGCGCGCTTGCCCAGCGATTCCCGCGCCTTGGCCCGGATATAGGCGTGCAGCTGGCGGATCTCCTGGTCGCTGAGCATCTCGAAGCGGGGCATGCCGCGCTCCATCAGCGCGCCCGACTTCAGCAACTGCGAGAAGCTGTCGAGGTGCAGGGCGATGCCGGACTCGCGCAAGTCCGGTCCCGGCGTTCCGGTCGATTGCAGGCCGACGCCGTGGCAGGCCGCACAGCGGATCGACAAGTTGCGTCCGGCCGTGACGTCGGCTTCGTTCAGTACCAGCGCGGGATCGTCGAGCGCGGCCACTTCGAAGCGCGGCGGCTCGCCCTTCGGCAAGGTCGCCTTTGCGTCCAGGGCGAAGGTCAGCAACCGGCGCGGCTGGACCCCGTACTTCCAGCCCATGTCCATGAACTTGCCGTAAGCTGCGGTGGTCCCGCCATAGCCGACGAGGATCGAGACATATTGCTTGCCCTTCAGCCGGAAGCTGATCGGCGCGCCGATGATCCCGAGGCCCGCGTCGAAGTTCCACAATTCGGCGCCGCTCTTGGCATCATAGGCGCGCAAGAAGCCATCGGCCGTGCCTTGGAACACCAGGCCGCCCGCCGTTGCCAGGGTGCCGCCGTTCCACAGCCCCTTGTGCTGGACCCGCCAGGCCTCCTTCTGGGCCACCGGGTCCCACGCCACCAGGTAGCCATGGCCGTCGCCCGGCTTTTCGACGATCGGCTCCAGCATCAGGCCCATGACGTTGAAGGCGTTCTCGGATCCGCCCTGGCGGGAGAAGCGGGCGCCGATCTGCTGCTGGGGGATATAGACCAGCCCGGTCTTGGGACTGAAGCTCATCGGCTGCCAGTTGTGGCCGCCGATCGTGCCGGGCCAGATCTTCGTCAGGCCCTTTTCATAGCGGATGTCCGGGTTTTCGATCGGCCGGCCGGTCTTGATGTCGATACCCTTGGCCCAGGTGATCACCGTGGTCCCCCCGGCCGAGATCACCTTTCCGGTCTCGCGGTCCAGCACATAGAGATAGCCGTTTGTTGGCGCGTGCAGGATCACGTCACGCGGCTTGCCGTCCACCGGAATGGTGGCGGTGACGATGTTGGGCGTCGCCTTGTAGTCCCAGGAATCGCGCGGGTTCTCCTGGTAGTGCCAGATGTACTTGCCGGTATCGGCATCCAGCGCGACCACGCTGGCGGTATAGAGATTGTCGCCGCCGCCCGGGTCGCGCGCCTCGGGATCGTAGGGCCCCGCGTTGCCGACGCCGATGTAGACGCGGTTGCGCTTGGGGTCGAAGGTCATCCCGTTCCACACGGTGCCGCCGCCACCGCCGGACTTCAGGTGATCGGGACCCCAGGTCTTGGCCGCCGCGATCAGTTCCGGCCGCCCGGCATTGTCGGCCTCTGTGCCGGGGGTGGTGAAGAACTTCCAGAGCACCTTGCCGGTCGCCGCGTCCACCGTGGTGACGAAGCCACGCGCGCCGAAGTCCGCGCCCCCGTTGCCGATGATGACCTTGCCGTTCATCACCCGGGGCGCACCGGTGGAGATGTTGTAGGCGCCCTCGGGCACCGTTTCGGTCACCCACAGCTCCTTGCCGGTCTTTGCGTCCAGGGCAAACAGCCGGCCGTCGAGCGAGGCGGCGAAGACCCGGCCATTTTCATAAGCGGCGCCGCGATTCGCCCCGAAGGAGAAGTGCATCGCGGCGGGATCGTGCTTCCAGGTCTGCGGATCGTAGGTCCACTTGATTTCGCCGGTCGCCGCATCCACCGCGTAGACCTTGGCGTAGCTGCCGGTGAAGTAGATCGTGCCTCCGACCTGCAGCGGCGTTGCCTCCAGCGTCACTTCGCCGGGAAGCTCCAGTGCCCATGCCAGGCCCAGGCGGTCGACGGAGCCGGTGTCGATCTCGTCCAGTCGCGAATAGCTGGTTTCGTCGGCGGCGCCGCCCACCGCGGTCCACTCGTCGCCGGCGCCGATCCCGTCGTCGGGCACGAAGCCCTCGTTCAGGCCGCAGGCAGCCAGCGCCAGCAGCGCCGCCCCCAGGAGCGCCGACCTCACCGTGCGCAACATAGACATCCTCTCCCACCCGTTCTTTTCTGTCCCTGTGTCTACCGGCTAACGAGCCAATGTAAATCACAGCCGACATCGGCTCGCCTCCCGCGCCTGCGATTGCTAGAGCGCTTCGCGGCCCCCGTACCAAAGTCTCCCACGCCTCACGAATGCCAGTCTCGCAAAGGATCTCCCGCACCGTGTCAGAGCCGACCCCCGCGCCCCCGGCGCGCCGCACCCGCATCGCGGCGCAGGACCGCCGGGACCTGATCCTGGCCGCCGCTGCGCGCCGTTTCGCCGAATTCGGGTTCGAGGCCACGACCGTGCGCCAGCTTGCGGACGACGTGAACATTCTCTCGGGCAGCCTCTACCACCACTTCGCGACCAAGGAGGACATCCTCGACGCGATCGTGCGCCAGCCCGCGCTCGATCAGCGCGATCGCGCCTTGCGGATCGCCGCGCTGCCGGTGGATGCCGAGACGCGCGCGGTGACGCTGCTGGAAGCGGACCTCGTCGCCTTTACCGAGCGGCAGGAGGCTTACGCGATCATCTTCGCCGAGCGGAAGTTCTTCCGCCGGTCCGATCAGTTTCACTTCGTCACCCTGGCGCGCCGCGACGCGTTCGAGGCCTGGCGCACGATCCTGCGCGATGGGGCGGAAGCCGGGCAATTTCGCGCCGACGTCGACCTGTATCTCACGATCTCCACGATCATGCGGATGCTGAACACCGGCGCGGATTGGTACCGTAACGAAGACGGATCGCCGATCGACGTGATGAAGAGCTATTCGCTGGAAGAGCTTGGCAACTTCTACAAGGGCTTCGTGCTCAGCTCGATCCGCGCACCGGGCCGCGCCGGCGAACCGATGCCGCAGGCCGCCGCGTTTGACTGACCTGCCCGCAGTCTACCGAGAGGCGCCGCGCAGCCGCCAGATCGCCTGGATTGCGCAAAGCCATGAGCGCCTGCTCGGCAAGCCGCTGGTTGCGCCGGAGGAGGACCTGGTCCTGGCGCTGTGGGAGGACCCGCGGGCAATCCTGGCGCACGGGACCGAGCCCGATCCGGTGTTCTTCTTCGGAAACCGCGCTGCGCTCACGGCCTTTGAGTGCGACGCGGACAGCTTTGTGACGATGCCCTCGCGCTTGTCCGCCGAGGCGCCGCTGCGCGAGGAGCGGCAAGCCCTGCTGGATCGTGTCCAACGCCACGGCTTCATCGACGATTATGCAGGCATGCGGATTTCAGCGAAGGGCCGCCGCTTTCCCATTGGCGACGCGCTGGTTTTCGAACTGTCCGATCCGACCGGCGCCCGCGCCGGGCAAGCGGCGGTCTTCGCAGTCTAGCGCCTAGTCCTCGGACCGCCGCCGGTTCCGCTTGAGGCGGACAGACCCTTGCCGCTCACCCGGTGGTCACCGCTCAGGTCGCGTCAGGGTTGCCACACGCCCGCTCCCGTTCCTCGTCGGCGTGGCGGCGGCGCGCTTTTTCCAGCGCCTCGCGGGTGGGGACCTCTTCGTCCACCAGATCGGCCAGCACCGCGCCGCGCTCTCCGGCGGGCCGGGCCGGGCCCGCGGTGGTGTCGCAGTAAGTCTGTCGCTCGATCTCGGCGTTAAGCAGGGCGCCGAGCAGGATGCCGTAGGCCGAGAGGAACAGCCACATCAGGAACACGACAATCGCCGAGAGCGAGCCATAGGTTGCGTTGTAGTCGCTGATGTAAGCGACATAGAGCGAGAAGCCGAACGACACCGCGATCCACAGCACTGTCGCCAGCAGCGATCCCGGTGTCAGCCACCGCCATTTGGCCGGCCGGCGGTCCGGGCCGTAGCGCATGATCAGCGCGAAGCCGACGGTGCCGAGCGCGATCGCCGCGGCCCAGGTCAGCACCTTGAACAGCAGTGCGGTGGCGCTGCCCAGGAACACGCTGGTCTGCGTTTGCAGCCAGGCGAAGATGCCGCCGGAAAGGATGCCGGTCAGCGCGATCAGGATCGCCGCCATCGTCAGCGCCGCGGCGCGCAGCGTCAGCGTGATCGTGCCCCGCGTCTCGTGCTCCTCGTTGATCACGTTGAGCGCGCTGATCATGCCGCTGGCCGCGCGCATGCCGCCGTAGATCGCAAAGAACAGCGCGATCACCAGCGCGACCCCGGTCACGCCCGAACTGGTGTTGACGATCTGGAGCAATTGCTCCTCGATCAGCCGCGCGGCGTCTGCGGGCACGACCCGCACGATCGCCTGCATCTGGTCGCTCACCGCCTGCACGTCGCCCACCAGGCCGTAGATCATCACGGTGGCGGCGATCAGCGGGGTGATGGCCAGGAACACGAAGAAGGCCACGCCGGCCGCGAGCAGGCCGACTTCATGAAAGCCGATCATGACCCAGACCCGCTTGATCACTTGCACCCAGGCGCCGCGAGGCATGCTCCACGGCGAATTGGCGGTCGCGCCGGGCTGTGCATTCGTCGCGCTGGTCGGCTCGGTTTGTGCCCTCGGGCCTCTCCCTTCCCGGTCCATCGCCGAATCGGCGCGTATCGCGAGAGGCTTTTCTGTCATATAGAATCCTGGAATCGGGCGGGAACTTTGAAGAGAACCGTGCGATTACGGCTCGGATGGGGGCGTGCGAGACCTCGTCCGGAACGGGGGTGTTGCATTCGCCAGGGCATGCCAGAGCTAAGTTTCGTGGGAGCACTTGGTTCCCCCGTAGAACTTCCCCGGCTGGTCGCCGGGACCGGCCTGACGGCGCTTGCGTTAGTGCTGGCCAGTCCCGTGCTGGCGCAGGACGCTCGCCCGCAGGGGACAGCGCCCGGCCAATCCGCGCCCGTGGCCGGCGCCACGCCAGTGACCACCACCGCCTCGGACGATGATCTGAAGGCGGGTGAGGCGGATGTGCCGCAGCCGCCCGCTGAAGCCGCGCTCCCGCAAGTCGACCCGATCATCCCCGACGTGGAATTCAACCGCGCTGTCCCGGCGCTCGGTCCCGATGAAGACCCCGAGCTTGCAAAGCCGCTGGAATCGATCGAGAGCTTCGAGCGCCGAATGGCTTCGCAGGACGCCGGCGCCAGCCCGACCGAGGGTCAGGCCCCGCCGAACAACGACCCCGCGCTGGCCGATGGCGATGCGGTGGAAGAAATCGGCGATGCGCCGATCAACGATCCCGAGCTTGCCGCGCCGCTGCCGCCGATCGAATCGTTCGAGGTGACCCCCGTCCAGTTCGCGGAGCCTGAGGCCGCCGACGACGGCGAGGACGAGCGGGTCACTTACGCGGTCCGGCTCGACGGGCTCACGCAGGCGGACGACGAGACCGGCGTCGGCCTCGCAGGCCAGTTCGAGGATCTGTCGGCGCTGGAGAAGGGCGACGGCAAGGCCGCGAACGTCGCGATGGTATCTGCCCGTCTCACCGAAGACAGCGAGTTGGTGAAGACCATCCTCGCCGCCGAAGGCTGGTACGATCCGCAAGTGCGCACGCGCCTGGACCGTTCGGATCAACCCAGCGGTCTGCCGTTGACCGCGGTGATCGATGTGGTCCCA
>Ga0233380_1001371_pt1 | contig 10995 bp, 4 predicted proteins | sample ElkDunMinimDraft_9_FD_191541 | JGI IMG/M metagenome (GOLD analysis project Ga0233380, IMG submission 191541) | Fecal eukaryotic communites from dung pellets of Tule Elk in California, USA - Elk Dung F36 | ecosystem: Host-associated > Mammals > Digestive system > Large intestine > Fecal | place... | reverse complement strand
TTTGCCGAGGAGCCCGAAGAGGAGATCGCCGCGACGAGCGTTGCCGACACGGCAAGTGCGGATCTGGACGTGGAGGCGGCCGGCGAGGCCGCGATCCTCGCCGGGCAGCAGGCCGGCGAACAGGCGGCGGCTCCGGCCCGCGAGATCTGGTACCTCGGCAGCGCCGACGTTTCCGCGGCGCCTGGCGCAGAAGCCGAAGAGCATGCGATCGAAGCGCCGGCGGAGCGTGACGCGGAGGCGGCTGCGTTCGAAGCCCAACCGGCCGCCGCTTCGGAGGCTGTCGAGCCGCTGGCGCAGGATGCGGCCAGCTCCCCTGAGATCGCCCAGCCCGCCTCCCCCGAGCCGGAGAAGGTCGAGCCTTCCAAACCGGAGGCGGTCGAACCGGGCGCAGGCGAAGCCGCAGAAACCATCGCAGCGGCGCAACAAGCAGTGGAGCCTGAGAGTGGCGAGGCGGCCACTGGCGCTGACCGACCGGCGGCGCCGGAATCCCAGACGCCGGCGGCTCGCGAGCAGCCTGCCCCCGCGGCGCCGACGGTCAAGGCGCCAACCTTTCAGGGATCGCCGCCGGTGCAGCGCGCGACCGGGCCGGTGCGTTTCGTCTGGCGGACGGGCGCAGACGGGAAGTTCAGCCAGATCTCGCCGGAATTCTCAGCTGCGGTCGGCGAACTCGCGGCCGACATCGTCGGGCGGCGCTTCCAGGACGTGGCGAACGCCTTCGGGCTCGATCCGACGGGCGAGGTTGCCGGGCTGCTGGCGCGTCGCGACACCTGGTCGGGCCGCTCGATCGCCTGGCCCGTCGCCGGCACCGACCTGAAGATACCGGTCGACCTCGCCGCCCTGCCCGTCTACGACCGCAACCGCAATTTCGAGGGTTTTCGCGGCTTCGGCGTCGCGCGTCCGGGCGACGCGGTGGCCGACCCCGAGCGCATAGGGCTGGTGCTGGTCAGGCTGCCGGAACCGGCGGGCCCGGCAATGGAAGCGGAGGCCGAGACGCCGCCAGCGGATGAAGGCCCAGCCGAAGAGCCGAAGGCGGAAGCCGAAAGCATCGAGCCGACGGAAACCGGCGCGGCCGAAACGCCGGACGATCCGTTCCGCGGCGAGAAGCCGGCGCTGACGGTGGCGCCCGCGCCGGACCGCCGCTTCTCCGACAAGGTAATCCGGCTGGCCGAGCACAGGCAGCCGGCGAACGACCGCGCGCCGAGCGGCGGCGCGGCGACGCCCGAACGCAGCCTTTCCGCCGGCGAGCGCCTGACCTTCCAGCAGATCGGCGAGCGGCTGAAGAAGGAGAGCGGCGCAGCCGAGGAAGCGAAGAGCAAGGCCGCCGCGACCCCGGCGCGCGAGACGCCTGCCGGCACGGAGAAGACGCAGGCTGAGGAAGCGGCCGGCGAAGCGACCGCCGATGTCGAGGGGATAGCCTCAGCCAAGGCGCCCGCCCCGGAAGAGCCGGACGAGACAGTTGCCGATGCCGAGGCCATTGCGGAGCTAGAAGCGCTCGACGGCGTGACGGAGGCGAGCACTCCGGCAGAGGCCAGCGAGGAGGCCGGGATCGCGGCCGAGGCGCAAGAGGAGCCCGTCGCCGACGCACCGCGAAAGCCTGCGGCGGAGGTGCCTCAGCCGGTGGAGGCACCGGAGCAGGCGGCCGAAACACAGCCATCGCCGGAAGCGCCCGAGGAGCCGCGGGCGCGCAAGGCCGGGCGGCCGGGCATGTCGCTGCTCGACTTCGCCCAATGGGGCAAGGAGCAAGAGGCCAAGGACGAGCCGGGCGCTGACGATGCCGCGCCGGAAGCGGTTGCGCAGGTCGAGATGGAAGAGGCCGCGGCGCTGGAAGAGCGTGATCCGCTTCAGCCGACCGCCCGAGAGATAGATGAAGCCGAGGCGGGGACAGCGGAGATCGAGCCGGTCGCCGGCGAGGTGGACGCTGCCGCCGAAGAGGCCGTTCTCCCCGAAGAGGCTGCCACGGTCGCGGCGCAGGCGGAACAGAAGGCCGGCCTGTCTATCCTCGCAAAGCTGCCGGTGCCGGTGCTCGTGCATTCGGGCGACACGCTGCATTACGCCAATGACGAGTTCTTCCAACTCACCGGCTACCGCTCGATCGGGGAGCTGGCTGAGGCCGGCGGCATCGGCGCGTTGTTCGCCGACCCCTACAACGACACGGGCGAAGCGCCGGCGCAGGAAACCGACCGCTACATGCGGCTGAAGACGCGCGAGGGCGAGGAATTTCCGGTCGAAGCCTTTTTGCAGTCGGTGCCCTGGGAAAGCGGCAAGGCGCTGCTGCTCGTGCTGTCGCGGACGAAGGAAGGCAACTTCAGCTCCGGCCAATCGCCGCTGATCGCCGAGCTGGAAGCGCGCGTCGCCGAGATGCGCACCATCATCGACACGGCGACGGACGGCGTCGTGCTGATCGCGCGCGACGGCACCATCCGCTCGATCAGCCGGCCGGCCGAGGCGCTCTTCGGCATGGACAGCGACGAGGTGGCGGGCAAGCCCTTCTTCTCGCTCTTCGCCATCGAGAGCCAGAAGGCGGCGCGCGACTATCTCAACGGCCTCACCGACCACGGCGTGGCGAGCGTGCTCAACGACGGGCGCGAGGTGATCGGCCGCGAGGCGGAGGGCCGCTTCATTCCGCTGTTCATGACGATCGGCAGGCTGCCCGGCGAAAGCGGCTATTGCGCCGTCGTGCGCGACATCACGCAGTGGAAGCGCGCCGAGGAGGAACTGACGCAGGCGCGCGCGACGGCGGAGCGGGCGTCGTCGCACAAGACCGAGTTCCTGGCGCGCGTCAGCCACGAGATCCGCACGCCGCTCAACGCCATCATCGGCTTCTCCGAGCTGATGATGGACGAGAAATTCGGGCCGGTCGCCAACGACCGCTACCGCGACTATCTCAGGGACATCAACCGCTCGGGCAACCATGTGCTCGACCTCGTCAACGATCTCCTGGACATCTCCAAGATCGAGGCCGGCCAGCAGGAGATGTCCTACGAGGCGGTGTCGCTAAACGAGACGCTGGCCGAGACGGTGGCGCTGATGCAGCCGCAGGCCAACCGCGAGCGCGTCATCATCCGTTCGAGCTTCGCGTCCAAGCTGCCGGACGTGGTGGCCGATCTCAGGAGCGTGCGCCAGATCGCGCTCAACATCCTCTCCAACGCGGTGCGCTACACGCAGGCCGGCGGCCAGGTGATCGTGTCGACCGCCTATGAGAACGGCGAGGTGGTGCTTAGGGTGCGCGACACCGGGATCGGCATGACGCAGGCCGAGATCGAGCAGGCGCTGAAGCCGTTCAAGCAGATCAACTCGCTGAAGCGCACGCGCGGCGACGGCACCGGCCTCGGCCTGCCGCTGACCAAGGCGATGGTCGAAGCCAACCGCGCCAAGTTCACCATCCACTCGACCCCCGGCGAAGGCACGCTGGTGGAGTTGGCGTTCCCGTCGACCAGGGTGCTGGCGGATTAGGTCCTACGGCGTTCGGTAATCTCTGAAGTCGTCCGGGTCTGGTCTGCCCGACCAGGAGCTATCGCCGCTGCCTTGGCTGGGATGGTCTTTGTTGCGGACAGTCCAAGGCATGGATTCCCGACACCCTCCGCTCGCTCACGAGGCCGGGAATGACGGATTTCATTTTATGCCGAGGCCAATCTCCGAAGTCGTTCGGGCTTTGAGCCACCCGACTCCTCGCGCGATTCCCTCGGCCTGGCTCGCACGGTCTTTGTTGTCGCGGAGACAGCAGGAAAACACATTCCTGTGACCGGATTTACCCGAGCAATCGCCGCCGCCGACCATCCCGTTGAAAGTGGTAGAGATTCATCCAGTTTAGAATTGTTCTAACTTATTGTTTTTACTTGTGCTTATCCTTGACTACAATGGTCAGATTTCTCATAGAGGGCGCGTTCCGCTGCGGAACCAGGGATGAAGCGCTGTGCCACACCCTCGACCCTCGATGGCCAGGAGAGACACATGACAATCAGGACGAATTCCGCCGTGGCCGCCTTCGCGCTCGCCACGCTGTTCACCGGAGCCGCCTATGCGGACGGCACGGTCAACATCTACACCTACCGCCAGCCTGAACTGATCCAGCCGGTGCTCGACGCCTTCACGGCGGAAACCGGCATCAAGACCGAAGTTCTGTTCCTCGACAAGGGTCTGGAGGAACGCGTCACGGCCGAAGGCACGAATTCGCCGGTGGACGTCATCATGACGGTCGACATCTCGCGGCTGACCAAGGCCAAGGAGGCCGGGATCACGCAGGCGCTCAACGACGAGGTGGTGAATGCCGAGATCCCCGCCGAGTACCGCGATCCGGAAGGCCACTGGTTCGGCCTGACCAAGCGCGCCCGCGTCGTCTACGCGTCGAAGGACCGCGTGAAGGATACGGCCATCACCTATGCCGATCTTGCCGATCCCAAGTGGAAGGGCAAGCTCTGCATGCGCTCCGGCCAGCACGACTACAACCTCGCGCTGATCTCGGCTGCGATCGCCCACTGGGGGCCCGAGAAGACCGAGGAATGGCTGAAGGGCGTGAAGGCAAACCTCGCCCGCAAGCCCGACGGCGGCGACCGTCCGCAGGCCGGCGCGATCTTCGCCGGCGAATGCGACATCGCGATCGGCAACACCTATTATGTCGGGCTGATGCGCACCAACGAGAAGGAGCCGAAGGAGAAGGACTGGGGCAACGCGGTCAACGTGCTCTTCCCGACCTTCGAGAACGGCAAGACCCACGTCAACATCTCGGGCGCGGCGCTGGCCAAGAACGCGCCGAACCGTGACAATGCCGTGAAGCTGCTGCAGTTCCTGGCCAGCGACAAGGCGCAGCAGATCTACGCCGAGAAGAACTACGAATATCCGGTCGAGCCGGGCCTCGAGCCCTCCGAGATGGTGAAGTCCTTCGGCCCGCTCAACGCCGACACGCTGCCGCTGGCCGATGTCGCCAGCCACCGCAAGCAGGCGTCGGAGATGGTCGACCGCGTCGGCCTCGACGACGGCCCGTCGAGCTGATCTCCAGTCCCCGCGGCATCGAGGCCGCGGGACCGAGCCGGGTCGCTAGCGGCCCGGCTTTTTTGCTTGAGGAAGCATGAGGTTGGCGGCGGAAGGTACCCCTGTTTCTCGCTCCTCCCGGAGGGGACGTTTGACGCTTTGTGCGGTTGACCCTCTCCGCGGGGTACGCGCTTGCGCCGCCCCCTCCACCACGCTTCGCGTGGTCCCCCTCCCCCGCTTCGCAGGGGAGGAGCGGCAAGCTGCGGCAAGCTCCCCCCCTCCGGCTCGACCCTGCGGGTCGAGCCGGAGGGGGGAGCTCCTCACCTCCAATTGCGTTTCAGCCGGGGGTGTATCCCGGTGAGCGCTGCGTCATACACGGTCGAGCCCGCGCCGCGGGTCGCGGCAAAGCATCCTCGCCATCCCTGGCTGAAGCTGTTCGCGCTTCTCGTCAGCCTGGTCGTGCTCCTGCCCGTGCTGTCGCTCGCCTATGTGGCGCTGTCGGGAACCGGCGAGGACTGGCCGCACCTGGCGAGGAACGTGCTGCCGGGGGCCAGCGTCACCACGCTCTGGCTGATGGCGATGGTGGCGGCGGCGACCACGGTCGCGGGCGTCGCGTCGGCCTGGATGGTGGTCGCCTACGAGTTTCCGCTGAGGCGCACGCTGGCCTGGGCGCTGGTGCTGCCGCTCGCCGTGCCGTCCTACCTCGCGGCCTACGCCTTCGGCGAGTTCTTCGAGTATTCCGGACCGGTGCAGGAGCTGGTCAGGACGATCTTCGGCTTCCAGACGGCGCGCGACTACTGGTTCCCCGACATACGCTCGACGACAGGCTGCGCGCTGGTGCTGTCCTCGGTGCTCTATCCCTACGTCTACCTCACCACCCGCATCGTCTTCCTGATGCAGGGCAGGAACATCGCCGACGTGGCGCGCACGCTGGGCGCGCGGCCGGCGAAAGTGTTCTGGCGCGTGCTCCTGCCCGTCGCGCGGCCGGCGATCGTCGCCGGCGTGGCGCTGGTGCTGATGGAGACGATCAACGACATCGGCGCTGCCGAATATCTCGGCGTGCGCACTCTGACGGTCGCCGTCTACCAGACCTGGCTGGCGCGCGGCAGCCTGGAGGGCGGCGCGCAGATCGCGCTGATCATGCTGATCCTCGTCTTCGCCATCCTCGGCGCGGAACACTGGGCGCGCTCGAGCCGCCGCTTCCACACCGGCCGCGCCACGCACATGAAGGCGCATCCGCCGCGCGTCGCGCTGAAAGGCGTTTGGGGACCGCTGGCGACGCTGCTCACGGCGCTTCCGGTGCTCTTCGGCTTCGGCGTGCCGGTCTATGTGTTCGGCGCCTACGCCTCGCGCCGGCTGGAGCAGTTCACCTCGCCCGGTCTCGCCGACGCCTTCCTGAACAGCCTGACGACGGCGAGCGCGACGGCGGTGCTGACGGTCGCGCTGGCGCTGTTCCTGCTCAATGCGGTCAGGCTGTCGCGCTCGGCCGGCGTGACGGCGACCGTCAGGCTCGCCTCGATCGGCTACGCGCTGCCCGGCGGCATCCTCGGCCTCGGACTGCTCTTCGTGCTGGCGCGTTTCGACAACGGGGTCGACGCATTCTTTCGCCAGTATTTCGACCATTCGACCGGGCTGCTGCTCACGGGCTCGGCAGCGGGCGTCATCCTCGCCTGCACGATCCGCTTCGTCGCCCTGGCCGAAGGCGCGGTACGATCGGGCCTGGAGAAGCTGCCCGGCCATCTCGACGAGGCGGCGCGCAGCCTGGGACGCACGCCGGGCCAGAGCGCGGCCACCGTCCTGCTGCCGCTCCTGAAGCCGGCGATCCTGACGGCGGCGGTGCTGGTCTTCGTCGATACGACCAAGGAGCTGTCGGCGACGATCCTGCTGCGCCCCTTCGGCTTCTCGACGCTCGCCACGCATGTCTACGAGAACGCCTCGCGGAGCGCGCCGCAGGAAGGCGCCGCGGCCGCGATCGTCATCATCCTCACCGCGCTTGTGCCGGTGCTGCTGCTGTCGGGCGCGCTGGCCAGGGATCGCGAGGCGATGCTGTAGCCGGGCCGAGCGCCTCGCCGTCCGACCCCGATTTACAAACCTCCCGTTCGGAGCGACAGTCAGCCTGCCATCCAGTTGTGCAGTGCCTGTCACGTAACGCAAATGGGAGGAATATCATGAACACTGGACTTATCGCTTGCGCAGCCATCGTCTCGCTCGCAGGGCTTGCCGCCGCCGCCGCGCCGGCCACCGCGGAAGAACCGACGCAGGCCGAACTCGACGCCGTCCGCGAGGCTTTGGTCAAATACAAGGACCCCTATGTCGCTGTGCGCGACCTCTATCTCTCGACGGTCGGGTGCGTGCATTACGACGGCATGAAGATGCCCGGACACATGGAATATCCGAAGGGAGGGATGGGCGTCCACTTCGTCAACCTGACGATCCAGGGGCCGCTCGATCCGAAACGGCCGAACGTGCTTGTCTACGAGCCGGTCGACGGAAAGCTTCAGCTGGTGGCGGCGGAATGGCTCGTGCCAGTGACGGTGGCCAAGGAGCGGCCGGTGCTGTTCGGCCAGCCGTTCCAGGGGCCGATGGAGGGCCACGAGCCGCTGATCCCGCAGGACTTCGTCCATTACGACCTGCATGCGTGGCTGTTCAAGGACAATCCGAACGGCATGTTCAGCCCGACCAACCCCGACGTCACCTGCGAAGACTACGACTTCAGCCTGCTCGAACATCCGACGAAGATCGTCGAGCAGTAGCGGAGTCGACACGCGCTTCCCCCATGTCGAGCACGGGCATGGGGGACGAGGGTTCGCCAAAAGAAAAAAGGCGCCTGGAGGGCGCCTTGAGTTGAGATGCTGTGACAACGGGGCTTGAGCGAATGATCGCCTCCGCTCGGGGGACCAAGAGGAGCGGGATTTCTCCCTTCAAGTTGGCTCGACTATCGGCGTCGGGGAGTTAACAACTCCTTACCGGAGGCCGAGAAAGTTTATGAATCTGTATCACCCGTAAAATCTAGGTAAATTTAGCGGTTACCGCTGGTTAACCATAAAGAGCCCGGATTTCCGCGATTCCAGGCAGATCGCCCAGGGCGCGGATATCTGCCGGCAGGTGCTCCGCCCTGCCTAGCCGCGCAGCGCATCCAGATCGCGAAAAAGCTCCAGCGCCTGCGGGTTGGCGAGCGCTTCCTTGTTCTTGACCTCGCGGCCGTGGACGACGTCGCGCACGGCGAGTTCGGTGATCTTGCCGGACTTGGTGCGGGGTATGTCGGCCACCGCGACGATCTTCGCCGGCACGTGGCGCGGGCTGCAGCCGGTGCGGATTTTTTGGCGGACGCGCTTCTCCAGATCATCGTCGAGCGCGATGTCGGCGGCCAGCCTCACGAACAGCACGACGCGCACGTCGCCCTCGAAATCCTGGCCGATGCAGAGCGCCTCGGCGACTTCAGGCATCTGCTCGACCTGGTTGTAGATCTCGGCGGTGCCGATCCTGACGCCACCGGGGTTCAGCGTCGCGTCGGAGCGGCCGTGGATGACCATGCCGCCATGCGCCGTCCATTCGGCGAAGTCGCCATGGCACCAGACATTGTCGAAGCGCTCGAAATAGGCGGCGCGGTACTTCTTGCCGTCGGGGTCGTTCCAGAAGCCGACCGGCATGGACGGGAAGGCGCGCGTGCAGACCAGCTCGCCCTTCTCCTGCCTTGTCGGCCTGGCGTCGTCGTCCCAGACGTCGACGGCCATGCCGAGCCCCGGCGCCTGGATCTCGCCCGCCCACACCGGCTGGGTCGGCACGCCGAGCACGAAGCAGCCCATGATGTCGGTGCCGCCGGAGATCGAGGCAAGGTGCGCGTCCTTGCTGATGCCTTCGTAGACGAAGACGAAATCCTCCGGCGACAGCGGCGAGCCGGTGGAGGAGATGGTGCGCACGGCGGAAAGGTCGTGGCTGTCGATCGGCCGCAGCCCCGACTTCCTCAGCGTGTCGATGAACTTCGCCGAGGTGCCGAAATAGGTCATCTTCTCGGCAACGGCATAGTCGAAGAGGATGTTGCCGTCGGGATGGAAGGGCGAGCCGTCGTAGAGCAGGAGCGTCGCGCCGCTGGCCAGCCCCGAGACCAGCCAGTTCCACATCATCCAGCCGCAGGTGGTGAAATAGAACAGGCGGTCGCCGTCCTTCATGCCGCCGTGCAGCCGGTGCTCCTTGAGATGCTGCAGCAGCGTGCCGCCGACGCCGTGCACGATGCATTTCGGGATGCCCGTCGTGCCCGAGGAGAACATGATGTAGAGCGGGTGGTTGAATTCGGTGCGCTCGAAGGTCACGTCCTCCGCCTCGAACGGAGCCAACGCGTCGTCGAGCGCCATAGCGCCGGGGATGGCGGTGGCGGCCTGCCTCGCGGTGCCGAGATAATCGACCAGGATCGCCTGGCGGACGGAGGGCAGCTTCGCCAGCACGGCCTGCACCTTGGCGGACACGTCGTTCTGCTTGCCGTTGTACCAGTAGCCGTCGGGCGCCAGGAACACGACCGGCTCGATCTGGCCGAAACGGTCGAGCACGCCCTGCTCGCCGAAGTCGGGCGAGCAGGACGACCAGATGGCGCCGATCGAGGCGGCGGCAAGCATGGCGGCGGCGGCTTCCGGCATGTTGGGCATCATCGCGGCGACGCGGTCGCCCTTCTTCACGCCGAGCGAAACGAAAAGCTGCTGCAGGCGCGAGACGAGCGCGTGAAGCTCGTCGAAGGAGAGGCGGCGCAGCACCTTGTCCTCGCCCTTGAAGACGATGGCGTCGGCGGAGCCGCGCTTGCGCAGGACGTTTTCGGCGAAGTTCAGCCGTGCGTCGGGGAAGAAGGAGGCGCCCGGCATCCTGTCGCCGTCGACGAGCGCCCGATCGCCCTTGTCGCCGATGACGCCGCAGAAGTCCCAGAGCAGGCTCCAGAACTCCTCGCGCCGGCCGACCGACCAGCGATGCAGCTCGGCATAGGAGGAGAAGGAGGTTCCCGCCCGCGCCGACGCCTCGGCCATGAAGGCGGTGATCGGCGCCGCCGCGATGCGGGCCGGCGTCGGGACCCAGAGCGGCGCGTCGTCGATCATAAATCCTCCTCCGGCTCCGCTATCACGGAGCCCTGCCCTTTTTGCACGGGGCATTCCGTAGGGGCAAGATGCGGGTGTTGACAGGAGCTCGGGCGACGCCATCTGGGAGCCACAAAGGCTTGGAAAGCCTTGTGCCGAGGGTTTTCGAGGGAAACGGGGCAATGATAAGGATGCGGCCACACGCCGAATCAGGCCGCGGACGGTCCGGCCGGAGCTGACGGAAAAGAATGCCGAAACCCTTGCTGAGGCGCAGCCTGTGGGCGCTCGGGGTCGCGGCGGGCCTTATCCTGCTCGCCGCGCTCATCCTGCCCTATGCGGCCTCGACGCGACTCGTGCGCGACCGCATCGCGCATGAGATGAGCGAATGGAGCGGCTTCGACGTCACCATCGCGGCCGCACCCGAGATCAGCGTCTGGCCCGACCTGCAGGCCAACCTCACCGGCGTCACGCTGTCGCCGCCGGGCAGCAGCGGCGCGCCGACGATCTCGGCCGAGCGGGTCGAGATCGAATTGTCGCCGCTGGCGGCGCTCGGCGGCGACGTTGATTTTTCGCGAGCGCGCTTCGTCAGGCCGACGATCAGGATCGAACGCGAAGCCGGGACTGATGCGGCTGCCCTCTCCAACGGCGGCAGGATCGCGCGGGCCATCGAGACGGCGCGCCAGATCGTGGCGGAGAACCGCGCCTCGCCCGACACGGGCAGACTGCCCGGGGAGGAGTTCGGCGTCGTCGAATTCTCCGATGGAGAGGTCGTCGAGGTCTCCGGGGCGACCGAGACGGTGATCGTCAGCGACCTTGCCGGACGGGTCGACTGGGAGGAACTGGACGGACGCGCCAGCGCCCGGGCAAGCGGCACATGGCGCGGCGAGCGTTTCACCCTCGAGCTCGGCTCCGCCAACGCGCTGCTCTTCCTCGGCGGCGGTGCGGCCCCGGTGACGGTGAGCCTGACGTC
>Ga0233380_1001370_pt1 | contig 10997 bp, 7 predicted proteins | sample ElkDunMinimDraft_9_FD_191541 | JGI IMG/M metagenome (GOLD analysis project Ga0233380, IMG submission 191541) | Fecal eukaryotic communites from dung pellets of Tule Elk in California, USA - Elk Dung F36 | ecosystem: Host-associated > Mammals > Digestive system > Large intestine > Fecal | place... | reverse complement strand
GTGCGGTTCTGGCTCAAGTTGCCCCAGGCATGGCGCACGCCCAAGGTGCCGCGCACGCGAGTGTCTTTGCCTGCCAGCACAAAATCGCTGTGCGCATGCACACCCAGCGTTGTGCTGGCAAGCGTGTCGCGGCTCGATTCACTGCTTAGCGCTGCAAAGCCGCCGCTTTCTTTAAAGCTGTTAGAGCGCTGCTCGCCCAGAGTAATGCCCACAAACGGTTCAAAGCCCTGCTTGTCGTACTGCCCCATGGCGTAGCCCACTTCTGCAAACAACTGCGCTGTGTGAGCGCTGTAGTCGGCTTTGAGGTTCTGGTTTAGTGTGGCCACACTGCGCTCCGACTCAACGCTGTGCTTGGTGTACGCCAAGCCACCAATCACATTGATGCGGTTGCTGCCATGGCTAAAGCCCTTGCCGGCGTACACCGCAGCGCTGTAGCTGCTGATGTCTGCCGATGCATCACGGCTGCTCACCTTGGCATCTGCATTGGTATAGCCCACAGAGCCACCCACGCGCCAGCCGCTGCGGCCCACTTCTTCGTCAGCCCCCAGGAACAGACCCGTGGTGTTTTGCTTCACACCGGGGGCGTTGCTGTTGCCATCCAGCTTTTGCCAGTTGCCCACCACCTCTACCCATGCAGGCAAGGCTTTGGACGATGGGTAAGCCGATGCTGGCAGCGGCCCTCCAGACTGGGCAATGGGTGCGCCTGCACGCAAACCTGCAGCCAGATTGCTGTGCAGGTGCTGCAGGATGACGCTGGGCACTAGCGAGCTCAGCATGTTCACACTGCCCAGAACGGTAGAGTGCGCATCACCCGAGAGGCTGCTGAACACCGCCGCTGGCGTGCCTGCAGGCAAGGTCACAACGTGCTGGTACAGCGCATGCGTGCTGGGCAGGCTTTCAATGGCGTTAGCCGTACTGCCTTGGTTGGGCGTGTTGGCCAGATCGGCAAAACTCAAGCCTGCTTTGCGATCCAGCGTCAGGGTGACATCGGTAGCATTCAGCGCCGCATCAGTGACGATCTGAGCGCCATCCAGATAGCCAAGCGTCGCATTCAAATATGCATAGTTTGACTTAGCGGATTGAAACCTGCCGTTGATACTCGTCGCTGTCAAAATAGTGTACGTTGTGCCCACTTGGAAGTCGGTGGCCGCATTGGATTCATTGCCCACATGCACCACGGTGCCTGCCAGAGTTGCGTTCCCGTTGACCACTACCTTGCTCGCGCTGGTGCTGTCAGGATCCGCCCGCACCTGCAGTGTGGAGCCGGGCACCATCGTCAGGTTGCCATTCACTCTCAGCGTACCGTAGGGAGTACTTGTGTTGCCTGCGGCCAGTACACCAGTGGCATCGATGTTGCCAACGAAAGTACCAATCCCTGACAGTGTCCCACCCAGTGCGCCAGAATGGTTCACCGTACCATTGTTAATCAGCGTGCCAGTATTCGTCAGCGTGCCATAGTTGTTCAGCATGCCAGAGTTGGTCAGCGTGCCTTCGTTGGTCAGCTCGCCTCCAACTTCATTGGTCAGCGTGCCTTCGTTGGTCAGCTCGCCTCCAAGCTCATTGATCAGATTGGCAAAAAGCTGATTTTTCAGCGTACCTCCGCTCTGATTGGTCAGCGTGCCGGAATTGGCAAGTGAGACTCCCATCTCATTGGTCAGCGTGCCAGCGTTGGTCAGAGCGCCAGCGTTGACCAGCGTGTCTCCGTTGTCTAGCGTGCCAGTGTTGGCCAGCGTTCCTCCAAGCTCATTGTTCAGCATGCCAACGTTCTTCAGCGTGCCAGCGTTGGTCAGCGTGCCAAAGTTTTGTAGCGAACTGAGATTGCTAATGTTCAAAGTACCGAAAACATTACTGACACCATTGGCACCCAATGCCGAAGAACTATTGTGATTCAACGTGCCATCAATCACCATGCCGAAATACCCCGGCAGCGGGAAATCAACAGAAGTATTCTTTGTTTCGCCAACAGCGACATTAATGCTTTGCCCCACTGCCGGAAGGGCGCTACCCAGCCACAGCGCAATGGCTGCAGCAACGGTTGTCAAGAAAGCTTGAGGGGCGGCAACCCGCCCCTTTAATGCGCTGCGCACGCGGCCTCTGCTGGCTGCAGCGCTTGCGGTTTCAGGCGCAGCCACCCAGCAGCCCAGCGTGGCGCTCCAGATAGATCGGTAAATGTGGTTCATATGACTGCGCCTTGAATGCGAATGTACTCGTGTTTTTTCGCTTCAAAACCTAGCACCAGGTTGCCAGAAGCTCTAAACAAATCGGAACCAACAGTAACACCAACACCCTGATGTGCCCATACCTGAAATCAGGCATTTCCACGATAACCGCTTACTGTGCGGACGATTACCGCTATAAAGTTTACATAAACAATCAAATAATCAACCCCACCTTGGTGCATGCCAGCTTGGCCAAAGCGACCAACGGCAGCACCCGTACCACCCCACATTGGCCACGACGGCAAGCCCCTGCCACCGGGCACTTTCCGGGCTGTGTTTGTGTGATGGGTTGGCAGGTTTAATTGAATAGCTACTAGCGCTTACTGGGTGGGTAAGCACTAGAGGCATATTTCATTCAAATCTCTCATTAAAAACCCCCTGCCAGTTTGCACCGGCAGAGGGTTTGGTTTTGAGCGCTGGCCGTTTTAGAACGGCACGCGCAGGCCCAGTCGCAAGCTGCCTACGTAGGCGTTGCTCTGGTCAATGTTGGTGGTGTATTCCACCCCCAGCTCTACGCCGCTGCGCAGCAGCAGGCGGCCACCCAGACCCACGGTCCAGCGGCCAGTGTCCATGGCGCGGCCGCTCAGTGTGTAAGCCGGGCCTTGGGCTGCCAAATCGGCATAGGCCAGACCGGCTTCGTTTTGCTCATCAAAGCTGCGGGCGTATTCCACGCGCACCTGCGGCATGATGTGACCCCAGCGCACAGCCACCTTGCCTTCAGCACGCGCACCCAGCACGGCCTTGTGTGAGCGGGCTGTCTGGTCAAAGTACTTCAGCGCATGCGCTGCGGGGCCGTCTTCGGTGTAGGCATCCAGCTTGGCCTGGCTAAATTCCAAGCGTGCATAGGGTGACCACATCCAGTCGGTGCGGTAAAACTCCAGGCCCGTGGCAATGGAGCCAAACAGTTGCTTGCCGTCGCGGCTGCCCGTGGCCAGCCCACCAGTGGCCGTGATGTAGCGTTGCGAGTCAAAGCTCAGCACGCCATAGCCCAGCAGTGCATCTACAAACACGCCTTGCATGGGCCGCATGCTGGCATAGGCCACGGCCACGGTGCTGTCTGCGTTGCTGCGTGTGCCCTTGTTGCCCACGCGGCTGCGGTCAGTGCTGATGCCCAGGCCCGTACCCACGGTGATCCAGCTGTTAACGCGGTAGTCCACACCGGCGCTGATGCCGTTGGTGGTGAAGCGGTAGCGGTCATCGGCACTGCCGGTGCGCTCACGGCCATAGCTGATGGTGCCGTTCACCCAGAAGGCCCATGGGCTGCGCGCTTGCTCTGCTGTGGCGCCCGGCAAGTCGGGCAGATCGCTGGCTGCAGGCTCTGCCTGCGCTACGCGCTTGGCTTTAAGGCCTACGGTGCGCATGCCGCTGCTCAAAGGGTTGCCGTTGATAACCTTGTCTGCCACACCGTTGCCATTGCTATTGCGGGCCATTTTGCGGCTGTCGTCAGTTGCCAGAGACAAACCAAAGCTGGACTGCCCCCAGCCACTGCCGTGCAGGCTTTCCAGACGCTGGGTGAAGTTGGTGACCTGTGCCGTGGTAAAGCGCTGTGCGGCACTGGCTTGCGCAGTGGCAAGACCGGCCACTTCGGCATCCTGGGCGGCATCCACCCGAGCACCCACGGTGATGGTGACAGTTGCTGGCGCAGACGTTGTGGTGGTATTCGACAGCGTATAGCTGGCAATCGCCACGCCTGCAAAGCTTGCTGCAGGCACAAAACGCACGCTATAGGCACCTGCACCGCCTGCGATGGTTGCCACACCCGCGTTGGAAGGCATCAAAGACACCACCGTTGCGTTTGTGAATGGGCCACCTGTTGCGCCTGCCATCACATCGACCAGCGCTTCTGCACCAGCAGCCACAGATACGGTCTTGTTAGGTGCGCTCACAGACGAGGCGCTATCGTCATTGAGAATGGTTCCCACGCCTTGGGCATCAACGATCGTGGCGTTGGTCGAGTTACTCAGATTGACAAAAAAGATCTTATTTGGCTCAACCACAGTGTTGCCATTGACCAGAACAGTTAAGGTATGCGTGGTCACACCCGGGCCAAAAGTCAATGTGCCACTGGCGGCTGTGTAATCTGATCCCGCTTTAGCAGTGTCATCAATCGTCGCGTAATTCACTGTCACGGTAGAAGCAGAAGCTGGTGTCAGTGTCACGTTGAAAATGAACGCTGTGGTACCCGCATTACCTTCAGCAAGCGACACGTCGTTGATAGATAACGAGGGAAGCGGTGCCAATGTGCCCGGTGTCACGCTGTTCGAAGCCGCAGATGCAATACCAGTACCCGCAGAATTGGTGGCGGTCACCGTAAACGTATAAGGCAGTCCATTGGTCAGCCCTGTCACGGTGATAGGACTGCTAGATCCCGTGGCGCTGGCCCCGCCGGGGCTAGCAGTTACGGTATAGCCACCAGCAATAATGGCAGCACCACCATTGGAGGCAGGTGCTGTGAAAGTGACCGTAGCCTGTGTATCACCTGCGGTGGCGACTCCAACCACGGGTGCACTAGGCACGACTGCGTTCACTGTGAAGGTCTGTGGCACATAGGGGGCCTGCGCATAAGTTGCATTACCTGCCTGATCTGCATCAATCGTACAAGAGCCTGCAGTTACAAACGTTAATACACCACTTGAAGTGATCGTACAAACGCCTGTTGTGCTAGATGTAAAGGTGGGGGTAAGGCCAGAGCTACTTGTTGCCGTCAACGTAGGGGTAGTGCCGAAGTTCTGGGCGCCTGGGTTGACAAAGGTGATGGTTTGCGTTTGTTGCGCGGCTGAATAAGTAAACTGATCAGCCACGCTGGTGACACTGGTGCCGCCTGCAGTTGTGACACGGATGTCTACCGTGCCAGCAGCACCTGCTGGAGACGTTGCAGTGATCTGCGTAGAGCTATTGACCGTAAAGCCAGTCGCCGCAGTCGCTCCAAAAGTAACCGCTGTTGCGCCACTCAACCCTGTGCCAGTAATAGTGACTGTAGTTCCACCAGTGGATGGCCCAGAAGCTGGCGAGACTGATGTGACCGCTGGCGCAGCCACGTATGTGAATTGGTCAGCAGCACTCGTAGCACTGATGCCGCCTGCCGTGGTAACTGTCACATCTACTGTGCCTGCCATACCCGCTGGCGAGTAGGCCGTAATCTGGCTAGAGTTAACAACGGTAATGCTGGTCGCTGACATCGCCCCAAACCTCACTGCTGTTACCCCAATAAAGTTGCTACCTGTAATGGTCACATAAGTTCCACCTGTGGATGGACCGTTGCTGGGTGTAACACTAGAAACCACAGGTGTAGCACCAGCAGCCACCATGCCGGAATAGGCGCGCGAACTCGTGTAAGGCGCGCCCGCGCCGGTACTGCTGTCAGTGGCGGTGACCGTAAAGCTATATGGCCCAGCCGCCGTCGGCGTGCCCGACAGGATGCCGTTGGAGGCCAAAGTCACGCCAGTGGGTGTGCTGCCTGCCGTGATGCCATAGGTATACGGGGCCGTGCCGCCGCTGGCAGTGATGGTCTGACTGTAGGCAACACCGACCGTTATCACTGGTATGGTCGTCGGCGTGATGCTTATGGTCGGCGTCGATACCGTCATCGTGTAAGGGCGCGAACCAACAGTAGACACCGCGTCCGTGGCGCGTACGGTAAAGTTGAAGGTGCCGCCGGCTGTCGGCGTGCCCGAAAGGGTGCCTGCTGAGGAAAGGCTCATGCCCGCTGGCAGACTGCCTGCGGCAACCGCGTAGGTATAGGGTGCAGCGCCACCCGTCGCATTCAGGGATGTTGCCGAGTACGCCTGCGCTACCGTGGCATTCGGCAAGCTGAGGGGCGTAATGCTGATGGCAGACGTAATAGTGACGTTGTAGACGATAGGCTGACCCATATCGTCCCTGATGGTGAATGTGTCGCTGGTCGCGTTGATATTAGTATTTCGGTAGCGCACGGCATTCGTCAGATTTGAATCTTCAAGCGTGCCATAGAGTGGTGCCACCAGGGTTCCTGTTAGGCCAAACTGTGAGCAAATTGAAGTCATATAGTCCTCGTAATACTCCCCCCCCGCCACCACGCTGATGCTACGAGGACTCGGGCAGGCACTGGCGGCTGAGGCCTGCGAGCTACTTAGAGCCAGAAGCAATAGCATGAGCGCGGGTGCAACGCCTCGAAACACAGTTAAACGGCATTTTTGCCATAACTCGAGCATTGCTTGGCAGCAAAACAAAACCGCTGCCGCTATCAAGCTCAGCCCATGAGATAGCAGTGATAAATCTGGGCACACAAAGTGTGAAACCTGCCCTTGATGTGCAGGAATTTCGATAGTCTTTTTCATATGGTCCTAGTGCGAAACCAAGAACCAGGCTTCACAACACAGAAGTGAACGTTTAAAGCAAGGCAACTGAGGCCAGGCAGAAACGAGGGCATCTGTAATGCTAGTTATCAATTGAATCTTTGTGTATCACTGATTTCAGGTATTTTTCGATGAAACCTCTCGCAAATCGAGTTAACAAACAAGGGTAAACCCTTTAATCCCGGGTTAGACCACCCAACAGCTCACGATCGACTACCGACTGGCCTTGTAGCAGTACTACCTGCGCGTTTCGCCTCTCGACCAATCCGACAAGCTCATCAACCACGCCCGCGCCCTCAGAAGCAAGGGTGGCGAGTCGTTGATGTTGATCTGCAAGATCTCGGCAGGCAGCGGCGTCACTGACAGCTTGGGCGTGCTGGGTGGCGGTGGTGCGTAGGTTGTGCTGCAGGCTTGCAATCCGGGCAGCATCAGCAGTGCGGCCAGCTTCCAGCAGTTGGATTTTTTGGGTGTATGCATGGGTGTTTTCCTGTTGCCCTGCGGAGTGCCGCAGGAGTCCTGCGGATTTAATTTCTGTAGCAGCTTGCGATAGCTGCGCTTGGGTGAGTGCCTGTTTAGATTGCTGATCATTTCGCAGGGCAATGGCTGCACCTGCGCGCAGGCTCTGCACCCACCATGCGCCGCTGCCACCCAGGCCGATGCCTGCGGCCAGTGCGATAGCTACGGTTCTCATGCCAAGCCCCATTCACACATCTGGCGCTCTGCGGCACGACGCTGCAGCAGCCCGGGCAGTTGCTTGCCGCCGGCGTACGTCCAGCGGCTGAGTTCTGCACACGCACCCTGCATGTCGCCCGCATTGGCTTTGCGCACGAGAGTGGATTTGCAAAATGCCCCCTCACCCACGTTGAAGGCAAAGCTGAGAAAGGCGGCGCGCTGACCATCTGTGAGCGGCTGGGTGATACAGCCCAGCGCATCGGCGTGCTGCACCAGGTCTTGGTAGAGCATGTCCTGGCACTGCTGGCGCGTGAAGGTTTGGCCCATGCGCAGCTCTGGCCCGGTGTGACCGGTGCAGGCGGTGATGATGCCAATGGGGTCACGGTAGGTGCGCAGCACAGTGCCTTCGTACTTGGCAACCAGGGGCACCACGGCTGCGGTGGCGGCTGCACCGATGACGGTGATGAGTTTTTGCTTGAAGTTCATTTGGGGTAGATCCCTTTTGCTGCGTTCCACGCGGCGACAAGGGCTACGCCCAAAGCCACGATGGCGGTAGCAGGACGGGCAAGCTTGCCAAACCAGTTGAGAACTTTGAAAGCACCCTTCATGGCGACAAAGAACTCCAGCAAGTCAGCCAGCTGCTGCTTGAGCTCATGCAGTTCCTGACGCGTTTTGCCCAGCTCACGTTCAATTGCGGCCATGCGTTCACTCCCTTTGTCGAATCGTTCATTGATCTGTCGACGCATCAGCGCTGGCAGTTCATCTCCGTAATCGTCCATAGCCCTCCCTCTGGGCGTAAAAAAACCCGCCTGAGCTGGTTGATAGGTTTGGTAGTTACTTACTGCGGCTGCATGAGCGAGACGATGTGCGCCTTGCGCTCTGGCGTCAGCAGCTCCTTGGCCACGAGCAGCTGCAAGCCCTGCTCCGTTTCCGGGTCTTCGTACGAGAGGAAAGCAGCGCCCAGCAGTCGGTCGTACATCAACTTGACTTGGGGGTCGGTCATGGTCGCAGTGACGACGGCCAACTGCTCCGCCTGCGTGAACAGATCTAGCTTTTCGTTGCCGTAAAAGCGTGGAAATACAGGCGTAGAAGCCGCTTTTATGTGAGCCTCAACCTCAGCCGGGGTCATAGGCACAAGATCACTGGAGCCGTACTTGTTGCGATCTTTCAGTGTTTCATAGGCGAACACTTCGCCATTCGATGTGCTTTTAAAGAAAATCATGTTCGCAGCTCCGTCCAGAGTTGTACTGTCCCGCCGCCTTGTTCATTGCGAACTTGATAAAGACTTCCAGCGGGGATGATTGCGAATGCGCCTTGCGAAACACTCGATCCGGCGCTGACCCATTGACCAGCGACAACGCCTGCAACCAAGATGCGCGTGCTCTGGACCGCGCCAAAACCCAACGCCGCGAAGACAGCAATAGTGCGGCCTGTGTTGTTTGTGTAGTTTGTGTTCGCCACACGCAACGCGGCCATGTCTTGCAATGTTTGCCCCTGCCCCAGCGGAAGCTGGCGGCTTTCTAGTGCGGCAATACGCGCAATCAATGCATCGGTAATTGCTGCAACCCATGGGCGGCTAGCAAACGCTTGCCAAGCTGCGGCTACACGGTTCCAGAACTCTGGTTGGTAATCAGCTGGGGCTTGCGTGCTGCCACGCATGACAAACGCTCCAGCAGGGATGCTGCCGGTGACTGGGCGCTGCGCATCGTTGCCTTCGGGTAGGAGTGCTGCGCCGGTATCGCTGGTTTTAGCGACCCGATTGGCCGCTGACTCAGCCGCAGCTTGTGCATCGTCTCTGGCATCTTCGGCCTGCTCTTTTGCCGTCACCGCTTGCGCGGCCATATCTGTAGCAGTTAATGCTGCAGGCAATGCAGCATCCCGTGCAGCTTGGGTCTCATTTCGGTACCCAAGGGCGGCATCTGACTCTTGAATGGCGCGCTCTTTGGCCGCTTGTGCTTCAGCGCCAATTTGTTCAATGTCATCAGCCTGCTGGTTCATCTGCGGCACAGCCTGGTGCAATTCGCTCCAGACTTTTGCCGCCTTTTGTTCAAACTCTGTGGGCGGGTCAGCGGGAGTTGGTGGCGTGCTGATTTCAGTAACGTGAGTGACCATTGGGCCTCCCTTCAATAAAAAAACCCGCCGTAGTGGCGGGTTTGGTGGTGTGAATTAGCCAGTCAGCTTTCAAGCAAGCCTTCCAGTTGCAGCGATAGTTCGCTGTTGCGGGCGTACTGCACACCCAAGTCGTAGCCGTTGTATTTGCCGTAAACGTTCAGGCGCTCCCGGCGATCCGAAAGTACCCAAAATGCTGGCGTGGCCCGTAAGTCCGACAAGATGCGGTCGACGTTATCGAGTTCGTCATTGCTGATCAGAACGTCTAAGGTCCGCGTGCGGGAGAAGCCCCGCTTTTGCAGCGTGACATCGCCCCACTCATTGGTGGTTTTGCGGCTGTAGTCAACGATTCCCATGCGGACACCGGCAAGCACGCCGAGGCCAATTTGCTTTTGCTGGCCTAGCAAGATGACACCAATACCAGCATCACTGGCCGCTTCGAAGTCCAGCTGCACCTTGGCCGTTGGATAGCTGGGCAAGTCCAAAGCAAAGAAGTTGCTGCGCTCATGCCGCTCTCCAAAGGTCCATGGGTACCAGCCAGATTGATCGGGATGCGTCCAGAGCATCGTGGTCTTGTCATACACGGTGCCGTAGCCAGGATCGATCACCCGCACCCGCACAGAACGCAACCCATCAAATGCCAGCAGTGCAATACCGTTGACTGCTCGCCCCGTGTTGATCTCAAACCATGCGGTGTGCGCAAAGCGGGTTTGGGTGGTGTGCGACAAATCGAATGCTTTCATGCGATTGGTCGGGCCAACCTCCACCCACCAGGGGGCATTGCTATCTGGTTGCTTTCCGGTATTGGCTGCCTGCAGGGATTGCCAGACACGATGATCAAAGATCACACGAGCATCCTCTGTATACGTTGCAGCCAGCTCCCAGGGAGGGTACTCATCCTCCAGCACGCTGGAGTTCACCATCGCAGGGGTGATCAACGATGGTTTCACTACTGTTAGCGTCATGCGTTTTCCTGCCTTTCTTCGGGCATCCCTTGGCTTTCCCAACGCGCCAGAATGCGGTTGCCGTCTTGCAGCAGTCGCACGATGGCCGCAGCTTGAGCCCGCTGTTCCTCGCGGTGTTCACGCTGCTGTGCAACCACCGCCGCGCTGTCACCGCCACCCAGTGGCATCTTTCCACCCGCCCAAGGGTTGAACGCCTTGGGAATAATGGCCTCACCCTGGTGGATGCGTGCCGTCATGTCCTGCGTCACATAGTTCGTGCCCACGGCAAAACCGGGGATCGACTGCCCTGTGAGCGCCGCCACAATTGCACGCAAGCCATCAAGCTGCGCCTGGGTGCCCGCAGCAATCGCATCTGCAATCACTTGCTCCGCTGACTTGGTGGCCGTGCTCAGCCCTTCAAGCGCCGTATCAATGCTGTCCAGCAAACCCAGCGCAACGTCCTGGTAGTCGTCGTTCTTGGCATCACCGTCCAGCAGGCCGGCCGCATTGCTGGCCTGAGCCAGCAGTTTGCCCACGCTGATTTGCCACTCTGCTGAGCTGCTGGCCTCCGCTTTCATGGCGTTAGACAGGCTCTGCAAGTTGCCTGCCATGCTGTCTACATAGCCCGCCCGCGTAGAACCCGTGGTGGCCAACGCCATGGAGTAATCCATCGCGTAACGCGCACCAAGCTCTTGAGCCGTCTGGGCATTTGTCAGTTG
>Ga0233380_1001369_pt1 | contig 10998 bp, 5 predicted proteins | sample ElkDunMinimDraft_9_FD_191541 | JGI IMG/M metagenome (GOLD analysis project Ga0233380, IMG submission 191541) | Fecal eukaryotic communites from dung pellets of Tule Elk in California, USA - Elk Dung F36 | ecosystem: Host-associated > Mammals > Digestive system > Large intestine > Fecal | place... | reverse complement strand
TGAGCATTTGCAAAGCAGCAGTGGCAGAATTAGCTTCTCCCACAATTTGAATTCCTTCTTCCTTTAACATCTCAGCGATGATGCTTCGAGAAAAGTCAGAGTCATCCACAATTAAAACTTTCATTTCAGATTTTGCGTTCATGTGAATTAGGATATCAAATTAAATAGAGATGAAAAGAAAAAGGCTCCCATTCGGGAGCCTTTATTATTCTCTAGGTGAGAATGTGCAGGTTAAGCAGCTACTTGAGCATTTTTAGAACGTGGTTTCTTAGTGGTTTCTTCTTTGCGCTTAGTTTGATCCAGGTCTAATTGACCTTTCCAGTCTACTAAGGCAATTGAAAGAACTTCCTGGATATTTTTCACTGGTACGAAGTTGATCTTCTGTCTGTATTGAAGAGGAATTTCCAGTAGATCCTTTTGGTTTTTCCAAGGGATGATAATGGTCTCAATTCCAGCTCTCATTGCTGCCAGACATTTTTCTTTAATTCCACCTACAGGAAGAACCTTACCTGTCAGAGTCATTTCACCAGTCATCGCGATGTCTTTACTGATGTATGAGCCAGTCAATAAAGAAACCATTACAGTGGCCAGAGTGATACCTGCTGAAGGTCCATCTTTTGGAATAGCTCCTGCAGGTAAGTGGATGTGAACTTCGTTTTCTTCGAAAACTTTGTCATCAATCCCTAGTTCTGCAGCATGACTGCGGATGAAAGCGAAAGCTGCATGTGCCGACTCTTTCATCACATCACCAAGTTGACCAGTGAGAGTGATACCGCGACCTTTCATCTTAGAAGCTTCAATGTGAAGAATTTCTCCCCCACCTGCAGTCCAGGCCAGACCTGTTGCAACTCCTACTTCATCAAACTCATTTGAGTCTTCATGAGAGTAGACTGCTGGTCCAAGTAGTTCTTCTACAGTCGCTGAAAGGATGTGAGTCTTAGCGTGATCGCCGGACGCAATCTTCTTAGCAACTTTTCTGCAAAGAGCACCAACTTGTCTCTCGAGGTTACGAAGGCCCGCTTCTCGTGTATAACCTGAGATGACAAATTCAACACCTTCGTCATGGAATTCAATGTGTTCGGCAGTGATTCCATGCTCATCCATTTGTTTTGGAATAAGATATTTTTTAGAAATTTGTACTTTTTCTTCCTGTGAGTAACCAGCAAGGTTAATCACTTCCATACGGTCACGAAGTGGACCTGGAATCTGATCTAACATGTTGGCAGTTGCAATGAACATGATTTTTGAAAGATCATAATTCATATTCAGGTAGTTATCTCTGAATGTGCAGTTTTGTTCAGGATCCAGAACTTCGAGCATTGCTGAAGCTGGGTCGCCTTTAAAATCCGATCCAAGTTTATCGATCTCATCTAAAAGGATGATAGGGTTAACAGTTTTACACTGCTTCATCGCCTGGATAAATCGGCCCGGCATAGCGCCTACATAAGTACGACGGTGACCACGAATTTCTGATTCATCTTTTACGCCCCCGAGTGAAATTCTAACAAATTCACGTCCAGTAGCTTTAGCAATTGATTTACCAAGAGACGTCTTACCTACACCTGGAGGTCCAGAGAAGCAAAGAATCGGCCCTTTCGCAGTACTACCTTTTAAAGATCGTACAGCAAGGTATTCAAGAATACGTTCTTTGATTTTTTCTAAATCAAAGTGATCTTCATCAAGAACGTCTTTTGCAAATTGAAGGTCAGTAACTTCTTTAGATTCTTCAGACCAAGGTAGGTCACAAACCCATTCAAGGTAGCTGCGAAGAATGCTTGCTTCAGAAGAATCCGGATGCATTCTTTCTAAACGACCAAGTTGCTTGAATGCTTCTTTTTCAGCATCCTCAGGTAAGCTTTTAGCATGAAGTTTTTCTCTGATTTCTGCAAATTCGTCGTTCTTATCGGCGTCTTCACTAAGCTCGTTTTTCATAGCTTTGATTTGTTCGCGCAAGAAGAATTCTTTATTTTTAGAATCATCTTTTGTTTTGAATTTAGCTTGTTCAGTTAAGATCTCAAGTTCATTCACAAGAATTTGATTGATGTGCCCAAGTCTTTCAACTGGATCTAAGATTTCTAAAACTTTTTGAGCATCAGAAACTTTAAGATTTAAATTTGAAGAAACTAAGTCAGCAAGTCTTCCCGGATCCTGAATATCTTCCAGAACCATAAGAATGTCAGGAGAAAGAACTTTTCCAAGAGAAATAACTTTTTCAAGATTCTCTTTTACAGTTCTAGCAAGAGCTTCAATCGTAGATGGATTAGCTGTCACTTGTTGAGATTCAACTTTCTCAGCTCTCACCTGATAGAAGGGCTCAGTGGCAACAAACTCTTTGATGCGAGCTTTGGCCAGACCTTGAATAAGAATTTTGATTCTTCCATCTGGAAGTTTTCTCATTCTCATGATCATCGCAACTGTACCCATCTCATAAATCTCAGATGGAGTTGGACTCTCGGCAGTGATGTCTTTCTGCGATGAGAGAAGAATCAGTCTGTCTGTGTTGTTTAATGCTTCTTCAACAGCCTTGATTGAAGTTTCGCGGCCCACAAACAAAGGCAAAATCATAAATGGGTAAACCACAAGATCGCGAACTGGCAGGAGAGGGAGCGTTTCTTTAAATTCGATTGCGTCACCCTCATAATTCGTTACCATACTTTTTCTCCTCTAGCGTATGTCTCTTCCGTGAACATAAGTTACAGAAGCTGAATCGGGAGATTTAAGATGCCGCTTTAAAGGTATTTAATGTAAAATGAAGAAAAATTGATGAAATTTCGCTCTCAATAACCGTTTTTCTTGATATGTTTTTGATGGTAATTTCGTTTAAATTTCATATTAATCAACAAGTTAAAAAATTGCATAAAAAGGCTCAACTTTATGGGTGATTCAATTGGTTTAGTAATTTTAGCTGCTGGAAAAGGGACTCGAATGAAAATTGAGACCCCAAAAGCATTAGCAAAAACCGCAGGCCGAGCTCTATTGGATTATGTAGTAGATGCAGCTCTAGATTTTGCATCAGAGTCTAACCTTAAGGCGGAAATCGGTCTCGTCGTAGGCCATAAGAAAGAATTAATCGAAAATTGGCTCCTCACTCATCCTGCAAAAGACAAGCTTAAGACCGCTTGGCAGCGGGAACAAAATGGAACTGCTGATGCATTGAAGTCTTGCTTTAATGATCTTCCACATTTTTGGAACAATGAGTTTACCCTCGTAGCATGTGCAGACACGCCCATGATTCAAGCAAGTGAATTTATAAATTTATTTCAAAGTCTTCTCTCGCACCCGGAGCTCGTAGGTGTAGCCGCTACTTTTGAGACACAAACCCCAAAAGGGTATGGAAGGATCGTTCACGGTGATAAAGGTTTTCATATCGTAGAAGAGAAAGATGCTACCGATACCGAAAGAAATATTACTGAAGTGAATTCTGGTTTCTATATACTTCGAACCAAACATATCAAAGAAATCTTAGGGAAAATTGATAACAAAAATAAGTCTGGAGAATTCTATCTGACTGATCTTTTTCAAGATAAATTTTCTGTGAAAGCAGTAAAATTTCCTTCTGAAGTTCCATTTTTGGGAATTAATACCATGGAGCAATTAGCAGAAGTAACAACTCTTCTCAGAACACGAAAAATTAAACAATTGATGATTGATGGAGTTGAGTTTCTTAATCCAGGGACAGTTCACATTGATCATCATGTAAGTATTGGTGTGGGTTCAGTCATTTATCCTAATGTCACACTATTAGGTAAAACGGTTATCGGTGAGAAAGTTAAAGTTGAATCCGGTGCCTTCATAAAAAATAGTACAATAGAGCAAAACTCAGAAATTCTCGCTAATAGTTACTTAGAAGAAGCCATCATTCGCGAAGCTGCGACTATTGGCCCGATGGCCAGAATTCGTCCAGGATCTGATATCGGTACAGAATCAAAAATTGGAAACTTTGTTGAAGTTAAGAAGTCTATTTTAAGTAAAGGCGTGAAAGTCTCTCACTTAAGTTATGTAGGGGATGCCGAGATTGGTGAAAACACTAATATAGGTTGTGGATTTATCACGTGTAATTACGATGGAGTTAACAAACATAAGACTGTGATTGGCAAACGAACTTTCATTGGATCGGACTGTCAGATGGTGGCACCGATTGAAATTGGTGATGACGCATTCGTAGCTGCTGGCTCAACTATTACTAAAAATGTCCCAGATGGAGGCTTTGGTATTGCTCGTACTCAGCAGGTAACTAAAGAAGGTGCGGCCAAGCGTTTTCTTAAGAGCAAAAAGAGCTAAGGAGCTTCGCGTAAAACTAGTAAGATCTCCCGCAAAATGTTAGATTGGAGCCCTTAAGTTTCACTCTCATTTTGGAGATTTTATGTGCGGAATCGTAGGCTATTCGGGTCCGAATAATTCAGTTAATTCTATTATCGAAGGTCTTTCCCGACTTGAATATCGCGGGTACGATTCGGCGGGAATTTGCTTAAAAATAAATAACGAATTACAAATTCTGAAGAAAGAGGGGAAGCTCGATAACTTAAAAGAGTTAATCGAAATCCAGAAACCTTATTCTCACATCGGTATTGGCCATACTCGTTGGGCCACTCATGGGGCAGTAACAAGTGATAATGCTCATCCTCACGGGAATGAATTATTTGCTGTCGTTCATAATGGAATCATTGAAAATGCCGGTTCTCTTAAAAAAGAATTACAAGCTGAAGGCTATGTTTTCAAATCACAAACCGATTCAGAAGTATTTTTAGTTCTCCTGACAAAATTTTTCAAAGAAACAAACGATACTCTTACTTCCATTGCTAAAGCTTTCAATACCATCTCAGGAAATTCTGCTTTCGTGATTACTGAGCAGGCGAGCGACAAACTCTACAGTATTAAGCGTTCAGCACCGCTGGTAGTGGGAGAAAACAAAGAAAATAGAGAAGCATTTGTATCATCAGATCCCTTTGCTCTTGTCGGATTTGCACCTCGCATCTATTTCCCACAAGATGGTGTTATTTGCGAAGGAGTGGTTACTGCTACTGATGTAAATTTTAATTTCTACGAATTAGATCTTACCCCTTCGAGCCGTTATAAATTCCAAAGTAACTCAATGTCGATGGATACAACTACCAAGGGTGCCTTTGAGCATTACATGCTGAAAGAAATTCATGAGCAGCCAGCTTTGATTGATAAACTGGCCGCTTACTATATCAAAAATGAAGGCCGAAAGATTCTGGATGAATTAAAAGGTTTCAAAACTGATGGTTGGCATCTGACTGCATGTGGCACTGCCTGGCATGCGGGTCTAGTAATCAAAAATTACTTTGAACAAATTAATCGTCAACGTGCTTCAGTGGATATCGCCTCAGAGTTCCGTTATAAAAATCCTATCCTTAATAAAGGGGAAGTAGGGTTGTTTATTTCTCAGTCAGGTGAAACAGCAGATACTCTGGCCTGTCAGGAACTATGTGTTGAAAAGGGAATTCCAACTTATTCAATTGTAAACGTTGAAGGTTCGACGCTTTTTAGAAACGCTGATAAAAACTTTTTGATTCATGCAGGTGTTGAAATTGGTGTTGCTTCGACAAAAGCCTTCACACTTCAAGCATTGACTGGATTTTTAATGAGTCGTGCGATGGAAGGGACTTTAGATGATCCGAAATTATTCTCGGAGATTCAGCTTCTCTCAAACCGTGTGGCCGAACTTTGTGCGCAATCTGAATCAATTAAAGAAGTCGCTGAAAAAATCTATACTAAAAAAGGCTTCATCTTCACTGGTCGTGGAAAGTATTTTCCCATCGCATTTGAAGGTGCCCTCAAATTAAAAGAAATCGCTTATGTTCATGCTGAAGGCTATGCCGCTGGCGAATTAAAACATGGTCCAATTGCTTTGATTGACGAAAACATCGTGAACATCGCAATCGTAGGTCCTGAGCTTCAGGATAAAACAGTTTCTAACGTTGAAGAAGTTAAGGCCCGTCGTGGAATCATGGTAGTAGTTGGCCCTAAAAATGATTCAGAAGTTGAAGAACTTTCTGATGCGTACATTGGTTTAGATTTTGAGGGACTACCAAATTTAAGCCCTCTTTATGTCAACGTGGCTCTCCAATTTCTTGCCTATCATATTGCTAAATTAAAAGGCACAGACATTGATAAGCCTAGAAACTTAGCTAAATCGGTAACGGTAGAATAATGGATTTGAATTTTCTCAATGAATCACAAAGAGAGGCAGTACTCTTAACCGATGGTCCAGTCATGATTTTGGCCGGAGCAGGTTCAGGAAAAACCCGGACACTTGTAGCACGAATACAGTACTTACTTGAAGAAAAGCATGTAAGTCCTTACCAGGTACTTGCAGTTACCTTTTCTAATAAGGCCGCCCGGGAAATGCGGGAGCGACTTGCCACCAGTTCCAACATTAATATTGGAACCTTACAGGTGACCACCTTCCACGCTTTCTGTGCCAAAGTGCTCAGAATGGAAGCGACTTATCTGGGGCTTAGTAAGAATTTTACTATTTACGACGATGGCGAATCACAATCCATCATCAAAGCCATTTTAAATAAACGTGGAATAAATCAAAAAGAATTATCGCCTTACACTGTTGCGGCCTTTATCGATGGTCTTAAAAATCTTGGCTACTACATCGGTCTTACTCGCAACGAGGAAGTTGAAAAGTTTGCTGAGGATAAGAGATTATTTGATATTTTCATGGAGTACGAGGCGGAGCTTCATCGTAGTAATGCCGTAGATTTCGGAGGATTAATTACTGGAGTGTTGAATTTATTCAAATCCTTTCCAGAAGTCTTAGTTAAATATCAGCAAAAATTTAAATACGTATTGGTGGATGAGTATCAAGATACCAACCGTGCTCAATTTGATCTCATTCTGCAATTAAGTCAGCTCCATAAAAATATCTGCGTAGTGGGTGATGAGGATCAGTCGATCTACTCATGGAGGGGAGCTGATATCAGAAACATTCTGGATTATGAGAAAGTTTTTCCTGATGCCAAGCTAATCAAACTTGAACAGAATTACCGCTCATCTAAAAAAATTATTGAAGCTGCGTCTGAAGTTATTTCCCGAAACATTGCCCGTAAAGGCAAGCAGATGTGGACTAATAATGATGACGGTGAAGAAATCCGAATCGTTGAGTGTCGTGATGACAGGGCGGAGGCAGAATTCGTTGGACTGGAAATCAGAAAGCTTTATCAAGCTGGAGTTTCATTAAAAGATGTCGCTGTATTTTACCGAAACAATGCTCATTCCAGAACAATTGAGGATGCTCTCAGAAAAGAAAAGTTTCCTTACCGAGTAGTTGCGGGAATCAAATTCTATGACCGAAAAGAGGTTAAGGATATGATTGCCTACATGCGTGTAGTGGTGAATAAGAAAGATTCCCTGGCCCTGACTCGCATTATAAATACTCCTGCCAGAGGTGTAGGTGCCACTTCTCTGCGAAAGTTAGAAGATGAAGCTGTTCGACTGCAATTATCACTTTTTGAATTAATCGAAAAAATCGTTGAGTCACCGGTGGATTTTAAGCATCTCTCTCTGTCTGGAAAAGTCCAGAGTGCTATTTATCAGTTGGTTCAACTGATACAAGAAGTACAGGTTCTGGAAAGTCAGAACCATTCGCCTAGTTTTAGCTACGAAAAATTACTTAATGAATCAGGCTACTATGAAGTGCTTAAAGCGGATAAGAGTTATGAAGGGGCTGCTCGTTTAGAGAACCTTGAAGAACTGATGAGTGCCCTTAAGCAATTCGAAGAATCTGAAACTGAACCAAATATGGTTAAGTTTTTAGAGACAATCACACTTGATACCACTGTATCGGAAGATGGCTCTTCAGATCAGATTTCCCTGATGACAGTTCATGGTTCTAAGGGACTTGAGTATCCTTATGTCTTTCTCATTGGAATTGAAGAAAATATCTTTCCTTCCTATAAAAGCTTAGAAGTGGGCCCTATGGCAATTGAAGAAGAGCGCCGTCTTTTCTATGTTGCTATGACACGAGCGATGAAACAATTAACAATTACCTTTGCTCAAGGTCGTTTATTGTGGGGAAGTATCAAATTTAATGGACCGAGCCAGTTTCTGCAGGAAATCCCTTCTTCATATTACCGATGGGATTTTTATCAAACGGGTTCTAAGAAGGCCCAATTTGATAGCTACTCAGCTTCATATAACTCTGATGATGATTATGATCAAAGCTCCGGTAGCGATTCTGGAGATGCTGTTTTTTACCGTGAAAAAGTCTATCAATCGAAAAAGCCAATTGCTGCCCTTGCAAACTATCCCTCAGGTTCAAAAATTATCCATGCTCTATACGGAGAGGGAACAGTATTGAATTCTGAAGGTTTGGGTCAGGATGAAAAAGTTACTATTCAGTTTCGTGACGGAATAAGAAAAAAGTTTATGGTTAAGTTTGCTCCACTTCAAAAAGTCTAGGATATAAAATGCGGATTTCTCTTAAATTTATTGCTTTGTTATGGGTGGGTCTTTTAATAATTATTGGTGGGCTACTTTTTAATGCCTACTCAAAATTCAAACCAGAGACGTTTATCGCTTTGTTAACAGAGCAAGTTCAGAAAAACTATCCTGGCGCTAAATTGAATGTCGGTAAAATTGCCTATAGGTTTTCACTCGATTTCAATTTAAAGCTCAAGGAAATTCACCTTAGACGATCTGGCAAACTTCTGGGAAGTATCGGAGAAATCGAACTTAAAGTTCCTTGGTGGGTTCTCTTGGTTAATCGCGGTAGTGCCCGGGTTAGTCTTTCGAATCTTGATATTTTCATTGATCAAGAAACAGCTCACACGGTCGAGGATAAACCAGCTACACCTGAAGCAAAAACAATTAAGGTAGAAATTCCCAGCTATTTTGCAGACACCAAATTCACATTAAAGGCGAGTTCAATTTCCATCAGGGATATTCACAACGCCAGAAGATATTTTACAGTCAGTAAATTACTGGTTCGTGAGTTCCAATATGGAAAAAATTCAGCTTTTGAAGTTAATATCCCGATTGAGATAAATCATAATGGTGCCCAATATCTGTCCGATCTGTGGCTTTTTGGTGACGTTACTCCTGAGCCTGCTCAGTGGAAGCTGAACTATCGTGGGGAATTCAGATCTCGTGAAAACACCGATAAATTTCACATCGATGATCTGGTAATTATCGGCAATACTTCATTTCAACCTTCTTCCCTCGGCGTATCCTCTGAAATAAATCTGCTGGATGAAAAAGAACCAATTGGAAGTGGGCAAGTCACTGCAAACCAGGACAATCTTAATATTGTTATAAAATTTGATAAACTCCCTCTTGATTACTTTAGCTTCATTTATGAAAGTATTAAAAATCCTTATCTCGTTAAGCTTGATGGCCACGCAACCGGAGAATTAAAATTTAAAAAGAAATTTGATTCATCTAAAGCTGATATCGACGGCAAATTGAACTTTCCAGGCGATTTATTTTTAGCTGACAAACATTCTGTTCCTGGCCAGTGGCAAGTAGGATTTCAGAATACCCGTTGGGAAGTATCGTTTATAAGTCCCAAAGGGGAAGTGAGTTTTTTCAGACGCTCTGTCCTCGATGGTAAACAGAACAAAGTTAATCTTTTCAGTGAAGAGCTGGGCTTCACCGGAATGGAGTTGAATAAAACTATCGGAATAGTTAAACCTCTTGATCGATTTATTAATGAACCAAATGACTTCTTTTATACAACAGCAATCACCTGCAAAAAGTGTGTTCTGCAGGATAAATTGGTAGATGGTAGCTTTCGATACGGTCAGTCTGTAGGCCAGAAGTTTTATCAGGGAGATTTAACTGATGAGAATTCTTCTTTCAAAGTAATTTTTGGAAGCAAAGGTGGGAATAAGAAATCTCTCGATGTTAATTTTTCGCAGTTTAATTGGCAAAAATCGTTCCAGCTTCTCGAGCCATATTTTAATGCGGATTCAGGAATTATTGATGGGAAGCTGGAAGGCCGCTGGGAAGATAGCTGGGAATCAGGTCTTTGGCTTACTCAAATCACTGGCAAAGGTCTCACAGGAGAAAAGGGATTAGTAACTGATTTTATCACTAAATCAGCCTCTTTTTTTGGGCCCTATCCTAAGGAAATTAAACCCACTGCTTTAAATGTTTCTGTTAAGAATAATATCTTATCACTTAATTCTTTGCTGCTAGAAAGTGCAGAATCGGTTAAGATCACTGGTTCTCTTAGTTCAAAACAAAAATCTACACTGACTCTTTCTTATCCGAAGAATAAAAGCTTTAAACCGATTAAGAAAGAAGTGATAGAGCCCTATTGGATGCAAAAGGATGAAAAATGAGTCAAAGCTATAAGCCAATCATATGGAAAGATGAAAAACTTTTTTTGCTAGATCAAAGACTTCTTCCCCAAAATGAAACCTTCGTTGAGGTCACAGATCTAAAAGGTTGCGCTACTGCCATTACTGATATGGTTGTAAGAGGGGCACCCTGTATTGGATTTACTGCAATTTATGGCATGGCACTTTGGGTAAAAACTCAAAGTTCTCTGACTCTTGAAAATTGTCGAGCCGCTTGTGATGAAATGATTAACGCTCGTCCAACAGCTGTTAATTTATCTTTTGAAGTAAATCGATGCTTTGAAATCATGAAAAGTTATATTCAGGAAGGCCGTCCATCTCAGGATCTTTATAGAAAATTAGTGGAATTCGGTGATACTCAGATTCTAGAGAGTCATGAGAAAAATACAAAGATGGCCGAAATCGGCATTCAGGAACTCATTAATAAAATTGGTGATAGAAAGTGGCGATTAATGACCCACTGTAATACTGGATTTTTGGCCTGTGGTAGTTTAGGCACGGCCCTTGGGGTGATTTCTCATGCAAACAGATTAGGTAAGGTTGAGTATGTCCTCGCCGACGAAACACGCCCATATATGCAGGGGAGTAGACTGACGGCCTTCGAACTCACAAAGGAAAATATCCCGTTTAGTATCGTGGTTGAAGGAGCGGCTTCTTATCTCAT
>Ga0233380_1001368_pt1 | contig 11004 bp, 11 predicted proteins | sample ElkDunMinimDraft_9_FD_191541 | JGI IMG/M metagenome (GOLD analysis project Ga0233380, IMG submission 191541) | Fecal eukaryotic communites from dung pellets of Tule Elk in California, USA - Elk Dung F36 | ecosystem: Host-associated > Mammals > Digestive system > Large intestine > Fecal | place... | reverse complement strand
GTCACAGCTGTCAGTTGCTGAACGCAACAGGGCTTCGCATTGTTGCGGCGATACTTCTGCGCCGCCGGTCAGCAGGTGCGAATTGCGGAACAGCACCACGCCTTCCTTGTGCCAGATATCGAAGTGACCGATCCACAGCTGCTCGTTGATCAGGGAGATCAGCTGCTTGATTTCGTTTCGCCGGCCCTCGGGAGCCTTGAGGTCGAATGCGCAAGCGATGTGGAGGCTTTCGAGGTCCTCCATCCAGTTGAACGAGACGTGGTAGTCGCTCCAGCCGCCACGCACCGAGATCGAGATCTCGTCTGCGTCCTGACGCTCAAACGTCCAGTCGTTGATCGAGGCGATGTGCTCGATGATATCCACGGGGTGGACGGTCCGGTCGGGCGCGATTTGCAGAAGCGACATTGAGACAGTCGTCCTCGTTCGAGTCTCGGGCCCGAAGGGCCAGCGTCTGGGGTGCACGGGGGGCTCGCCTGCCGCTAGGCTGTCGAATCGTCCCGATGAACTCACCCTACACCCGCTGGCCGGTACGGGGATCGGTCGCCGGCAACTCGCCGGCAATCTCTTGTGGAATGATGGTCCGGCCGATTTGGTTAATGAAGTATTAACGCCCTAGGCGCGACCTGCTTCATTTCGGGACCGGAGTAGTTCTGCTGGCCCTGTCCGAACGCCGGCGGGGAGCGCGCATGCGCCGGTGATGGCGGACGCCTTGCGGGGAGCGCAGAAGCGGGCGGCGTCAGGGACGCCACCTCAGTATGGTGCACATTACTGTGAACTGGAGAGGATTGGGCCCGTGAAGCCGCGACGCGTCAGGTGGTCGTCTTCGGTTCGGCCTTGAGCGCGGCCAGCTCTGCCCTGAGCGCGGCGATCTCATCGCCCTGAACCTGGACCAGTTCACGCAGCGCGTCGAACTCCTCGCGCTTCACCAGCTCCATATCCACGACCAGCCGCTGGGCCTGGGATTTCACGACCGTCTCGACCTCGCGGCGCACGCCGTCGGCCAGACCCGCAGCCTCGTTCATCAGTCGCCCCAGATCGTCGAAGACCCTGTTGCTCTGGCTCATGGCTGCTCCAATTCCTTGCTTGCCGTAACCGTTACTTAGGACAAGCCCGCCGTCTTGACCAGACCGGCCGAAGCGGCAATGGTCCCGCCGTTCGCCAGGAGGCGCCATTGCCCTTCCCAAATATCGACCCCATTGCCTTTGCCATCGGGCCCTTTGCCATTCGCTGGTATGCGCTCGCCTACCTCTTTGGCGTCCTGCTCGGCGCCGCCTATGGATACCTGCTGCTGCGCAACGCTCGCCTGTGGGCCGACGGGCGGCCTCCCTTCAAGGCCTCCGACATCTGGGACTTTGCCTTCTGGGCCATGCTCTCCATCGTGATCGGCGGGCGCCTTGGCTACGTGCTGTTCTACAATCTCGGCTACTACCTCGAGAACCCGGCCCAGATCATCAACACTCTCGATGGCGGCATGAGCTATCACGGTGGCATGATCGGGTTGATCGTCGCTGTGGTGGCCTTCACCCGCTCCCGTGGCGGCAACTGGCTCAGCGGCATCGACCTGGTCGCCGCGGTCGGCACCATCGGCCTCATGCTCGGCCGCATCGCCAACTTCATCAACTCCGAACTCTATGGCGCCCCGACCAGCCTGCCATGGGGCGTGGTCTTCCCCACCGACCCGCTGCAGGTGCCGCGCCACCCCACCCAGCTCTATGAAGCGGCGCTCGAGGGGTTGCTGCTTTTCCTCATCATCCGCTTCGTCACCCATATCGCCCTCGGCCTCCGGCGTCCGGGCCTGGTCGCCGGCATCTTCGGCATCGGCTACTCGCTGTCGCGGATCGCCGTGGAGTTCGTGCGCCTGCCGGACCAGCAGATCGGCTACCTCTACGGGGGCTGGCTGACCATGGGCATGCTGCTGAGCCTGCCGATGCTCTTTGTCGGCATCGGCCTCGTGATCTACGCACTCACCCGGCGTGAGCCCCTGCTTCGTCGCCCGGAGGCGCAGTCCTGATGGTTGCCAACGCCCCGAACCTGTCCGAGCAGATCGACTTCCAGATCCGCACCTCGGGCCCGATGTCCGTCGCGACCTATATGGGCCTGTGCCTCACGCACCCCTCCAAGGGCTATTACCGGACCAACGACCCGCTCGGCGCCGCCGGCGATTTCGTCACCGCCCCTGAAATCTCGCAGATGTTCGGCGAACTGATTGGCTTCTATGTCGCCCAGCTCTTCCAGCAGATGAGTTCCCCCAATCCGGTGACACTGCTCGAACTCGGCCCCGGCCGCGGCACGCTGATGGCCGACATGCTGCGCGTCCTCAGCCGCCTTGAAGGCTTCCGCGAAGCGCTGGACCTTCGCCTGTTCGAGACCAGCCCCGCTCTCATCGCCGAGCAGAAGGCGCGGCTGGCGCAATACGATGGCAAGTGGATCACCGACTTCGACCAGGTCGGTACCGGCCCGCTGCTCGTCATCGCCAACGAATTCTTCGACGCCCTGCCCATCCGTCAGTTCGTCAAGCAGGCCGATGGCTGGCATGAACGGGTCATCGGACTTGTCGATGGACAGCGCCGCTTCGGCCTCAACCCCACGCCGGTACCGGAAGCAAGCATACCCGAGGCGCTTCGCGGTGCCGAGATCAATGCGGTCCACGAGGTCGCCCTTGCCGGCACCCAGATCATGGACCGTCTGGCCCGCACCGTCGCCCGTAACGGCGGCGCCATCCTCGCGATCGACTATGGCTACGGTCGGACCCAGACGGGAGAGACCCTGCAGGGTGTCCGCCGCCACCAGTACGCCGATGTGCTCGAGGCGCCCGGCGAGACCGATCTGTCCGCTCATGTCGATTTCGAAGCCCTGAGCAGTGTTGCCGCCCGCGCCGGACTGTCCGTTGCGCCGCTGGCCACCCAGGGCGAGTTTCTGACGCGCATGGGCATCGCCGAACGCACCCAGGCGCTCGCCAGGGCCAACCCCGAGGCAGCCGCGGATCTCGAAGCGGCGCGCAATCGCCTCGTCGCCCCGGACCAGATGGGAACGCTGTTCAAGGTGTTCTGCGCCCACAGTCCCGGCCTGCAGCCTCCCGGCTTCGCATGACGCTTCCGCGTGAGCACAGTGCGATGCTGCCCGTGCGGCACGGCTTCTTCGGCCGTCTCGGCGGCGTCTCGCAGGGGGATTTTGCCGGGGCCAACATGTCGACCAGCGTCGGCGACGATCCTGACGCCGTCGCCGCCAACCGCCACGCCGCCGCCAGCAGCCTCGGCTCCACCTCGGGGCTCCAGCTGCTGAAACAGGTTCACTCCGCCGACGCCGTCACCCTTACGGACCCCCTCGCTGAGGTTGGCTCCGTTGCCGCCGACGCCCTTGTGACCGATCGCCCCGGCCTGCTCCTTGCCATACTCACTGCCGACTGCACCCCCGTTCTCCTCGCCGATGCGAAAGCCGGGGTGATCGGCGCCGCCCATGCGGGCTGGCGTGGCGCGGTGGACGGCATAGTCGGTAACACTGTCGCGGCCATGCGTGACCTTGGAGCCGACCCCGCTCGCATCGTTGCCGCGATCGGGCCCACCATCACCCAGCACAGCTACGAAGTGGGCGAGCAGTTCCGCTCCGGCTTCCTGGCCCTGCACCCCAGCGGTGACAGGTTTTTCGCTACGCCGGATGGCGGCCGCCCGCATTTCGATCTTCCCGGCTTCGTCGAGGACCAGCTCCGCGGCGCCGGCATCACCGCTATTGATCGCGTCGGCGGCTGCACCTACCGGCACCCCGACCGCTACTTCTCCCACCGCTATGCCACCCACCGGGGCACCCGCACCGGACGCCAGGTTGCCGTCATCGGACTGACTTAAACTTTAGCCGTGCGTCAAAAGCTGCGTTGCGAGTCTGATACCGAGTCGCTAAAGCTGCCCGCGAAACTGGATGGCTCTCGTTCCCGAGGGCTGGTTGAGACAGGATCGCGTCCATGAAGCTGGTGACCGGCAACTCCAACCGGGCCCTTGCCCAGGCCATCGCCAGCTACCTCGAACTGCCGCTCACCGACTGTACCGTCAAGCGCTTCGCCGACAAGGAAGTGTATGTCGAGGTGCACGAGAACGTTCGCGGCGAGGATGCCTTCATCATCCAGTCGACGAGCTACCCGGCAAACGACAACCTGATGGAGCTGCTGATCCTCACCGATGCGCTGCGCCGCTCCTCGGCCCGCCGCATCACCGCCGTGCTTCCCTATTTCGGATATGCCCGCCAGGATCGCAAGTCGGCACCGCGCACGCCGATCTCCGCCAAGCTCGTCTCCAACCTCATCACCCAGGCGGGCGCCAACCGGGTCCTGACCCTCGACCTGCACGCTGCCCAGATCCAGGGCTTCTTCGACATCCCGACCGACAACCTCACCGCCGCCCCGGTGATGGTGCGCGACATCCGCGACAACTACGACGTCAAGAACGTCATGATCGTCTCGCCGGACGTCGGCGGCGTGGTTCGCGCCCGCAACGTCGCCGAACGCATCGGCGCCAGCCTTGCAATCGTCGACAAGCGCCGTCCGCGCGCAGGCGTCTCCGAAGTGATGAACATCATCGGCGATGTCTCGGGCCAGAGCTGCATTCTCATCGACGACATCGTCGACTCGGGCGGCACCCTGGTGAACGCCGCCGAGGCGCTGCTCAAGGCGGGCGCCACCGCCGTCTCCGCCTACATCACCCATGGCGTGCTGTCCGAAGGCGCGGCCGAGCGCATCGCGAAGAGCAAGCTCAAGGAACTGGTGGTGACGGACTCGATCGATGAGACCGAGGCCACCCGCTCCGCCGCCAACATCCGGCGCCTCTCCATCGCCCCGCTCATCGGCGAGGCCGTCGCCCGCACAGCGAGCGAGCAGAGCGTCTCGAGCCTGTTCGACTAATCAGCAACTGAGGCGCTCACGCGCGCAATGCGCCCCCGGTCGGGCGGAGCGGACGCAGGCGCAATCACGCCTGGCCTGCCTGTCAGGTGTTGAACTTGAACAGCATCACGTCGCCATCCTTGACGACGTAGTCCTTGCCTTCATCGCGCGCCTTGCCGGCCTCCTTGGCCGCGACTTCGCCGCCCAGGTTCACGAAATCGTCGTAGCTGATGGTCTGCGCCCTGATGAAGCCACGCTCGAAATCCGAATGGATCACGCCGGCCGCCTGCGGGGCCTTGTCGCCGCGGTGGATGGTCCAGGCGCGCGTCTCCTTGGGACCGACCGTGAAATAGGTCTGCAGTCCAAGAAGATCATACGCCGCCCGGATGAGCCTGTTGAGGCCCGGCTCCACGAGCCCGAGCGAACCCAGGTATTCAGCGCCCTCTTCTTCCGGCAACTGGGCCAGCTGGGACTCGATCTCGGCCGAGATCACCACCATTCCGGCGTCGTTCGCCTTGGCGTACTCCGCGACCTTCTGGCTCAGTGCATTGCCCTCTGCCGCCGAACCTTCGTCCACGTTGCAGACATAGAGAGCCGGCTTCGAGGTCAGCAGCTGCAGTTCCTGGAACGCCTTCTCCTCTTCGGCCTCGCGCTTCACGAAGCGGGCCGAACGACCCTCGCGCAGCACCGCGAGCGAGCGGTCGATCAGGTCCAGCGTGACCTTGGCGTCCTTGTCGTTGCCCTTGGCCTTCTTCTCCACCCCGGCGCGGCGCTTCTCCAGCGACTCGAGGTCGGCCAGCATCAGCTCCGTCTCGACCACCTCTGCATCGGCGATCGGGTCGACCCGGTTCGCGACGTGGATGACGTTCGGATCCTCGAAGCAGCGCAGCACATAGGCGATCGCGTCGACTTCACGGATATTGGCCAGGAACTGGTTGCCCAGCCCCTCGCCCTGCGAGGCGCCCTTCACCAGCCCGGCGATGTCGACGAAGCTGATGCGGGCCGGCAGGATCTGCTGCGACTTGCCGATGGCGGCGAGTTTTGCCAGCCGGCTGTCGGGCACCGACACCTCGCCCACATTGGGCTCGATCGTGCAGAACGGAAAGTTGGCGGCCTGCGCAGCGGCAGTCCGCGTCAGGGCGTTGAAAAGCGTCGACTTGCCGACATTCGGCAGGCCGACGATGCCCATCTTGAAACCCATGGGTAAACTCCAGAAACGTTGGGCTCCAATTGGGTCGTATCGGCGCCGAAGTCAATGCGGCGGCTTCCCTTGTGGCCATTGCTGCCAGCACCTAAAAGCCTTGGCTGTCTACGTCTTCCCGGAGAGTCGTCGTGACCACCACCATTCTTGTTCTCGTCGCCGCGGCTGTCGTGGTGGCAATCGGGGTCTGGCTGTTCCTGTTCCCCCTGCGGCGCGTGCCGACCTATCCCCAGGCCGTGGGCACTGCCCCCGCCATCCCCCCGGCGCAGGATCAGGGTGCGGTTCCCGTGTTGAAGATGCCGACGGCGCGCGGCTGGGCGGCCGACCAGGTCCCCACTGCGGCAGCCGGGCTCAAGGTCACCGCCTTTGCGCGCGATCTCCAGCATCCGCGCATGACCTATGTCCTGCCCAACGGGGACGTTCTGGTTGCCGAATCGGCCGGCGAGCAGGGCAAGGCCACCAGCATCCGCGACTGGGTCGCCAAGCGCACCATGAAGCGCGCCGGGGCGATGGTCGAAAGCGCCAACCGCATCACCATCCTCCGCGATGCGGATGGCGATGGCGTGCCCGAACTGCGCGAAACCTTCCTCGCGGGGCTCAACCGTCCCTTCGGCATGGCGCTCGTGGGAGACACCTTCTATGTCGGCAACACCGACAGCGTGGTCGCCTATCCCTATGTTGCGGGGGAGACGCGCATCACCGCGCCCGGCCGCAAGCTGATGTCGATGAAGCCGGGCGGTCACTGGACGCGCAACCTCATCGCCTCCGCGGACGGCACCCGTCTCTTCGTGGCCGTCGGTTCGCTGAGCAATATCGGCGAGCATGGCATGGACGCCGAAGAAGGCCGCGCCTGCATCTACGAACTCGACCTCGCCACCGGCAAGAACCGCATCTACGGCGCCGGCCTGCGCAACCCCGTCGGCATGGCCATCCAGCCGGAGACCGGCGAACTCTGGACGGTGGTCAACGAACGCGACGGGCTCGGCGACGAGACGCCGCCCGACTATCTGACCTCGGTGAAGGATGGCGGCTTCTATGGCTGGCCCTACTGCTACTGGGGCCAGACCATCGACGATCGCGTGCCGCAGAACGCCGATCTCGTCGCCCGCGCGCTCACCCCGGACTACGCCCTTGGCGGCCACACCGCCTCGCTCGGCCTGTGCTGGCTGCCTGAGGGCACCCTCAAGGGCCTTCCCGGCGGCATGGTCATCGGCCAGCACGGCTCGTGGAACCGGTCCAAGCTCAGCGGCTACCGCGTCGTGCTCGTGCCTTTCTCGGGCGCCCAGCCGTCCGGCGCACCCATCGACCTGCTCACCGGCTTCCTTGCGCCCGACGAGACCTACTCGAACGGCCGCCCGGTCGGCGTGGCCGTTGCGGCCGATGGCGCCCTGCTGGTCGTTGATGACGTCGGCAACGCCGTCTGGAGGGTGACGAGCGCCTAGCGCTCGCCGCCGAACAGCTTCTTGAGCATGTCCGCCATTGGCCCGCTCGTCGGCACCTCGGCCTGGGGTTTGCCGGCGCGGGCCTGGCGGATGTGGCTCTGCCCCTTGGGCTGAGCCTTGGCCGCAGGCCTCTCTGCCGTTGCCTTGTCGCCCACCGATTCGCTGCCCTGCACCGCCAGCGCCACCCGGTTCATGAACCCGCTGTCGTCGCCCTTCACCAGCATGTCGGCATTGCGTCCCACCGCCTCGAGCAGCGGGTCGAGCCAGGCCTTGTCGGCCTTGGCGAAGTCGCCCAGCACATGCGGGGTCACGAACTCCTTGCCCGGGTGCCCGATGCCGATGCGCACGCGTCGGTAGTCCAGGCCGATCTGCGGGTCGATCGAGCGCAGCCCGTTGTGTCCGCCATTGCCGCCGCCCACCTTCACCCGCACCTTGCCGGGGGCGAGATCCAGCTCGTCATAGAGCACGATGATGTCGGCGGTCGGTATCTTGTAGAACTGGGCGACCGCCTTCACGCTGTCGCCCGATCGGTTCATGAAGGTCTGCGGCTTGAGCAGCAGCACCTTCTCGCCGCCAATCGTGCCTTCGGCGATCAGCCCCTGGTGCTTGTTGCGGAACGGGCCAATCCCCTGCGCTGAGGCGATCGCATCCAGCGCCATGAAGCCGACATTGTGCCGGTTGCCCGCATACTGGTTGCCGGGATTACCCAGGCCGACGATCAGCTTCATTGCGTCCTCCAAAAACAAAGAGGCGACCCGTGGGTCGCCTCTCTGAAATACATCGGCGCCCGAGTGGTTACTCGGATTCGCCTTCCGCGGCAGCTTCGGCAGCACCTTCTTCGGCGCGCAGGGCCGAAGGAGCAACGATGGTCGCGATGGTCACGTCTGCTTCGTGGCTGTGGTCCGACGCACCGGCCGGCAGCTTCACGTTGGAGATGTGGATCGTGTCGCCGATGTCGAGGCCGGACAGGTCGATCTCGATGGCCTCCGGAATGCGGTCCGCATCCACGGTCAGGTCCAGCGTGTGGTGCACGACGTTGAGCGTACCACCGCGCTTCAGGCCCGGGCTCTGCTCTTCATTGATGAAGTGCACCGGCACCTGCACGTTGATCTTGGCGCCCTTGGCCACGCGCAGGAAGTCGATGTGGATCGGCAGGTCCTTCACCGGATCCAGCTGGTAGTCGCGCGGGATCACGTGGTGCTTGGTGCCGTCGACATCGATGTCGATGGTGTGGGACAGGAAGCCGCCGGAGTAGATGGCCTTGTGCACATCCTTGTACGGCAGGGCGATGATGAGGGGTTCTTTCTTGTCACCGTAGATGACAGCAGGGACGAGCCCCTGACGACGCAGCGAACGAGCGGCCCCCTTGCCCACCCCATCGCGCGTCTGTGCACTGAGCACTTTGGTCGCAGCCATTGGAAAACATCCATTGGGTTGGTGTACACCGTTCCGATAACGGCATACGCGCCCGTCCTCCAGGGGTGACGAGCGCTTCATGGCGCGGGGTATAGTGGAACGACGCTCCAACGGCAAGCGCCGTCAGCCGTCCGCCAGCCCGGCCCGCTTCTGCATCAGGTACTGGCGCATCGCCGCATCGTCCGCCAGCCCGATCGCCAGCGACAGCGCCTCGTGTGCCTCCGCCTTGCGGCCGGCCCTCGCCAGCAGGTGCCCGCGCACCGCCCACCACGGCTGGTAGGTGTCGAGCCGCTTGTCCCCGGCGATCGTATCGAGGCTGTCGAGGGCGGATTCCGGCCCCTCCACCTCCGCCAGCGCGGCTGCCCTGTTGAGCAGCACCACCGGCGATGGGGAGAGCCACATCAGCACGTCATAGAGCTGCACGATCGCCGGCCAGGTGTCGGCGCCTCCGAGCCTCCGCGCCAGATGCGCCGACTGGATCGCTGCCTCGATCTGGTAACGTCCGGTAGGTCCACCCCGGTTGGCCGCATGCAGCATCGTCTCGGCGGCGGCGATCGCCTGCCTGTCCCACAGGTCGGTGTCCTGCGCCTCGAGCGGCACATAGGCGCCCGAACCGTCCCGCCGTGACCGGCTGCGTGCTTCCGCATAGAGCATCAGCGCGAGCAGTCCCTTGGCCTCTGGCGAGTCCGGAAGCAGGCTTACCACCACCTGCGCCAGCCAGATGGCCTCGCCCGCCAGCCGCTCCGGGCCGGTGTCAGAGGGCTCGGCCCAGCCCCGGGTGAAGGCGGCGTAGATCGCGGCCAGCACCGCATCCAGCCGTTCCGGCAGTTCCTCCGCCTCCGGCACGGCAAAAGGAATGCCGCCGTCGCGAATGCGCGCCTTGGCCCGCACCAGTCTCTGCGACATTGTCGCCGGCGGCAGCAGAAAGGCGGCGGCAATGTCCGCCCCTGTCAGCCCCAGCACGGTCTGCAGGATGAGCGGAGCCCGCATGGCCGCATCCACCCGCGGGTGCGCGCACGCAAACATCAGGGCCAGCCGCCGGTCCGGAATCCCTTCCCCGCCCGCTGCGTCGGCGAGTTCATCGGCAATCATGGTAAGATGCGCCTCCGCCGCACTGCGCGTTGCCCGCCGTCGCGCCGCGTCCGCCTGCCGGCGCCGGGCGACGGTCAGCAACCAGGCATCGGGATTGTCAGGCACGCCGTTCTGTGGCCAGCTCTGGAGCGCACTGGCGAATGCCTCCGCCAGCGCGTCCTCGGCTCCAGCCACATCGCGGCTACGGGCGGCGAGGAACGCGACCAGCCGGCCGTAGCTCTCACGTGCCGCCCGCTCTGCGGTGCGGTGCACCGCACCACCCATCAGCCGCGGTCCTGCTCCACGATGGGGCGGATCTCGATCGTCCCATACTTCGAACTCGGGCATCGGTTTGCCCACTCCACAGCCTGTTCGATCGCCGGTACTTCCACGAAGAAATAGCCGGCAAGTTGTTCCCGGGCTTCAACATAGGGGCCATCGAGAACGTCGGTCTTGCCGGAGCGGGTCCGCACGATGGTGCTTCCCTTTGGCGGCGACAGCCGCTCGCCCGTGGAAAAACCCTCACCGGCCTTCTGCAGTGCCTGGTTGAAGGCGGCATACTCGGTCCACAGTTCCTGCTGGGGTGCCTTCGCCAGGGCTTCCTGGTCGTGATGGATGATCATCATGTAGCGCATTTGGCTTCTCCGGTTTCCTCGAAGCACTGTGCTCCGATACCATCATGTCGCCGCCCCATCTCCACCTTCGACAAAAAACGACTCAGGGTTCGTATTCGGGATGGAATGGCCGGATTTCGACCGGCCCCCAGGTTGCCGCCGGACATTGCGCGGCCAGTTCGATGGCATGGTCCATGTCCCGCGCCTCGATCATGAAGTAGCCGCCGAACTGCTCGCGGCTTTCCGCATAAGGACCGTCCTCGACCTTGAGCTGCCCTTCGTAGTTGGTGATCGTGCGGGCCGCCGTCGTCGGCATGAGCGCTGCCGTGCCGATGAAGGCACCCGCTTTCTCAAGCGCCTGCTGGTAGGCCCCCATCTGCTGCATGGCCTTTG
>Ga0233380_1001367_pt1 | contig 11008 bp, 12 predicted proteins | sample ElkDunMinimDraft_9_FD_191541 | JGI IMG/M metagenome (GOLD analysis project Ga0233380, IMG submission 191541) | Fecal eukaryotic communites from dung pellets of Tule Elk in California, USA - Elk Dung F36 | ecosystem: Host-associated > Mammals > Digestive system > Large intestine > Fecal | place... | reverse complement strand
GGGTTCTGGTCGACCTCGGGGGTCTGGTCGACCTCGGGGGTCTGGTCGACCTCGGGGGTCTGGTCGACCTCGGGGGTCTGGTCGACCTCGGGGGTCTGGTCGACCTCGGGCTGCGGCACGTCCTTGACGACGGCCAGCTGGGCGCGCTGCGGCTTGCGGCCACGCGCGGCGGGCTTGGACCTGGCCTTGGGCTCGGTGCCGGTGATGTCTGCCAGCGCGACCTCCGCGGCGTCGGCCTCGGTCAGCGCAGCCTCGAGCTCGGCCGCCAGCGCGGCGATGCGCTCCTGGAAGTCGACGACCCTGACACGGTGGTTGGCCATGACAGCCTCGCGCACCTCGCGCTCGACATCGCGTGACTGCTCGCCGGTGGCGGCGCTGACAGCCATGTCGATGGCGAGCGCGATCTGCACGGCGGCGTCGGTGTCGAGCTGACGCGTGCCGCCACCAACGGTGACGTAGAACTCGGAGGTGCCGGTCTGCTCGTTCTTCTCGATGTCAAGGGCGGCGATGCTCATGGGGGTGTCCTTCCGGGGGGTGCGGTGGTGGATGGGGTGGTGCTTAGGCGAGCGCGCGCAGGATGATGCGGGCATCGGTGCGGTAGCCGTTCATGGTGTCGGTGTCACAGGCGGCGAAGGCGTCAGAGCCCTCACGCTCGGCCAACGCGACCGCGGACGTGGCGACACAGACCGGGTCGGCGCCGAGCTCGGTGTCGCTGCGACCGACGGCGACCTCACGGGCAGCGACGACGGCGACCTCGGCCACCTCGACGAGGTCGGCGATGCCTGCCCGGTTCTGCGCAGCGAAGTAGCCCAGCTCGTCGTGGGCGTCCAGGGCCTGCGCGGCGGTCAGGACCGCGGGGTCGATGGCGGCGGAGAGGGTCATGCCCTTTGTATGTGCGGCAGATCGCTTCGAGGGCTATGTGGCCAGCGACCTGGTGTCGTCAGGTCCGCACGAACCACTCGGCGTACGGGATGAAGTCGCCCACGGCGCTGTCCCACACGCGCGGGTGCTGGGCGGCGACCTCGGGCCTTGACAGGTAGCGCGTCAGGTCCTCGAACGTGGCCCGGGAGCCCATCTCGCGGTACTGGTTCTGCCCCCAGAAGTCGTCCCCGTCGAAGATGAAGGCAGGCTTGCGGCGGCGGTCCATCGCAGCAACTGCGAGCAGGCGGGTGACGAACAGCTCACCGGCGAGCCGGGAGCGGTGCTCGTGTGGTGTCCGAACCGCGTCGCGGCCGGTGAAGGTGACGGCGCGCTCGGCCAGCGTCGCAGCCTGCTCGGCGAACCGCTCCCGCACGGCCTCGGCCTCGCCGACGAAGCGGACCGTGGTCGCCTCGCCGTGGCCCAGCTGCTGGAGGTGAGCGACCGGCTGACCGTTCTCGGTGACGGTGGCGCGATACGCCCGGCCCGCCGTCCCGATCCCCTCGATGACCTCGGTGAGCCGGAACCCGCCGTAGAGGTCGGGGCTGCTCGGCACCGGGAGGGTGACGTCGGCCTCGGCCTTGGCCTCGGTGGCGAACTGGCCGCCATCGGCGATACCGCTGGGCTTGCGGCTGCGGGTGCTGGTCATGGCTCTCCTCGGCTGGTTCAGGCGGCCAGGAATCAGCGGCTCTCGCGGCGCCGCTTGGCGGCGATCTTGGCCTGCAGCTCGGTACGGATCTGCTCGACGGTCTTGCCGTGCTTGGCGGCCAGGGACTGCTCGATTGCCTCGTAGGCGGGCGCCTGGTCGGCGGCGGTCTCGGCCCCGGAGGACACGTGCTCGAAGACGTACCACTGCACCGCGGAGCGCTCCGTGGCGAACTCGGCGCGCTCCGGCCGATCGCGGTAGGCGTGGACGCGCTGGCCTGTGTCCGGGTCACGGTCCCAGCCCGGCGCGTTGCGCGCGGTCCACTCCACCTGCAGGACCGAGCCGTCGGAGGTGGCACCCTTGGCGATCTTCTCAGCGTCGCGGGCCGCCTTCTTCGCCTCTCGCTCAGCCTTCGCGGCCGCCTTCTCCTGATCCTGCTTCGACCACATCGACGTCGGCAGAGAGCCCTTGGAACCCACCGGCGCCGAGGGGTAGCAGACAGTGCAGGCGCGCCACCCGGCGGCGGTGACGATGTCGGCCTCGTCGTTGCCGGAGAACTCGGTCATGAACTGGAACTGCGTGGGCCGGTCGCCGCGGTTGCAGGTGGAGCAGGACATGGAGGAATGCACGTGGCCATCGCCGCCGGTCACCAGGAACGCGCGGGACCACCGGCCACGACGCTCCCACTCGGCGTTGTAGGCGGCGATCTTGACCCGGTGGGCGTCCACAACGACCTCGGCCGAGGTGATGGCCTCCAGGGACCGGCGCGCCATGTTGACCTGCCAGTCGGCGGCCTCGGGGGAATCGACCGATCGCTGCAGCGCCTCGAGGATCTGCTCGCGCTGGTAGGGCGGCTCGTTCCACCGGCGGGACGGCAACCCGGTCGCGCGCTCGGCGGAGCTGATCGCGTACTCGAGCTTGCGCTGGGCCATCTCGGCGGCGTACATGGCATCGTTCAGCTCGGTGTCGACCTCCACCGGCGTCATCCCCGTCAGCCGGTCGGCCTCGCGCTCGGCGGCGAGCTCGCGTGCCTCCTCGCAGACGGTGCACAGGTCGCGGCCATGGGTGGTGACGGAGGCACAGATGGTGCAGGAGCCTGCGGCAGCGAGGGTGACGTCGGTCTCGGCCTTGGCCTCGGTGGCGAACTGGCCGCCCTCACGGATGCCGGGCTGAACACGGTTGCGGTTGGAGAGGCTCATGACATGTAGATGTGCGGCGAACGGTCTCCGCCGCACATCAGGCAGACATGACTACCACGATGATCAAGCTGACCGGCACCCCGCTGCACGTGCACGTCGGCGTCGCCACCGAGCACCTGGCCGACACCCTCAAGGCCGCCGCGAGCCTGGTCGAGCCCGGAAAGGTCCTCCTCGACGGGGACTCCTGGGAGGAGTGGGGCGAACAGGTCAGCGACAGTGAGGCGAACCACGTCGTGGTGCAGGTCGAGTCGCTGCAGGCCGCACACAAGGTCATGCGGGCGCTGGTGGCGCTGGGCACCCTGCGCCGCTCCCAGGACTCCTTCGCGATCCTGTGGGCCATCACGGACAGCCGGAACTGGGCCACCGTGCTCGAGACCGACACCGGCTACAGCCACCAGGACCTCTGAGCGATGACGAACGCATCGACGACGCGTCGCACCCGCTACGGGCGGCGCACCTGGGGTCGGGCCGAGGCACTCGGTGTCGATCCCGAGCCGGGCAGGTGGGCGGTGGTCTGCGAGGACCACGCCACGATCGTCAACGTCGGCACCAGGGAGCAGGCAGCCCGCACGCACACAAGCGAGTTCTGCGAGGAGTGCACGGAGCCGGAGCAGGCCCGCTGCTGACCTAGGCCCGAGGGCGCCGCGGCCGCGGCAGGCGGTCGTAGAGCCGCCGCGCCGGTGTCGTGTCGGACACCGGGCGTGCCCCTATGTGCGCGCGCAATGCAGTGCGCAGCACCTCCAGCTGATGCCCGGTCAGCGCTACCACCAACCGTGAGGCGGCGCGGGCGTACCTGACACGGTCCTCGGCATGGTCCAGGGCCTGCACGGCCTGCACGTCGGTGGTGGCAGCCTCGCTGAGCGCGAACCGCACCATCTGGCGGTCACGGCGCGTCAGCGACACGCGGGCACCGCCACCGGACTGCGTCTGCAGGCGCGACCTGCGTCCCAACATCATGACTCCCCTCCTGGCCGCGTACATCACGGCCACCGGTCAACATGCGCCGGTCCTGGGTCGCCGCTCAGCTCCCGGCGGCCAGCAGCCCCTCACGCACCGCCGCCCCGCGCTGGGCGTCCTCGGCATCCGGGGCGCCGGCCAGCACCGCTGCCCACCGGTCGTCGTAGACCCATGTCAAGTGCGTCATGTGGCGCGAGGCCATGACGCACAGCCGCCCCGAGGCCAGGGCGTGCTCGGACTCCGCACCGGCCAGGGTCGGGTCCACGGCCACAACGGCGTGCCACTGCCCGCCCTGCAGCTTGTCGGCGGTGCCCACGGTGATGTCCTCGGCGCCGTTGCCGCGCTCGAGCAGCAGCGCCTCGATGGCCGATGCCTGAGCGCGCCGGGAGACCACGATGGCGACGTCGGTCGGGGTCAGGTCACGCGAGCGCGACCCGGCGGAGGTCTGCACCCCCAACGTGGTGCCGACGTAGTCCATCGCGGCTCCCACGACGTGGGTCATGGAGTCCAGGTCGAACGGGGTCTCGCGCACCGGCAGCTGCAACGTGCGCACCTCCCCGGGCATCTGCGCCAGGGCGCGCTGCGGGCGGCGGGACTCGAACGCCCACCCGTACAAGGGGTGCAGCACCTGGGCGGTGACCGGGCCGAGCCGGTACGTGGCGGGCATGTTGATGATGGTGGCGTCCTCACGCTGGGACAGCACATCCGGCGCACGCATGTGGGGTGCCTGGCGCAGGTGCGCCCACGCGGTGGTGTCCACTGTGACGACGGGCCCGATCTGGCCGGGGTCGCCGACGACGAGCACCTGGTTGGCGCGATCGGCTCCGTCGGCGAAGTCGGCGAAGGTGATCTGGTAGGCCTCGTCGAAGATGAGGAAGTCGGTCGCCGGCGGCGACGCCTTGCAGGAGGCGGCGGTGCGTACCTGCACGGCGCGGACCTTGTCCTTGTCCCTGGGGCTGCCGGCACCCTCGGGCACGCGCATCTTGCCCGAGGCGACCCGCACCGCGAACGGTCCGTCGTGGGGGCCGATCTCGGACATGATGCGCTCGGCGATGGCGGTGCCCTGCTCGTTGGTCGCCGTCGCGACGGTGATGGTGGCGTCGGTGTGGGCGAACAGGTGTGCGACGGCGCGTGCGACGAGATCGGACTTGCCGCCGCCGGGTGGAGCGGCGACCACGGTGACGGGGGAGCCTGAGTACAGCTCGAACAGGGCGGCGGCCAGCGGCGAACCGGCCTCGATGGCGGTGCGCTCCTCGAGCGTCGCTGCGGTCATCGGGTGTCCTTCCGGGTGTGCTGGGTGGTGGCGACCTTGACGTCGGTGGGCATGCCCCATCGGGGGCGGACGCGTTCGACGCTGCGGCCGCGGGTCCAGCGGCCGGCTTCCTCGTCCTCGCCGCGGCTGCGCAGGAACGGTAGGTAGGGCTCCTCAGTGATGTGCAGGGTGCGGCCGGTGGACATGGCGTCGGCGGCCACGGCGACAGCTGGCGGCACCGGCCCGGCGTTGCGGCGGGTGGCGACGGCCTCGAACTGGCCGATGAGGTCGCCGCTGGTGGTGGCGCGTACGCCCATGAGAACGAAGGCAGCCTCGGCTGCCGGGTCGCCGCGCTGGGCGAGGAAGACGTGCCGGTGCCCGGTGCGCAGCTTGAACGGCTGCGACATGGTCGCGGTGAAGCCGCGCGCGCTGGTGGCGGTGACCTCGACGGCGCAGACGTCGCCGGTAACCAGGTTGCGCCCGATGAGCCCCAGGTCGGTGGTGTCCCACACCTTGGCGGCGTTCTCGGCGCGATTCATGCCCTGGAACGCTGCCACCCTGGCCCGCTGCCCGGGGTGGCGGGCGGCGGCGATCGCGGCCAGCTCCCCGTAGAACATCGCCGTGGTGGCGTCGCTGCGCTCCTGGCCCTGGCTGGCCGCCTCGAGCAGGGTGTGCATCAGCTGGTAGGGCCGTCCGGCCAACCGCAGACGCGGGTCGAACGCGTGTGCCCACGCGAGCGGGTCGTCGGCGTCCAGGTCGGCAGGGAGCCAGTAGGCGCGCCGCAACACTTCGGTGAGCACGACCAGGCTGATGGAGTACGACAGGCGGGAGGCGACGGCGAGCTGGCGGTCCACGCGGGCGGCGTCGGCGGCCTCGGGGGTGTCCCCGGCGGCTGCGGCGGCTGCGGCCCGGCACAGCCGCTTGGCGGTGTAGTGGTCGGGCACCACGAGCCGGAAGCCGTTGTCGATGAGCTCGCGCAGCCTCAGCACCCCGAGACGTCGCGGGGTGGTGGGCTCGGAGTGCTCCTTGCGGTAGATGACCCGGCCGGTGGCGGCGTCGACCCACACGAACGCGAACGGCATCGGCTCGCCCTCGCTGATGGCTGGCGGTACCCCGGGGGTGTGGGTGCGGCGCACGGGCTCACCGGCGACCTGTGCCTCGGCGCGGCGCAGCGCGTCATACTCGGCCTGGGCGGCGTCGGTGTGCTCGCCCAGGTCGTCGGCCCACACGATGTCGGCTGGAGCGGGCGGACGAGGCTCCGAGATGTGCTCGGCCACGACCGGCTCAGGACCGGGGACGCTGGCAGCGTCGACGACGGGCCCGACGTACTCCGCGAACGGGTCGGGCTCGGTGAGGTCACTGCGGTGCATGGGATCCGTATGTGCGGCAGGGCGACCTCCGGTGCGGCTGCGGCGGATCGGGCCGCTGCCGCACATGAAGCACGGCCACCACCGCTGCGGCCCACTTGTCGTAGCGCCCCTGCATGAAGGAGGAGCCCCATGAGCACGATGACAGTGGAGCGCACGCGTTCGGAGGTGCTCGACGAACCGGTCCCGCAGTGGAGTGATGCGGACTTCACGATCCGCCCTCCGGAGCGCGCCGACTGCTGCCCTGCGGCGGCCGCGGTGGTGCTGTCGGTCAAGGTCGTTGACGGTGTCGCGGTCCCGCTGCGCTTCTGCGGTCACCACGCCACCAAGTTCGAGCGCGCCGGCGCCGACTTCGGCCGGATCATGGTCGATGACCGGGACAAGCTGGACGTGAGGCCGGGCGCCTCGGCCTGACCGAGCGGCGGCGCGTCAGCCATCGCCCCGTTGTGCGAACGCGTGTTCGAATAGGGGTGTGACCGGAGAAGGACGCAACCCTGACCGTGTGCCGCTGCGCGCGCTGCCACCCGACCTGCCGATGGCCGCCCTCGGTGGGCCAATCACGCGACTGCCCGAGCCGTTGCCGGTGCAGGCGTGGGTCCTGTTCCCCCGCACCGGCTACGTCCGAGTCGACGGCGAGGCGACCGCGTACACGCCCCGCGCCGGACACATCCGCTTCCACGACGAGGACGGCCGCACCGGCAGCGTATGGGTGTGGGCCAACGCCATCACCCGCCGCTGAGCCGCGCCCGGACGCGGTCCAGCAGCAACGACGGCTCAGCGCAGCGGCTGAGGCACCTGACGCCAGTCACCTGGCCAGCGCAGCACCTCCGGCTTCGGGTGCGCCAGCGCGGTCAGCTCCTCACGCTCGGCCAGCAGCCGCTGCCCCTCCTGCACCGAAGGCAGCAGCGCACGCAGCTCACCCACCACGGCATCCAGGCTCGCCAGGGCCGCGGCGTGCTGGGCCTCGGCACCCTTGAGCATCATCGCGCTGCCCAGCGCGTCGCGCAGCACCTGCGCGACGTCAGCGTGCAGGTCACCGGACTCCAGGGCCGCCCGGGCGGCCGTGGCACGACGTGCGGGAGCGCGGGTCTGCTCCACCCGGCGCATCGTCAACCCCGCCTTGGCCATCGCAGCGCCGCTGGTGTGACGCCACGCCGCACTCAGCTCCGGTGCCGGCCGGGAGGGATCCGCCGCCCACTCCAGCACCGTATGCACGTCCCGGAAGTGGGCCGCCTCGGCGTTCACCACGACCCTGCTCGTGCGCTCGCCCCCGTAGGTCCGACGGTGCTCGACCGCCACACCCAGGGCCTGGGCGACCTCAACGTCCAGGACACCTTCACGCAGCTCCTCCAGCCGGGCGCGCGCGCTCCGAGCGGCCTGCACGGTGGCCGGATTGGCAGGCATGACCTCCCACGGTGCAGCCTGCCGCGGCTTGCGGTACCCGTCACTGTCCTGCGGCTGCATCGACGCCAGCAGCGACCGTGCGGCAGTCTGATCGACCTGCTGCCGGCGCTGGGCGAGCGCGGCCCGTGCGGCGTCACGATCGGGGACCCGGAAGTAGAAGCTGGCGTACCCCTCCTCCTCGTCGCGGTCCTCCAGGTAGGCCGGGTGGGCCTGCAGCGCGGTGATCACGGGCACCAGGCATCCCAGCTCGTGCCGGTCGTCGATGCGCTCCTCGCACCAGCACTCCCGGTTGCCGCCACCGTTGCGGGTGCTGACCTCGGCGAGCACCGACCATGCCGGGTCATCCCATCGCGGGTCGTCGGCGTCGTAGGCGGTGTCGGTGGCATCCAAGGCCGGGTCCATCACTACTCGACCGTCCTTGGCCCACACCAGCTGCGGCCCGCCGCGGTGGCGTCCGTACTCGGGGTTGCCGAGCATCCGGTCCAGCACGGTCTGCAAGGAGTCGATGTCGGGGGACTGGGCGAGCTCGAGCATCTGTGCCCACCGCTGCTCCAGGCTGGCGCCCTCGTGGTCGGCCGGCACCTCGTGCACGGTCAGCCCGTACCGGGCCAGCGCCTCGATCAGGCGGTCATCGACCTGTGCGGTGAGCGCGACATCACCCTCGGGGCGTGCCGCGGTGACGAACTGGCCGCCGGTGCGCACACCGCGGCGCCGGTCGCGCGGGTGCTGGGACTCCTCGAACCTCACAGGTCCTCCGGCCCGGTCACTGTCCACGGCTGCGGCTGCCCGGCCAGGCCGCCGTAGTCGCGGTGCAACCGCTTGGCATCCTCGAAGGCGGCTGCCCGGTTGGGCTCACCGGCCGCCCACAGCTCCTGGCGCGTGGAGTCCACGTGCCGCACCATCTGCGCCAGCAGGACGCCAGCACGCTGGGCGCGAGCCAGCTGCTGCGGGGTGCCACCGGCCTTGACGAACGCGGCGATGTGGTGCAGCCCCTCAGCGACAGGGTCGTGCATCCGAGCGGTCTGCTGGGTGGGGCCGTGCAGCGCCGCGCTCCACGGGTCGAGGTCCTGCACGCCCGCGGCGTGCAGCTCGACGATGGAGCCCACCGGCACCGACTGCGCGCGCAGCCGCTGCGCGGTGGCCAGCGGCACACCGGCACGCGCCACCCGCAGCGCCTCGTCGTAGTCCCCGCCAACCTGCTCGCGCACGCCGGCTTGCGGCGACGCCACGACCAGCCACGCCTTGTAGTCGGCCCCGGTGCTGATGCCCGCCGCGTGCAGCTCCCCAGCCCGCTCGGCGGTGATGGACCGATCCCGGCCACGCAGCGATCGGGCCACCTTCGCCGGGACACCAGCGGCTTCGAAGTCGGCGATCTCACGCGGCGCCACCTTCGGCCCGAACGCCTTGACAGTGGCCGCCGGTACGCCCAGGCGGATGCCCTCCTGGGCCTCGTCGGTGGACTGCCCGCACGCCTTGGCGTACTCGGCGAGCTCGCGGATCGCCTCGGCCCCGGTCTCGACCGTGCCGTCCGGGCGCGTCAGACCATGCCGGGCCAGGCCCGGCTCGACGCCGAGCTCATGGCACAACATCACATCCGACAGCGACACCCCGTCGCGCACGTACAGCCCGATACCGGGGTGGCCGCCGTACCGGGCGAGGTAGGCGTTCAGGTCGGGGTCGGCCACGGCGGCCTCCACCCAGCGGCGCACCTCCTGGGTGTCACACCCGCGGTAGGCCATCGCCTTGGCCAGGGTGCCGGCAAGGCCAGCTTCCTCGAGCCGAGCAAGCTCCTGCACGGTCAGACCCTCGGCGTAACGCTGCACGCAACCGGGCACCCAGGCCTCGCCACGCTCCTCCAGCATCACCGACGCCCAGTCGGCGGGCATGCCCTTGGCGTAGGCCTCGCGCAGCACCTCACCCGACTGCGGCGAGCCGACAGTGGCCACACCCATGCTTCGCCGATAGATCTGGCGGGTGGCGACGTCATGCGCCATCACCTGGGCGACCCACTGCGCCGGCACGTCGGGACCGGCAGCCTCGCACGCGCTGCGGACCGTCTGCTCGGCCATCTCCCGGGCGACCGCGGGGAGGTGAAGTCCAGAAGGTGTTCGGTGATGACTGCCAGGGAGGCCTCGACGTCGGGCGCTTCCTGGGGGATCGGGCCCAAGGCGAGCCCCGTCTCGGTGCGGGCCTCGACGGCGAACTGGCCGCCCTCACGGACGCCGGAGGGCCGACGCTTACGGTTCGCGGAGCTGGTCATGCCCCGGTAGATGTGCGGGCAGATCAGGGGCGAACGGCGTGGCCGCGGGACGGGGTGCGCACCGTCACACCGTCGCTGCCGTCCTCGGCGCGGACGACGTCCAGCGAACCCTCACCCTCCTCGCGATGCTGGTAACCGCGGGCACCCTCGTCGAAGTTGAGCACGGCAACACCCGAGCCCTTGACGTTGACGCTGACCTTGCGGCCCGGTGCGGCCAGGACCGCGACGGCGGCCTCGCCCTCGACGTCGATCGGGTTACCCAGAGGGGAGTCCGCGTAGACGACGACGTCGCCGCTGGTGACACGCAGCCGGACAAAGCCACCGGTGACGACGACCTGCAGCGGGACGTCAGGGTGGCCGCGAACCTCCAGCGGCTCGTGACCGATGGTGTCCAAACCGCTGATGACCACGACCCGGCCCGGGGCGCGGGTGGCGTTGAGTGCCTTGCGCGCCTCGGTGAGGGTGACCGGGCGCAGCTCGGTGCCGTCCAGTCGCGGCGTCACCGCGAGCGTGGCCCGATGAGCCGTCCTGCCGCGACGGCGGCCGACATCGTCCTCGGGCTCCTCACAGGCGCGCAACAGCTCGACCGGGTCGGTGAAGATGCCGTCCCGGCGGGGCAGGGTCTGGGCGGCGCCACCCGTGGCGAGGTCGGTGCCCGTGGCTGCGGCGGTGGCGATCCCGAGGAACATCAGCCGCGCCTGGTCGCCGTCGAGCTGGAAGTGGGTGTAGGTGCCGTCCTGGTGGGTGAGCGTGATGAAGGCACCGTCGTCGCCGTAGGTGTCGGCGTCATCGGCCCAGTCGGCCCAGTCCTCGTGCTCGGGCCAGTCGGTCACATCGGGCCACTGGGTCATGCCGGTGCCAGGGACCTGCCCGTGGGCCAGCGAGGTGAGCGCGGCACGAACCGCGTCGGCGTCGAGCTGGAAGTCGGTGTAGTCGTGCTCGGCGCTGACCGTGACGAAGGCGCCCCGCCCGGCGAACAGCTTCGCGTCCTGGAGCCACTTGCGC
>Ga0233380_1001366_pt1 | contig 11016 bp, 8 predicted proteins | sample ElkDunMinimDraft_9_FD_191541 | JGI IMG/M metagenome (GOLD analysis project Ga0233380, IMG submission 191541) | Fecal eukaryotic communites from dung pellets of Tule Elk in California, USA - Elk Dung F36 | ecosystem: Host-associated > Mammals > Digestive system > Large intestine > Fecal | place... | reverse complement strand
CCTGGGGCGAGGCGACGACAGGACGCGCCATCGCCATGGCTTCGAGCACCTTGTTCTGAACGCCGCGCGCGATCCTGAGCGGGGCGACGACGACGTCGGCGGCGGCGAGCCAGCCACGCACATCGGGCACCGCGCCGGTGACGACGACGCCGTGAAGTTTCGCCAGTGCCTGCACTGCTGGCGTCGGATCACGGCCGACGATGGCAAAGCGGGCGTCCGGTCGGACCGCGCGGATAGCAGGCATTGTTTCGCGCGCAAAGCTGTCCACCGCCTCGACATTGGGGCGATAATTCATCTGGCCGGTGAAGACGATGAGCGGCCCCTCGCCTCGGTCGACCGCCTCGAAGTCGGCCTCAGGATCGAACATATCGACCGCGACGCCGTTATCGATAGCCACCACGCGTTCGGGCGGCAGGCCCGTTGCGTCGCGGAACAGCGCGGCCTCGGCCTCCGACACGAAGCTGCTGACATCGGCCCGCGCCGCCGTTCGCCGTTCGAAATCGAGCAGAACCCGCCCCTCCCGACGGTTGATCCACGCCATCGGCCCCGAACCCTGAGCGCCATAAGCGGCATATTTGGCCGAATCGAAATCGACAAAGTCCATGAGGAAGCGAACGTCCGGGGCGAGCGGCGGCACGAAATGCGCCATTTGGGCCGAATAGGCGAAGACGGCGCGGATCGGTCGCTCCTTCAATGTGCGCGCGACCCAGTCATGCAGTTGCGGATTGTCGAACAGGGACACCAGCAGCGGCTGCCTTTTGGCGAGGCCGACAAGGCCCGCAACCAGCTTCGACCGATCGCGCATCAGCACGCACTGGCTTGCCGTCAGCGCGGCCATATCCCGCGCAAAGCCCATGTCGCGGGCATCGTCTGCGAAACAGCCGACATGGACGGGCGCGATCTCCGCCAGACGCTTGAGCATATGATAAGAGCGGATCTTGTCGCCGCGATCGGGCGGGAATGGGATGCGGTGGCAGAGGAAGAGGATGTCTCCGCTCATCCCAGTCCTCTCGAAATCAGCGGCCCGATCAGGTTGGCGACCGGCAGCGGCAGCTTTTTCCAGAGGTCGATGCGGCGCTGATATTTGGGATTATTGGGATTGATGTCGCGGGCAGCGCCGTCGGGTGACCAGACATGATAATGAAGCGGGCGCGGTTCGAAACCGAAGCTCTTCTTCCACGACGCCTGCCCGCTGCCAACCTTCGACCGGCCGAAGTCGAAGCGCGCCATGCCGCGCGTGCGGGCGTGGCTCATCAGACGATAATACATGAGTTCGTTGGAACGCAGCCGCCGCGCGTCCTGCACGCCACCGCCCCAATAGGGCATGACGGCGTCGCCATGATAGAGGCTGAGCACCGCCGACACCGGACGGCTACCATCATAGACGACCAATATGTCCGACTGGGTTTCGAAGCGCGCCAGCATTTCGCGGAACAGGCGCGCTGGGAAGACCGGCGTCCCCAGATTGCGCACGCTTTCGGAATAGACCCGGTAATGGTCGCGAACGAGTTTGGGATCACGGCCAATTTCAACGCGCAGGGCCGGGTTGGCGAGCGCCTTGCGGAGTTCGGCGCGATGTTTGCGCGGGACGGCGAGCAGTTCCGCTTCGTCATCGGCGGCCAGCGGGCGGACGAAGCCGACATGCTCGCTATAGTCTTGCCACCCCTCGGGGTGCGGCCCGCCATGAAGCTCGATCGCCAGGCCGCCGCCGGCCTTGGCGTGCCCCAGCGCGGCGGCGGCGAGCGCGGCAATGATTGCTGGATCATCGGCAAGGATACCGCCGTCGACCGCAAAAGCGGTGGACACCATCGCCTGACCGAACAGGCGGCTTTTGACATGGTGGAGCGGCAGCAGGCCGACGATCTTACCCGAGGGCGCAACGGCGGCCAGCATGATTGCGCGGTTGCCAGTCGCCGCTTCCACGCCTGTAAGCCAGGCGGGCCGGTGGAAGGGCGTGCCGCCTGCATGTCCAACGACGAACGCATCCGCCGCAAGAGCCTGATCACGCTCGGAGAGATCGAGCGTCACCACGGACAGGTCAGCGCTATTGCCAGTCTTCATGCGAGGCTCCGCGCCTGCTCTGCTGCGACGATATCGACGCGCGTCCATGCGAAATCGCGGGTCAGCCTGCGCAGTTTGCCCTCCATCGCGGACAGATTGGTATAATGGCGCAGCTTGGAACGAAGCGGCGCATCGGGCACGCGCGGTTGATCGGGGTCGATCTCCCACGGGTGAAAATAGATGATTGCCGGCCGATCCGCGTCACCGTTCACCTGCGCGACGGCCCATCGCGAAAAGCCATAGGGAAGCAGGCGGAAGAAACCGCCCCCGCCGGCCGCCAGCGTCCTCCCCGCCAGCTTGGCGGTCGTCACCGGTAGCTCAACCAGCGGCGCATCTGCCACGGGCCGCCACGCAAAGCGCGGCGAGTCCGGCCAGCCATAATGGTCGTGCAGGATCGGCGCGACGCTGCTCGAATAAGCATAGCCCTCTTCGGCGAGCACGACGTGCGCCCAGGGCGTGCGGGCGTCGATCGAGAAGCTCGGCGCGCGGTAGCCCGTGACCGCCTGCCCGCTCGCATCTTCCAGCAGGCCGCGCGCCTTGCGCAGATCTGCGCGGAACTGATCGGGCGTCATGGTGAACACGCGGGCATGGTCATAGCCGTGACTGGCAAGCTCATGCCCCTGTTCAACGATCCTGCGCATAAGCGCCGGATAGCGCTCCGCCACCCAGCCTAGCGTGAAGAAGGTGGCGCTCACCCTCTCCTGCGCGAAAAGCGCCAGCACCGCGTCGGTGTTGCGCTCGACGCGGTGGGTAAGGTCGTCCCAATCGGCGCGCCGAATGGTGCGCTCGAAGGCGCCGACCTGGAACCAGTCCTCGACGTCGACGGATAAGGCGTTGATCTGCATCTGGGTCCTGGCGTTTGAACTCAAGCCGCGTTGGCCATGCGTTCCTCACGTTCGACCCAATCGACCAGCAAGGCGAGGACTCGGCGCAGCGCAGCATCCTGCTCCCGCGTTCCCGCTTCAAGGCTGGCGAGCCGTTGTTCGATCTGCACGAGCCGCGAGTCGAGCGCGGCGATTTCCGCCATCGGCTGGCCGTCCTGTGTGCGGTGCAGGCCGTTGATGTCGCCGCGCAGGCGGACGATCTCATCCACCATTGCGGCCAAGAGATGCTGGTCGTCGGGCTGGAGGACTGGGGTCGTCGTCGGCGCGGCCGACGGATGCTCGAAGGCTTCCTTCTCAATGGATGCCTGTTCGGAGGTGTCTTCCGCTTCCGTTGAGAGGTCCTCTTCGACCAGCAAAAATTCGTCCTCGGCTTCGGCGTGGACATCCGTCTCCATGTCTAGGCCAGCAACCGGCATCGGGGCCTCGGCTTCGGCTGTCGACAGGTGCTGTTCGCGATCAAGCGGTTCGAGCGCGGGTCCTTGCTCGTCGAGTGATCCGGGAGCCACTTCCGACTCATCATCGAGCCAAGACGAAACCTGAAATGTCGGCTCGTGCTCAGCCAGCCCGGTTTCCGCTTCGTCCACGATATGTTGGCCGTCGACCGCGCTGGGCGCTTCAACATCGATGGGTTGGGGCTGTTCGGAGATTTCGGACTCGACTGCATCCTGCCAGAAAGCCGCTTCGATGCGGGTATCCTCTGCCGCATCGGGCCATAGGGGGGGCTCGCCATCGCCGGAAGACTCTGCGGCGATCTGGCTGTCTGGGAGGTCATTCGCCTCGTCAGAAGACGGCAGTTCCGACATGGGCCCCGCACCCTGCATATCGACCGGAGGCTCGGCCTCCTCCACATGGTCGAGGATGGAGGACGCGACAGCGGCCGGGCGTTGATCGACATCGAGACCCATGTCGGCCGCGACCGTATCCACCGCCGCGCCGTCGATCCGCCGCAACTGATCGATCGCCCCCATCAGCAGGACGCGGCTGGCAAGCGCGTTCACACGCCGGGGCACGCCATCAGTCGCGGCATAGAAGCGAGCGAAGGCGTCTGGCGTGAAGCGCGGATTGCCGCTCCAGCCCACTACGGACAGGCGATGGACGATATAGGGCTCGACCTCCACTTCCATCATCGGTTCGAGGTGATGGGTGGCGATCACCCGCTGGCGCAGTTGCTCAAGTTCCGGCGACTTCAAAAGGTCGCGAAACTCCGGCTGCCCCAGCAGGAAAATCTGGAGCAGCGACTGGCCGCCCAGCTGGAAGTTGGAGAGCATCCGCAGCTCTTCGAGCGCCGAGACCGGCAAGTTCTGCGCCTCGTCCACGATCAGCAGGGTACGACGGCCTGCGCGCGCCTGTTGATGCAGATATTGCTCGATCCGCTGGAGCAACTGCGCCTTGGCAACGCCGTCGGCCGCGATACCGAAACCCTGCGCGGCAAGGCGCAGCATGTCGTCGCCCTCGACCTGCGTCGAAACGATCTTGATCGCGGTCAAGCGCACCGGATCGATCGTGTTCATGAGGTGTCCGACCAGCGTGGTCTTGCCCGCGCCGATATCGCCGGTGATGACGATGAAGCCTTCGCCCTGCGCCAGCCCGTAGCCGAGATAGGACAGCGCCTTGCGGTGCGTCGCGCTCTCGAAATAAAATTGGGGATCGGGCGTCAGCTGGAAGGGGCGACCCTGCAAACCGTAGAACTGATCGTACATCTGCTCTTCTCCATACGGCACATGGACCGCATGAAGCGGACCATAGCCGGAAATCTCTTTAGAAGCTGTAACGCAGGCCGACCTGGCCCATGGCGCTGATGACCGTGTCGATATCGTCCGCCTTGACGCCATCCACACCGAGCGAAGCCGAAGCCGACAGGCGGCGCGTCAGCCCCCTGAAATAGCTGGTCGAGGCGCCGACATTCATGACGTCGGTGCGGCCGGTGCCGTCGAAATAGTTGAAATAGACGATGGTATCGAGGTTATCGCGTTCGTTGATCGCGTAAGTGAAATTGGTGTTTGCGAACCAATTCTCATCCTTGGTGCCGCGGATCAGCACCAGCTCGTTTCCGGCAGTGATGAACTTGCGCTGCGAATAGCCGCCGCCGATGCCCCACTGCCATGGCCCGAAGGTCGTGCCATATTGAGCGGCGACGCCGCGATAACGGAAGTTTGCCCCCGTTACGCCCGACAATGCGTCGTTGAAACAGCGGCCGCCGCCAGTGGTCGAGAAAGCGCAGCCGGTCAGGTCCTGCGTGAAGGGATTGCGCGCTATGTCGAGACTGCCCGACAGCGCGGCGACGTCGCTCGTGATCACGCGACCAAAGCTGTCGATACCGTCGAAGAGGACGAGACCGAAACTACTGTTCCGCCCCTGCCATGTGAAGCTGCCCTGATAGGTCATGCCGCCATAGCGGTGGCCTATGCGCGCTTCCGCTCTCGTGCGGCGACTGGGCCGCCACAAGACGCCCGCGTCCCAGATCAGGCCATCCTGATCGTAGATTAGCTGGCGCGGCGACGTTTCATCGGTGACGTAACCACCATTACGTATGACCGGCGTGCCGTCGCCCCCCAGCACCGGCGATCGCTGGCTGAGCTGAAATTCTTCATAGCCGATCCCTCCGACCAGCGCGACGGTAGGCGACACCGGCAGGGTCGCATCCAGACGGCCGAATATATTCTCGAAACGCTGGTCGAGCCGGTCTGCATCTTCCCGCGCATAGCCGGCGCTCGCAACGAGGCCCAGGGGAAGCAAGACGCCCGGCGCGACGCCGATCGAGCCGTTCAGGCTGTGCGACCAGCTTTCGCCATAGCGGCTGCCGAGCCGGATGCCGTTGAAGTCGCTGCTATCGCCGTCGTCAACCCGGACATAGCCCAGACGATATGCGCCGGTGACGTCGAATATGCCCGCTTTGCCCACATAGGTCGGGCCGACATAGCCGCCATATACCTGGCTGGTGGAACTGCCATTCAGTGACGATCCGCCCGAAAAACCGCCACCACGCACCCGCGTGGCGATGCCGCCCGCGTCGAGCGAAAGGCCAGGCGCAACCTTGAGCCGGGCATTGGCGATGCCGCTCAAAAGGCTGAAGTCGCCCGCTTCGCGGTTCCAGCCGAGGCTGTGATTATATTGCGCGTCGATCATCGCTTCGAGGCGGCGGGTCTGCACATCCGCCCTCAGACCGGCAATGAGATTGGTATAGGTCAGCACTTCGCCCTCGCCCTTGAGCGGGGCGAGCACCACCTGATCGACGCCGAGATAGGGCGTAACGATGCTGCGCCGCTCCGACTGCGCGATAGCGGGCAGTGTGCAGGCGAGAGAGGCTATCGCAATCGCCGCGCGGCCGCATCGCGACCGAAGGAAGCCGGCAGACATCAGCGAGGATCCTCTTTGGTGTAATAGCTGCCGAAGCGGCGGCTGGACGAGAAAGTCACGCTATTCAGCAACAGCTGAACCTGCGCCCCGCCCTTCAGCATGCCGGCAGCTTCGCGCAAGGCGCTTTCCGTGGTCTGGTCCGCGCGCACCACGAGTAGCGCGACCGCGACATGGCCGGCAAGGACGGCAGCGGGCGATGCGGCGAGCAGCGGCGGGGAGTCGAAAATGACGATGCGGTCAGGGCGGCCTTCCGTCAGGCGACCGAGCAACTGCTCGGTGCGCGACGAGGTCAGATATTCGGTGTCGTTGTTGCTGCGCTGCCCGGCCGGCAGGACGCCGAGCGATGGAATGTCGGTGCGCAGCACGATATCCTCGATCGCGATCGATGGATCGGCGAGCGCGTCCATCAGGCCCGGCCCACTCGTCAGGCCCAGCGCCTCTGGAATGCCGGGCTTGCCGAAATCGGCATCCACCAGCAGGATTTCATGGTCCTTTTCCGCCGCGAGGCTGAGCGCGAGATTGATTGCGCAGAAGGTCTTCCCTTCACCGCTGTGGGCCGAGCAGATAAGGATGCGATTGCCGCGCGGCTGCCCGGCCATCTGCGCAAGGAGATCACGCTTGAGCAGGCGGAATTCTTCGCTGAGCGCCGTTACCGCCCCGTCGGGCTGAAGGAAGCCGCCCTCCACCAGCTTTTCACGGTCGACCGGCTGGATCGGACCACGCCAATCGGGCGCACGGAAAGCTGACGGCTGCGCGATGTCCCCTGTGGCATCAACCAGCGGGGCCTGCACCACTGGCGGCGGCATGTCGGCGGGCAGTTCCAGCGCCGGCGCCGCGCGCCCTTTCAGCGCAGCGGTGAAGTCGAAAATATCGGCCGCCCGCTCGAGCAGCGAACCCTTGTCTAAGGCGCTATGCTTGGTCATGTCCTGGGGTTCCTTCACGCGAGACCGCGCTGGATGAATTCGACGGCGATCAGCAGCAGGCAGACGCCGGCCAAGGCGCCACTCGCCCCGGCAAACCATTTCATCCGCTTGGCATCGATCGCCACCTGTGCGGGCTGACGCGTCTGGGTGATGGACCCGATCACGGGCATGCCGCTCGCGCGCTCCAGACGGGCAACCGTGGAGAAGCTTCCTTTAAGCTGACCGATGGCGAAGGCGGTGCCCACACCGGCGGCGATGCCGAGGATCAGCACACCAAGCAGCAGCAGCGGCCGGTTCGGTGCAGTTGGAGCGCTCGGCACTGAAGGCGGCAGGATTACGCGAAACTGGATGGCGCCCGTTTCCGACTTCACGTCGCCGCGTAGGCGGATCTCTTCCCGGTCGGCGAGCAGCTTGTCATATTGGGTCTTGAGAACCTCATAGTCGCGATCGAGCCGCTCCTGCTCCGAGGCGAGGCCCGGCTCTTCGGTTTGCTTGGCCGCCATGGCGTTGAGGTCCGACTGGATCTGGGCCTTGCGCGTCTGGAGCGCCTGAACCGTGGCGGCGCGTTCGGCCTGCATCGACTTGATCGAGACATAGGCGGGATTGGACATACCACCCGCACCACCGGCGCTGCTGCCACCGCCCTGGCGGCGCAGCGCATCGACCTGCCGCTGCATCGCGACGACGTCGGGATGGCTTGTGGTCCAACCGCGCGCGCGCATGCCAGCCAGTTCCGACTGCGCCTGCGCCAGAGCCGAGGGACCGCCGGCAGGACCGGCGCCGGGCAGAGTCTGTGGCGTACCGGCCAGCTGACCGTTCATCGCGGCGAGCGCGCTTTGCGCCTGTACCAGTTGCGAATCGATATTGTTGATCTCCATCCGCGCGGCGTCCATCCGCTGGCTGATGGACCCCGCGCCGGGCAGCAGGCCGACATAGCGCTGGGCGAACTCCACGCGACGCTGATCGGCGGCCTCAAGCTGCTTGCCGCGACCCGCAATCTGCTGGTCGAGGAAGGCAAGGCTCTGCTTGGTTTCGGTGCGGCCGCCCGAGAGGTTTTCCTCCTGGAAGATGTCGATCAGCTTTTGTGCGACCTGCTGAGCAATCCGAGCATTGGCCCCGTCCGACAGCGTCGAGTCTGCGGATTTGGCGCTGATGTCGATCATGCTGGGATCGGCCTGCGCGGTGATGGTGATATTTTCGCGCAAGCTTGCAATCTTGGCAGCAACCTCGCGCTCACCCGATACGGTCTGGGAGAGGTCGGTATTGCGTACGACCTTTTCCAGATTTTCCGCGCTCGCCAGCGTCTGACGCATGCGGTCGAGATCCTGCTGGGACTGGACCTGCGTGATGCCGACCTTGTCCTCCAACAACGATTGCGTCTTCACATAGACACGCGCCTTGGACTCGTAGCTGTTCGGGATCAACGCAACGCCGAGCCAGCCGAGCATGCACACGCCCCAGGCAACCGCCAGCGCCACCCAGCGGCGACGCCAGATGCCGTGCAGCATCAGCAGCAGTTCATCGTAAAGCCCAGCCATCAGAACATGCTTTCGGGAATGATGATGACGTCGCCGGGCGCCAGTTGCACATTGGCGCGCGTGTCGCCGCGCTTCAGCAGATCGGTCAGGCGGACATTATATTCGCGCTGTTTACCCTGTTCCTTGTCGAAGCGGATGAGGCGCGCGCGATTGCCCGCCGCATATTCCGACAGACCCCCGACTGCGATCATTGCGTCGAGCAACGTCATGTTCGCGCGATAGGGGATGGAAGCAGGTTTTTCCGTCGCGCCGACGATCCGCACCTGCTGACTGAAGGTGCCGGAGAAATTATTGACGATGACAGATACCAGCGGGTTTTCGATATATTGCGTCAGCGCCAGCTTGATGTCGTCGGCCAGCATCTTGGGTGTCTTGCCCACGGCTGGCATGTCGGTGATGAGCGGCGTGGTGATGCGGCCGTCGGGGCGCACCTGGACTTTCGCCCCCAGTTCCGGGTTGCGCCACACGAAGATGGTGAGATCGTCGAGCGGACCGATGACATATTCCTCACCGGGCCCTTCCTGAGTCGAAACGAAGGATGCAGGCGGAAGCTGAGGCCCGCCAGTCGTGCCACCGGCGCACCCCGCCAGCAGCGAGACACCCGCCAGCGCCAAGGAAATCCGCCCGAACTGCATCATCATACCCCTTCAAGCCGCCGCGTACGTTCATTCCGCCGACAAGCGGCGCTGATCGAAACGGTTTTTCATCGGCATTCTTCTTGCCGTGAAAGGGTAAAGATACCGTTAGAGTTAAATTACCGCAATTTCAGCGAAGTAAAATCTCCTGTGGACTTGGATGCCCCAGAAACGCCGTGGGACTGGCGCTCGCGCCATAGGCGCCCGCCAGAAAGACCGCGATGAGATCGCCTTCCGCAACGGGGGGCAGCGCGACCTTGTCGCCCAGGCGATCTATCGGCGTACAAAGGCATCCGACGACCGTGACAGGCTGATCGGCTATAGCCGCGCCGAACCGGTTGGCCACGGCGATCGGATAGTTACGGCGCACGACCGTGCCGAAATTACCGCTGGCGGCAAGTTGATGATGAAGTCCACCATCGACCACGACGAAGGTTTCGCCCTGGCTCATCTTCACATCGATGACGCGGGTCAGATAAACGCCGGCCTCGCCGACCAGCCAGCGACCAAGTTCAATCGCGAACGCGCTGTCCCGCATGATGTCGACGCGGGCGTCCAATGCTTTTGTCAGCGCCTCGCCGATCGGACGGATATCGAGCTGTTCGTCGCCGGGGAAATAAGGAATTCCGAAACCGCCGCCCAGATTGACGAGTGGCGGCGTATCCCCAACGGCATCGGACAAGCGCGCAGCGAGATCGAGCGTTGCAGCCTGCGTTTCTGTGATCGCCTGGGCATCGAGATTCTGGCTGCCGGCGAAGATGTGCCAGCCGCGCCAGTCGGCGCCCGCATCGATCATCGCGCGGGCGAGATCGGCGGCGCGGTCGGCGTCGACGCCAAATGGCTTGGCGCCGCCCCCCATGCGCATGCCCGAGCCCTTCAGATGAAAGTCGGGATTGACCCGCACGGCGAGGCGCGGGCGCTTGCCCAGCGTATCGGCGACGGCAAGGGCGCGGCGCCCCTCCCCTTCCGATTCCAGATTGATGGTGACGCCGGCGTCGATCGCGGCACGCAGTTCGTCATCGCGTTTACCGGGGCCGGCAAAGCTGATGCGCGCAGCATCCATCCCCGCCGCCAGCGCCATGGCCAGTTCGCCGCCGGATGCGACGTCGAAGCCGTCGACCTGGCCGACCATCCGCGTGAGCAGAGGGGCGTAGGGGTTGGCCTTGATCGCGTAATGAAGATCGACGGCGGCTGGCATCGCCTCCCGGAAGCGGCGGGCCTGCGCCTCGACCAGCGCCATGTCATAAACGAAGAGAGGCGTGTCACCAGCCTCGTCGACAAGGCTCGCGGCGCCACAGCCGCCGATAAGCAGCATCCCTTCTTCGCTGTCGAACCCTGGGGGGATGGGGCCCATCGGCTTCATGTCATATATCCCGGCTGAAACAGTTGTTCGGCCGTGCGGACATCAGCGTCGCGCGTCAACCCCGCCCGTGGGTTTGCGCCAGCGCGACACGATCGATCTTGCCATTTGGAGTCCGCGGAAAGTCCGGCAGCAGGAGAATCGTGCGCGGCTGCATGAAATTGGGGAGCTGCGCGCGCAGATGCGCCTCGACCCCCGCCCGTGCTTCCTCCGGCCCACGCAGGATGAGACATATCGCCTGCCCGAGCCGCTCGTCGG
>Ga0233380_1001365_pt1 | contig 11019 bp, 10 predicted proteins | sample ElkDunMinimDraft_9_FD_191541 | JGI IMG/M metagenome (GOLD analysis project Ga0233380, IMG submission 191541) | Fecal eukaryotic communites from dung pellets of Tule Elk in California, USA - Elk Dung F36 | ecosystem: Host-associated > Mammals > Digestive system > Large intestine > Fecal | place... | reverse complement strand
TCACTTGAGAAGATTCATCACCGTTAAAAAGCTCTTCCTTGATCAATTCAACAGGAAAACCTGTCATTTTGGCCAATGTTTCTAGACTTACTTTTCCACCTTTTTCAGTGGCATCTACCATTGGCATATCAGCTGTCATTCTTGACTCCTTGAACATTAAAGCTACTAAAATCCATTTAGTAACGAACTGGCAAAAGCGTATCTTTGAGGCAAAAACAAAGTCAATCAATCGCTTTATCAATGTAAGAATATGTTAGGGGATTCTTGAGAAAATCACTTCAAATAAATGAATTTACTTATCTTTTTCCGTCCGGTACCCCGGTGCTCGCAGAAGTGTTAGAAAGCTTGAAACCTTGTTCTCCATCTCTTGATACTCAGAAGTGGGTTTGGAAAGCAAAGTGATGCCTCCCCCTGCTCCGTATCTCCAGAGACGATCCCCTACCGACACTGCAGCAGTGCGAATGTTAATGCTCGCGATCTTTTTCTTACCTAAACAAAGGAGTGTCGAGCCACAATAAATCCCACGGGAATAACGCTCGGTAGTCTGAATGATCTCCATCACTTTCTTCTTAGGCGCACCAGTCACACTTCCGCCCGGGAAAAGGCATTCAAGGGCCTTTAAGAGAGTTACGTTATTTTTTATATCAACTGAAATCAAAGAATACTGGTGAAGAAGTCCTGGAACTTTTAAAGGGGCCCTGTTTTTTAAGACACGAGCCTTAGGGGAATCGAGACGATTCAAATCATTTCTAAGGAGATCAGTAATCATATTAAGTTCACCCTCTTCCTTGGTGTCACCTAACATTTTTTTCCATACCGGCTTCCAATTTTTTGAAGCAGTCGCTGTTCCCTTGATTGGCATGGAGAAAACTTTATTGTTTTCCGAATGAAACAGGCATTCAGGAGTATTACTTAAAATCATATCATCGCCAAAATAACTTACATGAGCGTAAGCACTCAGATCAGTCCGGGAGAAAAAGAAATCACTTATGTCCCTTGGATCTATGGGGTCTTCAGTTTCAAAATCGTAGGGATATGTGAGATTAACCTGATAACAATTTCCATTCAGTAACTCTTCCTGAATATGGTTATAGGCCTCTTTATATTCAGTCCAGCTCGGTCTCTCAAGAGACTTAAGAGGTAGCGACTTAAGCTTTGTTTTAGGGCGTGGTTTAATTTTTTTGGTCGCATACTCAATTTCTACTGCTAATGGAGTTTGCTCATCGACAGTATGCCCAAGGCCCATGAGAAGAAGGCCCAGGTCATAATAAAAATGAAAGACTGTTGGGTTTGAAACTTTATCCTGCAGATTCATTTTTTCCAGACGAGCAAGAAAGAGAACATGAGAATAAGTTTCTGGAAAACCAGTTAAAAGATTCAAACGGGTAGAACGGAAATAAATATAAGCACTTTTTGGGGACGATAATTCAAGAACAGAATCTTTCTTCCACTTGAACTTTGAAAATATCATCTAGTTCTCAGGCTTTCCGGATGGGGCCAGATCAGCAAATTTGGTTTGAGAACCAATCCATGAGAGGTCCACAGTCTGCGGTTCACCGTTACGGTTTTTAGCAATGATAACTTCAGCAATCCCCTTCTTAGGAGTTTGAGGATCGTAATATTCTTCACGGTGAATAAGACAAACAATGTTGGCATCTTGCTCAAGTGAGCCAGACTCTCGTAAATCCTGGAGCTGAGGGCGTCTATCTGTTCTGGAAGCTGCAGTACGGTTTAACTGTGAAAGTGCCACTACAGGGATTCCCAGCTCGTTTGCGAGCATTTTAAATCCACGTGATAGCTCTGCAATTTCTTGCTCACGGTTTTGTTTCTTCACGTGCATTGGCATGATCTGCAAGTAATCCACCACAATCATTGCTAGCCCTTGTTCGGCCTTGAGCTTTCTGCAATATGAACGAATATCCATCAAGTTCGTAGAACCTGAATCGTTAATGTAGAGTTTTAGATTTGAAAGTTTTTGAATGGCGTTTGAGATTGATCTCAAATCCATTTCATTGAATTCTTTTGTTTTGAGTTTTCGGCCATCAACGTTAGCTTCACTTGAAAGAAGACGCATTGAAAGCTCGGCATACATCATCTCATACGAGAATACTGCTACTGCCATATTCGTTTGTCGGGCGGCGGCTACTGCCCAGTTTAGAGCTAAAGCTGTTTTACCCATACCAGGACGGGCAGCAATCAGAACTAATTGACCAGGTTGAAGGCCCAAAAGAGCTCGGTCGATAGAAACGAACCCTGTAGAGACACCCATGATCTCGCCCTTTGCACGGGCCGGTTTTTCGAGTTCTTTTAAGTTCTCGTAGAGGGCCTGTTTAAGAGGGATCATCTTATTGCCCTTCGTTTGGGCAGTAAGTTTGAAAAAACTTGCTTCAACTTCCTGAAGGAAGTCTTCTACGTTACCAGAAAAGTTGGTACCAGTTTGCATCACTCGAGTTGCAGTACGAACTACTTCACGGAGCATGCTCTTCTGCTTAATGAGCTGACCATAGTATTCAACGTTGGCGGCAGAACCGATTTCATCGCAAATAGTAATGAGGGCAGTCTGTCCCCCGATCTTTTCTAATTTTCCATGGTCATTCAGCTTAGAAGCAACAGTCACAATATCAAACGGCATTGACTCCATATGGAGATCTTTGATCGATTGAAAAATGATTCCGTATTGCGGGTGATAGAAATCAGAAGACTCAAGGTTTACATCAGAAATTTCATCGAAACTGGAGTTATCAATGAGTAAACAACCTAGAAGTGCTTTTTCAGCGCCGATATCATGAGGTAGTTCATTCTGTGGATTGGCCATTGGCCCCCCTGGAGTCAAAAGAGAAAGACCGGAGATTTCTCTCCGGTCTCATTAGAAAAAGAATTACTCTTCGTTTGCAGCAGCTTCTGCTTCTGCAGCAGCAGCAGCTTTAGCAGCTTCAATTTTAGCTTTCTTCTCAGCGTTTCTCTTCTGAGCTTCAGCTTGTTCTTTCTTAAGTTGCTCGGCCATAGCAGCATCGATAGTAACTTTAAGATTGAAAGTAGCAACAACGTCGTTGAAAAGCTTAGCTTTAACTTCGTATGTCCCAAGAGATTTGATTGAACCATCAAAAGAAAGAAGGCGTCTTTCAACAACCGCTCCAGCTTTTTCTAATTCTTTAGCAATTTCTTGTGATGTTACAGCACCGAAAAGACGACCGTTAGCTCCAACTTTCTTGATAAGCTCAACAGTGATACCTTCGATTTTTTTCTTCGTTTCAAGAGCTACATTTTTTTCTGCAGCAATTTTCTTCGCAAGAGCTTTTTGCTTATCTTTAAGAACGTTTGAGTTCTTATCGTCAGCTAGAACTGCGAATTTTTTTGGAAATAGGAAGTTACGAGCGAAACCAGCAGATACGTTTACGATCTCCCCGATTGTTCCTAAGGCCTTAACCTTTTCAGTAAGGATGACTTTCATATTGTTCTCCTAAAAATTAATCTTCTGTTTTACGTTTTACAAAATATCTTCTGAAATCAAACCAATTATCAAATAAACCAGCCGCTGCGATGAGATAGTTGGCCATGAAGATAGTAATCATCACGATCAATGAACGGAAGAAGCCCGTGATTCCTAAAAAGTTTAAAAGGTCACTAAAAACACCAAAGCCCTGGAAGAAATAAAAAATCCCAAGACATTTAATGATCGTAAAACCAATTGATTCAAGAGGAAGAGTTCCAAAAGAATCACCCCAGATCGCAAGTACTAAGGCCAAGGCCAGTACTATGATAAATCCAAAAGGGACTTTAAAGTTCAAAAGGTCTTTTTCTGTATACGGATAATCTTGTCCGGAAAATAAAAGTCTACGACTCTTAAGTGCCAGGAACATATTAAACCAAAGCATCAAAAAAACACCGATGAAGAGATAGCTTGGAAATGATTCAATCATTTCGTTTGCTAACAAATCAGGTCGGTCTAAAAGCTGAAGTACCTGGATAGAGTCTTTACCTCCACTCAGTTCAATAGCCTTTTTTTGCTCGGCGATTTTATCCGCACTACTCTCAAGTTGCTGGATAATAAACTCTTTAGGAGTTGTTTTAAGGGTATTCATTAACATACCGAAACTGCCGGCTAGAAGTAGGAGAAATCCTAAACCAAAACCAAGCATGCCTTTAACAGGAGTAATTCCCCTCAGGACTATTTCAGCAATAGCGACACCAAAAACAAAAACACAGAGATATAGTCCAAACAGCGTCAAATCCCCATAAAGCACGCTGACAAAAGCAAAACTTGTAATAAGTCCCGCTAGTCCAACGAGTAGTCCTTTCATTCTTCCATAAAGAATAATTGAGAGGGCCAGAGGAAATGGAGCGAATACTGCCATGATGAAACTCAAACACAAAATAACAGATGATGCGCCTAAAAGGAGCAATCTTCCTGTTGTCAGTTGTGGTGTTTGCATCACATCAGCGTTCATACCAGTTTAAATCCCAAATTAACGAGCAGTTTCGTTAGACTGGTAGCTGATAAGAAGCATGTTACGACCGCGCTTAATAGCTTCGTTTGCACGACGCTGGAAAGTTGGAGTCAAACCAGTGATACGAGCTGGAGAAATTTTTCCGAACTCGTTAACTAGCCATGAATAAGACTTAGGGTCTTTCCAATCTGGAGATGTCTTCATAGCTGAGAACCAACAAGACTTGCGCTTAGAGTGCATTTTCTTGTCTTTATCTTCGCCACCAAAACCTTCTTCAGAATCAACATCAGCAGCCTGAGTGTGATTAGGGTTTTTGTAGTTTTTAACGATAGCATCTTGTTGCTTATCATCACCAAGCTTGATGATCATGTGGCGAACTAAATGTTCATTAATACGGAACTTACGCTCGATTTCTGCGTTAAGGTTACCAGCACCTTTGTACATGAAATAGTGGTAAGCGCCTTTTTTAAGGCCTGATTCAGTTGGCTGAGCAAAAGTTTTTACTCCCCATGAATCGTTAACTAGAACTTCCGCACCAAACTCTGAGAAAGTTTGAGTGAGGGCATTCTTGATGGAAGCTACTACTTCCTCAGATGCGTCCGGGCGAACGACGAAAGCCGTTTCGTAGATCATATTTCCTCCTGGATTATAAAAAGCCCATGAACACTATTGTCATGAGCGAGAATGAAATAAGTAATGAATGTCTGAAGGGAAATTAACACAGGGCCCGGGATTAGCCAATCCCTATCTTTTTTACACTGAAAAGTGCGCGGCGCACAATAACCTGATATAAAACATCCGTTTTAAACTAATATTCCGGAGGTTCTATGAAAGGTAAATTTATCACTTTGGCCCTCGCCCTGACTACAACTGGTGCTTTTGCTCAGACCAATATTTCTGCAAACCAGGTGTGCCAGCGCATGACCTCGGTAAATGCTTCGAATGCTTCAATTTGTGCCCAACTAATCTCTCGTAATAATTTTGATCCGGCTGCCCTAAGCCTTGCTAATAAGGCAATCACGCACAGTTCAGCTACCGCCATCTCCATCTTACAAACAAGTGCTAATCGTCGTCTCGACATAGAAGCTGGGAAAACTTGTGAAAGAGTACTGGAAGTTAATTCTGGCAATTCAATTGAGTGTCTCAAGGCAGTCCTGGATACGACACCTTCTTTTGACCTTTTAAGAGTTGCCAATAATTTAATTCCCCAGGGAAGTGTCCACACGGTCAATGTTCTTAAATCAGGAGTTAATGCCTACTTCTTCGGCCCATTGGTTGATGTTTGTGATGCCATGGTAACAGTGAACGCCGGTAATGCAGTAATTTGTATGCAAGAGATAGCGAACAAGGTTTCCCGTGAAGGTTCAGAACAAATCTGCCGTGCTAGCTTAAGCCAAGGAAGTGCCTACACTCTTCAATGTTTAAGAGGAATCGTTTCTGACTATGTTCCTTATCCACAAACAATGATGGTTGATATCTATCAGATCCAGGAATTACGTAAGAATCTTCTTAAGGCCCGCGCTCTTCTTGACCGTGGCATGCTAGATAACTCTAAGAAATCTCTCGATGAAGCTCTGGGGACTTTAGAAGTAATCATGAATTCAAACTATTAAGATCACTATGGGGACCATGAAAAAGGTCCCCTTTTTTTGATCAAAAATTAGACGGCCCCCTTTCCTTATTACCTCACTACTTCAAAATAAATAACCATCAATTAAACTCATGGGAAATCAATCCGGAGCATTTCTATGTTTAATTATTTTCTTCTAGCAGGATTAACCTTGTTTGTGGCGTGTACTAAGGGACACAAAGAAATGGAGTTGGAGTCTCAGGCAGATGAAGAAGCGAAAATCTCCCTCCTTCAGGAAGAAAAAAAGATTATCCAAAGTGCCAGTAATCAGCGCTTCGATTTAATTAACAAAATTCAAGAAGACAGTAGCTTTGCAAATAAGATTTCTCTTTCCCAGAAATACCTATCTCAGTTACCAATTGAACTAAACACAAAAAACAGATCAGAGAGATTAAACAGAGCAGATTCTCTTCACGATCTCGTATCTTCACTGGAACTGATCACTCGTGACGTAAAAATGAAGAAATTATCTCCTCTCAAGATGAAATCAGAGGACGAAAAAGCTTTTTTTGCTTTGGCCGCAAGTATCCATTACTCAAAAAATGATTCTTTATTAAATATTATAAAAAGTTCTTTTAATCCGGAATCCTCTTCTGAGCTGAATTTAAGTGATGATTCATTAGAATTACTTTTAGGGCTCATGAAAGCAAGAATTGATATTCTAAGTGCACTCTCACTTCAGGAAATCGAAGATGCAGGGTTCAACATCAGTAAAACGTCTAAAAAATTCCTGACTGGAATTAAGAGCGAAAATGAAGAAATTTCATTGGATCTTGAATCAGCACTTCAATCTGCTCTTGAGACGAAGAGATTCTTAAAGAGTGTTGGTGTCATTTATAAGATTGATTCAAAAATAAAGTCTCAGCTTAAAAAGGTAAAACTTGATAAGAAACTGAAACTAAATGATGAAGAAAAAACAAGAGTTGAAGAGATTAAAGAAATCGTAGAAGAACTCATTAAATAAATTCTGGGCCCGGTATTAACCAGGCCCAAAATATTAATTTTCAGGAACGTAAATTTCGTATTGCTCAGAATGATAATTGTTATCTGCTCGCACCAGAAGAGTCTTATTATAAGTTTCTTCCAGTACTTCTATAATACCAAAATCCTCACTTGATAACTTCGCTGAAACTTCCGGATGAGCAAAAACGGTAATCTTACTGGCAGATGTTTTCTTGATCACCTTTTGTAACTCACGAATCACTTCGTAACTCACAGTCTCTACTGATTTAACTCTCCCTACTCCTTCACAATAAGGACAAGTCTCACACATGGTTCTCACCAGCGTGTCGCGAGTTCTCTTACGAGTCATCTCAACCAGGCCAAGCCCTGAGATAGGAAGAACGTTAGTTTTGGAACGATCTTTTTTCAAAGCTTCTAAAAGTGTAGAATAAACTTGGCTTCGGTGATCTTCTTTTTCCATATCGATGAAATCGATAATAATGATACCACCGCAGTTTCTCAAACGAAGCTGGTAGACAATCTCTTTAACTGCTTCAAGGTTCGTTTTAAGGATGGTCTCTTCCAGAGTTTTTTTACCAACAAACTTTCCTGTATTCACGTCAATTGAAACGAGAGCTTCTGTCTGGTCAATATTGATTGATCCACCAGACTTTAAGAAAACCTGATTTGAAAGCGCTCTTTCAATCTCAATATCTATTCCATAATGTTCGAAAATTGGAATTTCTCCATCATAGAACTTAATTTTGGCCTTATGATGAGGAATAAATCTTTGAATAAATTTTTCAATTTGTTTCACTGAAGACTTGGAATCAGCAATTAAATTATCAACATCTTCATCCATAATGTCTCTTAGAGCACGTTGGATAAATGAAAGATCTTGATGAAGTTCAACTGGAGCTTTGGCCTTCTCGATTTTCTTCTGAACATCTTTCCAGATTTTCACCAGATTGTTGTAATCGTTTTTTAGCACCTTGTAGCTTTGAGTTTCTGCTACCGTACGAGCGATAATCCCCACTCCTTCCGGACGAATGGAATCCAGGATTTCTTTCAGGCGTTTTCTCTCTTCCTCTGATTCAATTCTACGAGAAACACCCGTATGCTCAATAAAAGGCATATAAACGATATGTCTTCCGGCAATGGTAATGTGTCTTGTAACTCTCGGGCCTTTAGTTGAAATAGGCTCTTTTGCAATTTGAACGACGATCTCGTCGCCCTCTTTTAAAAAGTCCTGGATTTTAACATCGGGACGGAATTTCATATCTACAGTTTCTGTCAGAGTGGAAAATTCATCGGGAATGACTTCTCCTAATCTCTTTGAATTTGATTCTGTTGTGTCGACTCGGCTTTGCATATCACGCTGCTCATCCAATGTTGGAAGATAAGCGTCGTCTACATACAGGAAGGCCGCGCGCTCCTGACCTATGTCAACGAAGGCCGATTGCATCCCGGGTAACACTCTCAGGACTCTGCCTAAATAAATGTTTCCGACAATTGGTGCTGATTCATTTTTTGTGGAATGTCTTTCGATGAGAAAGTCCAGGATCTCACCATTCTCAATGAGCGCAATACGCGACTCACTGTGAGTCTGGTTGACCACGAGTTCTTTTGCCATTTGAATGTCCTAACTGTAAAAACTTTTTAAAACGTAATTACAGTCAGGGTACATCTTTTTATATCAAATAAAAAGTCCGGCAATACATGCTGTCATGTAGCAAGCGAGTGTCCCACCTATTAAGGACTTGATTCCATAGGCAACCAGTACTGGTCTTTTTTCCGGGGCCATAGTACCGATTCCGCCAATTTGAATAGCGATTGAAGAGAAATTAGAGAAACCGCAAAGTGCATAAGTTGCTAAAATAGTAGAACGCTCAGAGATTTCTGCTTTGGCCGCAATCAAGTCCAGGTATCCAACAAATTCGTTTAGTACCAATTTTTTCCCGAGGATTGATCCTACTCTCAAACAGTCTTCCCAAGGTACACCCAAAAGCCATGCGATTGGAGCGTTTAAATAACCCATAATTAATTCAAAAGTAAGCTGAGGGTAACCCACAACTCCACCTAATGCAGACAAAATCCCATTAAGCATAGCAATTAAAGCAATAAAAGCTAAAAGCATGGCAGCTACGTTAGCAGCTAGTTTTAGACCATCAGATGCTCCTGTTGCAGCAGCATCGATAACGTTGTCTGAAACTTTTGGTAAATTGATTTTTACGATTCCAGCGGTTTCTGAAACTTCTGTTTCAGGCACTAGTAATTTAGCGCACACCAAAGCAGCAGGTGCAGACATCACGGAAGCCGCAAGCAAATGTCCAGCATCAATCCCAAAACCTACATATGCGGCAAGCACACCACCAGCAACTGTAGCCATTCCCCCGGTCATTAGACACATGAGTTCTGATTTCGTCATTCTATTAACATAAGGCTTAATTACGAGAGGTGCTTCAGTTTGTCCTACGAAGATATTGGCAGCGGATGCAAGAGATTCAGCACCGGAAGTCCCCATCACTCTCATCATGATTCGAGCAACGAGTTCCACAACTTTTTGCATAATCCCTAAGTGATAGAGCACCGACATCAGGGCCGACATAAAAATAATGGTTGGAAGAACCATAGTGGCAAAAATAAAACCGATACTATCAGAAGGTACTGCTAGACCACCAAAAAGGAATTTTGCTCCTTCCGTTGTGTAACTTAAAACGGCATTGAAGCCTCGACCAGCAGTATCAAAAACATCTCGCCCAAATTGTGTTTTTAAGATGATTAGGCCAAAAACTGCCTGCAATAAAATACCAGGGATAACTGTTCGCCACTTAATGGCCTTGCGGTTTTCGCTGAGAGCGTAAGCAATTCCAAGCATTACAAACAAGCCGAGTAATGAGACGAGACGATCCATAAGCCATCCTAATAAGTATGTTAAGCGTAACTCTCAAGTTATACCTAGCGTCTAAATTGGATGGCAAGGGAAAGTAGACTAAATTAGAAGCTTAATTGCCAGAATTGAGTGCCAATCTGCACTTCTTTAAATGTAAGTTTTTCGATATTTTTGTCATGCCAGGCCACTCGCTCCATCGAATTGAAGTCTTTAGAAGACATCAAATCCTCAGAGCCTTTTTGTGCACTGTTGTAAGCTACGAAGACCACTCCGGCAATTACCCCTAGAGCAGCCCCGGTCCAAACGTTTGATATATGTTTAGAAGGCTTATCTACGAAGGAAAGAGTTGATAATCCAAGAATTGCACCTGCTGCTCCGGCACCAGCAACTAACATGATGTCATTCTGAGTATTCTTAACGATATCTTCAGCATCTTGAGCGAAGGCAGGAGTAAGAATCACTGTTGTGATTAAGAAATATAGAGATAAAAAGAGAGAGATATTTTTTTTCATACCAAATCCTATGGAGTTCGTTTGCCAAGAGAGACCGCTAAGTTTATGATAAGTCCCCTATTCAAAGTTGGCAAATTATGACTAAAAATTCTTTTCAAGTGTACCCCCTAATCGACAAAAAAAAGCGTGGGGAAAAATTAACCAATCCAGAGATCAAATGGTTTATCCAGAGTTATACGGAAAACAAGATACCTGATTACCAAATGTCGGCCATGTTAATGGCGATGTTTATAAAAGGTATGGATGTTTCGGAAACGGCTGCTCTTACGGATGCGATGCTCGAGTCTGGGAAGCAACTAAAGTTTCCAGGCAAAAACGTCATCGACAAACACTCAACCGGCGGAATTGGAGATAAAGCTTCCTTCATTCTGGCACCTATCGCTTCAGCGGCAGGTGTGAAGGTTCCAATGATTGCGGGTCGTGGACTTGGCCACACAGGTGGAACGGTTGACAAGATTGAAGCGATCAAAGGTTTCGATACAGCACTGGACCTGGATGCATTCTCTAAAAAATTAAATAAGGAAGGGCTGGTTCTAATCGGACAAACTCCTGATATTGCCCCGGCCGATCGTCTTATTTATGCATTAAGAGATG
>Ga0233380_1001363_pt1 | contig 11021 bp, 5 predicted proteins | sample ElkDunMinimDraft_9_FD_191541 | JGI IMG/M metagenome (GOLD analysis project Ga0233380, IMG submission 191541) | Fecal eukaryotic communites from dung pellets of Tule Elk in California, USA - Elk Dung F36 | ecosystem: Host-associated > Mammals > Digestive system > Large intestine > Fecal | place... | reverse complement strand
GCCCGGCTGCTGGTGCATGCGGGGTTCGGCGTGGTGGTCGAGGGCGGGCGTGCTCTGCGCTGGCAGAACACGCCCGCTCACCGGGACGCTGTCACGGCCCTGGTCACCGGCGCCCTCACGCGGTGAAGCGGCCGGCTCAGGAGCCGGGCCGGTTCCGGGTCGGAATGGTGATGGGAGTGTGGTCCGGCGAGCTGCCGTTGTTGAGGAAGAGCATCGCCAGGCCCCGCACGAACCGGTCGAACATGGAGAAGGTGCGCGGCATGACCGGCGACAGCCCTTCGCGGAACACCAGGTACGTCGGCCAGCCGGCCTCGATCACGCCCCGCGACACGTAGTCGCGCGGCAGCCGCAGCCAGTTGCCGATTCTGTCGCTGAGCAGGTAGCGCGCGAACTCGCGCTGGAATCCCTTGGTGACGCCCAGGTCGACCGAGGAGGTCAGGTTCAACAGGGTGTCGGCCAGGTCGATGCCTTCCCGGGTCGGCGCCAGCAGCGGCGTCAGCACGTACTGCGACTGCTCGTGCGCGGCAGCCCAGCTGTTCGGGATGAACTCGTCCCGCACGCCCAGCAGGTGCAGCGCGACCTGCCACATGTGCAGGTAGGCCTCCTCTTCCGCGGCCGACACCCGCAGGCCCCAGCCACGCCACTCGCGCAGCTTGCTGTGCACGTACGTGCCGAGGCTGTGGAAGGTGATCAGGATGTCGCCGTTGCTGATCGGGATCGGATGGTCGGTGACCGCCCGCCAGGCGGGCGACTGGGGCAGCAGGTGCCGCACCGCGGCGTGGGTCAGGCGGGTCTTGTGGGAGGTGACCACGAAGTGGCCCGTCGGCTTGAAGGCGTCGGCGGCGTTCAGGTCGTACCCGTACGTGAAGGTCTTGGCCGCGCGCGCCTGCATGTCGGCACCGCCCTCGGACCAGTAGACGTTGCGGGCTTCCCGCGGGATCACCGTGCTCATGATTCCGCTGCCGAGGCCGTACAGCAGGAAGAAGTACATGCTCATGCGCTCGTTGAACTGCGCGGCACGGTCGAGCTTGGCCTGGTCGGCCCAGGCCGGCAGGGTGTTGACGCGGGAGAGATAGGCGGTGAGCGCGGGAGGCAGAGCACTGGGCAGTGGGTCGCCGTTTCTGCGCCAGGAGTCGAACGCGGCGTTGACGGCCGGGATCTGACCGTTGTCGAGCAGGGTGGCGACGAGCGGGTCGGTGTCGTCGTCCCAGACGTCCCACGGGTCGATGACCGTGTCGGTGCCGGCGATCGAGTTGGCCGACGACCATGCCCAGGCCTTGGGCGCCTCTGCCGCGGCCGCCAGGCCCAGCGCGGCACCGAGGGTCAGGACTCTTCGTCTGTTGAGATTTTCCATTTGCACCACTTCCCAGATCGGCCAGAGATCTCCCTGAACATGAGCTTGCGGACGTGCTGAAAGCCAGTTTCCAGTGCATCGAGCATGTGATTCTCTATTAACATAGAGGAGCTTGACTGTCTCGGCAAGAGGCGTGTACGACGCGAGCCGCACCTCCGGCGACGTGGCGCTGGAGGTGCGGCTCGACAACCTGGCAGGAGTGGCAGACACGGCGGACGCCGCACGCGCAGTGGCGCACGGCGGACCGCCCGGCGGTGGTCTCCCGCCGACTAGTAGAGGCCGTTGATGCTCTCGCTGTAGCGGTCGACAATGATGCGCCGCCGCAGCTTCAAGGTCGGGGTCAGCTCGCCGGACTCCGGCGTCCAGCTCGACGGCAGCACCTGGAAACTCTTGACCTGCTCCGGCCGGGCGAGTTTGGCGTTCGCGGCGTCGACGGCGGCCTGGATCTCGGCGAGCAGCAGCGGGTCCGAGGCCAGGTCGGGCAGCTGCGCGTCGGCGATGCCGCGCGCCCGCGCCCACTGCGGCGCGAACTCGTCATCGAGCACGATCAACGCGGTGACGTAGGGCCTCCGGTCGCCGATCGCGACCGCCTGACCGATGAGCGGATGCGCCCGGAGCAGCCCTTCGATCTGCGCCGGCGAGATGTTCTTGCCGCTCGAGGTGATGATGAGTTCCTTCTTGCGGTCGGTGATGGTGAGGAAGCCGTCCTCGTCGACGGTGCCGACGTCACCGGTGGCGAGCCAACCGTCCGCGTCGACGATCGGCTCGACGCCGCCGTCGCCACGCAGGTAGCCCGAGCAGACCAGCGGGCCGCGCACGAGGATCTCGCCGTCGTCGGCGAGGCGCACCCGCATTCCGAGGTGCGGCCGCCCGACGGTCCCGGTGCGGAAACGCTCCGGGAGGTTGATGGTGGCGGTGCCGGTGGTCTCGGTCATCCCCCACACCTCCAGCACGTCGACGCCGATCCCGGCGAGGAACCGCAGGACCTCGACGGGGATCGGGGCCGCCCCGCTGCCGGCCCAGACCATGTTCTGCAGACCCAGTGAGGACTTGATCGGTCGCAGCACCGTGGCGTCGGCCTGCGCCAACCGGGCCGCCAACTCGTCCGGCACGGCCTGGCCCGCCGCGCGCAGCTCGTACGCCTGAAGGGCAAGCGCGCCGGCGGCGTCGAAGGCGGCCCGCACCGCAGGCTCCACGGTGGCCAACTGGGCCTGGATGCCGGCGGCCATCTTCTCCCAGATCCGCGGCACGCCGAAGAACGAGGGCGGAGCGACCGCACGCAGCGCCATGACCAGCTGCGTGGGGTCGGGGCAGATGGTCACGTGACCGGCGCGGTAGATGGGGTTGTAGACGCCCAGGAACCGCTCGGCGATGTGGGCCAGCGGCAGATAGGCGACCGACGGCGCGTGATCGGGGACGGCCACGAGGGCCTCAAGTGCCACCGCCTGATAGATCACGTTGTGGTGGCTGAGCACGACGCCCTTCGGGTCGCCGGTCGTCCCCGAGGTGTACAGCAGCGTCACCGGCTGCTCGGGGCGGATCTCCCGCCAGCGCCGCTCGAAGGCGTCCGGGTCGCTCCGGTGCGCGGCCCGGCCGATGGAACGCAGCTGCGACAGCGGCACGAGCATCGGGTCGCCGTCGCCGGGTTCGGTCCCGTTGACCAGCACCACCCGGCGCAGCTGCGGCAGCTCGGGCAGGATCGCCCGCCAGCGGGCCAGCTCGGCGGCGCCTTCGAGCACGAGCACCTGGGCACCGCTGTGCAGCGCCAGGTAGCGCATCTGATCGGCGCTCAGTGTCGGATAGATCGTGGAGGGCACCGCGCCCAGATGGACTGCGGCCAGGTCGACCAGCCAGTGTTCCGGCCTGCTCGACATCATGATCAACATGCGGTGCCCCGGTTCCAGGCCGATTTCGGCCAGGCCGCAGGAGAGCTCAGTGACCTCAGCGCGCAGCTCGGCCCACGTACGGGTGTCGTCACGGCCGAGGGTGGTCAACGCCGGCAGATCGGCGAACTCGGTGGCATTGCGGTGCAGCAGCGCGGGAACGGTCAGCCCGGCCGCCGTCTTGGCGCACTCGTCGGCGAGGGTGTCGGCAGGGGTGTCGGCAGGGTCCATGGGCTACTCCTTAAGTCGTAACCGGGCCTGGTGCTGATGAGACCGGCGCACCCCGCGGATTGTGCTTCGAGGGCCCTACGGCCTATGACAGCACTGTAAACGAGGGTTAACTTTCTGGAAAGGATCGATCAGTCGTCCGTGCTCACCTGGCTCCCTGTCGTGGTCGGCTGACGAACGTGGACTAACCAAACCGACATCGTCACATCCGCCGGCCCGGTGCCGCCGCGGCCCCCGGGCCGTTCGCTCCGGCCGGCCCGCCCGCCCCGGCGAACCGGATCATCGATGGCCCTCCGGTGACGACTCCGGCGGCTCGCTCAGGCGGCTTCCGACGGGGCCTGCCCGCCCGGGGCGCTGCCGAGACGCTTGTTGATTTTGATCATCACCGCCCTGGCGTAGAGGTACATGCCACCGAGGATGCCGACGAGCGCGATCGGAATGCCGTAGCGCGGCGATACGTACATGGCCAGGAACCAGGACCTGACCTCGATTCCGGTGAGGATGGCAACCAGTGGTACCAGCCCCTGCGGGATCAGCAGGACCGAGCCGAAAGCCCAGCAGAGGCCCTCGGCGATGCTCCCCGTTTTCACCCCCTCGCCAGCCTTGACCGCCTGGTGGATGGCGGTCCGGCCACTGCGCAGGGCGTGCAGCATGTCGGGTCCGCCGGTGGCGAGCCGGCTGATCGCCGCCTTGCCGAGCCAGTAACCGACGACGATGCCGGTGAGCAGGCTGACCGGCATCCCGGCCCACGTCAGCCACGGCTGGTCGAGCCGCTCGCCGAGGAGTACCAGGCCGAGTCCGGGCACCGTGAGGAGCGTGCCCACCCAGAACAGGACCTGGGACTGACCGGTGGTGTCCGCCCGCTCGAGTGGGTTGCTCGGGCGCCTGTGGGCATCGGGGCCGGGAACCATGCCGAACACGGACGAGTAGACGATCAGACCGGCTCCGCCGCCGAGCAGGGCCGGCACCGTGGCGGCGACCCAGGGCCAGGTCCAGGTGTAACCGCTCCACCAGACAAAACCGACACTCAGGATGATCGTGATGGGCGCGAAGACGATCAGGTATGCCCATTGCCGGCCGCGGACGTCTGCTCGCTGGCTGCCCATGGCCAGCGTCTGCCAGAGCGCGGTGCCGTCCTGGCCGTACAGGTTGCAGGCCGAGGTGATCGCGAACAGGGCAAGCGCCGGACCGGCCCAGGGCAGTAGCAGCCGGGCGTCGAAGGTCAGCGGCAGCAGCACGGTGCCCAGTGCCCAGAAGATCGGCACCGCGGCGGTGGTGATGCGCAGCGGATCGCGCCACCAGGTGCGCAACTCCTTGCGAACGACCGCGCCGGTCGCCCCGGCGAGCAGCCTCCCTGACACGGGTGGACGGTCGGCGCTGCCGCGAATGGTGACCCGCGCCCGGCGCGGCGTGCCCAACTCGACCGACCAGGCCAGCAGCAGCAGCCCGGACAGCACCACCAGCCCGGCCGGCGCCGCGATGGCCAGTGGCCAGTCCCCACGGCCCGCCGCGTCGACCGCCACGATGCCCCAGCTCGACGGGCTCGCCCGCAGCGTGGCGGTCATCGCGCTCGAGAACCCGGTGGTGAGGATCTCCGAATACATGATCGCAACGACGATCATCCAGCCGGACTGGGTCAGCACGAGCATCGCCGCGAACAGCAGGCCCGTGATCGCCGCACCGGCCCGGGACGCCGCGACCACCCCGAACACTCCGTAGGCCACCCGGGACAACAGCACCACGAAGACCAGTTGCAGCCCCGCCACCGGTACCGCCACCAACGCCGGGACCACACCCTGTCGAGCCCCGTAGGTGACCAGGGCGACGAACCCCAACGCGGTCACCGCGGTGGTGATCCCGACGAAAGCCGCGGCCAGCAGGCCCATTGCGAGTGTGCGCCGGGGCACCGGAAGCAGGGTGAAGTGTTCCACCCGCAGCACCGCCGAGCCGCCCCACAGCGGGCCGATCAGCCAGCCGAGCATCCACATCACGAACACACACGCCAGCAGGTCGCCCAGGACGTCCTGGTTGGGAATGTCGACCAGCGTGAGCCAGATGGTGGCCGCGGCGAACAACAACCCGAGCATGGCGCCGACGAGCATCCACGCGGCCCGGCCACCGGTCATCGAATTCTTGATGATCGACAGCTTCATCCGGATCAGGACGCCACCCACGAGAGCCCTTTCCGGGTGTGTTCGTCGCCGCCGACCAGACGCACGAACGTCTGCTCCAGCGTGGTGTCGCCCCGCACCTCGTCGAGCGGGCCCTGCGCCACGATCCGGCCGCGGGCCATGATGGCCACGGTGTCGCACAACTGCTCGACCAACGGCATCACGTGGCTGGAAAGCACCACCGAGCCGCCACCCGCCACAAAATCGTTGAGGATCGACTTCAGGGCCGCCGCGGACACCGGGTCCACCGCCTCGAACGGCTCGTCGAGCACCAACAGCCGCGGCCCGTGCAGCAGCGCCGTCGCCAGGCCGATCTTTTTGCGCATGCCGGTCGAGTAATCCACCACCAGCGTCCGCTCGGCCCCACCGAGTTCCATGACATCGAGCAGTTCCTGCACCCGGCCCGCCAGCACGCCGGCGTCGAGGCCGCGCAACTGCCCGATGTACGTCAGCAGCTCACGGCCGGTCAGGCGCTCTGGCATCGACATGCCATCGGGCAGCACGCCGATCAATGTCTTGGCCTCGGCCGGATCGGACCACACGTCCACACCGCACACCCGGGACTCGCCGGTGTCGGGCCGCAGCAAGCCGACAGCCATCGACAACAGAGTCGTCTTGCCCGCTCCGTTGGGGCCCACCAGCCCGAACAGTGAACCCTCTGGCACCACGAGGTCGACGTGGTTCACCGCTACATTGCCGGCGAACTCCTTATGGAGACCGGACAGACTCAGTGCTGCCGCCCGACCCTCCACTCCAGGTTTTCCCGGTCCGGCGTACTGAGTGGTCGTTGGCTCCATGATTCCCCTTGATGTCACTAGGTGACGAGGAACCCAGTTTGCTCGACTTGCCGCGTTCATGAGGGCCGGTGACGCTCGGCAATGTCGGTGGCGTCCATCGACGGCACAGTCCACTGATCGCCGCCGTCCGGGGCTACCTTCTGCACCACCGAGGCGGCACTCTCCGCGCCAACGCCAACGCCAGCGCGGCGGGCGCGGCCAGTAGCGGCTCGTCGACGCCGGGCAGGATCAGCGCCTCTGGCGGCAGAGCAAGATCCGCCACCGCCGTACTGGATAGCAGCAGTTTGACGTAATGCTCGAAGTACCGGCCGCCCGGCTCGGCTGCCGCCTGCCCATCCGACTGCGGTACGCCGAGACACCATGGCGCCTCTACTGCAGCCTCGGGCTGCGCCTGTCGTACGACCCGGAAACACAAACGGTGCGGGCAAGTTTTGACCTTGCCACGCACCGCTGGAATTCTGTTGGTGTCCGAGGGGGGACTTGAACCCCCACGCCCTATACGGGCACTAGCACCTCAAGCTAGCGCGTCTGCCATTCCGCCACCCGGACCTGCTCGTACAGCCTACCCTGTCCGACCGCGGCGGTTTTCTCGCCCGTCGGCAGGCCTTCCAGCTGCACGGGGCATTACTTTACACGGCCCGATTGGATCATGCACATCCCGGTTCGGAGATCGACTTTGCACAGGTCAGAGGCCTGTTCGAGCCCGCCGCAGCCGAAGTGATCACGCCGATCCCTTCCCCGTCGACGACGCCTGGGCACTGCCGGAACACAGCAAGCCGGCCACAGCCCGGGGACCCGGGTAGCGCCAGGACGGCGCGCCGGGCAGCATTGGGCGGGTGTCCCAGCCCTCTCCCCTAGCCGCCGCACAGCAGCGAGCGCTCGCCCAGCGCAACGCCGGTGACCCGGCCGGCGCCCGCGAATACCTCGACGACGTCCTCTCGTCGGCCCGACGCAGCTACGGCGAAGATCACCCCGAGGTGCTCGCCGCCTCGCACTTCCTCGCCCGGCTGCACCGCGAATCCGACGATCCCGCCGCCGCCCGGCGCATCCTGGAGATCGCGCTGGAGGCCGCGTCCCGGCGGACGGCCGGCAACGACCCGCTGGTGCTGGGGATCACCGCCGACCTGGCCGGCGTCGCCGAGGAGCTCGGAAACCGGCACGAGGCACGAAAGCACCACACCCGGATAGCGACCGACGGGCCTGCGGTGCTCGGCGCCGAGCACTGGGCGGTGCAGGCGGCGCGAGCCTTCCTCGGCGATGCCGCCCCGGCACCCGCCGGGCAGACCCAGGCCGGGGGCACGAGCGCCGCCGTACCCCACGCGCCCCAGGCCGCCGCACCGCAGTCCGCGCCACCGGCAACGCCGTATGCGCCGTATGCGCCGCATCCCGCCGCGCCGCAGTCCGCGCCACCGGCCGTACCGCAGTCGGGGCCGCCGGCCGCGACCGGCGCTGCCGCCGCGCGCCCGGTCAATCCGGCGCTGGACGCGCTGGCCGAGCCGACGACGCACCTCACCACGATCCAGATCGACGAGCCGACGACGCCGCTGGGCTCGGCCGAGACCGGCGACGAGGCGACAACGGTCTTCCCGGCCGGCACTGCCGCTTCGCAGGGCCCGGACGAGCCCACGACGATCGTCGCTCCCGCCGGCATCGCCGAGGCCGGCGACGAGGCGACCACCCTGATGCCGCTGGTGACACCGCCGCAACCACCGGCGGCGCCGGCACCGCCGTACGCGGCCCAGGCGCAGGGAATGTCTGCCCAGCCCTACGCGGCTCCGGTGCCATCACAGACGGCGCCGACACAGTCGCAGGGTTGGACTCCGCAAGCCCAGAACTGGGCCCCGACCAGCGCACCTCCGGTGAGTTCTCCACCGATCAGTTCGCCGCCGATCAGCAGCCCGCCGATCAGCTCGCCCCCCGGGGCGTACGCGTACCCGCCGGGTCCGCATCCGCCGCACTTCGCGCCGCCGCCGCCGCGCCCCGGCCAGCAGCAGGGCTGGAGCGGCCCCGGCCCTGACCGGTCCCGCTTCGCCGAGCACGGCGGCGCAGAGCGGGCGTACGGCAATGAGGTAGCCGCTGCCACGGATCGCCCGAAGTCCCGCGGGCTCATCGTGGCCGTCGCGATCCTCGCGGTGACCGCACTGGTGGCGGTGGTTGCCGCAGTCGTCCTGGTGATCGGCAAGCTCGGCGACGACGCGTCCGGCGACCCCGATCCGACACCGTCGGCGGCGCCGCTCGGCCAGCCGCCGACGAATGTGCAGCTGCGTGACAACGGCACTTCGATCACGATCAGCTGGGACGATCCGTCCGGTGGGCTGGTCCCGTTCATCGTCGCCAGTGGACGGGACCGGCTCGGCCGGGTGGCGGACGTGCCGGCCGGCCAGACCAGCCGCACGCTGGAGGGGCTCAGCCCCAGCCAGAACTACTGCTTCGTGGTGCTGGCCGTCTACGCCACGGACAACGTGAGCAGCTCCGCGTCGGTCTGCACGAACCGGACGCCCCAGCCGACCCCGAGCTGACGCCACGTATCGCGTACATCGGCTGCCGTGAAGATCTGTCAACGGATCCCACGGCAGCCGATTTTTGTGCGGACATTGGTTGTCCACAGGCCGCAACCGCGGGTTCCACGGTGTATCGACCGGCCCATATGATGGCACGCGGCTTGCGCCGATTACCGGCGGAAATGTTGGCGACATTGTCGGCGACCAGGACCGAAAAAGCACGGGGGAGGAAGCCGGCTGTGGACACCACAGACAACGGCACCATGTCCGAGGGCGGAGCGATACCGGCCGCGCCGCGACGACGCAGGTGGCGGCGCGGTGGCCTGGTCACCGTGGGAACGGTCTCGGCGCTCGTCGCCGCGATGGGGCTGACGGTGCTGGGGCTGGGGGCGGCCGACAACGCGGCGGCCAGCTTCGACGCCAGCTCGTGGCTCTGGAGCACCAGCAGGAGCGAGCTGGCCCGGGTCAACGGCATCACCGCCCGGGTGGACACCCGGGTGCAGGTGCCCGACGCGCGCAGCCACCCGATGCAGATCGTCCAGACCGACCGGATGCTGATCATGCGGGATCAGAAGACCGGCCGGGTCAGCACCATGGACCTGGCCACCCTGCAGATCATGGCGAACATGCCCACCGTTCCCGGGCTCGGGGTCAACGTCGCCATTCACGAGGACGCGGTATTCGTGGTGGACACCGTGCAGGGTCTGGTCCAGCAGTTGGATGCCCGCTCGCTGACCCCGGTCGGTGAGGCCCTGCAGTACCCGCCGGGCATCACCGGCGGCGCCTTCGACGGCGCGGGGCGACTCTGGATCGCCGTGCCGAGCGAAGGCACCGTCTCGGCCATCACCGCGGCGAAGCCACCGGTCGCTGCCGGTTCGGGCGGCGGCGACGGCGGTGCAGGCGACGGTTCCAGTCCGACCCGGGTGCACACCCTTGACGTCGCCGAGCCCAATCACGAACTCCTCCTCTCCACCCTGGACGACGGCGTCGCCGTCCTGGACCGCACCGGTGGCGTGCTGGCCACCGTCCGCGGCGAGGCCACCGCGAAGGCGCAGCTCTCGCTGGCGGGTCCGGCCGCACTGCCGGCCCACACCAGTGGCGCCCTGGTGCCGGTGACCGTGCCCGACGAGCGCGAGGTACACGTCGTCGACGGCGAGCAGCCCGTCGCCCGGTTCACCGTGCCCGGTGGCGGTGCCACCCTCTCGCCGGCCGTCGCCTGGGCGGACCGCTTCTACTGCCCCGACGAGACCACCGGCAAGGTCTACGTCTTCGACGCGAACGGCGAACTCGTCGACACCATCGCCGCTGCCGGCCGCGGCGGCCCGCTCGAGCTCGAGGTTCGCGAAAACCATCTCTTCATCAACTCGCCGCAGTCCTCCACCGCCCAGGTGGTCGACGACAAGCATTCGGTGCGCAGCGTCGACAAGTACGCCAACGACGTTCTCGGCGGCGACCCGCCGCCGGAGCCCCCGGCGGCGGCCCCGCCACCCCCGGCGCCGAAGAAGCCCCAGGCGAGCAAGCCCGGCGCCCCGCGCAGCGTCTCCGCCTCGGCCGGTGACGCCAGCGCCCGGGTGAACTGGCAGCCGGCCGCCCCCAACGGCGCCGCCATCACCAAATACATCGTGACCGGCGCCGAACGCCCAGTCGAGGTCGGCGCCAACCAGCGCTCCATCGAACTCACCGGCCTGACCAACGGCCAGACCTACCGCTTCACCGTGCAGGCGGTCAACGCCAAGGGCACGGGACCGGCCGGCAAGAGCAACCCGGTGGTGCCGACCGCGGAGGTGCCGGACGCCCCGGCGAGTGTCACCGCCGAAGCCCGCCCCGACGGCACCGTCGCGGTGAGCTGGCCCGAGGCAAACGGCCAGGGCAACAAGATCGCCAAGTACGCCGTCACCGCCGTCTCCGAGGGAACCAACGCGCCGGTGGGCGAGGCACCGGGCACCGAACTGGTCATCCCCGCCGGCACCCTCACCTACGGCAGCCAGTACGCCTTCACGGTGGTGGCGATCAGCGACGGCGGCGCCGGATCGAAGGCCTCCCCGCCGAGCGGCACCGTCGTGCCGTTCACCCTGCCCGACGCGCCC
>Ga0233380_1001362_pt1 | contig 11023 bp, 11 predicted proteins | sample ElkDunMinimDraft_9_FD_191541 | JGI IMG/M metagenome (GOLD analysis project Ga0233380, IMG submission 191541) | Fecal eukaryotic communites from dung pellets of Tule Elk in California, USA - Elk Dung F36 | ecosystem: Host-associated > Mammals > Digestive system > Large intestine > Fecal | place... | reverse complement strand
AAATAATTACTAAATTTATACTCAGATGAATCGATTTTGAGCACCTACTTTACTATGCTCACTTTCATCCGCTGCGAGTGGTTCACTTTATCCGTTCTATCCAATAAAAAAGGATGTAATAAAAATCATAGAAAATGAAATGAAACGAATAAGTAATGATCCTGAACTAGGACACTTGATTAAATAGCTTACAGTCTATCGGGAAAAAATGCTGAGTTACTTCTAATCTATCAAGAAGTCAAGTTTCTGAATTTAAATTGTCTTTATACAATAATCTGTTTATCAATTTCAAAAAATATCACCTAAAACACATCATCAACAAGTTCCTTATTTACCATGCTTCCTGCAATACCGCCGGTTGCCACAGCATAAGAAACCGATCGCATCATGCTTGAATTATCACCACACGCAAAAATTCCTGCAATATTCGTTTTTTGAAACGGATCTGTTTTAATATGACCCATTTCTGTCAGTTCACAACCTAGTATTGCAGGTATGTCTGAATGTTGTTTAAATGGAACAGCTGCATACAATGCGTTAAGTTTTATAGTTTCACCGTCTTCAAAAACAATGTTTGTAAGATGTCCGTTCTCATGAATCACTTCCTGTATCTTTTTTTCTGTGATGGATATATTGTGCATTTGTAATTTGTTGCATTGTTCATCGGTAAATTCTGCTTTACCCGATGCTATTATACTTACCTGACTACTTAAGTTGTGTACCAACGATGCCAGATGAAAAGCTCTTTCGCCATTCGCCATAATCGCTGTTTTTTGGTTGCGAAATTCATACCCGTGACAATACGGACAATGAATAACGGAAATTCCCCAACATTGCTCAAAGCCCCTTATATCGGGCATTATATCTTTGATTCCGGTAGCAAAGATCAGTTTTTTGGCTTTGAATTCTAAACCTTCTAAAGTTTTGATGATAAAACCTGTGTTGGTTTTTCTTCCACTTGCAGCAAATCCGTTGTGCAGGCTTACCGTAGGATAGCTCAGTACCTGAACTTTGGCTTTTTCGGCTATTACTGCTGGTGCTTCCCCGTCGTGGGTAATAAAGTTGTGCGACTGTGGTGTTTGTCTGTTACACGGTAATCCGCTGTCTATGATTAGTACGTTACGTAGCGAACGTCCTAATGCCATTGCTGACGACAGTCCGGCATAGCTTCCGCCAACAATGATTACGTCAAAATTAGTTGCTGTGTTCATGTTTTTTATTTTAGTAGATGAGTCTCATGCAAAGATAACATGTTTTTTTATTAATGCGATATTGTTGCGTTAGTAGATTTAAATTGTTTTGCCGTAAATTTGTAATAGAAATGAGTAAAACATGAAACGCAGGAATACACCTTCAAAAGAAGCCGTGCTTAATCTGCTCACAGATACTGGCAAGGCAATGAGTCACGATGCTATTGAAAAACAGATATCGATAAATATAGACCGCGCTACTATTTACAGAGTGCTGAACAGTTTTTGTACAGACGGATTGGTGCATAAGATTGTTGCAGAAGACGGTAAACAGTATTTTGCCATTTGCAATAAATGTGAAGATAAAAAGGAAACGGATCATCATTTTCATTTTCGCTGCACCGTTTGCCAAACTATTGAATGCCTGCCGGAAACGGTTCATTTTTCAACTCCGAAGGGTTACAGCGTAAACAGCGTCAACTGTGTGATTGTAGGAACCTGTAAAGATTGTAGTGAATCATAAAAGTATAAACGAAATATATTTGTAAGGAAAATTTATTGGTACAGCAATGACTCCAGATAATGGTTCTCTTTTTTAAAAAGCGTATCTTTATAAATCACTTAAATAAATACTCGATGATGAAAAGAAATCTTTTAATAGGAATGATGTCGCTAGCGTTAGTAGCGTGTGCCGATAAGAAAGAGCAAGAAAATACCGAGAAACTAACTGTTGAAAATACCGAAGTTACAGCCGATCCTAAAGAACTTTTGGGGAAAGAATGGAAACTGAAAGAACTCTACGGAACAAAGGTTGTAACAGATACTGCTGTGACTAAACAACCATACCTAAAATTTAACGATCTCGCAACAGTTTCCGGTAACCTAGGCTGTAACAGCTTTGGTGCAAAAGTGGAATTTATTGGTAGCAATAGTATAAAAATTTCAGAAATTGTATCTACTGAAATGGCATGTGGTTCTATGGAAATCGAAATGCAGTTTGGCGAAGCTTTACAGAATGCAACCAATTATATCACTTCAGGAACAACGCTTTATCTAAATAACGCAGAAAATACTACGGTTGCCGTGTTGGGATCAGATAAATAAAATTTTGTTTTTTTAGGGCACCACATCAATAAAGCTTAAAATTGAACAGATGAAAAAACGAATAATAAATAATACCGATCTTGAAATTGCTCCTTTAAATTTTGGAGGAAACGTTTTCGGTTGGACATTGAATGAAAAAGAATCGTTCCATATTTTAGACAGATTTACCGAAGCCGGATTTAATTTCATTGACACAGCCGACACCTACTCGTGGTGGGTAAACGGAACAGGCGGTCAGTCCGAAGAGATTATTGGGAAATGGATGCGAGAAAGAAAGAAAAGAAACAACATCGTGCTGTCTACAAAAGTGGGATCTGAAACAAAAGAACACGGTTTTGACACCAGTAAAAAACACATTCTTAAATCTGTTGACGAATCCCTAAAACGTCTTAGAACCGATCATATTGATCTGTATTACACTCATTTTGATGATAATGTGACTCCGGTAGAAGAAACGCTGGCAGCTTATGATGAAATTATTAAGGCAGGTAAGGTAAGATACATAGCGGTGTCTAACGTTTCGCCCGAAAGACTTATAGAATCTTTTAATGTTGCAGAAAAGAACAACTTGCCAAAGTATATTGCATTGCAACCTCATTATAATCTGGTAGAAAGAGAAAAGTTTGAAACACAATATGCTTCTTTGGTTGAAAAATTTAACTTGAGTGTGTTTCCTTATTGGTCTCTGGCATCAGGTTTTTTAACCGGAAAATACAGAACAGAAACCGATTTTGAACAAACAGCAAGGGGAGGTGGAATTAAAAAGTATTTTAATGCAGAAGGGAAAGCAGTATTGGCAGCATTGGATAAGGTTTCAGCAAAACATCAGTCTCAACCTGCAACAGTTGCATTGGCTTGGTTGTTGGCAAATCCTTTAATTACGGCGCCTATCGTTAGTGCAACCAGCGAAAATCAATTACAAACTATTTTTAAAGCACCCCAATTACAACTCGATGCAGAAGATATGGAAATTCTTAATCTTGTGGGTAAATAATCTGAATTCTAACGGATAAAATCCGCAACTTTATAATCTTTAATAAGGCTGCAACATCAGGAATAGCTAAAAAAATTCTGATGTTGAAGTCTTTTTTTATTGTAATTGGCAGGGTTGCTTTTACAGAAAACTGTTTTTTTTGTGGTATGTTTTTAATAACTTTATACAGATTGCTATTTTAAAGTACCTGAACTAAAATCTTTAGTTTTCAGGTGCGTTATAATTTATTAAAACTATTGCTATGAAAAGAATTACAACAATTGCATTGGCGTGCCTGTGCGCAACTGTCACGCATGCTCAAAAAATTAAAGAACTTTCCGAAAAAGAAAAACAACAGTACAGTAAACAGGACAGCGTAACGGTAATAACCACGGTTGGGCCGCTAAAACTGCCACCTCCGTACGCAACAGAATCGGTAACCTTCAGACATGTAATGGCAGATTGGCCTGAAGATCAGCTGCCAAAAGTACCTGCAGGATTTAAGGTGGAACGGTTAACATCCGATCTTAAAAACCCACGTACGTCTTACATAGCAGCTAACGGCGATTTATTCGTAACTGAATCGAACACTTTTAACAGCGCAGACAGAATCACGATTTTACGAGATGCCGATAAAAACGGCAGCTATGAAGTAAGGGAAGTGTTTGCTGAAAATTTGAAACTTCCGTACGGTGCCTTAATCGTAAAAGATAAGTTTTATATAGCTTTGAGTGACGGTCTTTATGTATATCCTTACCAAGCGGGCGATCTGAAACTACAGGGAGAAGGTCGTAAAATCGTCGAACTTCCTTCAGGCGGATATAATAACCATTGGACTCGGAACATCATCACCAATAAAGATCAAACAAAAATTTATATATCGGTAGGATCTGCAAGTAATGTGGGCGAGTACGGATTGGAAAAAGAAGTCCGAAGAGCTGCGATCTTGGAGGTTAATCTGGATGGATCTGGAGAAGTTGTCTATAGTTCGGGTTTGAGAAATCCGGTAGGCATGGATTGGAATCCGATAGACGGTTCGCTATGGACGGCTGTAAACGAACGCGATAATTTGGGCGACGGCTTGGTGCCCGATTATGTTACAAAGGTGCAGAAATCGGCATTTTATGGTTGGCCATATTCGTATTTCGGTAAAATAGAAGATCCGCGATTAAAAGGAATGCGTCCCGATCTGGTAAAACAGGCGGTTGTTCCCGATGTTGCGGTAGGTAACCATACAGCTTCTTTAGGACTGACGTTTTATGTGGGATCTAAATTCCCTGAAAAATACAGAAACGGTATTTTTGTTGCCCAGCACGGTTCTTGGAATAAGTCTTCGTTCTCCGGTTATAAGGTAGTGTTTATTCCTTTTAAAGATGGAAAACCTAGTGGTAAACCCGAAGATTTTATGACGGGTTTTATTGCCGATCAGGGAAAGGCGAAAGTTTACGGAAGACCATCTGCAGTTAAGAATCTTCCCGATGGTTCGCTCCTTGTGAACGATGATAGCGGAAATGTACTGTGGCGTATCTCCTATACTGGTAACTAGTTTTTCTTGATTATGAAGAAATTTTTAGCGGTAGTTGTTTTTCTGATCACTATTGTTCACGTACGGGCACAAGATTCGCTCCATACAACGCTGTTGCAGGATCTAATAATAAGTACTTCGAGGCCGCTAATGTATCCGTTACAGGTGTCTGACAGTATTTTTCAGCTACCTGCATCGGTTGCGCGATTGAATCCGGAACTTTTGCAAAATAATAACAGGGTAGAGGTAGCACCTATACTTAATACGGTAGCGGGTGTGTATATGCAGTCGGGTACGTTTAATACCAACCGACTTTCCATTCGTGGAATCGGAGGTAGAACACCCTATGGAACCAATAAAGTGCGTGCGTTTTACGGTAATATTCCGCTTACCGGTGGAAATAGTGAAACAACAATTGAAGATATCGATCTAGAATTCCTACAAAATATTCATATCATTAAAGGACCGCTTCCAAGTGTGTACGGTGCTGGGTTAGGTGGTGCCGTTTTGCTTCAGCCCAAAACTGCCGATCCCAATCAAATGCAGGTTGGAATTTCTACAACGGTTGGTTCGTTCGGACTGATAAAAAACCAGCTTTCTGGATCGTATGGTGCCGATACTTACAGTTTTAATGTAGGCTACCATAAGATTGAAAATAGCGGATACCGCGAAAATAGTTCGTATTACCGGGAAGGTCTAACTATAACAGGCGACGCTTTTCGCAAGAAAAAATCAAAACTAACATACCTTTCTCAGTTTACTTCGCTTAAGGCGTACATACCGAGTTCTATTGATCAGCAAACGTTTTTAAACAATCCCAAAGGAGCGGCGCTAAACTGGAAAGAGGCAAAAGGATACGAAGTGTATAAAAATTTCATGATGGGTTTAAATTACAATTTTGTTGTTACTGATAACATAACCGCAGCAACATCTGTTTTTTATTCGTTGAAAGATAGTGACGAACCGCGTCCTTTTGATATTTTGAAGGAATATACCGAAACCTTTGGTGCAAGGTCACAGTTTGTAGGTAGTTGGCAGCTGGGTGGCAAACTTTTAAAGACAACGGTGGGTGTAGAATTTTTTCAGGATGGATATGATGCAGCAACTTTTGAAAACCGGTATCTTGAAAATAACGGACAAGGAAGTTTGGCAGGAGCAGATAAAAACAAGCTGTTCCAGAGACGGAATTTTGTAAATATTTACAGTCAGCTACGTTATGTTTTCTCAGAAAAATGGGAATTAAATGCCGGTTTAAACTACAATAAAACATCGTTTTCATTGCAACAGATGTATCCGCTGAGTAATGTGTACCATACGCTTTATGATTACAACGGAATCTGGGCTCCGCAAATAGCATTGTCGTACCTGCCTTCAAAACAGCAAACAATTTACTTATCTGTGGGCAGAGGATATTCGCTACCATCCATCGAAGAAACAATGAACGAAAACGGACAGGTGAATACATCGATAAAACCAGAAAACGGCTACAGCGTGGAATTAGGTACTAAATTGTTTTCTGCCGATAAAAGGTTCTACGCAGAAGCAGCACTTTACCACATGAAGGTAAACGATCTACTCGTTGCCCACCGGGTTTTAGAAGATCAGTATGTCGGTGTAAATGCGGGCAGTACCGTTCACATGGGATTGGAATTTATGGCGCAGTACAAATGGCAGGTGGGAACCAAAACGCAGCTGATCCCTTACTTATCGGTTTCGTTGGGAGATTATACGTTCGATGATTTCAAACAGTACGATCATGATTTTTCGGGAAATGATCTTACCGGAGTGCCTAAAAATCAGTTTACAAGTGGTGTTATGCTTGATCTGCCTTACGGTTTTGGTTTTAAAGCCGATTATTTCTTTATTGATAAAATTCCTCTAAACGATGCCAATTCTCTGTTTTCCGACGCTTATAGTCTGTGCAATGCATCTGTGAATTGGCGCGGTAAGGTTACTAACGCATTGTCTTTATCGGTAAATGTGGGAATAAACAATATCTTTAATGAACGCTATGCCTCAATGGTTCTGGTTAACGCTACAGGTTTTGGCAACAGCGCCCCACGATACTATTATCCGGGACAGCCCGTTAATTATTTTGGGTCTTTTCAGTTGAGGTATGTTCTTTGATAAATACTCTATGGTATAGTGATGATAAAATTTAAAAGAATGGTATATTATTAGCTACCTTTACAATACGTCAAAAAAATTTAAATCAAAAATCATAAATAGAAAATGCAGGATATAGAAAACAAGGTTGCGTACATAACTGGCGGTACAAAAGGCATCGGTTTGGGTATTGCAAAGGCTTTGATATCGAACGGAGTTAAAGTTGCAATTTCGGGTAGGAGTATCGAAGCTGTCACAAAGGCTAAGGAAGAATTGGGAAATGAAAACGTATTGGCCTTACAGTCTGACGTCAGAAATTTTGAAGATGAAGTTCAGGCAGTCGAAAAAATTATAGCCACCTATGGTAAGCTGGATATTGTTATAGCAAATGCAGGTATGGGAAAATTTGCACCAGTTGACCAAATGTCTTTAGAGGATTGGAATTTGATGATCGAAACAAATTTAACCGGGGTTTTCCACACCCTAAAAGCATCGGTTGAGCAGTTAAAGGAAAACAAAGGTTATTATATTTCAATTGCCTCATTGGCAGGTACCAACTTTTTTGCACAAGGGGCAGGTTATAACGCCTCAAAATTCGGTGTCGTTGGTTTTACACAAGCCGCAATGTTAGATCTACGTAATTACGATGTAAAGTGTACAACCATAATGCCTGGCTCTGTTACATCGCACTTTAATGAACATGTGCCAAACGAAGCTGACGGATGGAAGATTCAACCAGAAGATTTGGGGCAGATGATAGTAGACTTATTAAAGATGAACCCTAATGTTTTACCAAGTAAGATAGAAGTTCGTCCTACTAAAACTAAATAATTAGTCAGGTATAATTATTGCCTAAATATTTTAATTTTCAATAAAGACTTTCCACCAGCTGAAGTCAACACTATAGCAGTATAAATAGAAACCTAATTTTATTATAAATAAGCGTTCCGTTAATATAATGGAACGCTTACTTGTTTTTAAGCATCTATTTTATTCCATATAAATTTAGATTGATGCATCAGTTGGTTTGCTATCTATTAATTCACATGTTGTATTTGCAGTTAAGGTCACACAATACATAAGGATAAGTTGCAGCGGTTTAATTCAAATAAGCTTTACATTAGTTGAATGACTGTCTAAATTCCAAAGGTGTTTGATTGGTTTTCTGCTTAAATATCTTACTGAATGATTGCGGATGTTCAAAGCCCAATTCGTAAGCAATTTCACTAACCGATAAATGGGTTGTGCTCAATTGTTGTTTGGCATATTCAATCTGTCTGCTCTGAATGTGTTGCTGGGTAGTTTGTTTGGTGTGTAACCGTAATACGGTTCCCAGATAATTAGGTGAAATGTTTAATTTTTCTGCTATATGTGTTACAGTAGGGATTCCTTTTTCCACCAAACCGCCACTTTCAAAATATTCCGAAAGCACTTCCTCGAAACGATCTAGCAATTCGTAGTTTGATTTTTTTCGTGTGATAAACTGACGTTCGTAGAATCGTTCGGAATATATAAGCAGCATTTCCAATTGGGCAATGATAAGTTCCTGACTGAATTTGTCCATGTTAGATTGATACTCCTGTTCTATCTTCAAGAGAATATCAACGATTATTTTTTCCTCTTTGTCTGAAAGAAAAAGCGCTTCGTTCACGGCGTAAAGAAAAAAATCAAACGATTTTATCTTTTTTGCCAATGGGGTATTCCACAAAAAATCAGGATGGATGAGCAATAGCCAACCAGAGGGTTCTGCAATAACTTCTTGATTGATTTCTAATTTCAGAAATTGTAGCGGTGCTATAAACGATAAAACACCAGAATCGAAATCGTATTGCTTTTGTCCGTAGTTGAATTTAGCATTAACATTCCGCTTCAAACCAATAGTATAAAAATTCTGAATCCACTTGACATTCCTTTCATCAAAGGGATAAGAAACTTTGCTGTAATCAATCAAACTAATTAAGGGGTGCTCGGGATTAGGAAGATTACAGAATAAATGGAATTGTGCTATTGAATTAAGGCGGAACGTTTTTTCCATAATGCTAATTTACTTTTTTTCTTTGTACAAAATCATCCCTGCATGATATAAAATACCATTTTTAAATTCTCCGTCTGCTGTAAAGCCAGTGTCGTCTTTATAATCAATATGGTTTTCTGAGATCTTATAGTTCCCCCGATAAGCACTTTTGCGATTGCCTCGTGTCTCATCATATCGGTTTTCCGGCAGCAATTCGTGACGGATATGACCGTCTTCCGTTACCCAAATACCTATATACTCTTTGGTTTCTTCTATGGTTTTGTTCATTATTTTATAATCGTTATTAATTAAATTAGTTAATACATACGTATCTAAAAATGCAGTACAGTACATTATTTTACCATCTTTCAACTGGATTTCCCATACATAGCTTTTTTCATAGATTACATTGCGATGAATGGGTGCAATTGCTTTAAAGTGAAGTTAAATATTGTGTATCAGATTTACACCGTGTACTACCCCCCTAAAAATGGCAGGATTAAAAAGCGGTGGATTGTGTATAGTTTTTCCATTGTTCAACCTCTTTTGTGATGATTTCAATTTTATTTTTCAAAATATCATATGCATCGTGACCTAATAGTAAGTGAACTGGTGGATTTTCTTCTTTGCTGATTGCAATCAATACATCTGCTGCTTTTTCAGGGTCGTTCGGCTGGCTGCCACTAATATCTTCAAGGTGCGCCCGCTCTGACTGTCGGGCAGTGGATATGCAAATAAAAATTACAGTTTAAGTTAAGCGACATTTTTGTAAAATTGATTTTGATTATTAAACTCTTCTATTGTTTTGTAATTCAGTGCACGGTGCCTTCTTTTTTTATTGTACCATATTTCTATATATTCAAAAACATCTATTTTCATTTGTTCCTTTGTTACAAGCTTGTTACCGTATATTAACTCGGTTTTTAGTGATTTAAAGAAGCTTTCCGCTACAGCGTTATCCCAACAGTTCCCCTTTCGGGACATACTTCGGATTACACCATAAGATTCCAATACATTGGTAAATTTCTTTGTGGCATATTGCACTCCTTGATCGGAATGGAAAATTAATCCCTTTTTTACAGGTCTGTTTTTATTGCCATTCGCCAGGCGGCAAGTGTTGTGTCAGCGGTACTCATGGTATTGCTTAAACTCCATCCAATCATCTTTCTATCGTACAAATCTATTAAAGATGTCAGATAAACAAAACCTTCTTTGGTTTGAATATAAGTGATGTCGGACACCCAAACTTGTGAAGGTTCGGTTGGAGCAAAGTTCCGATTAAGTACATTGTCAACAATTAAATAATTGTGTTTTGAATCTGTGGTAACTTTAAATTTCTTACTTAATTTACTTCTTAAACCAAGCTCTTTCATATACTTAGCAACAGTAACACGTGAAATTTTATAACCCATAGCATTTAACTCAGCAGTAATTCGCGGACTGCCATAACGTTGCTTTGAGGCAAAATAAATGGACGTTATTTGCTGTTTTATTTTGTCTTTCATAAGTGCTCTTTTTGAAGCCGGTCTGGCTTTCCATTTATAGTAACTACTTGAATGAACCTCTAAAACCTCACACATCTTTTCAATCGGAAACTCGTGTTCATGATTTTTAATAAATCTATATTTCATCGATCGCTCTTGGAAAAAATGCTGATTGCTTTTTTTAATATATCTCGTTCTAATTCAGCGTCTTTTAGTTGTTTTTCAAGTAAACGAATCTTCTCTTGCTCTGGTGTTAACTTTAAGTTTCCATTGCCAGGAAAACTCCCTTCACCGAACTTCTCGTGTTCTTTTCGCCATTTGTAAAGCAAAGTAACTTTAATACCAAGTTCTCTGGCTAATTCAGAAATTTTAGCTCTTTCGTTGCTTAATGCAACTGCTTTCGATTTAAAAGCTGAATCATAAAGTTTTCTTCCTTTTTTCATACGTCAAAAATAAGATTTTATGCTTAACTTTAACTAGAAGCTAAGTTAGTATATCCACTATAAGCTTCATGCAGTTTGTTCTATTTCGGGCATTTTTCAAAGCTTTGATTTATCACCTGCTTCTGTTCATGACATCCATTACCTACAAGACATAAAAGGGCAACTATCAGACTGTGTGTTACTT
>Ga0233380_1001361_pt1 | contig 11026 bp, 6 predicted proteins | sample ElkDunMinimDraft_9_FD_191541 | JGI IMG/M metagenome (GOLD analysis project Ga0233380, IMG submission 191541) | Fecal eukaryotic communites from dung pellets of Tule Elk in California, USA - Elk Dung F36 | ecosystem: Host-associated > Mammals > Digestive system > Large intestine > Fecal | place... | reverse complement strand
TGAGCGTTGCATTTCCGCAATGCCCGCCTCGCGGCCCTGACGCCCGGCACCCACTTTAGTAGCAAGGAATATCTGGTCGCGGATGTCCAGTTCGGCCAGCAGGTTGCCGACTACCGTTTCCGCATTGCCATAAGAAGGTGCCGTGTCGATCAGATTACCGCCAATGGTCGGCAGGGTGCGCAGGACATGGCGCAGCGGAGCAAGTTCGGCTTCGGTGCTGGCGACATCGTAGCGGCGCGCGGTGCCGATGCCGATCAGGGGAATGCGTTCGCCGCTGGATGGAATGGGCTTGGTGAGCAGGGCGTTCTGAGCCTGCAATAGTGAAGGTAACCCCAGCGCGAGGCCGGCGGCTGTTGTCGCTCCCAATCGCAGCACGTCGCGTCGGGAAAAATTCCTGGAGTCTGATTGCATTATTTTCTCCTTATTCCTGGCAGGAACTGCCGTGCCCAATGCACGGTCGTCATCGGTGCAGAGACCAGTGCTCCGGCCGATTCCTTCGCCACAGGAGGGGAAAATGAGGGAATTACCCGGTTTCCTGACGTGTCCTCAACGAGGCGATGACGCGTTCCAGGTCGAACAGTATTTCCTGGGCATCGCACATCACTGCGAATCCAGCCGACGATAATCAGTCGCTTTGCCCTGGGTGACGGATTCGACCCGATGTAGCGAGCTGGAAGGATAAAGAAGCATTGATCCTGCGTCGAGTTTAAAGACGCGTTCTGCGCTCGGTTCGTCGATGACCAGGCCGCCTCCGTCGTATTCCTCCGGGCTGGAAATAAAAAGCGTAAAGGTCAGGTCTGTGCGCGCCCGCTATCACGGCACCATCCACATGGTTGCCTTGGTGCATGGTCCAGTCGTAGCGACTGAGCATCATCCGCACCACCGAACATGGCCGTGCCGCTGCCAGGAGGGCGTTGGTAATCTGCAGCAGCACGAGGATAAAACCTAAGGAGGCTAATTGAGAATGATTCTCGACATCTGTATACTCGCGCTTCAAAGTCTAGAGATCTCCTGGGCACAAGATCAGTTTGACACAGTATTTGTCCCGTAATTTTGTCGGAGTCAATATGGAAACCAGAAACAGGATTTGGGTAGGTCTCGGAGTCGTGGTCGCCGCCAGTGCCGCTTTCTATGTCGGAACCAACAGTGACTCGGACATGGCTGGTATGGATCACTCCGTCATGGCTGGTATGGATCATTCCGTCATGGCTGGAGCCGAGGGGGGCGGAAAGGGCGGTGAAGAGGGGGGCTCCACGGAGGACGCGATCGCCAGCGATGCGGTTTACCTCGGACAGCTCGCCTTCATTCGCGGCCACCTCAACGTGGGCGTGAATCTGTACCGCGAAGGTCTGGTGGAAGCTGCCGCCACCCACATGAAGCATCCGGGGGATGAGCTTTATGCCGACCTGCTGCCGGCAATCGAGGCGCGTGGCGCCGAGGACTTCGCCGACCAGCTCGAGACTCTGGCGCTGGCGGTGGAGAATCAGCAGCCCTTATCTGACGTGGAGCAGGCCAACACCACTCTGCTCGAGGCCATTGCAGCAGCCGAAAGCGTGGTGACGGAGCAGGACGCCAGAACGTTGGGCGCGGTTATCGTCGATCTGGTGCGTACGGCGGCGGCAGAGTTCGACATTGCCACGGCGGATGACGGGGCGCTGGAGAACGAGCACGAGTATCAGGATTCGCTGGGCTTCGTGCGCATCGCCAACGACCTGCTGGAGGTGCTCGCGGGCAAGACTGACAATGCGGATGCGGTCGCGGCGATCCGGGTGCAACTGGAAACGTTGTTGCCCATATGGCCGAGCCTGCAGGCGCCGCAACACCTGGCCACCGAACCCTCGGTCATCTATGGGGCAGCCAGCCGGATAGAGACCGCGGTGCTCTCGCTCCAGGACGAAATATAAGGGGCGAGATAAAGGGTTGGTTTCCAGCCAGCCCCGCACCCGCCCTACAGCCAGCCCTTGCGTTTGAAATACCAATAGGGCGCCATACCCGAAAGCCCCATCAGCATCAGCGCCCAGGGATAGCCGAAGCGCCATTTCAACTCGGGCATGAAGTCGTAGTTCATGCCATAGATGCTGGCCACCAGCGTCGGTGGCAGGAACACCACCGCAGCGATCGAGAAGATCTTGATGATCTGGTTCTGTTCGATGTTGATGAAGCCCTGTGCCGCATCCAGCAGGAAGTTTACCTTGTCAAAGACGAAGCTGTTGTGCGGCAGTAGCGATTCGATGTCGCGCAGCAGCTCGCGGGCGTGGTCGGCGTGTTCCGGCGACAGCTTGCCGTGACGCAGCAGGAAGGTGAGGGCACGCTGGGTGTCCATCAGGCATAGCCTTACCTTGCCGTTGGTGTCCTCATGACGCGCCAGCTCGTCGATGGCGCCCTCCGTGGGACTCTCGTTCTCCTCCAGTACCAGGTTGCTGGTGTGCTCCAGACCGGTGTACACCTCTTCCAGGGTGTCCGCGAGGTCGTCGATCTTGATCTCGAACAGCGCCAGTAGAATGCCGACGCTGTCGACCGTCAGACCCTTCTGGCGCTTGGCGCGCATGCGCAGCAGCCGGAATGCCGGAATCTCCCGTTCACGCAGTGTGATGAGCTGCCTGCCGGAGAGCGTGAACGCTACCGTGGTGTTGCGGGGACGGTCGTCCACCTTGTGCAGGAACATGGAGTGCACGTGCAGGTCACCGGCCTCGTCCTGGTAGGAGCGGGCACTGGCCTCCAGTTCATCGACGTCTTCGGTTTCGGGTAGCGATTGCCGGTAATGCTTTTCTACGAGCGTGCGCTCCTCGTCACTGGGGTCGACGAGGTCCAGCCACAGGGCGCGTGCCAGCGCCTGCACATCGGTGGCCTCATTGCCGGAAAAATCGGCTCCGGCAATGAGGCACTGGTCCTGATTCAGATCGTAGGTGTTGAGCATCGTTTCCCTTATACCATGCAGTGATTGCCTTACAGATACTTGTCCGTGACCGCTCCCTCGGAAGCCGAGGAAACCGAGTTGGCGTATTTGGCCAGCACGCCCTTGGTATAGCGGGGGGCTGGCTTCTGCCACTGGGCCAGGCGCGCCTGGATTTCGCTGTCACTCAGGTGCAATTGTACTTCGGCTTTCTCTGCATCAATCGTGATGGTGTCACCATCCTGGACAATTGCTATGGGGCCGCCCTCGATCGCTTCGGGGGTGATATGCCCGACCACGAACCCGTGGCTGCCGCCGGAGAAGCGTCCGTCGGTGATCAGCGCCACCTCCTTGCCTAAGCCCTTGCCCATGATGGCAGAGGTGGGACTCAGCATCTCGCGCATGCCGGGAGCGCCCCGGGGGCCTTCGTAGCGGATAACCAGCACGTCACCAGCCACCACGGTGCCATCCAGGATGCCATCCAGGCACTCTTCCTCGGAATGGAAGGTCCGGGCCTTGCCCGTGAAAGTCAGGCCTTCCTTGCCGGTGATCTTGGCCACCGCGCCGGTGGGCGCCAGGTTGCCGCGCAGAATCACCAGGTGGCTGTCGCGCTTGATCGGGTTGTCGAGGCTGCGGATGATCTCCTGGCCGGCCGGGTAGGGCTGCACATTCGCCAGGTTCTCGGCCAGTGTCTTGCCAGTGACGGTCAGGCAGCTGCCATCGAGCATGCCGGCATCGAGCATGATCTTCATCAGCGGCTGGATGCCGCCGATCTGTACCAGCTCGGACATCATGAAGCGGCCGCTGGGGCGCAGGTCGGCCAGCAGTGGGGTGTTCTTGCCAATGCGGGTGAAGTCATCGAGCGACAGCTCCACGCCGATGGTGTGGGCCATGGCGAGCATGTGCAGTACGGCATTGGTGGAGCCGCCCAGGGCGATGACGACCTTGATGGCGTTTTCGAAGGCCGCACGGGTCATGATGTCGGACGGTTTGATGTCATGTTCCAGCAGATGCATGATCGCTTCGCCAGCGCGCTGGCAGTCGTCCAGTTTGTCGGCAGAGATGGCGTCCTGCGCGGAGCTGTTGGGCAGGCTCATGCCCAGCGCCTCAATGGCCGATGCCATGGTGTTGGCCGTGTACATGCCGCCACAGGAGCCGGGGCCAGGGATCGCGGTTTCCTCGATCTGCTTGAGCTCGATGTCGGAGACCTTGCCGCCGGAATGGCCACCAACGGCCTCGAACACGGAGACGATGTCGGTGTGGTTCTTGCCGGGCTGGATAGTACCGCCATAGATGAAGATTGCGGGGCGGTTGAGGCGGGCGATGCCCATCATGCAGCCCGGCATGTTCTTGTCACAGCCGCCGATGGCGATGATGCCGTCATGGCTCATGCAGCCGGAGACAGTCTCGATGGAGTCGGCGATCACCTCACGGGACACCAGCGAGTACTTCATGCCCTCCGTGCCATTGGAAATGCCGTCGGACACGGTGATGGTGCCGAAGATGATGCCCTTGCCATTGGCTGCATCGACGCTGCGGCTGACTTCGTCTGCCAGCTTGTTGATGTGCATGTTGCAGGGGGTGACCATGCTCCAGGTGGAGGCGATGCCGACCTGTGGCTTGCGGAAGTCCGCATCGCTGAAACCCACCGCATGCAGCATGGCACGTCCAGGTGCGTTGGCCACGCCATCGGTGACCAGACTGGAATGACGGCGGAGGTTGTTGGGTTGGGATTTGTCCTGGCTGTCGTTGCTCATCATTCTCTCTCACTTGCACTGGCAGGCGCCCGCCTCTGCCACCCGCGCCCGTTGTATAAGGGAAGAGTAGCAGCGAGGCAAGACACCTGCATGACCGGTTGAAACTGGCCGTGAACTATACACCAGCGGGCCTTTGCTGGGCCAATGAAAACGCCTCTTTTACTACTGCCGATACTCCGAGGGACGGTTGCGATGGGAGGAGGAGGCGGGGCGGTCTGACAGCGGGCCTCTCGGGTATACTTTGCGATTCCTTTTTCCCAGGGAGCCTCCCTAAGGTCCGGATTAACCTGAGCGGGTGGCTGTCCTGCTCCAATGCACCTGTATATACTCAGGATTCGCGCAACGGAGCGGTGGAGACGCAAGTCCACGGATGGGACTCAAGAAAAATCAACAACAGGATAACAATGCCATGCCGAAAATACTCAATTGCTCACTGCTGGGAGCCGCTGCGCTGCTGCTCGCGGCCTGCGGTCCGAACTCCGGACAAACCACGTCTCTCCCTGCCCCCGCCGCCGAAACCTCGCGCCCCGCGGCAGCCGATTTCAGTGGTGCCGTCACAGCCGATCGACTGATTGCCGCCGACAGCGAGCCGGGCACCTGGATGGGCGTCGGTCGTGACTATGGCGAACAGCGTTTCAGTCCACTCGACCAGATCAACGTGGATAACGTGAACCAGCTGGAGCTGGCCTGGTATGCAGATATCGACACCAGCCGGGCACAGGAGGCCACCCCGGTCGTGGTCGATGGCGCGATGTATGTCAGCACCGCCTGGAGTCATGTGAAAGCCTACGACGTGCGCAGCGGCACCGAGTTGTGGGCGTACGACCCCGAAGTCGATCCGGCCAAGGGAGTGGATGCCTGCTGTGATGTGGTGAACCGCGGTGTGGCCGTGTGGGAAGGCAAGGTCTTCGTCGGCACCATCGACGGCCGCCTGATCGCCCTGGATTCCCGCACAGGGGAGGAAGTCTGGAGCGTGGTCACCGTCGACCAGACCCAGCCCTACACCATCACCGGTGCGCCGCGCATCGTCAAGGACAAGATCATCATCGGTAACGCCGGTGCCGAGTATGGCGTCCGCGGTTATGTCACCGCCTACGACACTGACACGGGGGCCCAGGCCTGGCGCTACTACACCGTTCCTGGCAATCCTGCCGATGGCTTCGAACAGCCGGAGCTGGAGATGGCTGCCGCCACCTGGAGTGGCGAGTGGTGGAATCTGGGCGGTGGCGGCACCGTCTGGGACGCCATGGCCTATGACGCCGAGCTGAACCTGCTTTATATCGGGGTGGGCAATGGCTCCCCCTGGAACCAGAGCCTGCGCAGCCCGGATGGCGGCGATAACCTGTTCCTGACCTCCATCATGGCGCTCAACCCTGATGACGGCACCTACCGCTGGCACTATCAGACCACTCCCGGCGAGACCTGGGACTACACGGCTACCCAGCACATCATGGTGACCGACCTGCGCATTGACGGCCAGGTAAGACGCGTGGTGATGCAGGCACCGAAGAACGGTTTCTTCTATGTGCTCGATGCCGCGACCGGCCAGCTGATCTCCGCCGAGAAGTTCGTACCGGTCAACTGGGCCTCGCACATCGACCTGGAGACCGACCGCCCGGTGGAGATCCCCGAGGCCCGCTACAACGAGACCGGCGTGCCCATGATCGTGCATCCCGGCCCCCAGGGCGGCCACAACTGGCATCCCATGTCCTTCAGCCAGCGCACCAGTCTGGTGTACCTGCCGGCCCGTGAGCAGCACATGGGTTATGTAGCGGAGAGCGACTTCATAACCTCTGCCCGCGGCTGGAACACCGGCACCGACTTTGCGGCAGGCGGCTCCCTGGTCGCCCAGGCCGGGCCCAGCGCACCGGCGCGCGACGCCTATCTGCTGGCCTGGGATCCGGTCAACCAGCGTGAAGTCTGGCGCGCCCCCCAGCTTGACCCGACTGATGCCGCGGGAGTGCTCAGCACCGCCGGAGGCCTGGTGTTCCAGGGCAACGCGGCGGGTGAACTGGTCGCCTATCAGGACGACACCGGCGAGCGTCTGTGGACTTCGTTCACCCAGGCGATGGTAGTCGCAGCGCCGATGACATTCACTGTCGACGGCGTGCAGCATGTGGCTGTGCTGGCCGGAGCGCGTGCGTTGCCGACGCTGGGTGAAGGGGCCATCGGTGCCACCACCCGCGTCTCTACCAACAACTCCCGCCTGCTGGTGTACCGCATCGGCGGAGAGGCACGCCTGCCCACAGAGCTGCCCGAGGAATTGTCCGATGCCGGCGAACTGAACCCGCCACCGATGACTGCCGATTACGAAACCGTCGCGCAGGGCGAGCAGGTATACGGCCGCTTCTGCAGCGTCTGTCACGGACCGGCCGGGGTCAGCCCCAGTGTGGGTACTTTCCCGGATCTGCGCTACAGCGAACGCCTGCACAGCGCTGACGACTGGAGCGCCGTGGTGATCGACGGCGAACTGGTCAGCGGCGGCATGGTGTCGTTCGCGGGCACACTCGGCGAGACCGACCCGGAAGCCATCCGCGCCTACATCATCGCGCAGGCCCACGCCGCGCTGGAGAATGGTGAGCCTGCGGTACCGGCGGCGCCGTTGCAGTAAGGCTGTCCAGATCCCGCCTGCAGGCGACAGTGGCATGGCCGCTGCCGTCTGCAGGCTTTCCTGTTGATCATGTCCGAAAACGGCCAGAATCGCGCCACCACCTGTGCTAACTTGCCTGCATTCCCTGCAGCTGAGCAGCATGAACATGAATCTCGACCCGGATGATTTTGAACAGGCCCGACAGGCACGGGATCCCCATTTCGATGGTCGCGTATTCATCGGCGTGCTGACCACCGGCATCTATTGCCGTCCGGTCTGCCCCGTGCGCCTTCCACGCAAGGAAAACATCCGTCTGTTCAACAGCGCCGCCGCAGCCGCGGAGGCCGGCTTCCGGCCCTGCCTGCGCTGCCGGCCCGAATCATCCCCCGGCACGCCGGCCTGGCTGGGCTCTTCCCATACCGTATCCCGCGCCTTGCAACTGATCTCCTCCGGTGCGTTGAATGAGGGCTCCGTCGAGCAACTGGCGGCGCGTCTCGGCATCGGTGCCCGCCAGCTCACCCGGCTGTTTCGTCAGCATCTGGGGGTCACGCCACTGGCTGTGGCCAGCACCCAGAGGCTGCATTTCGCCAAAAAACTGATCAACGAGACATCGCTGCCCATGGCGGATGTCTGCTTCGCTGCCGGCTACAGCAGCGTGCGGCGGTTCAACGCGACATTTAACTCTGTATATGGTCGTGCGCCGCTGGCGCTGCGTCGGCAGCAAGTCGATCGACCTCATCCCGCAGCCGACGATGGTCTGATATTGCGGCTGCACTGGCGGCCTCCCTTCGATTGGCCAGCCATGCTGGGCTACCTGGCGCTGCGTGCCATCCCGGGGGTCGAACGGGTCACAGAGCACAGTTATGCGCGCACCTTCATGATGGAGGGCGTTGCCGGCGATTTCAGCGTACGCTTTCAACCCGGCTGCCGTGATCTGGTCCTGACGGTGCGCTGCAGTCAGACCCGGCTGCTGCAGAAAATCGTCGAGCGGGTGAAGATCATGTTCGACCTCAACGCTGCCAGTGCCGAGGTTGATGCCTGGCTGGCGCAGGATGCCCGTCTGCGACCACTGGTGGCGGCCACACCCGGAATCCGCGTGCCGGTGGCGTGGAACGGCTTTGAGGTGGCGGTCCGGGCGATTGTCGGGCAGCAGGTGTCGGTGAAGGGCGCCACGACGCTGGTCTCGCGCCTGGCCCAGGCCTGTGGCATGCCTTATCACGGTGATGATCAGGGGCTGTCGCTGGTTTTTCCCACCCCGGAACAGGTGCTCGCCCAGCCACTGCAGAGCCTTGGCATCACCACCCGACGGGTGGCCGCCATTCACGCGGTGGCGCAGGCGCTGCTTGACGGTGAGCTGCGCTTTGATGGCAGCATGACCACTGATGAATTCGTCGAGGCCGTAACCCGGATTCCGGGCATCGGTCCCTGGACGGCACAGTACATCGCACTGCGTGCACTCAACGATCCGGACGCGTTTCCCCATGCGGACCTGGTGCTGCTGCGCGCCGCCGCGGGTGAAGGGGAGGTGTTAACTCCGGCGCAGCTGCTGGATAGATCCAGCGCCTGGCGTCCCTGGCGGGCCTACAGCGTGATGTTGCTGTGGCGACATGCCGGGTAAGATATTCATTACATCGAGCCGAGTATCCAGGAAAGTATCCAGAAAAGTATCGAGGAAATTGGAATGACGATTTTTTATAGCTACATGGACACCCCTATCGGCGAGCTGCTGCTGGCCGGAGATGGCGATACCTTGCACCTCGTCAGTTTTCCCGAGGGTAAAATGTCCCAGCGCCACGAGGATTCCTGGCAGCGTCTGGATTCCCCCTTCGCCGAGGCCAGGCGCCAGCTCGACGCCTATTTCGCCGGTGAGCTGCAGCAGTTTGATCTGCCTTTGGCTCCCCAGGGCACCGCCTTCCAGCAGCGTGTGTGGCGTGCGCTGAGCACCATTCCTTATGGAGTGACGCGCAGTTATGGCGACATCGCCACCCAGCTCGGCAATCCGAAGGCCGGGAGGGCAGTGGGCGCGGCCAACGGCCGGAATCCCATTCCAATCATCATTCCCTGTCACCGGGTCATCGGCAGCACCGGCAAACTCACCGGTTTCGGTGGTGGGTTGCCGGTGAAGCAGGCGTTGCTGCAACTGGAGCAGCGACACGGCTCGTTCCAGCTGGCGTGAGCGCGGCATTGCGGAGCAGCGCACATACTCGGGCACAATTCCCGAGACACTGCCTGGAACATTCCCTATAATTGCGCCTTCGCGACAACGACCACCCCGTGGCCAGGAGCAGCCTCCAATGGATATATCAGTCCGCTAAGGGACTTCTGGATAGCAGCAGGTGGATAGCAGCAGGAACACAGCCCTATCCGGCTTGTGGCTGCGCCGGCGGCGCACTTCTCACTTCCATCCGGAAAATCCCTCCGCAAACATCTCACTGTCCTCGAGACTTTCAGCCTCGCGACCTTCAGCGGTCGCCAGTACCCTGCTGTGCAATCGCGCAGCGGCATGGCAGCAAGCGACAGTGGATCATCGAATACTGACACTCCGGATTCCAACATCATGACAGTCAAGAAAATACGAGCAGGACTCGCCCTGTTCCGACAGGCGCTGGCAGGCAGCGCTACCATCAACTACACCGAGGGCTCCATCGCCAAGGCGACCTTCTTGCTGGCGGTGCCCATGATTCTCGAGATGGCGATGGAGTCGGTTTTCGCCATCGTCGACATTTTCTTCGTGGCTGGCCTTGGTGCGGCTGCGGTGGCGACGGTGGGCCTCACGGAGACCATCATCACGCTGCTGTACGCCATCGCCATAGGCTTGAGTATGGGCACCACCGCGCTGGTGGCGCGGCGCATTGGCGAGAACAACCCTGCGGCCGCCGCGGTGGCCGCCGGTCAGGCTTTGTGGCTGGGGCTGGCAGTGTCTGCCATCGTCGGGGTGGCCGGATTCGTATATGCCGAAGACCTGTTGCGGCTGATGGGTGCGGAAGACGAGGTCATCAGTATCGGCACCAACTACGCGCGGATCATGCTGGCGGGCAATGTCACCATCGTGCTGCTGTTTATCAACAACGCCATCTTCCGCGGTGCCGGCGATGCGAGTCTGGCCATGCGGGCGCTGATGCTGGCCAACGGCATCAACATCATCCTGGATCCCTGCCTGATCTATGGCTGGGGACCGTTTCCGGAGATGGGCGTGACAGGGGCTGCGGTGGCGACCAATATTGGTCGCGGCATTGGTCTCCTGTACCAGTGCTACTACCTGTGTGCGGCCAACCGACGCATTCGTCTGCACCTGCATGACCTGGTCCTGAGGCTGGGGATCATCGTGGCGCTGATCCGGATTTCCGTCGGCGGCATTGCCCAGTTCCTCATCGGCACGGCCAGCTGGGTATTCCTGATGCGGCTGGTGTCGGTCTATGGCAGCGATGCCGTCGCCGGTTACACCATCGCGGTGCGGGTGATGCTGTTCGTCATCCTGCCGGCCTGGGGGCTGAGCAATGCCGTGGCGACGTTGGTGGGCCAGAACCTCGGGGCTGCCAAGCACGAGCGGGCCGAGCATACCGTCTGGCAGGTGGCGCGTTACAACGTGATCTACATGGTGCTGGTGGCGCTGGCGGTCATCGTGACTCCGCGGGCAATCATGGAGATATTCACCGCCGAGCCCGAGGCGATCGGCTACGGCGTCGAAGCCCTGCGCATCATGAGCTACAGCCTGGGCTTCATGGCGGTGGGGATGGTGGCGATCCAGGCCTTCAACGGTGCCGGCGACACCCTGACGCCGACCTG
>Ga0233380_1001356_pt1 | contig 11068 bp, 11 predicted proteins | sample ElkDunMinimDraft_9_FD_191541 | JGI IMG/M metagenome (GOLD analysis project Ga0233380, IMG submission 191541) | Fecal eukaryotic communites from dung pellets of Tule Elk in California, USA - Elk Dung F36 | ecosystem: Host-associated > Mammals > Digestive system > Large intestine > Fecal | place... | reverse complement strand
CGAAGGGCCGCGACGCCCTGTTCGCCGCCTGCCGCGACGGGTCGGTCGCCATCCTGCTCGGCTCCACCAGTCGGGTCGGGTTCGGCACCAACATCCAGACCCGGATGGTGGGACTGCACCACGTGGACGCCCCCTGGCGGCCCTCCGACATCGAGCAGCGGGAGGGTCGTGCACTGCGCCCGGGCAACCTGTCCGGCCACGTCGACATCTTCCGCTACGTCACCGAGGGAACCTTCGACGCCTACATGTGGCAGACGCTGCAGACCAAGGCCCGGTTCATCCACGCCCTCATGCACGCCGACACCACCGTCGACAACCTCGACGACATCGGCGAGACCGTGCTGTCCTACGGTGAGGTCAAGGCACTCGCCTCCGGCAACCCGCGGCTGCTCGAGCACGCCGAGGCCGCCGCTCAGGTGCGTCGCCTGCGCACCCTGCTCGCGGTGCACAACCAGCAGGTCAACACCTCCCGCAAGGACTCCAAGCAAGCTGACCAGCACGCCGACTCGCTGCGCCGCCAGGCTGAGAACATCGAGACCGCGTTGACCGCCATCAGCCCCGACCAGCAGGAGGGCCGCAGCCGCCAGTCTGAGCGGGTGGCTGAGATGCTGACCCGGCCGCGCACCGACTCCTGGCAGCGGCCCGTCGCCTGGTGGTGCGGTCTGGCGATCGAGGCGCAGCGAACCGAGCCCGGTGCCCGGTTCGCCGAGGTCGCCGTCAAGCACCAGTACCGCGAGCTCGGTCTGATCCGCATCACCTACAAGGCGTTGCGGCACGACCCGGTCACCGCCGCCGACAACGCCCTGGCCAGCTGGCTTGCCGAGGCACCGGAGATGGTCGGCCGGCTGCGGGAGCGGGCGAGCCAGCTCATCGAGGTCTCCGCGCAGGCGGTGGCGGCCGCCGACGGTGCGGTGTTCGACCAGGCTAAGGAGCTGACCGCCGCCGAGGCCCGGCTGGCCAGCATCGAGCACGAGCTGCAGGCTGAGGCCGAGGAGTCCACCGAGCAGTCCGCGAACCGTCCCCGCGTCGCTGTCGCCGCCTGATCCGAGGCCCGGTGCCGCACATCTACCGGGTGCAGGCACCGGTCCGGTGCCGGTGAGGTAGCGACGAGCACGGCTGGTGGGCGACGTGGTCGCCGCCCGGGAAGGGAGGCCCCATCTCGACGGCCCGCCCGGGGCGGCCAGCCTCGCCGGCGGGCCGTTCGCTGCCCGGCGCGGGATCGGACCGCTTCAACCCACGGGCCACCCGATCCCCGATTGGCCTCACGCTCGGGGCGTGCAACTGCCAGGCTAGGAGGCGGCACATCGAGCAAACCACAGGAGGCACAGCATGGCGACCGGCGACGTTGAGACGTACAACGAGGACGGCGTCTGGAAGAACCGCCGCCAGGGCACCGATCGAGCGTTCAGCACCCACGACAACAAGGACGAGGCCGTCGAAGCTGGCCGTGCGGCCGCTAAGCGTGACGGCGTCGAGCACCTGATCAAGAACCTCGACGGCACGATCTCCGAGAAGAACTCCTACGGCAACGACCCGCGCGACATCCCCGGCTGAGCGTGCCCGGCCACCAGGTCGCTCTGGCCAAGGCCGCCGAACGCATCCCTTCCCCCACCGCCCTGCCCGGCGGCACCTGGTACGAGCCGAAGTGGGACGGGTTCCGTGCGGTCGTGGCCCACGGGCAGCGTGTACGCATCGCCTCCCGCACCGGCACCGACCTGACCGACCGGTTCCCCGAGATCGCGGCCGCAGCCGAGCGTGACCTGCCACCGGGCTGCACGATCGACGGCGAGATCGTCGCCTGGGAGACCGGACGGCTGGACTTCCCCGCCCTGCAGCGGCGCATGGTCTCCTCCAAGACCGCGATCCTTGAGCAGGCCCGCACCGGGGCCGTGGCCTACGTCGCCTTCGACGTGCTCGAGATCGCCGGAAACGACTGCCGCCACCTGCCGCTGCGGCACCGGCTGGCGCTGCTGGGTGAGCTCGCCGCCAACTTCTCGCCACCGCTGAGCCGGACGATGGGGACCGAGGACCTCGAGCAGGCCCGCACCTGGTTCGACGAGCTCGCCGCCGCCGGCCTGGAGGGCATCATCGCCAAGGGCCTGGGGCAGCGGTACGAGCCCGGGCAGCGGATCTGGGTCAAGGTGAAACGCCGCGACGCCCTCGACGTCGTCGTGGCCGCCGTGACCGGTCGCATGGACTCGCCCACCGACCTGCTGGTCGGGCTCCCGCTGAACGGGCAGATCCGCATCGTCGGTCGCTCCACCTCACTGTCCGGCGCCCGGGCCGCCCAGGTCGGTGCGATGCTGCGTCCACCCGACGGGGAACCGCTATGGCCGGCGCAGGTGCCCCGCCGGTGGGTCGAACGGTTCAGCGACAGCCGGGAGCCGCTGCGGCTCACACCGGTGCACCCGATCGTGGTGGAGGTCCTCGCGGACGCCGCCTGGGACGGGCACTCGTTCCGGCACGCGTTGCGGCTGGTGCGGGTGCGACCCGACCTCGACATCGCCGAGCTGAGCCTGCCCCCGCACATGACCAGGCCCAGGTCGCCATGACCTGTTGCCGGCCGGTTGCAGGCTCAGAAGGCGTAGGCCCGGCGTGACTCCACGGTCCGCAGCGCCACCCAGGAGCCCACCGTGACGGCGGCGATCACGCCCAGAGCGCCGACGGGGGAGACCACCCAGTTCACCTCGATCCCGGCCTGGATCGCTAGCAACGCCGCCAGGCACAGAACGACGGCAAGCGCCAGCAGGAAGCCCGCGATCGCGTTGGCCACCGCCAGCACCTGGACAGCCGCCCCAGGAGCCCGTGGGGTGGCCGGAACGTAGACGACTGGGCCGCCGCGGACGGCGTCGATGTTGTGCCGGGTGCACCACAGGTGCGGCTCGCCGCTCTCATCGACCGTCACATGCCAGGCAGAGTCGCCGCAGTCGCGGTGATAGCACCTGCCGAGTTGAGCCATGTCAGGTTCCTTCGCAGACGGGCAGCGGCCGGGCGGTGCGCTGCAACCAGGGATCGATGCGCCACCGGTGCGCACCCTCCTGATGTGCGGCGAGCACCGTGCTCACGACCGCGGCCGGGTCGCAGTGGTAGGGGTTGGAGGACCAGGCCGGGTTGGCCTCCAACGCCACCCAGGCCCCCTCGCGGGTGCGGGCGACGTCCAGCACGTATCCGCCCGGCCCCTGCACGCTCGCGGCGACGTCAGCGGCGAACCGTGCCGCCTCGCGAGCCTGCGGCGCGTCCTGGGCCGACCAGGCATCCCAGGTGAGCCCGTCAGCCAGGTAGGCGCTGGCCGTGACGACCTGCCCGTGCAGCACGAACGCCCGGTACTCGATGACCGGGTCGATGAGGCTTGAGAGCTGCACCACGGTGCCCGGATCGAGGTCGGCGACCCCGACCGCGGCACGCGCAGCGTCCAGGTCGGTGACCACCTGCGCGGGCAGCGCGGAATGCTTCATCTCGGCAGGCTTGACGTGCACCGGCCCACGGCTCGGGGCGCAGGATCCGGCGAGCAGCTCGGCGACGGTGACCGTGCTCACCTGCCGGCCGGTCCAGGACCGGTCGAGCTGGGCGGTGAAGTGCGGCCCGGGCGCGGCGAACGGGTTGCGGCCGGTGCTGGCGACCAGCCTCGAAGCGAACCGCATCGGAGCCCACCATGCCGTGCGTGCTGACCTCGAACGCAGGTCCAGCCCGAGGTCGTGCACCACCGGCAGCATCCCCGCGGCGGCGAGGTCCTGCGCCAGCCAGCGGGCGGAGGAGACCACCCGCAACTGGTCGAACCGGGCCGCGATACAGCTCATGCACACCGTATGTGCGGCAAATCGTCAGGGCGTGACGGCCCGCACATCTACGGGCCATGACGACAAGCTTCGACACCGCAGCCGCCCACCCGCGCGTTCCGACCGGGATCAGCACCGGCGGACAGTTCGCGACCAAGCCGCGCACCGAGTCCGACGTGGAGCTGACGCACGCCGCGATCCAGGTGCGGATCGACGCCTCCTTCCCCGTCCCGCAGGCCAACAACCTTGACGCGATCGCCTCGGTGCCCGAGATCATCGCCGCCGGTGCGAACACCCCCTCGGGTGTGGCCGCCGCGCTGGGCATGGCCGACCGGGAGGGCGCCTACTACGGTGACGCCGCCGGCTACCTCGGCCTGGTGGACGTCGAGCCCGGCGCCCCGGTCAAGAGCTACCGGCTCACCGACGCGGGTCGGGCACTGGCCGAGGCCGACCCGGCTTCGCGTGCCGCGCTCATGACCGCGGTCGTCGACGAGGTGCCGCAGGTGCGTGCCCTGCGCTCCGGGGACGAGCAGGGCGTCCTGGACCGCCTCGGAGCCGACGACGGCCTCGGGTCCACGACCGCCGTGCGCCGCCTGGACACCTTCCGCTCCTGGGACCGGATGACGGCCAGCCCGTTCGAGCTGACCGATGCGGTGGCGGCCGTGGCCGACACCGCGCACGCCAACCTGGGTGCCGCGATCCAGGTCAGCGTGCGCGAGCTCGACGAGGCCCGCCGCAAGAACACCGAGCGGCCGGTGGCCTACTGCGGGTCTTGCTTCCTGCAGCTGCCGGCCTCGGGCTCCTGCGACACCTGCGACTGAAGGCTCAGGCCGCGACCAGTGACAGCGCGGGCTTGAGCGCGGCCACCTCGACCACGACACCCAGCCCGGAACGCTTGAGCGCCTCGACGGCCCTCTCCCCGTAGCCGATCAGGACCGACCCGGCGCCGGGGGAGCCGCCGCGTTCGGTGGTGCTGCCCTTGAAGAACCGGATCCGGCTGGAGATGAAGCACAACGCACCGGCGGTGGCTGCAGCCTCCTGGAACCAGCGGGTGTCGGTCCGGGAGAACACCAGGGCGATGCCGTCACCGTGCTCGGCCAGCTTGTTCAGCCACACCGGGGTGTGCGGGCCGTAGGGCGGGTTCACCCACACGGTGCCCTCCCACGGGGAGCTCAGACCGTCGTCGACGATGGTGTAGTGCTTCTTGGTCGGGACGAAGGAGTGGCCCGGCCCGGGGGAGCAGGGGTCGAGGTCGAAGGTCAGGCCCAGCGCCTGGAACACCTCCGGCGGCGTGTACCACTCGATGGACTCGTTGACGGTCGACTCGTGGGTGAAGCCGTTGCTGGCCATGGGGTGCTCTCTCGGGTCGGTGGTCGCGCATGGGCAGGACCACGGTGTGTGGGTTGGTGTCGCGGGGCGATCGCCGCGCGTACGGGGCCTCAGTGGCCGCCGGACTCCTTGGCGTCGGCGCAGGAGCCGCAGAGGCCGTCCCAGCCGTCGGGGTCGCTCTCCTGACCGCAGCTGGTGCAGCGGCCATGGCCGAGCTCGAAGTCGACCTGCTCGTTGCGGTCGAAGGTGAGGGTGTCGCCGTCGTCGGTCTCGAGCTCGATGGTGCGCTCGGTCAGGGTGGTGTCCTCGACCTCACGGCGGGTGCCGTCATGGCCGAGGAGGACATCACCGACGAGAAGGGTGTCGGCCCGGTCACGGACCGGCAGCCCGGCCTGCGCGAGCTGCTCGGCCCGCTCGCTGAGGTTCAGCGCCTCGGCCTCGGACATCTGCTCGATGGCCTCACGCGGGTCCATGTCCCGGGCGGCCGGCGAGAGCCGACCGGAGGAAATGAGTGCCGACACATGCCGCGCGGCGGCGGCTGACAGCCTCACCGGTGCCTCGGTGCGCGAGGTCGGGGCGAACTGGCCGCCGACGCTGACACCTGCCGGGACACGGTTGGGGGTGGTCATGCTGGGTACATGTGCGGGCATCGCCGCCCTACCGGGCCGGGACCGCGGCGGCGGTCAGCGTGCGAGGCGCGACCTCGGTGAACCCGGCGTCGCGGACGAACCCGTAGGCGCTGTCGTGAGCGTGCTCGGCCTCCGCCGCGGCCAGGGTTGCAGCGTCGGTGAGACGGACCGTGAACGGTGCGCCCAGTGCTGCCCACTCCTGGACCTGCTCGGGGTTGTCCTGCAACCGGTGCAGCATCCAGATCCATGCCGCGTGCGCCGCCTGCGCCGACGCCTTCCCGGTCGTCAGGGACTCCTGCACCCACACCTCGAACGGGCCGGGCTCGGGCTGGTCGGCGGTACGGGCAAGGTCGGTCCCGGACACCTGCGCCTTGACGACCTCACGCGGCAACTGCGAGTAGCGCGACGGGGCGTAGGCCACCGCCATGCTGACCGTGCCGTCGGCGTCGGCCACCGCCACCCGGGCAGTCACCTGGTCGGCGGCCGCGGCGGCCTCGAGCTTGCCGGTGCTGGTGCGACGCACCGTCTTGGTGAACGGGCCGGCGAGCCACTCCTGCCAGGACGGCAGCTCCCGGGAGCCGAGAAACGCCAGCACGGAGGCCATCGCAGCGGCGCGGACCGTGGCCAGGTGGCTGCCGGTCTTGGTGACCAGGATGGGCTGCACCCAACCGTCGGTGCGGACGGGAGAGGACTCGTGGGTCATGAGGGTGTGGGGTCCTTGCGAGCTAGGTTGAGCGCAGTGCGCGCCCTGCCCTACCGATGTGCGGCACTTCCCGCGCCTGCGGACGACGAGGGAGCACCGGCGGCAGACGTCGCCCCCGGGATGTGGCAAGAGCAGCCGTCAGGTCAGACGCAGCGGTGGGCTGCCCGGCCGTTGTGGCCGACGAAGGTGCGGCAGCGGGCGCAGAGCGCGACCCGGGCAGCGGCGTCCGGGGTGACGGTGACACCGGCGATGTTCTGATAGGCCAGGGTGTGAGACAGGCAGACCCGGATGGTGATGTTGCCGTTGTCCGCGGTGGCCTCGGCCCGGTTGTAGCAGTCATGGCAGCGGTCGGCCGCCTTGGCTCCTACGTAAGGGGAGGTGGTGCGGGCCATCTGTCTGCACTCCTTGCCTGGTCGGAGGTTGGTCAGCGGGTGCGGACGGGAGCCCTGGCGGGGCCAGGGTCCCGGTCGGGTCCTGTCGCGCCCGCCGTGATTGGTGCGCGCGGTGCGCGCTTGCTGTTCGGATGTGCGGCACCGCCCGCACATCTGCTCAGCATGAGCGAGCACACGCCCCCGGCATCGGCCCAGACGGAGCAGGAACCACCCTCCTGGGTGGTGCGCCCGGCCGGTGCGCCCACCATGGCGCAGGTGCGGGCCGCGATCGCCGCCGGGGAGCTGTGCGAGGACGTGGACTTCTACCTGCGGGTGCACGCAGAGCACGACGGTGCCAACACCTGGTGGGCCGTGTCCCAGCTTCGGTTCAAGGACTGCCGCCTGACCGTCGAAGGCGACTGGTGCTGGAGCCCGCGCCACTGCGACCGGCCGATGAGCCACTACCGGTGGGCCACCCCGCAGGAGGCCATGACCGCGGCGCGGGCGGCCGTCGAGACGGTCACCGTGAACGGTTGGAGCTACGCCCGGTTCCGGGCCCGGCCGACTTCCCGTTAGCGGCGGTGTCCGCACATCTACCGGGCATGAGCGCCCCCCATTTCGACGCCGCGTTGCATCCCCGCAGCGGCGGCACCGGCCAGTTCGTCGTCTCGGCCCGAGCCGAGACGGGCGTCCGCCTGACCGACACCCAGCCGGCCGTCTTCGGCGACGACCTCGAGCTGCCGCCCGCCCAGCTGCTGGAGGAGCTCTACACGGCTGCCCGTGACCTCATGGATGAGCACGGGCTGCTGGAGTGGCGCCTGGGATACGTCGACCACCGCGGCAAGACCCTCGGCACCACGAGGCACGTCACCCGCACCATCAGCCTGTCCGCCGCCCACATGGTCGCGGTCGACGGCGCCGAGCGGCGTGACACGGTGCTGCACGAGATCGCCCACGCCCTGCTTCCGGCCGAGGAAGGTCACGGTTGGCGCTGGCAGGCCAAGGCCCGCGAGGTCGGGGCGTCCCCGAACCGGACCAGCGACGTCGGTGACGCCATGGATGCCTCCGCGAAGATCGTCGGCACCTGCCCAATGGGGCACACCTACCACCGTTCCCGCATGCCCACCAGGCAGTACGCCTGCTCCCGACCCGGGCACCCTGGCGGTCAGACGTTCGAGGAGCGGGCACTGACCTGGGCGCGCAACGCCGGCGATCCGCAGCTGGACGCCGCCGTCAAGGCCGCTGTGCGCAAGCACCCCGCCAAGGAGAAGGCCGCGGCCCTGGAGGTCGGGTGCCGGGTGCGGCTCAACCTGCATCAGCACCGCTACGACGGGGCGCTGGGCGTCGTGACGAAGACCGGTCGCACCAACGCGATCGTGAAGCTGGAGGGCTCCGGCCTGATCCGGGTCCCGTTCTCGGTGCTCGAGACGCTCTGAGCGCCCCTGCACCGAAGTTGTGACCTGCCGCACATACGGGTCACGAACAAGCGCGACCGAGTCGAGCGCTCCTACGCGATGCCCGGCATGCTCGCGGTCGAGACCGCAGCCGATGGGCCTCAACCTGAACCCCGGCCTCAGCTACGCCACGGTCGGCTGACCTCAGCTCACGGCCGCTGAGAAGGCGGGGTTGACCACGCCATCGACGTCCAGGAACCACACCGGGGTCGCGGCGGCGCTCATGCGCACTCGGCCGGGGCCGGCGGGAACCGCAGGGTCGCGATCTCCTGCGGCAACGGCTCCTCCAGCGTCTGCGGCAAGTACCGCTCGCCCTGCCACGACCCAGCCCGAGGGCTCAACGGCTCGCCCAGCGCCGTGGCGGCTTCGGCGACTGTCATGTCCCACGGCGCCCGGCCGAGCTCGGTCAAACGCCGCGCGAGGAATCGCACTGCGTACCAGGCGTTCTGATGCTCGTGTCCGCTCTTGCGCAGCGGCGGGACGTGCTTGGACCGGATCATCGTCTCCTCCTCGGCCCAGAGCTCCTCGTCGGGATAGTCCTCGAGGAACCTGGCCCTGGCCGCAGCGACCGCACCGTCCAGGTGGTCCCGCTCCACGCCGGCCATCAGCTTCTCGACCTCGACCCCCAGCAGGCCGGCAGCGTGCCGTTGACGCTCCCACGCGCGGGCGTCCTGCTTCGCCGCGGTGAAGACGGCCTCGTCGGTCCAGATCAGGTGCTTGCCGCGGTTGTCGCTCCAGGGCACGTTCGGCTCGGCGGTCCGTGTCGGCTGCAGGCCCTGGTTGAACGGGGGTTGCCAGTACGTGGTGTTGTCGGTCGTCGGCTCGTTGCTTCCGTACCGGCCCCACCGCAGGGTGATGTCGCCGTTGCGGTCCTTGCGTGCCGCCACCCTGATGGCGTGCGCGGCCAGCCTCCCCGCTCCGTCGGTGAGCGGCCGGTCGGTGACCGGGACCGGGCCGGGGTGATACCACGCGGTGAACTCGGTGCGGATGTTGTCCGACCACCAGCCGCCGGTCTCGTCGTAACCGACCGTCATCAGCCTCAGGCCCTCGAAGGTGCGCTCGGCGATGCGGTCGAGGACCTCGGAGATCTCCGGGTCGGTCAGGTGCTCGGTCGCGACCGCGGACCGGTTCCAGGACGTCCACACCTCAGCCTCGTGCAGGACCACCCACCGTGAGGTCATCGCCGGAGCTGCGATGGTCCACATGGTGCTCGAGCGGTGCTTGCCGGTGCGGGTGTACTCGTGCCGGTCCACCCACACGTCCATCGGGACGCTGGGCTCAACCCAGGCCCGCGGGGTCGGGGTGAGGACCACGTAGGTGCCGTCCTTCTTCCTGGCCACCAGCAGCGCGTCGGCGTGCTCGCGCAGCGCCCGCGTCACGAAGGCCGCGTCGTCGCCGGCGCCGGCATTGGCCCGGGCGATACGCGCCCGCTCGGCCAGGATGGCCTTGGCCGCCCGGGCCTCAGCCTGCGGGTCGCCGGTCATCGGCCGGAACCATCGGGCGCCGACCTTCCAGGTCGTGATGACGGGGTCGACCAGGGCGTGCGCCGTCTCGAGGTCGACACCCTCGGACTGGGCGACCTGGGCGGCGAGGAGCTCGCGGAACGGTGCTTCGAGCTCGGCCTCAGCCTCCTTGAACGCGATCGCGGCACGCAGCGTCGGGAACATGTCCAGGTAGGCGTGCCGCTCGGTCCGCGCGGTCATGTAGGTGCGCATCGTGTCGACGTCGACGAGGTCGATCGGGATGATGAACCGGTCATCGACCCGGATACGGCACGATGCGGGGGTGGAGGGCACCCGGAACTCCTCGCCGCCGTCCTCGCCACGCATCCATCGCCGCTCGGTCCGCGGGTAGGTGAGGACGAACTCCCCGGCTCGGTCGCCCTTGCGCTTGAGGGTGTACACCTCACCGGAGCTCGGGGACTGCGCTGTCGGCGGGCTCAGGCGCTCGTGGTGGTCGTACCGGTGCATGTCCCTGGACCGTTCCGGCCAGTCGTGGTGACTGGTGGCGACCATGACCCGCATACCGGTCCGCAGCTGGGCGTTGAGACCCGAGAGCCACTGGTAGAACCCGACCCGACCAGTGGTCAGCAGGTGCTCGTCGTCAGCGATGAGGACCACGTACCCGTCGTCATAGTCCTGCGGGGACAGCAACGAGACACCCTCACGCGGCAGCGGATGGAACACGTGGGTGCGGTCGATGAGCCCCTGCAAGATGAGGGCGACCCGCATGAAGTGCCGCTCTCGGGCGCCGGCGGCCTTCTCGGCCCGCAGCCACTCGGAGGTGCCAGGCTGCAGCGGCGACTTGGTGAAGCGGTCGACGAACATGGAGGTGAACTCATTGCGGGCGGGGACCAGCCGCGGACCGGTCTCGAACGGCATGTCCATCCGGTAGAGGTTCTCGCCGTTGCGGATGAGCCAGTAGGCGTGCTTGTTCGCCTCGTTCCACACCGCGTTGAGGTAGGCGTCCTTGTAGTCGACGTCGCTGCGACGCGGCACGATGGCGACCACGCCGCGGGTCTCGGGCAGGACCTGCTCGAGGTTCTCCGCACTGGCGGTCACCCAGGCGTCGAACGCCTCAACGTTGCGGAAGTCGATGCCACCGCCCTCAGCGTTGATGGCCGACTCCTCGTCCATGGCGAGGACCTGCTGACGCACGTGGATCGGGGTGCCGACGGGGGCGGGCGCACCGGCGGCGAGCTGGACGATCTCCTCATCGCGCCCCAGGTAGAGGTTCATCGTCCAGATGCCCTCCTGCATGAGGGCGAGCTTTTCCTGCAGCGGTGCGAGCTCGGCCTCCAGCGCCC
>Ga0233380_1001355_pt1 | contig 11069 bp, 11 predicted proteins | sample ElkDunMinimDraft_9_FD_191541 | JGI IMG/M metagenome (GOLD analysis project Ga0233380, IMG submission 191541) | Fecal eukaryotic communites from dung pellets of Tule Elk in California, USA - Elk Dung F36 | ecosystem: Host-associated > Mammals > Digestive system > Large intestine > Fecal | place... | reverse complement strand
CCAGACGCTACCTTCCCAATCTTCTTGCCCGGTGCGGCTGACGACGCGGGCCAGGTCCATACCTTCCAGCCCGGGCCAATCGCGCGCACGCTTGACCAGCGCAGGGATGTCGAACTTGCCGTCAGGTGAATGCGCAATCACTGCGTTCGGCGCGCCCGACAGGCGGATTCGGCGGGTAAGCGCACGGGTATCAACGCCGGACAGGCCAATCTTGCCCTTAGACCGCAGCCAATCCCCAAAATTACCGCGTGAACGAAAGCTGGAAGGTTCAGTCACATCTTCGCGAACCACGCAGCCGACTGCGCCATCGACGCGCGATTCAAGATCTTCGTCGTTTACGCCAACATTTCCAATGTGCGGAAACGTGAAGGTAACGATCTGCGCCGCATAGGACGGATCGGTCATCACTTCCTGATAACCGGTCATCGAAGTGTTGAAACACACTTCTCCCACGGCGCTGCCGGTCGCGCCGAAGCCACGCCCCCAGACCACATGGCCGTCGGCAAGTACAAGAACGCCAGTCGCGCCTTCGGGTTGAGGCACGTGCAAAGTGGCGGCGTCGGCCATGAGGGGGCGCTCCGTTAGTGTTTTCCGATAATGTCGCTAAGGGTCGGCGGCTAAACCCCTCCACCCCCAGCGTCAACCTATGAAATGGAGAAAATCCCCGCTAGGTTGGCGCCATTCTACCGGTTTACCCGGGTATCCACAGGAATCATAACGAAATGCTCCGCGACACAATAAAGGCCGCGCAGGTGACTGCAATGAAATCGGGCGAAAAGGCAAGGCTGGCGGCCGTCCGGCTGATTCTCGCCAAGGTGAAAGACAAGGACATTGAACTGCGCACGGCCACCAATGTACCTGAAGACGATGTCATCGTCATCGACGTACTGCAAAAGATGGTCAAGCAACGCCGCGAATCGATAGCACTTTACCAGCAGGGCGGACGCCAGGAATTGGCCGATATCGAAGCGGCCGAACTTGCCGTGATTGAGGAATTCCTCCCCCAGCAGCTAAGCGAAGACGAAACGCGCGCGGCTATCGATTCAATCAAGGCGGAACTCGGCGCAACCAGCGTAAAGGACATGGGCCGCGTCGTCGCCGAACTTAAGGCCCGGCACGGCGCCGCGCTGGATATGTCAAAGGCGAGCGGCCTGGTGAAAGCGGCACTGTCATAAGGGCCACGGCCCACGCCGCGTGACGGCAGCGGGTTCGCGGGATTCTTGGCCACAGCTTATCCCGCAACTCGCTTCTGGAACTGCATGGTTCCTGATACCATCGAGGGTGTGTTGAAGTTTATCGTGCAGTTCCCGCCAAACATGGCATGTCCCGGTCGCGCGCCTGACGCGCCGGGCCGGGACATTTTGCGTGCAGCGCGATCGCCGGGAAGCCGCGAATGCTGAGCCCGCAATGGCTGGATGAGCTGCGCGCCAAGGTCGCACTTTCGGGCGTAATCGGCCGCACCACGCGCCTCACTAAGGCGGGGCGCGAATTCAAGGCATGCTGCCCGTTCCACAACGAAAAGAGCCCCAGCTTTACCGTCAATGACGAGAAGGGGTTCTACCACTGCTTCGGCTGCGGGGCGCACGGCGATGTGATCCGCTGGATGACCGACCAGCGCGGTCTCTCCTTCATGGATGCCATCAAGGAACTTGCGTCCGAGGCAGGCATGGACATCCCTGCCCCCGACCCGCGCATGGCCAAGGCGGCAGAGCAGCGCGATACGCTTCATGATGTCACAACGGCAGCGCAGGAGTGGTTCGTCGCGCAGCTTGCCTCGCCTGAGGGAGAGAGGGCCCGTGGCTATCTCGCAACGCGGGGCTTTGACGCGCACACGCTGCAACGGTTCGGATTCGGCTACGCGCCCGAAGGGCGGCAGGCACTGAAAGCCGCACTCGCGCGTTTTCCCGAAAGCCAGCTCATAGAAGCGGGCCTTCGCATCGCGGTAGAGGACAAGGACCCCTATGATCGGTTTCGCGGGCGGCTAATGCTCCCGATCGAGGATGCACGCGGGCGGGTAATCGCCTTTGGCGGACGAATCCTTGACGCCGCAAAGAAAGATGCGCCGAAATATCTGAACTCCCCTGACACACCGCTGTTTGACAAGGGGCGCACGCTCTACAATCTGCATCGGGCCGGTCCGGTCTCCCGGCAGACAGGGCGCCTGGTCGTTGTCGAAGGCTACATGGATGTCATCGCCATGGCCGCAGCCGGCATCGGCGAATGCGTTGCTCCGTTGGGCACGGCGCTGACCGAACGCCAGATCGAGATGCTATGGCGGATGGTGGAGACCCCGATCCTGTGCTTCGACGGTGACGCCGCCGGACAGCGCGCGGCGATGCGGGCGATGACACGCGCACTCCCCCTGCTCCGCCCTGCCCATTCTCTGCGAATCGTGCGGCTCCCGACAGGTCTTGATCCCGACGACCTCATTAAGCGCGACGGTCCGCAGGCGATGGTCAAGGTACTCGATCAGGCCAAAGGCCTTCTCGATACGCTGTGGGAATTTGAACGCGACGCGCTTCCACTGAACACACCTGAAGACAAGGCCGGGCTGAAAGCGCGTCTGCTTGTTCATGTCGACACTATCGCAGACCAGGATATCAAGGGGCTCTATCGCCGGGAACTGCTCGACCGGTTTTCCACATTCGCCTTCCCTCCGCGTGAAAGCACGTGGAAGCCGCGTGAAAATAACTGGCAACCGAAGGGAAGTTTCAAGGGCCGTGGAAAATCGCCTGTCTATGGTTCCGCCGAGTGGCCAAAACGCACAGAAACCGCCAGTCCACGCACCATGCTGACACGGGCCGTGGTGGCCGGGTTGCTCCGCCATCCTGCGACGATCAGCCACCATTCAGATTCGATCGCCCGGATAATCGACAGCGATCCGCGCTTTGATGTTCTACTTGATGTTGTTGATGCAGGCGGACCGCTTGAAAGCGAAAAGCTTACAACCATATTGGCAGGCAAGGGCTTGTCTGCTCCTGTCCCTGATGACTTCGCCCGCATCCGATTTCCTTTTGTAGTGGATGGAACGGATCCGGCTGTTGCAGAAGAGGCACTTGCAGCGGCAATAGTGATGCTCGCCGAGGAACCAGCGCTGGATGCGGCCATTGAGGCCGCTACAGCGCTACTGGATTTTGACGAGCAGCAGCGTTTGTTGAAGAGAAAGCTGGAATTCAATGCGCGTCTAAGGCAAATGGCCGGCGCGCGCGCGGTTTCCCCTCCTGGGGAAACCCCCAATACCATGGCGGAATAATGGACCTCGACCAGAACGAAGACATGCAGGACGACAAGGGCGAAGGCGCTGATGCGCCGCTGATCGACCTCAACGAAGCCTCTATCAAAAAGCTCATCGCCCGCGCCAAGCGCAAGGGCGTCATCACCTATGACGAGCTGAATGAGGCCCTGCCACAGGACCAGATGTCGTCTGAGCAGATCGAGGACATCATGGCCGCGATCTCGGAGATGGGTGTCAACATCGTCGAAAGCGATGAGGACTCCACTGATACCGAGGAACCTGCCGTCGATGAAGTCGACGACAACGACGGCATGTCCGAACGGCCGGCGATCGAGAAGAAAAAGGAAACCATCGAACGCACCGATGATCCGGTGCGGATGTACCTGCGTGAAATGGGCGCGGTGGAACTGCTCAGCCGCGAGGGCGAAATCGCCATCGCAAAGCGCATCGAGTCCGGCCGCGACACCATGATTCTCGGCCTTTGCGAAAGCCCGATTACCTTTCACGCCATCATCCAGTGGTCCGAAGCCCTGAACTTGGGCGAGATGCAACTGCGCGAGATTCTCGATCTCGACGCGATGCTCTCAAAGGAACCTGCGCCTGAAGCAATGGCAGACGATGCCGAGCCCCAGGCCGACGGTGAAATCAGCGAATCAGTGGCCGGCCCCTCCTACAAGGAGGAAGAGGACATCGACGAAGAGACCAGCGATGAAGACGAGGACGGCATTGAGCGCCGCGCCCGCCGCCCCGCTGAAGAGGAAGAGGAAGACAACACCCTCTCGCTCGCCCAGATGGAAGCGGCGCTGAAGCCTGAGGCTTTGGAAAAGTTCGCCCTCATCGCCGACCTGTTCCGGAAGTTCGAGAAGCTCCAGAGCGAGCGCCTCGACGCCTTGAGCGTTGGCAATGATTTCCCGGCTGCCAAGGAAAAGCTGTATCAGCAGCTGCGCGAAGACCTTACCGCGCAAGTGGAAAGCGTGAAGTTCCACGCGACCAAGATCGAATATCTGGTCGACAATCTCTATGCGTTCAACCGTCGCCTCACGACGCTTGGCGGGCAGATGCTGCGCCTGGCAGAGCGCCACAAGGTGCCCCGCAAGGACTTCCTCGAGACCTACGTTGGCCGAGAGATCGACGACGCCTGGCTCCCGGAAATGTCCAAGCGAGACAAGAAGTGGGCTGCCTTTGCCGAAAACGAAGGTGCAGCAGTTGAGCGCATCCGCGCCGAAGTGGCAGACATCGCCGCAGCGACGGGCATGGCGCTCCCGGAATTCCGGCGCATCGTCAACATGGTGCAAAAGGGTGAACGCGAAGCCCGCATCGCCAAGAAGGAAATGGTCGAGGCAAATCTTCGCCTCGTGATTTCTATCGCCAAGAAGTACACAAACCGCGGCCTGCAGTTCCTGGACCTCATCCAAGAAGGCAACATCGGCCTGATGAAGGCCGTCGACAAGTTCGAATACCGCCGCGGCTACAAGTTCAGTACCTATGCCACCTGGTGGATTCGTCAGGCGATCACCCGCTCCATCGCGGATCAGGCGCGCACCATTCGTATCCCGGTGCACATGATCGAGACGATCAACAAGCTGGTGCGGACGAGCCGTCAGTTCCTGCACGAGCAGGGCCGCGAACCCACGCCCGAAGAAATGGCCGAGCGTCTTTCCATGCCGCTCGAAAAGGTTCGCAAGGTGATGAAGATCGCCAAGGAACCGATTTCACTCGAAACGCCGATCGGCGACGAAGAGGATTCGCACCTCGGTGATTTCATCGAAGACAAGAACGCGATCATCCCTGTGGATGCGGCGATTCAGGCGAACCTCAAGGAAACCGTTACGCGCGTGCTCGCCAGCCTCACTCCGCGTGAGGAACGCGTACTGCGCATGCGCTTCGGCATCGGCATGAACACCGATCACACGCTGGAAGAAGTTGGCCAGCAGTTCTCGGTAACGCGCGAGCGCATTCGCCAGATCGAAGCAAAGGCACTGCGCAAGCTCAAGCATCCGTCGCGCAGCCGCAAAATGCGCTCGTTCCTGGATCAGTGAAAATTTCTTCACTCGGGAACTGAACAACGCATTGGATGTTTCGCTAGCACAGCGAAACATCACAATCGGTTAGGATCGCTTCTCGAAAGAGGGCGATCCAAGAAAGCCCCGCCGCAGAGATGCGGCGGGGCTTACATTTTACGGGTGCGCCCCAGAATAGCGCGGGGGCTGGCGTAGAGGCAACTTGCAGCCTATGGGGACCAGATTCCCGAATCCACAGATGAGGTAGGCGCCTTGCGCATCGCCATTGCATCCGATCACGCCGCAATCGACCTGAAGGCCGAACTGCGCGAATATATGATTTCCCTTGGTCACGAGGTCGCCGATCTGGGGCCTGAGACCGCTGATCGCGTCGATTATCCCGATTATGGCTACAAGCTTGCCAGCGTCATTGCCGACGGCAGTGCCCAATACGGCGTCGCACTCTGCGGCTCCGGCATCGGCATTTCGATCGCCGTCAATCGCCACACGGGCGCGCGCTGCGCGCTGGTGTCAGAGCCGCTTTCGGCCGCGCTCGCGCGTGAGCACAACAACGCGAACGTCATTGCCATGGGCGCCCGCCTGACGGGCATAGACATGGCAAAGGCATGCCTCGACGCATTCCTAACCACCGATTTCGCCGGCGGCCGCCATGGCCCGCGCGTCGACAAGCTTTCCAACCCTACAGTCAGGCAGACCGCATGAGCACGAGCCCCGAAACTCTTTCCGCCATCCGTCCCGAAGGCTTCTTCACCAAGGGCGTTGCCGAAACCGATCCCGAGATCGCGGGTTGGATCAGCAAGGAACTGGGCCGGCAGCGCGACAAGATCGAGCTGATTGCTTCGGAAAACATCTGCTCCAAGGCAGTGTTGGAAGCCGCTGGTTCGGTGCTGACCAACAAATACGCCGAAGGCTATCCGGGCAAACGCTATTACGGCGGCTGCGAATATGTCGACGAGATCGAGACGCTGGCAATCGAGCGGGCAAAAAAGCTCTTCGGTTCGAACTTCGCCAACGTGCAGCCCAACAGCGGCAGCCAGATGAACCAGGCGGTTTTCCTGGCACTGCTGCAGCCGGGCGACACCTTCATGGGTCTTGACCTGAACGCCGGCGGCCACCTTACCCATGGTTCACCCGTGAACATGAGCGGCAAGTGGTTCAATCCGGTGGCCTACACCGTCCGTCCCGACGATCACCGGATCGACATGGACGAAGTTGCCCGCATCGCGCGTGAGAACAAGCCCAAGCTGATCATCTGCGGCGCCACGGCCTACTCGCGTGAGTGGGACTTCGCCCGCTTCCGCGAGATCGCCGACGAAGTTGGGGCCTATCTGCTGGCAGACATGTCGCACTTTTCCGGCCTCGTCGCTGGCGGGGTCCATTCCTCGCCCGTGCCGCACGCCCATGTGACGACGACCACGACACACAAGTCGCTGCGCGGCCCCCGCTCAGGCATCATCCTGTCGAACGACGAGGCAATCGCCAAGAAGCTCAACAGCGCGATATTCCCGGGCCTCCAAGGCGGCCCGCTGATGCACATCATCGCCGCCAAGGCAGTCGCCTTCGCAGAAGCCCTGCAGCCCGAGTTCAAGGCTTATGCCCGAGCCGTGGCCGACAACGCCAAGGCGCTGGCCGCTTCGCTGCAAGAGCATGGCCTGGACATCGTGTCGGGCGGCACCGACAACCACCTGATGCTGGTTGACCTGTCGTCAAAGGACATCACCGGTAAGGCGACTGAAAAGGGGCTCGACCGCGCCTCGATCACTTGCAACAAGAACGGCATTCCGAATGATATCCGTTCACCCTTCGTCACCTCAGGTATCCGCCTCGGCACGCCTGCTGCTACGACGCGCGGCTTCGGCGTTGCGGAATTCCGCGAGGTCGGTCAGCTTATCGCCGAAGTAGTCGAAGGTCTGCGCAAGAACGGCGAAGCCGGGGATGCTCAGATTGAGGCTTCCGTACGTTCGCGGGTGGAAGCGCTTTGCGTTCGCTTCCCGATTTACGAAGGGATGTAACAATGGCCGAGCCCGAGCACGAAAACGACCTGTGGGAAGATGCCCGCGACGAGATCTCGGGCATGGCTAAACAGGGCATGGCTCACCCATCGACCAAGCCGGTGCTTACCGGCGCGGCGGTGGGGGCCGTGGCCGGCGCTGTTCTGCCAATCGTCAGTTGGCCCCTCGGCCTCGCGGCGGGCGCTGGTTACATGCTCTATCGGCGACTGCGCCGCTGAATGCGCTGTCCGTTCTGTGTTCATGAGGACACGCAAGTAAAAGACTCACGCCCGACGGAGGATAGCACCGCTATTCGCCGCCGGCGTCAGTGCGAGGGCTGCGGCGCCCGCTTTACAACGTTCGAGCGCGTGCAACTGCGCGAGATCACCGTGGTGAAGAGCGATGACAGCCGCGAGCCGTTCAACCGTTCGAAGATCGACCAGTCCGTTGCCTTGGCATGCCGCAAGCGCGACGTGCCACAGGAACGCCTCGACCAGCTCGTCTCCGGCATTCAACGCCAGGTCGAAACGCTGGGCGAAGGTGAAGTTACATCAAAAATCATCGGTGAAATGGTGATGGACGGCCTTCGCCAACTCGATAGCGTAGCCTATATACGCTTTGCCAGTGTCTATCGTGATTTTGGCGAAGCGCGCGATTTCGAGGAATTCGCCAGCACCGTCCGCGACGTGGGTGTCCATTGAGCGCCCTTCCGCCCGTTATAGTCCTTGTCCGCCCCCAGCTTGGTGAGAATATTGGCAAGGCAGCACGCGCCATGCTCAATTTCGGGCTGACGGAAATGCGGCTTGTCTCGCCCCGCGATGGCTGGCCGAATCCCAGTGCCGGACCGGCTGCGGCTGGGGCCGACATCGTGCTGGAACACGCCAGCGTGCATGAAACCCTGGCGGATGCAGTCGCCGATTGCACCCATGTCTATGCCACCACCGTGCGCAAACGCGGCGTGACAAAGCCGGTCCTGACCCCCGAAGCTGCAGCGCACGCCATTCACACAGATCAGGGGCGCTCAGCGTTTGTGTTCGGGCCTGAGCGTTCGGGTTTGGAAACCGACGATGTGGCCCTCGCCCGCGCGATTGTAACAGTGCCGATCAACCCAGAGTTCGGGTCACTCAATCTTGCGCAGGCAGTGATCCTATGTTCCTACGAATGGTCGAAACACCAGACGCTGGCGCAGCCGCCAGCCGAAGAGCTTCTTCCCCCTGCCCCGCAAGACGAGCTGGAAGGCTTGATCGTCCATTTTGAAGCGCTGCTGGAACCGCGCGGCTATTTTACCCCACCGAGTCGCGCAGCCTCTACCAGGCGCACGCTCCGCACCATGCTGACAAAGCCAGGCTGGACCCATCTTGAGGTGCGCACAATGCGCGGCGTGCTATCAGCACTGGGCCGTAAGCGAGAGGATTAGAGGTTTTCGCGTCAGGTGAAACCGCCTGACGCGGCGCCTTAGGTAGACCGTTTGCTTCGGTCCCACGCCGCAAGCTCATAGGCGATAGAAGCTTCTACAAGTTGCTCCCACATATCGGCTATGGCAGGGGCAGGAATACCCAGTTCGCCGGCCAGCGATGCCGCATTGGCAATCACTTCCGCCTTTCGCGCCTCATCACGGACCCTGTCGCGTGTTGGCTTGATGCGGGCAGCCGCATCCATATAAGCAAAGCGCCGGGCGAGCAGCCGCACGAGCCCGGCGTCCAGTGCGTCCACACCGGCGCGCACGTCGCTCATGGTCTGACAGTCTTCGGGCGGGACGATGGTTGCGGCCATGCGGGCGCCGATAGGCTGCCACGCGCATGCTGTCGAGAGCCGCTTGCGCTTGACTTTTCGACCGTCCCCCGGCATGGGCGCGCCTTCGCAATTGGCCCCGCACTCCGGTGAAGCGGCGGTCGCATCCGGTGAAAGACTGGATGGAGCGGTTTCCGGGCTATGAAGCGGGGCGGTTTGCGCCCTGCAACGCAAATTGAAGGAACGACACGCATGTCGAAGCGTAAATCGTCGAAGTACAAAATTGACCGCCGCATGGGCGAGAACATCTGGGGCCGTCCCAAGAGCTCCGTTAACCGCCGCAGCTACGGTCCCGGCCAGCACGGCCAGCGCCGCAAGAGCAAGGTCTCGGACTACGGCATTCAGCTTCGCGCCAAGCAGAAGCTCAAGGGCTACTACGGCGACGTGACGGAAAAGCAGTTCAAGCGCACGTATCAGGAAGCCGCCCAGATGAAGGGCGATACCGGCCAGAACCTGATCGGCCTGCTAGAGCAGCGCCTGGACATGGTTGTGTATCGCGCCAAGTTCGCACCGACCATCTTTTCGGCTCGCCAAATCGTTTCGCACGGCCACATCCGCGTGAATGGCGTAAAGTGCAACATCGCCAGCCGCCGCGTTCGTCCTGGCGACGTCGTCAGCCTCGGCACCAAGGCCAAGGAAATGGCACTCATCGTCGAAGCACAGACGCTTCCAGAGCGTGAAATCCCCGATTACGTCGCTCCCGACGGCACGGACAAGATCAACTTCGTACGCGTCCCGACGCTGGATGAAGTGCCTTATCCAGTGAAGATGGAACCGAACCTGGTCGTCGAGTTCTACTCGCGCTGATCCAGGGTCCGGCTACGGAACACGAAAGGGCGGTCCTTCGGGGCCGCCCTTTTTTGTTGTCTGCCAAATTTGCGCACAATCAATGCAGCCCGAAACTGTCACGCTATCCCCATGAGAAACGTGGATCATTCTGGTCCACTACATGAATTGAGCGCGGTCGGCACAGCATGTCGGTCCCAATTCAGGAGGGGCTAAAAATGGACATTTTTACTGCGTGGATTGCGGAGCATTATCAGTGGAAGCTTTCGCTGATCACACTCGTATCGATCATTGCCGTTACAATCATCGGCGGCCGGTTGCTGGTGTACCTGGTCCCGACATTTCGCGAAGCGGCCGCACTGAACACGCAGATGATGCGCAAAAAGATGGAAAAGCCCAACTATGCGGCCAACCAGAAATGGAACCGCAAATGGGGTCTGATCTTTCAGGTGATCATCTTCACCGTAATCATGCCCTTCGTACTGACCCTGGAAGCGCAATCGGGGTGGAAAATGCTGCTCGACAGCATCGTGATCCTGATGGTGTACGATTTCATCTATTACCTCGCGCACCGTTTTCTCTTTCACGATGAAGGTTTCATGGGTGGACCGCTGATGTGGGTACATGCTGTTCATCACCGCCAGCACAACCCGTGCCGCATGGATTCAAGCTATATCCACCCGATAGAAATCGCCATCGGGCTGGGCCTGTACGTCGGCACGATCTTCATCCTGTCGCGTTTCATGGGATCGTTCCATGTGATCACGATTGTCTGCACCTGGATCGCCTTTTCGGAGATCAACCTGCACAATCACAACCTGTGGACGTCGGATCGCTTCCCGTTCAAATATCTGAACTTCGCGTCAAAGATGCACCACAACCACCACGCAAAGTTCACCGGCGGCAACTTTGCGACGATCTCACCGCTCTATGACTGGATGTTCGGCACGCTGGACTTTGGTGGTAACACGCGGAAAGCCGCCAGCCGCAAGGCCCGGCCCTGATCCGTCGCAGCGCCGGACGTCAGCGCTTCAGGTAATTGCGCCTGAAGTCGCTGGCGAAGTTGGCGAAGTTTGCATCGGCGATTGCGTCCCGCATGCCCTGCATCAGCTGCTGGTAGAAACTAAGATTGTGCTCCGTCAGCAGCATCGCGCCAAGGATCTCACCGGAGCGTATCAGATGGTGGACATAGGCGCGGCTGTAGGTAGCGCATGTCGGGCACGGGCAGCGCTCGTCGATAGGGCC
>Ga0233380_1001348_pt1 | contig 11096 bp, 5 predicted proteins | sample ElkDunMinimDraft_9_FD_191541 | JGI IMG/M metagenome (GOLD analysis project Ga0233380, IMG submission 191541) | Fecal eukaryotic communites from dung pellets of Tule Elk in California, USA - Elk Dung F36 | ecosystem: Host-associated > Mammals > Digestive system > Large intestine > Fecal | place... | reverse complement strand
CCGGCTGACAACGCTGCACTTATCCATGTCTGATGCCAGCGGTGACAGCGCAATCGTCGAATACATCGGCGGCAAGCAAGTCATTCACCACAGCCGTGCCTACCAGGTCATGACCAACTCGCCGATCTTCGAGCAGCAACTGGCTCTAGACGCATACTGGAAGCAAATTGGTGGCACCACCATGCTACCCGGCACCAACCGGGCGGCAGATCGTTTTGCACGGGCATCGTTTTATGTGAATGCCATCCCCAAAGAGCCCGACCCCAACAAAGCCCTGGCCAGTGTATTTAGCGTGATCCGCAATGTATCGGTGCCCTATGGCTTGAACACACCAGAAGAGCCCAACATTTCGTCCACACGCTGGCGCACCGTATTCGACCACCAACGCAAATTGTATTTTTTTGAATCAGCGCTCACCCCAAATACTTTCTGGGTCGATCTGAAGGCACTGGACTTCAGCCAGCAAAGCGGCAAAGTTCTCAAGCTTGATCTGGGCGCTGACCAAAGCCACACCTACTCAGGCAACGCTACGCAACAATTTCGCCCCTCAGCACCATTCAAATTCTTAGGCATATAGGCCTTCGTGCAACCAACGAATAATGAGCACCCAGTTTGGGTGCGGTGGTGCGCGCCCTGTTACAGAGCTAGCGTCGCGCACCCCGCCCAATACAAAACCTGCATTGCACGGGTCTTGCAAACATCTAAAACTACGCTTTAGGCTACAAAATTAATTGCGTGTTGCGAAAGCTAGCAATCAGTGCGTTATCCACCTCACGGCGAACCTCTGCATCCCAAACCTGCGTAGTGCGTCCTTGGTGAAGGGGCCGTGCCGTACAAACAACCCGCCCCTGGCGGGCTGTGCCCAGCATGTTGCTCTTCAATTCAACCGTGGTAAACCCACTAGCCCCGGTGGGCAAGCTACGCACAGTGCCATAGCCACAGCACGTATCTGCCAATGAAACCACCGCGCCAGCATGCAAGTAGCCATTCCAGGCATCCAAGTCACGGCGCACATCAAGGGTGGCGACCACCTCATCTGGCTGCACTTTCACAAAGCGCATGCCCAGCAGGCCTGGCAGATAGTCTGTGCCTGCTAAATTCCACTCTTCCAACGTAACAGGGGCCGTAATGTCCATGAAATGCCTTCGTGTTGAGCCGATCGGTCAGCCATTCTATAAAGACGCCATCACGGTTCAACCTGCCCCTGACAGCTACTAACGCCACCCAGCCAACGCAGATTTTTGTTTGAAAGTAAGGCACACAACCGCAGGCAACTCCAAAGTACGGCAACGCAAGGCAAAGCGACGGCATATCAAGGGCTGGGTTCTGGTCTTGTGGGTACTGCCCTTACTTAGGGCACCCAGCATACTTTCGCGTTAGCAGAATGCGAAGCAGATGCAAAACTGGGCGGTGCGCAGTTTAGGTAGCCCAAACGCTGCGCTGTCCAGACATGCTCTGTTGTCAAACACTTGGCATTTGCGCACAAATCATTACACTGCGCCGTTCCTCACTCACTTGTTGCTACATCGCACAGCAGGCGTACCTTACTAGCTGCCAGTGCTTAGCAGCGCAAAGTATTGCTTGCGACTGCAGTGGCAGCCAGTCGCACAGCGCATGCCTGCTGCCGTCGGCTGTTATCTGCCTTTTCACAAATCAATATGGTTGCAACCATTCTTGTCGGCATGCTGTGCGCACACTTACTGTGCTTTGCTGTCATGTTTTTGCTCATCAGCAAGCGTTTGCAAGGCAAAAAGATGGGCATGGATTTTTTTGCGTTGGGCAACCTCTTGCTGGGGTTGGCCTATGTATTGCAGCTGGCTGAGAATGGCCCCGCATGGAGCGAGATGAGTGTAGTCAACCACACGCTCACACTGGCTGCGCCCATTGCTTACTGGCTTGGTGCCATGCGTTTTTTTGGACATACCGTGCCCTTATGGCAACCATTGATAGGGTTTGCGGTGGTCTACGTGGCAGCGCAGGTGCTGGTGCAGTGGAGTTTGGGGCCAACGGCACGCTACGCCATGCTGGCGGGCATGGCGGCGTTGATGTTCTTGGGTATGACACTCACCATCATCTATGGCGTGCGCACATTTGCCAAAGATTTGTATGCAGAGATGGTGATCTTTGCCCTGCTGATCAGCGGTATCTGTTTACTGAACGCTATCAAGTTCGTAAAAATTCTAAATGGCGGCCTGGACGCGCTGCATATGGACAGCAGCTTTCAGATGGTGTTCTACATCTACATGACGTCACTGGCCACGGTGATTCCACCTTCGATTGTCTGGCTGGTGCTGCGCCGCTTAACTGACGATCTGCGCAACATGGCGGGGCGTGATCCCATGACGCAACTACTCAATCGACGGGGGATTTCTGAAGCGCTTGAACTGTTTTTCAGCACACGCAATGCGGCACCGGCGTACCTGCTGCTGATGGATGTTGATCATTTCAAGCAAATTAACGACACCTACGGGCACCAAGCGGGAGATACGGTGCTGTGCCATGTGGCAGAAATGGTGCGTAACACCGCACGCCACGGTGATTTGACTGGCCGCATTGGCGGAGAAGAGTTTGTGGCTATTTGCCTGGACACTGACAACGCAGGCGCCATACGTCTGGCCGAGCGTTTGCGCGCCAGTGTTCAAGAGCAGGCCATCAAAGTGGCAGACAGTGACGATGTACTGCGCTGCACAGTCACGATTGGCATCTCGCGACCCTTTGCCAGCACGCAAGCTTTAGAGAACGCCATGCGAGATGCCGACGCAGCCCTGTACCGCGGTAAAGCTGCTGGACGTAACCGGATTGAGCTGCCCCTTGCCACCCCTCATTTCCACCCAAATCTGGGCACAAGCAAGCCGATACAGCTGCGGCATGAGGCGATAGATTAGGCCGAGCAGATTCTCTGCGGGTTTGGTGTATTTTTTGACTGAATCGACCAGAGTCTTGCAGATAGCTCGCAGCCTCCTATTTCCGCTCAAATAGGAATCCGTGTAAACGCACAACGCTACTCAGAAGTATTCAGGATTGAGGCGGTCAAAAAATCCTAGAACACGGCCACAGCGTGACCGATGTCTCACGTCGCTTAAATGTGAGCACACATAGCCTGTACAGGTGGGTTAAGTTGCAACAAATTCCTGCTGTGCAGCGGTTTGAGCAAGCCAGTCAAAGCGCAGCTTGAAGGCTGAGCTCAAACTGTTCACCAAGGAGCGTGACATTCTAAAAAATGCACCAGCGTACTTCGCTCGTCAATGCGACTGAAGTACGCCTTCATTGCCAAACATCAGTCAATTTACAGCGACTTGCATGTGCCGGGTACTACGTTTGCATCCCTGTAACTCTCTAGGGAACGGTCGACTCGGGCATCAATGCCTCGCTCTTCTCTAAATGTGCGCCCTCAAGGACATGTCTATTCAGACCTTGTAAGAGTCACAAAAAACCCTCACTGTTCGATCCACAACGCCATCAATATTTTCTAGCGTACTACTTTCCAAGGAGTGCATTAGAAATTTGAGGAGTGACTCAGATTCAAGCAGCCCGATAAGGTGCCATGCCGCAAGTTCTGGGTCTGCATCTCGCAGGCGTCCTATTTTCATAGTAGAAGCAAGGAATTCCGCTGTCCTTAAAACATGCGGTTTAACTGCTTTTTGGTAAACCGTACGTCCAACCTCAATGTCGGAAGTTGCGGCAAAAACTAGACGCCGAAGTGCTTGAAATCTCGGGCTGTAAGTCATCTTGAGATAGCTCATACCGAACCTCGCTAGCGTGACGTCGACACACTCCTGCGATGAGGCCGGCTTAATAACAACGACGCTGGCCTCTTGAGCGGTAGCTTCAAAAATAGCTTCACAAAAGAGCTCATTCTTAGAGGCGAAGTAGCTATAGAGCGTTCCTTTGGAGCACTTTGCCCTATCGCTGATATGTGACATAAGTGTTTGGTCATACCCCTGCTCCAAAAACACCTCTGTCGCAGCTTGCAACAGTTCAAGCCGCTTATTTTCAGTCTTCACACGTCCCATGGGTACCCTTAATCGAACCAGTGAGTCTCATTTTGCACTATTCAATGCTACACTCTTAACCGAACCATCTGGTTCGATTATTAGGTAAGAACATCTGATGAAACACAACGTCAAACCGTATGGTGCTCCCAAGTGGTGGGAAAGTTACATTGGCGCCCCAATCCTGCTGGCCCTCTTTCTTGGTGGAATATTTCTTGTGTTTTCGATGATTGAGAACATCTGAGTAACAGGTGAGTTCACGCGGCTTTGCTCGATGCAGATGCACCCAATGACGGGTTCATCGTCATGAATCCATTGGATCAAATCGCCCTGGTCAAGCTGATTCGACAAAAAAGCAATTCCAGTAACTATGTGATCGAGCCATCCACTCAGGCTGAACGAGAGATCATCTTGAATGCCTATCGGGAGGAAAATAGGCCTATGTTTCAGTTCTGATTTAACTTCGGACAGCGCCCAGATGAACTACAGGCGTTGGAATGAAAGCACATTGATTTTGAAAAAATAACTGCCCACATTGAACAAAAACAAGTAGTTGGTGTAGTTAAAGCGCCAGAAACAGCGACTGGAGTGCGCGCCGTCGATCTGAATGCCGATGCAGTTTGTACGCTCAAAGTCCAAAAACACATCAGTTTTGAGTGAGGGCAGCGCGTTTTTCTTGATCCTAGAACGCTTGCACCGTGGTTAATAGACGCGCAAGTTCGCAAAACTGCCTAGCTTCCAATCATGGAGCGAGCGGGGATCAAGTATCGGAACCCGTATCAAATCCGGCACACCTACGCCTCAACCCTACCGACCGCAGGCGCCAATCCTTGGTCGTGGCTAGCCAGCTTGGGCATGAAGATGTAGAGATAGTCTTCAGAACCTATGACAAATTCATCCGTGAAGACTTCCAAAAACCCAAGCCAACTCTGCAATCCGCAAAGTGATCGGTGCGATTCACGTGCGAATTTCGATGTGATCCCTGTGTGAAATCGGTGTGAATACAACACCATAAAGCACAAGGAAACGGGCAAAAAAAAGCCACACGGTGATTTCTCACTGTGTGGCGTTGTCGTGGATGGTGGAGCTGGCGGGAATTGAACCCGCGTCTAACCCAATAAACATGCGGCTTCCAAGGCGTCTGTGCTAAATCGGTGCTATCACCTAAATTTCACGACAGACCATCACAGACCCAGCAATTCAATTCCGTATTTCTCAATTGAACCTACGTCCGCAGTTAGCCACATAAGGCGGGCTTTGTGCAACAAATTGCAACGGAGAAATCAATCTTTTCTTCTGAATAAAGTAGTACTTCTTGATGACTAACATTGAGTAATGATCGCAGCCGCCCTTCTCTGCCTCGTCGTCAGCATCTCAGACGGCGACACCCTCTACTAAAAAACCCCTGCCAGTTTGCACCGGCAGGGGTTTGCTCTTTGCACGGAATGCGCGCTCAGAAAGCCCAGCGCACCTTCACGCTGGCAGACTGGTCACGGCTGCCGCTACCGTATTCACCGTTGTAGCCCAGCACCAGGGCCGAGTAACGGCTCAGCGCCATCTCAGCCTGCAGGCCCACCAGCGCCGTGTTGCGCGCCAGCGGCGCACCAGCCACAGTAAAGCTGCTGGAGCCGTCAAACGCCATGGTGCGGTTCTGGCTCAAATTGCCCCAGGCATGGCGCACGCCCAGCGATGCACGCACGCGGGTGTCTTTGCCTGCCAGCACAAAGTCACTGTGCGCACGCACACCCAGCGTTGTGCTGGCCAGTGTGTCGCGGCTGGATTCGCTGCTTAGCGCTGCAAACCCGCCGCTTTCCTTGAAGCTGTTCGTACGCTGCTCACCCAGGGTGATGCCCACAAATGGCTCAAACCCTTGTTTGTCGTACTGGCCCATGGCGTAGCCCACTTCGGCAAACAACTGCGCCGTGTGGGCGCTGTAGTCAGCTTTGAGGTTCTGGTTCAGTGCGGCCACGCTGCGCTCAGACTCAATGCTGTGCTTGGTGTAAGCCAAGCCACCAATCACGTTGATGCGGTTGGCGCCATGGCTAAAGCCCTTGCCGGTGTACACCGCAGCGCTGTAGCTGCTGATGTCGGCCGATGCATCACGGCTGCTCACCTTGGCATCTGCATTGGTGTAACCGACCGAGCCACCGACACGCCAGCCGCTGCTGCCCACTTCTTCGTCTGCGCCCAGAAACAGGCCCGTGGTGTTTTGCTTCACGCCAGGAGCGTTGCTGTTGCCATCCATCTTTTGCCAGTGGCCCACCACCTCTACCCATGCAGGTAAGGCTTTGGAAGATGGGAAGGCCGATGCTGGCAGCGGCCCATCAGACTGGGCAATGGGTGCACCTGAGCGGAAGCCTGCCGTCAGGTTGCTGCGCAAATGCTGCTGGCTGATGTTGGGCGCTTGCGCGCTCAGCATATTCACGCTGCCCATGACTGTAGAGTGCGCATCGCCTGAGAGGCTGTTGAACACCGCCGCAGGCGTGCCGGCAGGCAATGTCTCGATGTGCTGGTACAGCGGGTGGCTGCTGGGCAAGCTTTCGATCGCGTTGGCTGCTGCGCCCTGATTGGACGTGTTAGCCAGATCGGCAAAGTGCATTTGCCCACCGTTATTGCCTCCGTTGCTTTTACGCTTGAGTTCCAAATCGACTTGATTGGCAATCGAGTAATCCAGCTTGGCATCCAGATAGGCATAGCTGGATGTTGCAGCACCAAAAGTGCCGATGATCGAGCCTGCGGTCAAGATGGTGTAGGTCTGCCCCACTTGAAAATCAGTCTGCGCATTGGGCTGCGGGCCTACGTGCAGCACACTGCCCGCCAGCGTGGCCTTACCTGTCACATCAATTAGGCTACTCGCACTACCGTCTAGGGCCGCTTGTACATGGTAGAGCGCGCCAGATTGCATCTCCAGGTCGCCCTCCACTGTGAGCATGCCAATGCCACCGGAGAGCCCCGGGGCAATGATGCCGCCGCTTTGCACTGTTGTATTGCCAACGGAGCCCAAACCGGTCAACGTGCCTCCGCTGCCAAGCGTAATGCCATTGGTCAGCTTGATGCCTGCATTGACCTGCAAAGTACTGTTTTGGCCTGCCCCGCGTACCGTCACGGCTCCAGCTCCTAAAGCATCGTTGCTGTTTGCAACCAGCGTGCCAGCTTCTAAGAGAGTGCCTCCTGTATAGGTATTAGCACCGTTGAACACCAAAGCACCAAGCCCTGTCTTCTTCAAACTGGCGCTGCCAGTCAGTACGTTATCGATCGTCACAGTCCACGAACTGCTTCCCGCCGAGCCATCCCCCACTCTAATTTCAGCAGGGTCAACGCTAGAAGGTGCGGCCACCAAGTCCAATGCACCGCCGGTCAACCTGTAGCCATCGCTGGCAAATTGCATACCGGTGGCTTGCACAGCACCCGCTGCGTTATCAATGGTGACTGTGCCGGCAACTCCCCCAAAAATCGCGAAACCTGGTTGCGGGTTCATAGCTGCCGTCAGTGAACCAGTGGCATCTGTCCAGTTGGCTGAAGTTTTCGACCAAACGCCACTGCCTCCCCCTAACTGCGAGGAGGTGGCCAAGCCATTGGCATTCCATAAGTTCAGCGCTAAGCCTTGGGTAGAGATCAGATTGACTTGCTTTGAGCCACTCAGGTACTGGATGGTCTGCCCACTAGGGATGCCATTGATTCCGCCGTTACTCAATGTCAACGCGCCCGTATAGTCGAACAAACGATATAGACCGACGCCGAAGCCGCCGGCGTCCGCAATATCGAGCTGCGCACCGTTGAGTGCCAGATCTCCATTGACTTGCACGCTATGACCGGCACCTGGTGCCCCAGACGCGCCCGGAGCCCCCAGTGAATAGTTCAATTGACTGCCCTGCCCCATCGTCAGATTGCCGTTGACGGTGAAGGTGCCACCAATGTCCCCCGGCGTCAGCTTGCCACCCGACTGCACAGCCACAGCGCCGTTGACCTGACCGAAGCCGCCGATCGATGCACCGCTAGCCACGTTGACATTACTGTTCAGCCTAGCCGTTGAATAGACGGACGCCGCGCCCACCACCAGCGAGCCTGACAACACATTAGTCACACCGGTGTAGGTGTTGACACCATTCAAGGTCATAGTGCCACCACCGTTTTTAATGAGACTTCCGCCCGTGCCGCTGATGTTGCCAGCAAAGGTGGTGCTAGCGGCAGAACCAAAGGTCAAAGTGTTGGCACCCAAAACTATATTCGAGCCCACCACGCCATTCAGCGCGCCCAGGGTTTGGTTGCCGCCACTCGACATGTCGAATGTGCTTCCCGCACCAGACAGGTTCAGCGCGCTTGTTGCCGACAAGCTTCCACCAGCACCCAAAGCTAATGTGCCCGCTTGGATGGTGGTGCCACCGTTGTAGCTGTTGGCGCCCCTCAAGGTCAGGGTGCCCGTGCCGGTTTTAATCAGCCCACCCGTGCCGCCGATGCTGCCGCTGAAGGTGGTGGACTGGTTGTTGCCACCCGCGCTCAGCGTGTAACTGCCCAGAGCCAGCGTACCCGCACCGGCCAAAGAGCCCACGGTTTGGTGGCTGCCCGATGCACTGATGCCAAAAGTGGCACCACTGCCCACGGTCAACGCGGTCACGGCAGATAGGCTGCCGCCGCTGCCCAGCGCCAAGGTGCCGCTGCTGACCGTGGTGCCACCGGTATAGGTGTTGGCGCCCGTCAGGAGGGTGATACCCGCCCCCGTCTTGGCCAGGGCACCGTTTCCGGATACGGCCGCTGAAAATGTCGTGCTGCCGGTATGGTCAAATTGGACGGAAGAAGCCTCCGTGTTCAAGATGACGCGTTCGGCCGTGAGCGTACCGGCGCCTACGCCGCTGCCGATGAAAAGCGTGCCGTTACCTTTATCCACCATACCCAGATGCAGGGTACGCGTGCCGTTCACAGTGACGTTGGCGCCCGCATCAATATGCAGTTCGCCCGCACCCAGGGCACCGATTAAGAACCGTTGATTTAAAGCCTCATCGGTCGATGCGACGGTCAGGCTAGAGCCTGCACCGGTCACTGTGACAATGCCCCGCGTGGGGCCATCACCTGCGAAAAGGCGGAGGGTTGAAACCGTGCCACCATCCTCAATCGTGAGCCTGGCATCTCCCCCACCGATCTTGGGAAAGTCTCCCAGGCTGATGAGATCACCGACCACCAGCGCCCCACCAGTGGTGACGATGATCTGCCCGAATTCATGCACGTACAGCTTCTGCGCCGTGCCTGCGGTGCTCAAGTTTGCTTGATCGCCCGCATTCAACAGCTGTGCGATGCTGGCTCCGGTCGGGACACCGTCGGTCCAGTTAACGCTCGAGTTCCAGTCGCCGCCGGCAGCCGCGTTCCAGGCGGTTTGGGCACTAGCGATGCCAGGGGCACAGAGCAGACCCGCCAGAACCAGTGCGGTATTCAATAGGCGCAGCCGGCCATGGGGACCTGTTGTCACAGAAGCGATTCCCCGGAGCTTGCGCTTTCCGCACGTCCGGGTGAGTTCAGAAACGGCAACCCAGCAACCCAGCGCAGCGTTCCAGATCGATCGGTAAACGTGGTTCATGGTGATGCTGCCCTTTGTCTTTATGTTTGTAATTACTGCGCTTCAAGGACTGTTAAGCAAGGTTGAAGCCACAAAAAAGGAATAAACAGTAACACTCACCCTTGCAATTGCCTATCACTGAAACTAGGTATTTTTAGCCCCATCGCGCATGGTGCATACGGCTATTGCTATAAGGTTTATATTAAAAATCGAATAATCAGTACCAAAATGGTGCACGCCGATGCGCCGTTGCACCGACAAACGGCGGCATGCTGGCAAGCAAGGGCTGCGCTGCACTAGGGCCCTTGGATCTGCCCCACTCTGTGATGCCCTTGGGCTGCTTCACATTGGCATCCAGCAAATCACCAACTGTGATCTTGTCCTGATTGAGTGAGCGCTGAAGCGCGCGGCTTGTGCAGTACCGCCTCGGGGCGCTACATCTACGCTTGCGGCAAAGCCTTTTTTGTGAAAGCCTGGGCTTCTGTGTGCACAATAACGCCTTGATCTTTCAGGCGAATCTGTGCCGTGTATGCGGTAGAGCCATCCGCACGCTTCCTTGCTGATATTGTTTCCATGCCGGTCAGTGCTACAGGCCTTGTTCGTAGCACGCGCTGTAGCACTGACAGAGTGAAATCAGGGTTTTTCGGCGTTTTTCGGGGTGCTACAGGCAGTGCTACAGACCGCATAAAACCTCAATGAATACGCAAAAAACAAAACAAAATCAACAGATTAGAAAATACCCCCGCATGTCGGTTGCGCCCATGCTGGACTGGACCGATAGGCATTGCCGCTACCTGCACCGCCTGCTAAGCCAGCACGCCCTGCTGTACACCGAGATGATCACCACCGGCGCCCTGCTGCACGGTGATGTACCGCGCCACCTGCGCTTTAACCAGGAAGAGCACCCGCTGGCGCTGCAACTGGGGGGCAGCGAGCCCGCCGATTTGGCCAAGGCAGCCAAAATGGGCCAGGACTGGGGCTATGACGAAATCAACCTCAACTGCGGCTGCCCCAGCGAGCGGGTACAGCGCGGTGCATTCGGCGCCTGCCTGATGCGAGAGGCTGATTTGGTGGCTGATGGCGTCAAGGCGATGCGTGATGTGGTGGACATTGCTGTCACCGTCAAACACCGCATTGGTATCGACAAAATTGAGAGCTATGACTTTGTGCGCGATTTTGTCGGCACCGTGGCAGATGCAGGCTGCAACGTCTTCATCGTGCATGCCCGCAATGCGTGGCTGCAAGGGCTGAGCCCCAAAGAAAACCGCGACATTCCACCGCTGCGCTATGACGTGGTGGCCCAGCTCAAGCGTGATTTCCCGCACCTGACGATTGCCATCAATGGCGGCATCAAAACCGATGACGTTGTGCAAGAGCAGCTTGAGCAGGTGGATGGCGTGATGGTTGGGCGCGAGGCCTATCACAACCCCTGGTGGCTATCCCGCTGGGACGAGCTGTACTTTGGTGGTGCACCCTCACAGCTGACGCACGTGGGTGTCGAGCAAGCCATGGTGGCGTATATGGAGCGTGAAGCACGCGAGCACGGTACACACTGG
>Ga0233380_1001345_pt1 | contig 11101 bp, 6 predicted proteins | sample ElkDunMinimDraft_9_FD_191541 | JGI IMG/M metagenome (GOLD analysis project Ga0233380, IMG submission 191541) | Fecal eukaryotic communites from dung pellets of Tule Elk in California, USA - Elk Dung F36 | ecosystem: Host-associated > Mammals > Digestive system > Large intestine > Fecal | place... | reverse complement strand
GTTGTCAATATGTTGTTCAGGCAGTGGAATGCCTGTGACCAAAACAAAGGGAACGTCCAGCGCCTCGGCGGCTTTGGCGATGTCACGTGCAGTGGGGCTGCGGCTGTGGCTCCAGTCAGGAAGCAGCCAGCGGCTCAAGGTTCCGTGGTTGCCAACCAACACTGAAGTTTGAGGCATCACAAGAGCTTGAAACGCATCCAGATATTCTTCCAGACCGTCACCTTGCCACCAAGACAAGTCAGGCATGTAGCTGACAACGGGGATATCGGGGTAGTCGCTCGCCAGCTCGGCAATGGCCGCCAAGTTGGCAGGACTGCCCGCAAAGCCTACTTTGATGGCGCGAACCGGGATGTCTTCCAGCACAGTGCGCGCTTGGTCGGACACGGCTTCATCGTCGATGCAGGTGTGCGAGAAAACATGGCTGGTGTCGCGTACCACTACGCCAGTGACGATGGCCACAGGGTGGCCGCCCACGGATGCAATGGTCGTTATGTCGGCCGTGAGGCCACCTGCTCCACTGGGGTCACAGGCGTTGAAACACATCACGCACATGGGCTGCGCGAGAGCGGTTTCTGTGCTGTCGGGGGTATTTTTTGCAGTTGGAACTGCTGGGGGCTGAAATGCCATGCGATGTTCCAATGACCGTCGTTCTGTCAAGAGGGCCTTGGTAGGTGCCTAGATACAATGATTGCATTCTATTGGAAGCGACTTTAAGCTGTGACTGACCCTAAAACTTGGATGTGTTTGATTTGTGGCTGGATGTATGACGAGACGGTGGGTGATCCTGAGCACGGCATCCCAGCAGGTACTCGGTGGGAGGATGTGCCAGATGACTGGACATGCCCCGAATGTGCCGTCAGTAAATCTGAATTTGAGATGGTCGAAATTTGAGTGGACGACAGGTGCTGTGTAGCCCTGTTGGGGATTTTTTATAACCCAGGGGGCGTTTCAAATTGAGTACAGCAGGAGCATCCTTCAAAGTGCTGGTCGTAGATGACAGCAATACTATTCGCCGAAGCGCGGAAATTTTTCTCAAGCAAGGCGGCCACGAAGTGCTGTTGGCCGACGATGGATTTGATGCACTGGCCAAGGTCAATGATTTTCAGCCACAGCTGATTTTTTGCGACATCTTGATGCCTAAATTGGACGGCTATCAAACGTGCGCCATTATCAAGCGCAACCCCCATTTTTCTGGCACGCCAGTTGTCATGCTTTCGTCCAAAGACGGGGTGTTTGACAAGGCTCGCGGCCGCATGGTCGGCTGCCAAGAATATCTCACCAAGCCATTTACAAAAGACCAGCTGTTGCAAGCGGTGCAGCAGTTTGGCCGTGTCGCGCCTGTTGCTGTCTGAATCTAATAAAACGAGAGGAGAGGGCCATGTCCATTCAAAAGGTATTGGTTGTGGATGACTCGAAAACCGAGTTGATGTATTTGACGGACCTGCTGCAAAAGCAAGGCTATCTAGTGCGCACTGCGGAGAATGCGCAAGAAGCGATTGCCCGTTTGGGTGAAGAAAAGCCGGATCTCATCTTGATGGATGTGGTCATGCCCGGCCAAAACGGTTTTCAGCTGACGCGCACTATTGCGCGCGACGCTAACTATGCCGACGTGCCCATCATCATGTGCACTAGCAAGAATCAAGAAACCGACCGTGTCTGGGGCTTGCGACAGGGTGCACGTGACTACATCACCAAACCCGTTGACTCCACTGAGCTGCAAGCCAAGATTGCTGCGCTGAACAACGCGTAAGCGGATAGCTATGGCTAATCGACAAGCGCTGCGTGAATTGCAGACGCGCCTGGCAGACCGTCTGCAAGCTGCGCGTACAAATACTGCCCTTGGAGCGAGCTGGCTGGCTGTCCAGATGGGGAGGCATAACTATTTACTGCCTCTTGAGCAGGCCGGCGAAATTTTTTCGTGGCCAGGTGTGCTGCGCGTGCCCTATACCAGCTCATGGTTTTGGGGAGTCGCCAACTTGCGTGGAAGTTTGGCTGGCGTCGTTGATATGTGCGCATACCTTGGGCATCCCGTCGAGCGCACAGAGCAATCTTTGCATGAGGTGAGCTTGCTGACGATCAACCCAGCCTTGCAAGTGAATGCGGCTTTGGTGGTTGATCGTTTGATGGGTCTGCGCAGTGCCGATGACTTTATCTCGACGCCTGTTGAGGCAGCGCAGGAGCCAGGACGGGCGCAGCCGGGTATGGTCGGTGCTAGCAGCTACACAGATAGTGCCGGTAGCGTTTGGCAGGTTTTGCAATTGCATCAGTTGGTGCAGTCTCCGCAATTCCTGAGCATTCGCGTCTGATCTTTTGATTCTTCGAGGTTGAGCATGTCTTTATTCCAGCAGGTCAGTGGTATTTTTCGTCGTACATCCAAGGGTGATGATGAAAAATTGGAAGCGGTAGGCGCAGATGACTCCTCGCAGCACATGCTGAGTGCGGATACGCTGCAAAGCGTCCAAGATACGAATCTGATGGACGAAATGCCTCTGGAGCAGAGCGATATCAATTTGCCTTTGCTCGGCCCTGCCCCCGCCGCTACCCATCAGCGGCGTTTGCTGACCATGGTTGCGCTGGGTATTGTGCTTTTGGCCTTGGTGGCTGGTTGGGTGTTGCAGCAGGCCGATCGCTCTGCCAAGCAACTGGCCGCAACAGGCCAGTCATTGATGCAGTCACAGCGTTTGGCTAAATCAGTGACCCAAGCCTTGCTTGGCAAGGAGCAGGCATTTGTGGAGCTCAAGGACAGTGCTGCTGTTTTGGGCCGCAATGTGCGGGCTCTGGCTCAGGGGGATGCTGAACTCGGTGTTCAAAGCGTGGATTCCTCGTTTGAAGAGGATCTGGGTTCTGTCAGCACCTTGGCGCAGCGGGCCGAAAATAATGCCAAAGCGGTGCTGGCGCAAAAGGATGTTTTGATACAGGCAGGCGATGCCTTGCGCTCTATCAATCGCCAGTCTTCCAGTTTGCTGGAGCTGGCGGAGGCGGTAGCCAATACCAAATTACAGGTCGGCGCTTCTCCTGCAGAGATCGCAGCATCCAGCCAGTTGCTGATGCTGACACAGCGTATTGGCAAGTCTGCCAATGAGTTTCAAACCATTGATGGTATTAGCCCTGAAGCGGTGTTTTTGCTGGGCCGCGACCTGAACTCTTTCAAGGAATTGGCAGAAGGGCTGTTCAAGGGAAGTGCAGAGCTGCGTTTGCCAGCCGCACGGGACCCGCAGGTGCGGGAGCAACTGGCCGCGATGTTGGAAGAGTATGAGCAAACGCGCGTTCAATCCACCGCAATTTTGGGTAATTTGCAGGGGCTGGTAGCCGCGCGCGAAGCGCAAAATGCCATCATTGCAGACAGCGAACCACTGCGTTTGCAACTGGAGAACTTGCAAACCAAGTTGTCCGGCCAAGCCGGTATTTCTGCGGGGCAGATGGCGTTGCTGGTGTTGCTGGGCTTGTTTGTATTGGCTTGTGGCGTTGGTATTTCGCGGGTGCAGTTGCTGGACAGCCGCCAGCGTCAAGAGCTGGCAGAGCAGCAGCAGCGTGATGCACGACACCAGGAACAAGAGGCCAAGCGTGTCAATGACGCCAACCAGGCTGCTATTTTGCGGTTGATGAACGAGTTGCAAAACGTGGCTGAAGGTGACTTGACCCAAGAGGCAACGGTGACGGAAGACATTACCGGGGCGATTGCTGACTCTGTGAATTACACGGTCGAAGAATTGCGATTGCTAGTGGGCAGTGTGCAAAACACAGCGACACGGGTGGCGCGCACGACAGCGCAGGTAGACAGCACGTCGTCCGAGTTGCTGGCCACTTCTGCCGAGCAGTTGCGTGAAATTCGTGAAACAGGTCAATCGATTCTCGACATGGCCTCGCGAATTAATACGGTGTCAGGTCAAGCCCAAGAATCAGCCACGGTGGCGCGCCAGTCCTTGCAAGCGGCTGAGCAGGGTCAGCAAGCGGTGCAAAACACGATTGGGGGTATGAATGCCATTCGTGACCAAATTCAAGAAACCTCTAAACGTATCAAACGCCTGGGTGAGTCGTCCCAGGAAATTGGCGAAATCACAGAGCTGATCTCTGACATTACCGAGCAAACCAACGTGCTAGCGCTCAATGCTGCTATTCAGGCCGCCTCTGCGGGCGAAGCGGGCCGAGGCTTCTCGGTTGTTGCGGAAGAAGTTCAGCGTCTGGCGGAGCGTTCTGCCGATGCAACACGTCAAATTTCTGCGTTGGTTAAAACTATTCAGACGGATACACAGGATGCTGTGGCTGCGATGGAGCGCTCCACCCAGGGTGTGGTAGAGGGCGCCAAACTGTCTGACTCAGCGGGTACGGCACTGACCGAAATTGATCGAGTTTCACGCCGTTTGGCCGAACTGATCGAGCAAATTTCGTACACCGCGCAAAGTGAAGCTGCGCTGGCCAACGATGTGGCGGGCAATATTCAGCACATTTTTGCGGTGACAGAGCAAACCGGTGACAGTACACGCACAACTGCCGAGCAGGTGCGTGACCTGGCGCACATGGCCGAAGAGCTGCGTCAATCGGTATCTCGATTCAAAATCGACTGAGTCTCCCGTACATGGCGGCAATGACAATTTGCGCATGCAATCACGCCAGAGATAAGCCAAGGATGGATGATGTTACCCACTGAAGTCACCGCACCAGCGGGAGGAAATGCCTCTCAAGGGGATCAAGATTTAGGCCCATTGGCATGGGTGCTTGATGAGCTGCGCAAGTCGCTGGATAGTGCGGTCAAAGCCACTCGCCGTTTTGTGAGAGAGGCAGAAGAGGTTCGTGATTCAGACTTGGCTGCTTTAGACGGCAGTCCGCTGCGCATGGCCAAGCAGCAGTTGCACCAAGCCTGTGGTGCCTTGGAAATGGTGGGTATGCCACAGGTCGCTTTGCTGCTGCGGGCCATGGAAACCGCCGTGCAGCATTACGTGCAAAACCCCCGTGATTGCACAGAAGCAGTTGCACTGACCCTAGAAAAATCCAGTTTTGCTGTGCTGGAGTTTTTAGAAGCCGTGCTAGCAGGCAAGCGCACTTCTGCGGTGTCCTTATTCCCTCAGTATCGAGATATACAGGCCTTGTACGGTAATGAAGGCAAGGTGCACCCTGCAGATCTGTGGCCGATCGAGCGCCGGTTGCGTGACCCAGACCTACCACGCCAAGTTCCGGCGCTGGGTTATGCACCAGAGCAACGCAAGATCTTGGACACAGCGGTTTTGCAAATCGTGAAGGGTCAGGACATTGCTGCAGCCAGTGCACGCGTCTGTGATGTTTGTTTGGGCTTTGCGCAAGCGCAGTCCGAAATGCCCATGCGCATTTTCTGGAAGGTGGCTGCTGCTTATTTCGATGCGATGGCCCACGGGCTGCTCAACGCAGATATCTACGCCAAACGGATGGCTTCTCGGGTGTTGATGGTGTGTGCTGCTTTGGCCAAGGGCGAACCTGTTGCGCCTGAGCGGTTGTTGCAAGACATGCTTTTCTTTTGTGCCCAAGCTGGGACGGGCGCTGAAGCTGCAAAAAACGCCACGATCTGGCAGGCTGTCTATGCCAGTTTCGGGCTGCAGCGACACGCCGTTGTAGATTATGAGCGTGCACACTTTGGTCGATTTGATCCTGCTGTATTGACGCAAGCACGCAAGCGGATTGCGACGGCGACAGAAATCTGGTCGACGCTGGCTGGGGGGGATGTCAACAAGATCAAGCCGGCGGTGGATCAATTCACGCTGGTGTGTGACTCGTTGGCCAAATTGCACCCTGAGAGCCATGTTCTGGCTAAAGCCTTGATGCAGGTCATGCACAGCGTGGCAGCCAAAGGACAGCCGCCCTCTACGGAAGTTGCGATGGAAGTCGCAACTTCGGTGCTCTATTTGCAGGCCGCGTTTGCTTCTTTGGATATTGCAGATTCAGCGATGTCATTGCATGGCGAAACGCTTGCCAATCGCCTGACCTCAGTATTGGCGGGCCATGCTTCGCAGCCACTGGCGCCGTGGATGGAGCAGCTGTACCGGCAGGTGAGCGACCAGCAAACCATGGGCAGTGTGCTTGGAGAGTTGCGTGGAACTCTGGGTGGAGCAGAAAAACTGCTTGATCAGTATTTCCGCAATCCAGCAGACACCACGCTGCTGGCACCTGTTGCGTCGCATTTGTCGCAAATGCGGGGTGTGCTGTCTGTCTTGGGGCTGGAGCCTGCGTCACAGGCCATGGTGCGCATGCGCCAGAACGTGGAGCGTTTGCAGTCAGAGGATGTGCCTGAGGCAGAGCAGCAAGTACTGTTTGAAAAAATGGGCAATAGCTTGGGTGCCCTAGGATTTTTGATCGACATGCTCAGCTACCAGCGCAACATGGCGCGCAAGCTGTATGAGTTCGATGAAAAAGAGGGTGAACTCAAGCTGCTGATGGGGCGCGTGCGTGTGCGCTCCAGTGATGACAATCAAAAGCATGTGTCAGAGGTGGTGCAGGCACGCGTTGAGCAAATTGTGCAGCCAGTGGTGTTGTCACGGGGCGTATCTGCAGAGGCGCAGAAACCCCCAGAGCACATTGCGCAACCAGCCATGCCGGACCTGTCCATGACCGCAGTATCTGAGGGGGCTGTACTGCCTGCTGCGCCTGCAGTGGCAAGCGAGGCTGCAGCCGCTTTGCAGGTGGCAGACGAAGATACTGACAGCGAATTGCTTGGTATTTTTCTGGAGGAAGCCCGCGAGGTGGTGGGCAGCGGCCGGAATGCTTTGCAGACATTGGCGCAAGAGCCTTCCAACTTGAGTGAGCAGACTGTTTTGCGCCGCGCCTTTCATACCTTGAAGGGCAGTTCGCGCATGGTTGGGCTGGATGATTTTGGCCAGGCGGGCTGGGCCATGGAGCAAATGCTCAATGCATGGCTGGCTGAGCAAAAGGCCATGCCGCAGCCTATGCAGCAACTGGCTTTGCAGGCTTTGAATGGATTTGATACCTGGGTCAACGCCATTGAGGCCGATGGAGCCCCGCAGTGGCAGTCGGCGCCCTTCAGGGCCAGTGCAGATGCCATGCGATTGGATTGCCGCTTTATCGCGCTGGATATGGCTGCCGTGCAAGGCGAGGCTGCGAGTGATGTTGCCCAGCCGATTACCGCTATTGAGCCACAGCAGCACTCTGCAGCCGATGCACTGTCTTTGACAGAAATGCTGCCGGAACAAAGCACTGCAGAGCAGGTGTTTTTGGAAGAAACAGCAACTGCAGCTCTCGATGAGGAAACGCCTTTGGCGACAGTGCCGGAGGCAGCAGATTTTGCGTTGTCATTGGACCATTTCGGTGATGTGGATGCAGCGGCACCTGCTGAGTTCGGGCCTGTGGCCACCGAGGCGCAAGAAATCAGCTTTGATGAATTCGATGCTTTGCTGCAGGCTGCGGGGGATGGTGTTTCCGCCCCCATCCTGTCTCCTGTCGAAGACGCATTCCCTGCACCATTGACGCTAGAAGCAGATGGCGTAGAAAAACCCGAACTGGCTGACGTACAGGCAGCGGTTGTGCATGCCAGCATTGAGAAAACCGGGCCTGTGGACAGTGTCGAAGCGATGGCTGATCAGTTGTCGCTTGGCGCTGAGTTGACTCCGGATGATGTGCCTGAGCCGGTCGCAACGACCAAGCAAATTGGTGATCTGTCGATTGCGTTGCCCTTGTTCAACGTTTACTTGGGCGAGGCCGAGTCATGGTCTTACCGTTTGCTCGACGCGTTGACGGCCTGGCAAGAAAAGCTGGACGAAGCACAGCCGGACATGGTGATCGCGTGGGCGCACTCATTGGCAGGAAGTTCTGCAACGGTTGGGTTTGTCCAATTGTCAGGACTGGCGCGGCAACTGGAGCATGCGCTGGACCACGTGCAACCGCAGGCACATGGCGTGGCTGCACAGGTGCAGTGCTTTGTGCAAGCGGCAGAAGAAATTCGTGGACTGTTGCACCAATTTGCGGCTGGATTTTTGCGCAGTGCCTCACCCGAGGTGCTGGCGCAGTTGCAGCAAATTTTGGATGCAGAGGTGCGGCTGACTCCGTTGGTGTCGTCCAGGGCTGCCACACAGGCGGTTGAGGCTCCTGCACTGCATGAAGATGGCGCTGAGGCTTTTGTTGCACCGCGCGGCGAAGTGCCGAGCGACGGTGTTGAGCCAACCTTGACCATGGGCTTGACGGCACCGCAAGACGATGACATTGATGCCATCGATGTGATTGATTCCGACCTCTTTCCTATTTTTGAAGAGGAAGCCGTTGAGTTGCTGCCAACGATGGGCGCTGCCATGCGCGATTGGGCTGCCCACCCCACCAGAGTGGAGGCGCGCAGCACACTGTTGCGTGCCTTGCATACGCTCAAAGGCAGTGCGCGCCTGGCAGGCGCGATGCGCATGGGCGAGATGGCGCACCGGCTAGAGTCGGCCCTGGAAGCACTGGATGTGGATACCGCCACGACAGAGCAGATTGAGCCGCTGTTCACGCGCCTGGATGCCATTGATGCCAATTTCAATGTACTGCGTGCCATGGATGCGCAGGCACAAGCAGCACCTTGGCATGCGCAACCTGAGGCGCAAGAGCAGCAGCTGACTCCTGTGGCGGCGGCTGATGCCGTGCTGCCGCTGGTAGCCGCACAGCTATCGCCCCTGGGGGCGACATCGCCAAGTCTGGCGCCTAGCCCATTGCCTGTGGCTCAAGCCTGGGTCAACCCTATGTTGGCGGGCGTGCGCCAGGGCTCACAACCTACGGTGCGCGTGCGCTCGAATTTGCTGGATCGGCTGATCAATGAGGCTGGCGAAGTGATGATTGCTCGCTCGCGTTTGGATGAGCGCGTGGGCAGCATCAAGGCATCGCTGGGTGATTTGACCCATAACCTGGACCGTCTGCGCCAGCAACTGCGTGATATTGAGGTGCAGGCTGAATCGCAGATGCAGTCGCGCATGCAGCTGTCCAAGGAGGCGGGCGCTGATTTTGATCCGCTGGAGTTTGACCGTTTTACGCGCGTGCAGGAGCTGACGCGCATGATGGCCGAGTCTGTCAACGACGTGGCCACGGTGCAGCGCACATTGCTGCGGGATGTGACTGGCGCGGAAGACGATCTGATTGCTCAGGGCCGCCAGGCCCGTGAACTACAGCGTGACTTGCTGCGCACGCGCATGGTGGAATTTGATTCCATCTCCGAGCGTCTGTACGCCGTGGTGCGATTGACGTCCAAGGAAACGGGCAAGCAGGTCAAACTGGGACTGTCTGGCGGCACGATTGAGATGGATCGCGGCGTGCTGGAACGCATGGTGCCGGCGTTTGAGCATTTGCTGCGCAACTGTGTGGACCACGGTATTGAATTGCCTGAGCAACGCAAGGCTGCGGGCAAGAGCGAGACAGGCACCATCAGTGTGCAGGTGGAGCAATCAGGCAACGATGTTGCGGTGACTTTCCAGGACGATGGTGCTGGCCTGAATGTGGCTCGTATTCGTGACAAAGCGCTGGCGCTGGGCCTGATTGCCGCCGATGAAGCCATTGATGCAGCCCGCGCCGCACAACTGGTGCTGATGCCGGGCTTTACCACCGCAGAGCATCTGACGGGGGTTTCGGGTCGTGGCATCGGCATGGATGTGGTACGCACAGAGGTGCAGGCGTTGGGCGGGCGCATTGAAACGAGCAGTGAGGAAGGCCAAGGCTCTTCATTCCGTTTGGTGCTGCCTTTGACAACCGCTGTGACGCAAGTGGTCATGCTGCGCGCAGGGGAGTTCTCTGTCGGTGTACCAGCCAGTCTGGTTGAAATGGTGCGCCGCGTCAGCCTGAGTGATTTGGAGGCGGCATATCGCAGTGGCGAACTGTTGGATGGCGATGCTCGCATTCCATTCTTCTGGGCCGGTGCGGTCTGGAGTCAGACACCACGCAGTTTGGACATTGGGGCGGGCAAGACGCGGCCTGTGATCATCTTCCGCAGTGCATCACAGCGGATTGCACTGCACGTGGATGAAGTGCTGGGCAACCAGGAAGTGGTGGTGAAGAATCTGGGCCCGCAAATGTCGCGTTTGCCGGGGTTAACGGGCATGTCCGTGCTGGCATCGGGCGCGGTAGTGCTCATTTACAACCCGGTAGCATTGACTGCGGTGTACGGCGAGCACATTCAACAGCTGGGTCAGGGTTTGCCTGCGCTGCTGGATGAACACACCGCCAAGCAGTTGCAGCGCGAAGCTGTGCCGACGGATCCGGTGACGGGACTGGCATCCTCCAGCCAAGTGCCTTTGGTGATGGTGGTAGATGACTCCATCACCGTGCGCCGGGTCTCCCAGCGCTTATTGCAGCGTGAGGGCTACCGGGTGGTGACGGCAGCCGATGGCCTGCAGGCGCTGGAGAAGCTGCAAGACGAAGTGCCTTGCGTGGTGTTGTCAGACATTGAAATGCCGCGCATGGATGGCTTTGACTTGCTGCGCAACATCCGTGCACAAGAGCGGTTGCAGCAGTTGCCCATCATCATGATCACTTCACGCATTGCACAAAAGCACCGTGATCACGCCATGCAATTGGGGGCCAACCACTATCTGGGCAAACCGTACTCAGACGAAGAGCTGATGGGTTTGGTGCACCACTACGCGGTGGGCCAAGCTTTGCCAGTGGCGCGTACCGAAGCCACCATAGAGGTCAGTAGTACCAGTTGATGGACTGGGTAGATTGAAAACGAGAGCTTTTGGCGCTGGTGCTTATTGAGTTTGCAATGTAAAACACATTGAAAGCTAATGAATACAAGCGTTGATAGCTCTCTTTTTGTTGAATTCTGCGCTATGTACGCACTACCCAAGGGCTTAGCTCGCAGCGTGATTGCTGGGGCGGTTCACCGTTAAAATGCACAGTTATGCCCGCTGAATCTGTGTCCATTAACCTGACGCACCATTTTCTGATCGCCATGCCCGGTCTGGAAGATGAGTCCTTTTCCCGCAGCGTGGTGTATTTGTGTGAGCACAACGAGCGCGGAGCGCTTGGCCTGATCATCAACAAGACCTCCACGCTGAGTTTGCAAGCGCTGCTGCACAAAATCGATCTGCCTCTGGGTCGCCAGGATTTGCAAAATGATCTGGTCTTGCGCGGTGGCCCCGTACAAACCGACCGAGGCTTTGTG
>Ga0233380_1001344_pt1 | contig 11102 bp, 9 predicted proteins | sample ElkDunMinimDraft_9_FD_191541 | JGI IMG/M metagenome (GOLD analysis project Ga0233380, IMG submission 191541) | Fecal eukaryotic communites from dung pellets of Tule Elk in California, USA - Elk Dung F36 | ecosystem: Host-associated > Mammals > Digestive system > Large intestine > Fecal | place... | reverse complement strand
GCAGCTCCTGCCAAATCTGCTCAACAGTCTGCTGAGCAACCTGCTGGCAAGTCAGCCGAGAAGAGCGAGCCTGCGGCAGCGGATTCTGCCGACGAGCCATTGCTGAGCCCGGCCGCGAAGAAGATCGCCGAAGAGAACGGAGTCGATATCGATCGCGTCAAGGGCACCGGCAAGGGCGGTCGCGTGACCAAGGAAGATATCCTGGCCTACATCGCCGCACCCAAATCGGCACCTGCTGCGTCGGCTGGTGAAGCATTGCGCGTCGACCAGTCCTCGGGCCGCGTGGAAGAGCGCGTGCCGATGAGCCGCCTGCGTGCCAAGGTAGCGGAGCGTCTGCTGCAGGCAAGCCAGTCCACCGCAATGCTGACCACCTTCAATGAAGTTGACATGGCACCCATCATGTCACTGCGCAACCGCTACAAGGATCTGTTCGAAAAATCACACGACGGCGTGCGCCTGGGCTTCATGTCTTTCTTCGTTCGCGCCAGCGTCGAGGCGCTCAAACGCTTCCCCGCGGTTAACGCTTCCATTGATGGCAGCGACATCGTCTATCACGGCTATCAAGACATCGGCGTGGCCGTTTCCTCTCCGCGCGGACTCGTGGTTCCCGTGCTGCGCAATGCCGATCACATGAGTCTTGCCCAGGTCGAGTCGCAGATTCGTGAGTACGGTAAAAAGGCGCAGGATGGCAAGCTCTCTATCGACGAGATGACCGGTGGCACCTTCACCATCTCCAACGGCGGCGTGTTCGGCTCGCTGCTGTCCACGCCCATCCTGAACCCACCGCAAACGGCCATTCTGGGCATGCACAAGATTCAGGAGCGCCCAATGGCTGTCGATGGCAAGGTGGAGATCCGCCCCATGATGTACCTGGCACTTTCCTACGATCACCGCATGATCGACGGTAAGGAAGCAGTGCAATTCCTGGTGACCATCAAGGACCTGCTGGAAGACCCGGCCCGCATACTTCTGGAAATCTAATTCACCCGCTGAAAAAGAAACGCGAGAAATCCTATGAGCAACAAATACGACGTCGTAGTCATCGGAGCCGGCCCAGCCGGCTACGTAGCCGCCATCCGCAGTGCCCAGCTGGGTCTGAAAACTGCCTGTGTCGAGAAATGGCACGATGACAAGAACAACCCGGTCTTTGGCGGCACCTGCCTGAACGTGGGCTGCATCCCCTCCAAAGCCCTGCTGGACAGTTCGCACAAGTACGTCGAAGCCCAGCACGAGTTCAAGCTGCACGGCATCTCCACTGGCTCTCTGGCGATCGACGTCGAGGCAATGATCGGTCGCAAGGCCAAGATCGTGGGCCAGCTGACCCAGGGCGTGAAATCCCTGTTCACCGCCAACAAGGTGGAAGGCATCGCTGGCGCCGGCAAGCTGCTGGCCGGCAAGAAGGTGCAGGTGACCAAACACGATGGCAGCGTGGAAGAGATCACTGCTGACAACATCATCATCTGCGCCGGCTCCGTGCCTATCAATATTCCTCCCGCACCACTGGACAACGACGTGGTCGTGGATTCCACTGGCGCGCTGGAATTCAGCAGCGTTCCGAAGCGTCTGGGTGTCATCGGGGCCGGCGTTATCGGCCTGGAGCTGGGCAGTGTCTGGTCACGCCTGGGTGCGGAAGTCACCGTGCTGGAAGCAGTGGATAGCTTCCTGCCGGCCGTGGACACACAGATTTCCAAGGAGGCACTGAAGATCCTCACCAAGCAGGGCCTGAACATCAAGCTCGGCGCAAAAGTCACCGGCACCAAGGTCAGCAAGGGCAAGAATAAGACCGTCACGGTCTCCTATACCGATGGGGAAGGGGACAAGGAAGCGGTATTCGACAAGCTGATCGTGGCCGTGGGCCGTCGTCCACTGACCGAGAACCTGATTGATCCAGCGTCGGGCGTTGAACTCGACAAGCGCGGCTTCATCGTGGTCGACGACACCTGCGCCACCTCGGTTCCCGGCGTGTGGGCAGCGGGCGATGTGGTACGTGGCCCGATGCTTGCACACAAAGGCTCGGAAGAAGGTGTCATGGTTGCCGAGCGCATTGCCGGCAAGAAAACGCAGGTCAATTACGACCTGGTGCCATTCGTCATTTACACCTCTCCAGAGATTGCGTGGGTCGGCAAAACCGAGCAACAACTGAAGGAAGAGGGCAGGGAGTACAACACTGGCGTCTTCCCGTTCAGCATCAACGGTCGCGCCATGGCCGCCAATGCAACAGAAGGCATGGTAAAACTGCTCGCCGACGCCAAGACAGATCGCATCCTCGGCTGCCACATTATAGGGCCAAGCGCGGCCGATTTGGTGCAGCAGATGGTAATTGCGATGGAGTTCAGCGCCAGTGCAGAAGACATCGGTCTGACCATGTTTGCTCACCCGGCACTGTCAGAGGCCATTCACGAAGCGGCCCTGGCTGCGAATGGTCACGCCATCCACATGGCGAACAAGCGCAAGCGTTGATCCCTCGCATCTCAATTTAAGCTTATACATTAGAAGGCAAGAGGAAGAGTATGAATTTACACGAATATCAGGCGAAACAGCTGTTCGCCGAATACGGCCTGCCGGTCTCCAAGGGCTACGCTGTCGACAACGCTGAAGAAGCTGCCGCGGCCGCTGACAAGCTCGGCGGCGACAAGTGGGTCGTCAAGGCGCAGGTGCACGCAGGTGGCCGGGGCAAAGCCGGCGGCGTAAAACTGGTTTCCAGCAAAGAGGAAATCAAGGCTTTCGCCGAGCAGTGGCTGGGCAAGAACCTGGTGACCTACCAGACCGATGCCAATGGCCAGCCGGTCACTCGCATCCTGGTGGAAACCTGCACCGACATCGCGCAGGAACTGTATCTTGGCGCCGTCGTGGATCGCTCCACCCGTCGCGTCGTCTTCATGGCCTCCACCGAGGGTGGCGTGGAGATCGAGAAGGTTGCGGAAGAAACGCCGGAGAAGATTCTCAAGGCCATCATCGACCCACTGGTTGGCGCCCAGCCATTCCAGGGTCGCGAGCTGGCCTTCCAACTGGGCCTGAACGACACCCAGATCAAACAGTTCACCAAGCTCTTCCTGGGCTTGGCCAAACTGTTTGTCGACCTGGACCTGGCACTGCTGGAAATCAACCCGCTGGTGATCACCGAAGAGGGCAACCTGCACTGCCTGGACGGCAAGATCAACATTGATGGCAATGCGCTGTACCGTCAACCCAAGCTGCGTGAGATGCATGACCCGAGCCAGGATGATGCGCGAGAGGCGCTGGCCGCCAAGTGGGAGCTCAACTATGTGGCACTGGATGGCAACATCGGCTGCATGGTCAACGGCGCCGGTCTGGCCATGGGCACCATGGACATCGTGCAGCTGCACGGCGGCAGCCCCGCCAACTTCCTTGACGTCGGCGGCGGCGCTACCAAAGAGCGCGTGACCGAAGCCTTCAAGATCATCCTGTCCGACACCAACGTGAAAGCCGTGCTGATCAACATCTTTGGCGGCATCGTCCGCTGCGACATGATCGCTGAAGGCATCATCGGCGCCGTTTCCGAAGTAGGAGTGTCCGTGCCGGTAGTCGTTCGTCTGGAAGGCAACAATGCCGAACTCGGCCGCAAGGTCCTGGGCGAAAGCGGCCTGAACATCATCGCTGCAAGCAGTCTGACTGACGCTGCAGAAAAAGTGGTAGCAGCAGCAGGAGGTGCCAAGTGAGCATATTGCTGAACAAAGAAACCCGCGTCATCTGTCAGGGCTTCACCGGCTCACAAGGTACCTTCCACTCCCAGCAGGCCATTGAATATGGCACTCGCATGGTCGGCGGAGTCACCCCGGGCAAGGGCGGCCAGGTGCACCTGGATCTTCCCGTCTTCAACACCGTTGCACAGGCTGTTGCCGATACCGGGGCTGAAGCGTCTGTTATCTATGTACCTGCTCCTTTCTGCAAGGATTCCATCCTGGAAGCTGCCTTTGCCGGCATCAAGCTGATCGTCTGCATCACCGAAGGCATTCCTACCCTGGACATGCTGGAAGTGAAGGTAAAGTGCGACGAACTGGGCGTGCGCCTGATCGGACCGAACTGCCCGGGCGTCATCACTCCCGGCGAATCCAAGATTGGCATCATGCCGGGCAATATCCACAAGCAGGGTCGTGTAGGAATTGTCTCCCGCTCGGGAACTTTGACCTATGAAGCGGTCAAACAAACCACGGACTTCGGATTCGGACAATCCTCCTGTGTCGGCATCGGCGGAGACCCTATTCCAGGCTCCAGCTTCATCGATATCCTGGCCCTGTTCGAGAAGGACGACCAGACCGAAGCGATCGTCATGATTGGTGAGATCGGGGGTACGGCAGAGGAAGAAGCGGCGGCCTACATCAAGGCCAATGTCAGCAAACCGGTCGTCTCTTACATTGCCGGGGTAACCGCTCCTGCTGGCAAGAGAATGGGACACGCTGGGGCGATCATTTCCGGCGGCAAGGGTACTGCTGCCGAGAAGTTCGCAACGCTCGAGGATGCTGGCGTCAAGACCGTAAAAAGTCTCGCCGACATTGGCAAAGGCCTCAAGGAAATCACTGGCTGGAAGTAATTCCCATCGCAGAATTCTGTCCGTGAATTGGATGCATTTTTGTCGTAAATTTTATGCGTCAGAAGGTTCTAAAAAACGGATGTGTTGTGGTAGGCTTAGTGCCCAGTCAAGCAGGGAATGCAAGATTTGGCATTAAAATGACAGTTCTGTCGGCGATAGTTACTGAACATCTCACATATGTATTTTTTTGAGTAAAAAGGTAACTATTGGTCGGCGGAAGTGTGTGAAAGGAAGCTGCACTCGAATTCCTTCGCGCAACGCGTGTTAAGAGAAGTCGGTCAGCCAAATAACAGGATTTGTTTCACTAAACAAAGGTTGTCTGGATTGTGGCCTGCAGGTTACCGCAGGCAGTTATGCAAGCCGGATAGTTCAATACAATAATAGGATGGCACATGAATAACCGTCGATTATATTACAAGGTTCTAGCTCCTTTCGCGTCGCTGATGGTAGCTGGTATGACTCAGGCAGCCGAGGTCGATACGAGCATCATTGATCGGGCCTTGAGTATCATAGAGCAGCAAAATTCAGCTGCCGTTCAATCTCAGGAGAACGTCACCCGACTGTCGAATGCCGCAAGCAGTGCGTTTGAGGAATTCAAGGTCGAGAACGATAACCTGGAAGCGATGCTGGTATTGAACGCCGGACTGCGCAAACAGATTTCCGTTCAGGAGCAAAACATTACCACTCTGCAACAGTCGATCACCGACGTAGCGGTAGTGACCCAGGAAATGCCCATGCTGATCAACAAAATGTTGACCAGTGTTGAGCAGTTCGTTGAGCTTGACATGCCTTTCCAGCTGGAGCAGCGTCGCACCCGCGTGCAGTTCGCACGTGACGCCGTCGACAATCCCGATGTATCCATTGCTGAAAAATTCCGTCAAGTGCTGGTGCTGTATCAAGCAGAAAACAACTACGGCCGTACCCACGAAACCTATACCACCACACTGAATGTGGAAGGTGTTGACCGTGATGTAGACATTCTGCGAGTAGGAAGAGTTGCCCTGGTCTATCAGACCAAGGACCGAACGCTCACAGGCGCATGGGATAAAGATGCCCGTCAATGGGTTGCCCTGAGTTCTGGTGACTATCGCACCGCTGTCCAGCGCGCCATCAGTGTTTCCAGCGGCCTCGTGTCACCTGCCATCATGGATCTTCCAATTCCTGCTCCGGAGTCAGCACAGTGAAAAAAATAATTAAACTTGCCAGCATTTCAGTAACAGGCCTGCTGTTGTCGGTATCGGCACAGGTCTATGCTCAGCAGCCCGCGGCCACTTCCCTGCGGGAACTGCTCAATAATGTGGAACAGGACCGCGTTGCCCAGTCTCAGGAGCACCGTGAGCGCGAACAGCGCTTCCAGCAGCAGACCAACCAGCAACAACAGATTCTGGAAGAGACGTTGGGTCGCATCGAGCAGGAAAATGCTACCAACGTTCAACTGACCCAACAGTTTGATGCCAACCAGCTGACCATCAGCGAACGTCGCGAAGCGCTGCGTGTAGCACGTGCCGACCTTAACGAGCTGCTGGGTACCATCCAGGGCGTGGCCGGCGACTTCCGCGCCATCTTCGAAAACTCCCTCATCAGCGCGCAGTATGACGGCCGTGAAGAGTTCCTCGACGGTTTCATCGACCGTGTTGCCAGTGATACTGAACAGGTTCGTATCGACGAGATCGAGCGCTTCTGGTTCTTCATGCAGCAGGAACTGGTTGAGTCCGGCAACGTCGTTCAGTACAGCGATACCGTTACTCTGCCATCAGGCGAGCCCGAAACCCGTACCATTACCCGTATCGGTTCCTTCAACTCCATCGCCAATGGCGACTACCTCAGCTACAGCGGCGCTATCGGTCACCTCCAGGTGCTGCCACGTCAGCCAAGCGGTGACGTTGTTGGCCGCGCGCAGCAGCTCGAATCTGCCCAGGACGGCATGATCAAGGTCGGTATCGACCCGACTGGTGCTCTGGGTGGCACGCTGATGGCCAACCTGATCAACTTCCCGACTCCGATGGAGCAGGTACGTGACAACTCAGGTGTTATCGGTTTCATGATTATCGGCCTGGGTGCCATTGCCGTTATCATCGCCCTGATCCGTTCCTTCATCCTGACGCTGGTAGCAGCGAAGGTGAATGCGCAGGTCAAATCCGACAAAGCCAACAAGAACAACCCACTGGGTCGCGTTCTGCTGGTAGCGGAAGCCAACCCGAATGTGGACACGGAAACGCTGGAGCTGAAACTGGGCGAGGCAATCCTGCAGGAGACTCCATCCCTGGAGCGCTTCCTGACCCTGATCAAGATCATCTCCACCATCGCCCCTCTGATGGGTCTGTTGGGTACGGTGACCGGTATGATCGCGGTGTTCCAGCAGATTACTGTTTACGGTGCTGGTGACCCCACCATCATGGCTGGCGGTATCTCCATGGCTCTGATGACTACCGTGCTGGGTATCGTGGCAGCAATTCCCGCCATCCTGATGCACAGCTGGGTGAAGAGCAAGGCAGACCGCATCATCCACATCATGGAAGAGCAAGCTACCGGCATCATCGCTAGAAAAGCCGAAGCTCAATCAGGCAACAAGGCGTAAGCCGACGGGGATTCTCTATCATGTATTTCGCTCTTATGGATGGGCTCGATGCAATCAACGCCTTCATGGCCAGAGGAGGCGGTGTTCTCTGGATCATCGCCGCGCTCTTGTTCATCAAGTTCTCGTTGATTTTTGATCGGATCTGGTACCTGAACTCCACCCACGCAAAGCGCGTTCGTAACGCGCTCGGCGTGTGGAATGCCAGGTCAGATCGCAATTCCTGGAGAGCCAGACAAATTCGCAACATGATGATCTCCGAGATTTCGCTTGATCTGCGTTCAAATCTGTCAATTATCGAGTCCCTCGTTGTCGTTTGCCCGCTGCTTGGTCTGCTGGGAACGGTAACGGGGATGATCGAGGTCTTCTTTGTTATGGCCCTTACCGGCGGTGGAGATGCAAAATCCATGGCCGGTGGGGTGTCCAAGGCAACGATTCCGACCATGGCAGGCATGGTCGGGGCCTTGTCAGGCATCTTTGCCTCGAACTGGCTCAAGCACAGAATGGATATCGAAGTGGAACGACTTGAGAACAATCTGGCTCTGAACAATTAAACACATATAAAGGCACAATAATGAGAAGCGGTTTAATGAGAAGAAATGCGGACGACGGCCCGGGGGAGATCGACCTTACCCCTATGCTGGACGTCGTCTTCATCCTGCTGATCTTTTTCATCGTGACGTCGGTATTCGTCACAGAAGCAGGTATCGAGGTTCTGAAGCCCGAAGCTTCAACAGCGGATCCCAAGTCCAAGGACCTGATTCTGATCGCTGTGACAGCTGAGGGTGAAATCTGGATAGACGGCGAAGCCGTTGATCCACGCTTCATCCGGTCGCGATTCGAATTGCGTCTGGCAGAGTCTCCCAACTCGTCCGTGGTTATCCAGGGCGACAGGGCGGCAACCAACGAGCATGTAATGGGAATATTGCGGGCAGCCAGAGAGGCCAATATCGCAAGCGTGTCCATTTCTACGGAGGCATAACGATGATAGCTATCAGATGGGTTGTTTCAGTAGCACTTGCATTCGTGATTACGCTTATCCTGTTCTATATCATGCAGATGCTGATCGCGACGGGTGAGCAGCAACAGCAAGGCGTCAGTGTCGTCAAGATGATCGATGCCACGATGCCTGAGATCGAGATGGAAGTCGTACGCGAGATCGAGAAGCCCCAGCCTATGGAGCAGATCGACAACCCTCCGCCCGAAGTTCCTGATCGTGACACCAGCATGGACGCCGGCGCAGCGCTGAACATCCAGCGAGCCACAGTGGATCTCGACCTGGGCCTGGACATCGGTTCAGCCGGCATCTCCGTCAGCGACGGCGAATACCTGCCGCTGGTGAACGTGACTCCCCAGTACCCCACCCGCGCTGCCTCACGTGGCATCCAAGGCTGGTGCCAGGTGACTTTCACCGTGACCGAAACAGGCGGTGTCCGCGATGTCTCTGTGGTTGACGCAGAGCCTCAGGGCATCTTCGACTCTTCCTCCATCCGTGCGGCCGAACGCTTCAAGTTCCAGCCCAGGGTTGTTGATGGCAAACCAGTGGAAGTACCGAATGTTCAGTACGTATTCCGCTATCAACTGGAAGGTGATCAATGATCAGACAATTCAAACGCAGGAGCATGGCTCGCGATATCGCGTCTGTGCTTGCTATGACGGGATTGCTGACAACGGCGTCCCTGTACAGCCTGGCTGCCTCGGCAGCTGAGGAACAGGGCGGTCCTCGCCAGCCACCGGCTACCAGAACTTCAGAAGTATTGACCGAGCGTGTGTTCAACGCCGTCAACGAAATCAATGAGCTGATGAGCCCGGCCGAAGGCGAGCCTAATCTGGTACGAGCGAAGGAAGAGCTGGATGAACTCAACGAGCGCTACGACCGGCTCAATGACTTCGAGAAGTCCACGCTGCTGAACTTCTACACCAACTACTACCTGCTGACCGACAATATTCAGGAAGCACTGGCGACCTTTGAGAAGATCCTCACCATTGAGAATCTTCGCGTCGAATCGCGTCAGCGTGCCCTGATGTCACTCGGTCAGTTGTACATGGGTGAGGAGCGTTACCAGGAAGCCATCGAAGCCTTCAACCGCTGGAGAGATCTCTCCCCGGAAGAACACCCGACGGTATACCTGGGTCTGGCCAACTCCTACTACAACCTCGAGCAGTACAACGAGGCCATCCCTTTCCTGATCAATCACATGGAAATGCTGGAAGCCCAAGGCACTACAATCGCCAAGAACATCTACGGCCTCCTCAATCTCATGTACATTGAGCTGGAAGACTATGTAAGCGCCGAGCGGATTACCAAACAAATGGTGACCCTGTTCGACGAAGCCAGCGACTGGCGCAACCTGTCAGCCATCTATGGCTATCTGGATAACGACAAGAAGCGCATCGAAACCCTCGGCGCAACCTTTGCCAAGGGCTACATGGCCAGCGAAGCTGAGTACCTGAACCTGTCCCAGTCACTGGCTGGTGCCGAAGCCCCTTATCAGGGTGCCAAAGTACTGCAGGTGGGGATGCAGCAGGGTGTCGTGGAAGAGACTGAGGAAAACCTGCAGCGACTGGTGCAGATGTTCCTTCTCGCCAACGAGTACGAGATGGCACTGGAACCCGCCCAGAAAGCGGCTGAGATCGGTGAAACCGGCGAGGCCTTCGACCAGCTCGGTTATGTCTATTACCTGCTGCACGACTACGAAGGTGCCGCAAACGCATTCCAGAGCGCTCTGGATCGCGGTGGGCTGGATAACGCGGGTGATGTACAGCTGACACTGGCACGAACGCTGGTGGAACTGGACAGGTACGACGAAGCAGCAACCGCTGCACGCCGTGCACGGGAACTTGGCGAAAACGCAGCCGAGGCCTTCATCACCTATGTTGAAAGCAGCAAGGCCCGCTACGATACTCTCCAGCAACGCAAGCAGGACGCCATCGAGTTCTATCAGTCCTGATAGAAAACTTGAAATACCGGGGTGAAAGCCCCATTAAAAGCCCAGCCCCCAACCCGGTGGCTGGGCTTTTTAATTTTCAGAATTGAGGCAGTGCAGATGACCGACACACAAAAAGAAACGCGAGGTTTCGAGACCGAAGCCAAACAACTTCTCCACTTGATGATCCACTCCTTGTACAGCAACAAGGAAGTCTTCCTTCGCGAACTCATCTCGAATGCATCCGATGCGGCGGACAAGCTGCGCTTCGAGGCACTGTCCAACCCGCAGATCTACGAGAACGACGCCGAACCGAAGGTGACCGTCGATTTCGACAAGGACGCCGCGACCATCACCATTGCTGATAATGGCATCGGCATGAACCGCGATGAGGTCATCAGCAACCTGGGGACCATCGCAAAATCCGGCACCGCCCAGTTCCTGTCACAGCTTTCCGGCGACCAGCGCAAGGATTCCCAGCTGATCGGCCAGTTCGGCGTGGGCTTTTATTCCGCCTTTATCGTCGCCCACAAGGTCGAGGTGTTGACCCGTAAGGCTGGCAGTAACGCGGAGGACGGAGTGCTGTGGACTTCCGAAGGCGAAGCCGACTACACCCTGGAGAACGTCGAAAAAGTACAGCGCGGAACCACCATCACCCTGCACCTGCGCGATGACGACAAGGAGTTCGCCGAAGGATTCCGTCTGCGGAATATCGTCAAGAAGTACGCGGATCACATCTCCATTCCGGTATACATGGTCAAGCAATCCTTTGGCGAGGAAGAGGATGGCGCGGAGACCGGGTATGAGCCGGTGAATGCCGCCAAGGCGCTGTGGACCCGCTCGCGCAGCGAGATCGAGGACAACGAATACGTTGAATTCTACAAGCACGTCTCCCATGACTTCGAGGACCCGCTAAGCTGGAGCCACAACAAGGTGGAAGGCAAGCTGGAGTACACCAGCCTGCTGTACGTGCCGGCCCGCGCTCCCTACGACCTGTGGAACCGGGATGGCGCCCGCGGCCTGAAGTTGTATGTCCAGCGTGTCTTCA
>Ga0233380_1001343_pt1 | contig 11106 bp, 11 predicted proteins | sample ElkDunMinimDraft_9_FD_191541 | JGI IMG/M metagenome (GOLD analysis project Ga0233380, IMG submission 191541) | Fecal eukaryotic communites from dung pellets of Tule Elk in California, USA - Elk Dung F36 | ecosystem: Host-associated > Mammals > Digestive system > Large intestine > Fecal | place... | reverse complement strand
CGGCCAAAAGCCTCTTTCGGCATAAAAGCGCTTGATCCTGCCGCCGGCTTGCTCACGCAGTTCCTGCGCGACGCTCTGTGCATCTGCCTGACGCGACGCCGCAGACATGGATCTGGCGCGTTCCGGCAACGCCCCCTGCGCATCGACGGGGGTTGAGACAGCGCCAACAAGTAACAGCGCAAGAAGAGTGCTGGGAAGGCACTGGACCCGCCTCCCCCACCATAGAGTGCTCAGCCCCGTTCTCCCGGCGGCGTTAGCGGGAGCGCATTGGAGGGGTGTGACATACCGGTCCACGTATAATAGCCGCCGGCAATGTCATCGCTACCAATTGGTGGAGGCGTGCTTGCGACCCTTTCGGCCCTCTCATCACAGGCGGTTAGCGCCAGACCTCCAAGCCCCGCAATAATTTGAGATTCGGCCCGCATGTATTCCTCCCCAGCGACAGCGTGAAGACCCACATAAAATGCAGGCTTTTCCCCTGCTTCAAGACGCTTTCGGCCAGCTAACGGGAACGGATCAATCTGCAACGGGAACGACTGCTGGCGAACGGCCAACGGTGCTGTTTGCGAGGCCATGCGATAGCTCGGATCAGCCCAGCGCGCGGGGCAGACGAAGCTTGACGAGAAGCCCGCCCAGATCCTCGCTTTCGGCAAGTTCTACCGACCCGCCGTATATTTCCACTACGTCTCTGACAATGGCCAGCCCAAGGCCAGTGCCTGGCTTGTCCGTGTCCAGTCGGGCACCGCGTTCGAAGATTTTGGAGCGTGCCTGCGGCGGAATCCCGACACCGTCATCCTCAACCCAGATTTCACACCATCCGGCCTCGCCAGTGGCGTCGATCGTTACGAATACGCTGCCACCGCCGTATTTTGCCGCGTTTTCAATTAGGTTGCCAAGGATTTCATCGAGATCCTGGCGTTCTATAGCAACAGCGGCATGTCGATTTCCGTCCAGATCGAACCGCGCATTACCATATAGCCGCACCACTGCACGCAGAACGGCCTCCACGCTTTCCCACACGTTCGCGCGCGACCGACCTGCAGCCCGGCGCCCCACCGCCCGGGCACGAGCAAGGTGATGGTCCACCTGACGGCGCATAACCGCAGCTTCGCGAATAACCGTGTCGGCAAGATCGGGCGCTTTCGCCGTGGCCGCGTTCATCACTACCGTCAGCGGTGTTTTCAGCGCATGCGCCAAGTTCCCGGCATGGGTGCGCGCCTCTTCCGCCTGCCGCTCTGAATGCGAGAGCAAGGCATTAAGCTCTTGCACCAGCGGCTGTACTTCCAATGGGAGGGGATCAATCACGCGATTGGCCCCGGTTGTTCGCATGCGCTGAATTGCTCGGCGAACACGGCGAAGAGGACTGAGCCCGTACCAGGTCTGCAGCGCCGCCATGACGAACAAGCCCAGCCCCAGCGCAACGAAGCTGTAGACCAGAATTGATCGGATCTCGCGGATCTGATCGTCAAGATTTTCGCGGCTTGATGCAACGGCGAACCACCATTTGGTGTCGCTACCCGGCAATATGATGGACCGTTCCATCACCCGCAGTGGTTCGCCGGGGAACTGCGCGCTGTCATAAACATGCGGGGCCGCGTCGAAATGATCGGCAGAGATATCAAGCGTGCGATCCCACAATGACCGCGAGGGAAAATCCTCATGCCCCTTGCCCCGGATCTGCCAGTAAAGCCCGCTGTTCGGTTCAAGAAAACGCTGGTCGCCAAGCGGCCGGTTGAAAAACACCTCTCCATCCGGCCCTATTTCGGCAGCAGAGATCATTGCCGTCAGCATGTAATCAAGCTGGTCGTCGAAATTCCGTGTAATCAGGCCAGTCAGCGTCCGGTCCAGCGCCACGCCGCCCAGCAACAGCAAAATGGTGATCCAGCCAGCTGCGATCAGGAACATGCGCCGGGCAAGCGACCCCGTCCGCGTCGTATCCTCCGCCAATTTAGCCCCTGTGGCGGGTTCAGCCACGTCCCGGTTCGGCGGGGTCGTCAAGGCTGTAGCCAAGGCCACGGATAGTGGTGATGACATCAGCACCCAGCTTCTTTCGAATGCGGGTCACGAAAACTTCGATAGTGTTCGAATCACGGTCGAAGTCCTGATCGTAGATATGTTCGATCAATTCGGTGCGGCTGACGACCTTGCCCTTGTGGTGCAGGAGATAGGACAGCAGCTTGTATTCCTGCGCGGTCAGCTTCACCGGTTCGCCATTCAGCGTCACTCGGCCAGAGCGCGTATCCAGTCGCACATCGCCAGCAATCAGTTCAGACGAGGTATTGCCAGAAGCGCGGCGGATCAGCGCACGCAGGCGGGCAATCAGTTCTTCGGTCTGGAAAGGTTTAGCGAGGTAATCGTCGGCTCCTGCATCCAAACCCGCCACTTTGTCCGACCAACTGTCGCGCGCGGTAAGGACCAGGACGGGGAACTTGCGCCCTTCCCGGCGCCACATGCCAAGGACAGTCAAACCGTCGATCTCTGGCAGCCCGAGGTCGAGGATCACCGCATCGTAATCTTCGCTTGCGCCCATGTAATGGCCGTCTTCGCCATCTGTGGAGAGGTCCACGGCATAGCCGTTGAGTTCCAGCGTGGATTTGAGTTGCTGGCCCAGAGTGGGCTCATCCTCAACAATCAGGACGCGCATTCTTACCTGTCTTCCCTGTTCTGTTCGCCAGCAATGCGGTGAAAGCACCTTACCGTCAAGGCAGCCCTACCATCAGGACCGACGGCCAATGGTCTAGCGAGATTGTCTGACGATGCGGCCCGTGCGCGCATCCACGTCAACAAATACGACACGGCCCTCCCGAATGAACTTCAACCGATATGCCATGGCCGCCGCATCATATTCAGGCCCCAGATACTGCATCCCGCGCATCTGGGGCAAAATCTGCTGCTCTATCTCGCGCAGGGATCGCACATTACCAGCGCGCATTTCCTTGCGCACCTGCCCTTGCTCACGCATCGGCTCTGCCAGTGCAGGCCCGACCGTAAGCGTAAGCGACGCAAGGACAATGGGGATCAAAAACCTCATGATGCAGCCGTGCCTAAAGCCAGCGATTTGAACAAGGTGTGAATGTTACCGCGCCTTTTCATTAAGCCCGCAGCCGCGCAATATAGCTTTGCCTGATTGCCCGCGTAACTTTGCCCGGCATACCATCTCCGATCAGGCGCCCCTCCACCTCGACCACGGGCAGCACGAGAGAGCCGGCCGCGCTGACGAAGGCCTCACGGCTCTCGAAAAGTTCGCCGGGCGTGAACGGGCGCTCTTCAACGGCCAGCCCTATCTCCCGCGCGATCGTCATCACGGAAATGCGCGTAATACCGGGCAACACGCCGTGGTCGACTGGATGCGAGACCAGTACACCACGTGCATCGATGATATGGGCGTTTTGGCTGGTGGCCTCTGTAATTACCCCGTCCTCCACCATCCAAGCGTCGTCCACCCCGGCCAACTTCGCTTCTTCCTTCAATATAACCGCATAGAGAAGTTGCGTTGTCTTCGCCGCCCGGAGACGCCATCGCATGTCCGGGCGAAGTACGATCCGCAGCCCCGTTTCCGCTTTGGGATTATCGATCAGGGCGACGGGTTGGACCGAGGCTATGCGATTCGGCGTGGGTCGCGATTCAGGCCGAAGAAAATCGCGGTCCCCGGCGCTGCCGGCCGTGACCTGCAGGTAAGCCCTGCCTTCATCCATCTCGTTACGCTTTATCAGTTCGACCAGTACGGTCGGCCAGTCGGTGTCATCAGCAATGTTCGCGGTAGCCAACGAATTCGCCAACCGGGCTGCGTGATACGGCCAATTGGTGATCCGTCCTCCAACCACTGGGGTGACTTCATAGACGCTTTGCCCAAACAGAAGCCCTCGATCAAAGACAGAAATTCGGGCCTCATCAGCCGGAACCCATTCTCCATTCAGCCATACAATCCGCATTTCCCTTTGGTCGCCGCCCTCACGGCGCTTGTCAACGCGGGCACGGCGGCGCTAGGGCCCGCAGCATGGCAGCAGCACCGATCTTAAGCTGGGAAGGCCTCGGCCTTATCCAAGGCTCCGGCTGGCTGTTCCGGGACCTTGACCTGAACATCGGCCCCCGGGACAGACTGGCCCTCATCGGCCGTAATGGTGCCGGTAAGACTACCTTACTGCGGCTCATCGCAAACCAGATAGAACCAGACAAAGGTCGGTGTTCGATCCAGCCCGGCACCAAAGTGGTCATGCTGGAACAGGACCCGTTCTTCACCGGCTATGACACGCTACTGGATTTCGCGCTGGCGGGCAGTGACGCCCCGCCCCAGTACGAAGTAGAAGCTATTGCGGGCCAGCTCGGCATCGATCTGTCGCGCAGCGCCGAAAGCGCATCGGGTGGCGAACGCCGACGCGCCGCTCTCTGCCGGGCGCTGGCTTCCGAACCCGATCTGTTGCTGCTCGACGAGCCGACCAACCACCTCGACCTTGCCGCTATCGACTGGCTGGAAGGCTGGCTCAGCCGCTATAACGGCGCCTTTGTGGTCATCAGCCATGACCGTACATTCCTGACCAGGCTGACCAACGCGACACTATGGCTAGATCGCGGCTCGATGCGCCGCAAGGATGTCGGCTTTGGCGGCTATGAGGCCTGGGAAGATCAGGTGTATTCCGAGGAAGCCCGCGCCACCGAGCGGCTGGACGCCAAGCTGAAGCTTGAGGCGCACTGGCTTGCCCGCGGCGTCACTGCCCGGCGCAAACGCAACCAGGGACGGCTGGCAAAGCTGTACGAGATGCGCGCCGAGCGCGCCTCGATGCTCAACCCGACCGGAACGGCCAAGCTGCAACTTGCCTCTGACGGCGTAAAGACCAAGTCAGTAATCACCGCGGAAAACATTACTAAGCGCTTTGGCGACCGCGCGGTCATCAAGGACTTTTCGCTGCGCATCCAGCGCGGCGACCGCATCGGCATTGTCGGGTCGAATGGCTCGGGCAAAACAACCCTGCTGAAGATGCTCACCGGCGAACTTGAACCCGATGAGGGCAAGGTAACGCTGGCGAAAACCCTGCACGGGGTAATGATCGACCAGCAGCGCAGCCTCCTCTCTCCCGACAAGCGCGTACGCGATATTCTGGCGGAGGGTGGCGACTGGGTGGATGTGCGCGGCATCCGCAAGCATGTGCAGGGCTATCTGAAGGACTTTCTGTTCGACCCCAGCTTGGTTGACGCAAAAGTCGGCACGTTATCGGGCGGTGAGCGTTCCCGACTGTTGCTGGCGCGCGAGTTCGCCCGGAAATCGAACCTTCTGGTACTTGACGAGCCGACCAACGATCTCGATCTCGAAACACTGGACCTGTTGCAGGAAGTGATCGCCGACTACGACGGCACGGTGTTGATCGTCAGCCACGATCGCGACTTCCTTGACCGGACCGTAACCGTGACGTTGGGACTGGACGGTTCTGGCCGCGTCGATGTCGTCGCGGGTGGCTATGCAGACTGGATCGCAAAGCGTTCCCAAAAAGCGGCGCCAGCCAAAACTGCAAAGTCCACCAGCGCAACGTCTTCTGCGCCGCCACAGCCACCCCGCAAAGGTAAGCTGTCGTACAAAGACCAGCGCGACTACGATCTTCTGCCGACCCGCATTGAGGAACTGGACGCCGCCATTGCCCGTGACGAGACGGCTCTTGCCGATGCTACGCTCTACACCCGCGACCCCAAGAAATTTGCCGCTCTTACCGATGCCGTCGCAAAAGCGCGGGCGGACAAGGATGCAGCAGAAGAACGCTGGCTTGAATTGGCGGAAATGGTTGAGGGTTAAGCTGCAGCCAAAGCTCGCTCAGCGACTATCGCTGTGTCCTTGGCCCCGATAATTGCGGCGATCGTATACAGATGAATGAATAAACTGATACCTCATGATCGGGGCATCAGTTTCACCCGATCCGGTAGAATTCTGCCACCCGATCAAGCGCCAGCTTCAGCACCAGCTTGCCACTGCGCACTGGCCACGCAAGCGCCCGTTCGGCATCAGGAAGCGTCTCTCCCGCACAGACAACGCGCCACAGGATATCAGCTAGTCCCGGCCCAGCGGCGGCCGTCGCACCATCGAAGCGCTGCTTCGCAGCGATCTGGCGTTCGCTGGCATTCAGATCGCTGTCACCGCAGCCCCTGATGCGCACCGGGTCCCAATTCATCGTCACATTTGGCGAAAGCTGCGCGCGCTCCCAGTCGGCACGCAGCCGTTCCCCCGCCGTGAACTGGCGATCATCAAGATGCCCCCGCGCATGCAACCATGTCAGGGGAGACTCCGCGATATTAACCGTGACACTCCTCCGGCCACGCGCTGGGCTGCGGGCAAGCGGGACATCGCCATTGAACGCTCGTTCAACCAATATACGCGGCATTTTCCATTTCCCCTGCTGCACTACTGCTCGAATCAACCTTGCCAACATCGGATGACTGTAGGAAAGTAAAAAACCAAAACGGTTAAATCTGGGGGAGCGATGATCAACCGCATTCGCGACATTCGTCGCCAGAAAGACATGACTCTCGCCGATGTGGCCGCGCGGTGTTTACCTCCCACGACGGCTCAGACCATTGGCCGGCTGGAAACCGGCATGCGCAGTCTATCGCTTGCGTGGATGAACCGGATCGCGACTGCGCTGGACGTCGATCCGGAATTGCTGGTGCGTAGCGACGAACAAGATGTCCCCCGTTTCGTCGCCCGCCTTACCGATAGTGGCGCCGAAGCCCTGCCCGCGCCCCGCGATGCAATCCTCCCCACCGCACTGGGCCGCGAAGGCCGGCTCGTCGCAGTCGATATCGAAATAAGCGCTGGCGAATACCGCGCTGGTGACCAACTCTGGTTACGCGAGACCAAGCCAGAGGATTTTCCTCGCCTTCTCAATCTGGACGTTCTGGCCCCCCGCCCTGGCGGCCGCTTTGCTTTTGGCCGAATGATAGATCACCACGAAACCCGCGTTGCACTGCTGCCCCCTGGCCCCGGTCAACGACAAGTAGTGATCGATCATCCAGCATGGCTCGCTGTTGCGGAGATGCTGGTCCGCCGACTCTGAGCGTTTTCCGGAATTTTCGCCAAACGCATATCGCAATGGACGCGCCGCCTCGCCCGGCAACGCGCAGGTTCAGCGTGTCCTGCTTCCACAAGGGTAACAGACGCGCGCTCAAGCCTGTCCCCAGGCACTCCACGGTATATCCACAGGCTTGTTCACAACCCCACCGCCTGGGCAAATGCGCTCAATGCTGCGAAGTTCTCTGCCATGAATGAGGGCTGATGGCATTGTGACTGAGGCACGTATGGGATGAATGCGCAGCCGTCATGCTTCTATCGGCTGCTGCAAAACATGAAACGCCGGGTCTGAGGGATCAGACCCGGCGTTTCAGAATGATGTCTTTGCGTACTCTGTAGCCAAGCGATCTCACCCGGCCTTAGAAATCTACCCGCGTTCCCGCGCTAGCCTGTCCTGCCGCTCGATATCGGATTCGGTCGGAACGAAGCTGCTCGGGTTCACCTTCAGCCAAATCAGGATCGGCGTGGACATGAAGATCGAACTGTACGTGCCCACGAAAATGCCGAACGTGATCGCCAGCGTGAAACCAAAGATCACATCCGGACCGAGGATGAGCAAGGCCAGCAACGTGATCAGCAACGACAGTGATGTGACAACGGTGCGCGACAGAGTTTCGTTGACGGAAAGATCAAGCAGTTCCGGCATCGGCATGCGTCGATATTTCTTCATGTTTTCGCGCACGCGATCATAGACGACGATGTTGTCGTTCAATGAATAGCCTATCAACGTCAGAATGGCCGCAACAATGTTAAGGTCAAACTCCATCTGCGTCAGGGCGAACAGGCCTACTGTCAGCGTCACGTCGTGAAGCAGCGCAAAAAGAGCGCCAACGCCGAACTGCCATTCAAAACGCACCCAGATGTAAATCGAGATCGCCACCATGGCCGCAATCATCGCCTGCATACCGGTTGTGAACAATTCGCCGGAAACCTTGCCAGAAACAGAATCAATTCCGTCAATGCGTGCATCGGGATAGGCAGACTTTACCGCCGCCGTGATCTTGCGCGCCATACCATCGGCAAGGGCCGCATCATCATCCGCCCCTTCGGGCAGCTTCATGCGAATCGAAATCTCGTTCGGCTTACCGAACTGCTGGATGATCGGCTCCCCATAGCCGAGTTGGCTGATATCCTCGCGCAATTCAGCGACCGGCGCCGCGGCCGATTGCTCGAAGGTGACGCGGATCATCTGTCCGCCGACGAAATCGACGCCGAGATTCAGCCCCTTGGTCAAAACCAGCGCGATCGACGCCGCCATCAACAGGATGCTAACCGTGTAAAACGGCACCCGCCAGCGCAGGAACCTGATGTTCGTGTTGTCGGGGACAAGCTTGAGGAGTTTCACAGGGTCAGTCCCTTACAGCGCGATATCGTTCGGCCGCGCCTTGCGCAGCCAGTTAGCGACCCACATCCGGGTCATTGTTACCGCAGTGAAGACCGAAGTGACGATACCGATCATTAGCACCACCGCGAAACCGCGGATCGGGCCAGAGCCGAACACGAACATCAACACAGCAGCAATGACATTGGTGATGTTGGCGTCAAAGATCGCACGGGATGCTTCCTTGTAGCCCATTTCCACTGCCTGGAAAACTCGCCGTCCCTTCGCGCGTTCTTCACGTATGCGTTCGTTGATGAGCACGTTGGCGTCAACGGCCGCGCCGATAGTAAGCACAAAGCCCGCGATACCAGGCAATGTCAGCGTAGCGCCGAAAACTGCCATGATGCCAAGGATCATCATGATGTTGATCACCAGCGCCGCACAGGCATAAACACCAAACCGGCCATAGGTCGCGATGATGAACGTCATCAGTGCAGCCGTGCCGACCAGCATTGCGATCAGGCCCTTGCGGATTGAATCAGCGCCAAGATCAGGACCGACGGTACGCTCCTCAACAACCTTCAGGTCAACCGGCAGTGCACCAGAGCGCAGCGCGATGGCCAGCTGGTTTGCCTCTTCAACCGTGAACGCACCCGAAATCTGTGCGCTGCCACCCAAAATCGGTTCATTGATGTTGGGTGCCGACAGAACCTTGCCATCAAGTATGATTGCGAAGGGCCGATTGACGTTTTCCGTCGTCAGCTTGGCAAACTTCGCCCCACCTTGCTGATCAAACTGGATCGAAACGACAGGCTCATTTCCCCGTTGGTCAAAAGTCTGCCGCGCATCGGTGAGCTGGTCACCCTTGATGCCGCCAAGCCGCTTCACCGCAATCGCTGGAACCCCGCCCTGCGCTGGATCGGCATAAGGCACGATCTGGCTGCCTGGAGGTGCAATGCCCTGAGCGATGTCGGTAGGCGATGCCGTCGTATCGACCAGCTTGAATTCAAGCTTGGCGGTCTGGCCCAGCAGATTCTTAAGCGCCTGCGGATCCTTGAGGCCGGGAACCTGCACAACGATGCGGTCATTGCCCTGCCGGATGATCGTCGGCTCACGCGTGCCCAAAGCATCGATACGCTTACGCACCACTTCGGTCGCGGTTTCCATCGCCTGCCCGATGGCAAGATTGATGCCTGCCTTCGTCGGCGTCAGCACAAACCGAGAGCTGTCCTCAACGCGGATATCCCAGTCACGCTGACCTGTAAGGCCCGCCCCGGTCGTCAACGGCAATATCAGTTCACGCGCGGCATCAACCTGCGAACGGTCTTCGAGCATGAACGAAAGACGCCCGTTCTTGCTTGAAATATCGCCAATTCGGATACGCGGTTCAGCTTGGCGAAAGCGCGCTCGCACGCTTTCCTCCATATTCTCGAGCCTTTGACGCGTTACCTGATTAGGATCAGCCTCAAGCAGGATGTGGCTTCCACCAGCAAGGTCCAGCCCTAGGTTCACCATCGGCCGAGGCAGAAAACTCGGCCAAACGACGTCTGCTACCGAAAGAAGTGACGGCAGCGACGCGGCCACTGCAACCAGTGTGATGAACCAGTACCAGGTTCTTTTCCAGCGGGGGAAATCGAGCATGCCCTGAACGCCCGCAATCAGTCGTTGGCCGGAGCGCCGGTAGGCAGGATAACGTCGGAAATCGTCGCCTTCACTGCCTTCACCTTAATGTTGGGGCCAAGCTCCAGCTCCACATACGTGTCGTCAACCTTGACGACCTTGCCAACAAGTCCACCACCGGTAAGAACCTGATCGCCCTTCTTGATTCCGGCAAGCTTGGTAGCCTGCTGCTTTTGCCGACGCATTTGCGGGCGCAGGATCAGGAACCAGAAAATAACAATCATCGCCACGAATGGCAGGAACTGAATCCACACCGGCGGCTCCTGTCCAGCGGCACCAGCGGCGGAGAGCATGTTCAGGATCGTGCTGTTCATCGTGAATTATCGCTTTCTTTGCGACGAAGAGAAGCCAGCCTAGGCCGGATGGCGGGCGACTAGCAGCAATGCCCTTTGATGGCAACGCGACGCCAAATTTCGAGATACATAACAAGATAGCGCTGCTGCCCGCTTGCGTTGCGCTCCAGCCATGCCTATAGGGCCGCTTCCTTGCTTCTGCCCAACGGCGAAGCATGATGGTCGGGACGTAGCGCAGCCTGGTAGCGCACCACACTGGGGGTGTGGGGGTCGGAGGTTCGAATCCTCTCGTCCCGACCAATAATTTCAATAGCTTAGCACCCTTTCCTCTCCTTTTTGGCGGGGCTTGCACCCCTCCGGTGGTGCACTGGTGGTGCAGAATTTCGGAACAAAGCAGGACGAAATGCCTGCATTTGCATCGCCTGCGGCCAGATTGCCTTGCAGAGTCGGAGGTCCAACTGACCGCGCGACAGGCATGTTTGCAGTGTCATCGGACTTAGTGATGCACCCACGCGAGCGAGTGTGAAGCTGCGCCGCGGCGACAGCCGGCGGTGGCACGTTCTAATGGCACAACGCACGCGAGCAGCGTGCGATGGCACACAGCAAATTGCTGACGGGTTCGTGGTCAGGTTCTGTCGAGAGACGAGTTTGTCAGTATCTGCGCTTGGGTCGCGAGTTCACCCAGTCAGTGACGTCGGCGGCGTTCCACCTGATGCGGCCCGCCCCAAAGTCGATTGGCAGGGGAAAGTTGCCCGCCTGGA
>Ga0233380_1001342_pt1 | contig 11110 bp, 9 predicted proteins | sample ElkDunMinimDraft_9_FD_191541 | JGI IMG/M metagenome (GOLD analysis project Ga0233380, IMG submission 191541) | Fecal eukaryotic communites from dung pellets of Tule Elk in California, USA - Elk Dung F36 | ecosystem: Host-associated > Mammals > Digestive system > Large intestine > Fecal | place... | reverse complement strand
TGTTCCGCACGACCGATGGCCGCTGGCTGATCCCCACGGCCGAGGTCAGCCTGACCAATCTGGTCGCCGGCCAGATCGTGGCGCCCGGCGCGCTGCCGATGCGGCTGACGGCGCTCACCCCCTGTTTCCGGTCCGAGGCGGGATCGGCCGGGCGCGACACGCGCGGTTTCATCCGCCAGCATCAGTTCGAGAAGGTGGAGCTTGTCACCATCTGCCGGCCCGAAGAGTCCGAGGCCGAGCATGAACGCATGTGCGCGGCGGCTGAGGGCGTGTTGCAGGCGCTGGAGCTGCCCTATCGCAAGATGCTGCTGTGCACCGGCGACATGGGCTTTGGCGCGGTCAAGACCTGGGATCTGGAGGTGTGGCTGCCGAGCCAGCAGACCTATCGCGAGATCAGTTCCGTTTCCAACTGCGGCGACTTTCAGGCGCGGCGGATGAATGCGCGGACCAAGCCCGAAGGGTCGAAGCAGACGCAGTTTTTGCATACGCTCAATGGCTCGGGCCTTGCTGTGGGACGCACGCTTGTCGCGGTGCTGGAAAATTATCAGCAGGCCGATGGCAGCGTCGAGGTTCCGCAGGCGCTGCGCCCCTATATGGGCGGACTGGAGCGGCTGACGCCGCGCTGAGCGAAAGCGGATGGCAGAGCGGCCGGCTTTGGTTACAGAGGGGCTGATGCAGCCTATTGCGACGCCCCTCTGGTCCATGCGCCTGCCAGCGATCCTTCCCGTGATCCTGCTGGGCGCCTGTATCCCCAATGAGGGCCAGGCGCCGTTTGGCGGACAGCCGCCGCAGATGGGGGCCGACGCGGAAACGGCTGAGGTGATCGAAGCCCAGCCGGTGTGGACCGCGCAGCAGGTCGTACCGAATGCCGAAAAGGTCGCGCCCTCCACCCATGTCGTTGCCGGCGGCGAAACGCTGCGCGGCGTCGGTAACCGCACCGGCGCCGGGTCGGAGGCTATAGCGCGCGCCAATGGGCTGGAGGCGCCCTACAGGCTGAAGACCGGACAGGCGCTGGCAGTGCCGGGCGGGCGCTATCACCTGGTGGCCGAAGGGGAAACCGGCATCGCCATTGCCGCCGCCTATGGCGTGGCCTGGCGCCGGATGGTGGAGGTTAACGGCCTAACCGAACCCTATATCCTGCGGCGCGGGCAGCGGCTGCTCCTGCCCGAAGAGACGCCGATGCGTGCGCCATCGATGGAAAAACGCGCGGCGGCCTTTCGCATCGACATTGACGACGTGTTGACCGGGGGCCAGCCAGCCGCCGCTGCGGAAACGCCCGTCGCCGCTGCGCCGACCAAGCCAAAGCCCCTGCCCTCCAACGTCCCCGCCGCCGTGCCGACCGCCTTTGCCGGCAGCTTTGCATGGCCCGTGCGCGGGCAGATATTGTCGCGCTTTGGCCCCGGCGAAAGTGGCGCACGAAACAATGGCATCGACATTGCGGCGCCGGCGGGCACGCAGATCCGCGCCAGCGCCGATGGCGTCGTCGCCTATGCCGGGGACAAGGTGCCGGTGTTCGGTGGCCTGATGCTCGTCAATCATGGCGGCGGCTGGGTCAGCGTCTACGGCCATGCCCAGCGCCTGAGCGTCACGCGCGGGCAGAAGGTGACGAAGGGGCAGGTCATCGGCCTGACCGGTGACACCGGCTATGCCAGCCAGCCCAAGCTGCATTTCGAACTGCGCAAGGATCGCGTGCCCGTCGATCCACTACGCCAGTTGCCGCCGCGATGAGGCTGGACGGGCAGCCACCCGCAGCCGCGACGGCGGGCTTTTTGCGCCGCAGGTCGGCGCTGCCGATCTGGGCCGATCTCGCCTGGCGCGTGGCGCTGGTGTTCGGTCTGATCGGCGTGGTATTGGCGCTGCACTGGTTTGGGCGGGACGGGCTGCGCGACACGCTCGACCATCAGATCAGCTTCATCGACGTGCTCTACTTCACGACCGTGACCGTGACGACCGTAGGCTATGGCGACATCGTGCCGGTGACGCCCGAAGCGCGCTTGTTCGAGGCGCTGTTCGTGACGCCGATCCGCCTGTTCGTGTGGCTGATCTTTCTCGGCACCGCTTATAGTCTGTTTCTCCGCAACATCCTGCACAGGTGGCGCATGGCCCGCATTCAAGCCGATCTGCATAATCATATTGTCGTCACCGGCTTTGGCACGAGCGGGGCGGAAGCGGTGCGCGAACTGCTGGCGCGCGGTATCGATCCGCGCGAGGTCGTGGTGATCGACCCGCGCGAAAAGGCGCTGGATGAGGCCGAGGCGATGGGATGCAATGTCCTGTGCGGCGATTCGACGCGGGACCGCACGCTGATGGATGTAGCGATTCATCGCGCGCGGGCGATGATCGTGTCGGCCGGGCGCGACGATAGTTCGATCCTCATCACCCTCACCGCCCGCCACCTGGCCCCGCACCTGCCGATCAGCATCGTCGTGCGCAACGAGGATAATGAACTGCCGGCGCGGCAAGCAGGCGCGACGACGGTCATCAACCCGGTGAGCTTTGCCGGGCTGCTGCTGGCCGGCAGCACGAGCGGCAAGCATATCGCCGACTATATGGCCGACCTCGCCGCGTCGGGGGGCCGCGTCAAACTGGATGAGCGGGCCGTGCTGCCACACGAGATAGGCGGCCCGCTTTCGGCGATCACAACCGGCCTTGGTGTGCGCGTCTATCGCGGTGAGCAGGTGATCGGCTTTTGGGAAGAAGGCGCCAAGAGGCTGCAAACCGGCGACATGATCATAGAAATCGTCGGGCGATCCACTGATGAGGGCGACACGGGCTGAAGCATTTTTTTGTCGAGGCGTGACTTTTGCTTCGACAATCCCTATGTGCGCGGCGATCATGGCAACCAAATTTCCTGAACCGCCCAAGGTCGGCATGGTGTCGCTCGGCTGCCCCAAGGCGCTGGTCGATAGCGAGCGGATCCTGACCAAGCTGCGCTCCGACGGCTATCAGATGTCCGCCGACTATGCCGGCGCCGACGTCGTGCTGGTCAACACCTGCGGCTTTCTCGACTCGGCGAAGGAAGAAAGCCTCGAAGCCATTGGCGAGGCGATCGCTGAGAATGGCCGGGTTATCGTTACCGGGTGCATGGGCAATGAGGCCGAGCTGATCCGGGCGAAATTCCCGGCTGTCCTCGCCGTCACCGGCGCGCATCAATATGAGGCGGTGGTCAATGCCGTGCATGAGGCGTCGCCGCCCGTGCCCAATGCGTTCGTCGACCTGGTGCCGGAAGGCGGCCTGAAGCTGACGCCGCGCCACTATAGCTATCTGAAGATTTCCGAAGGCTGCAACCATCGCTGCTCCTTCTGCATCATTCCTTCGATCCGGGGCGACCTTGTGTCCCGCCGGATCGACGCGGTGCTGCGCGAGGCGGAGAAGCTGGTTTCGGCGGGCACGCGCGAGTTGCTGGTCATCAGCCAGGATACGTCGGCCTATGGCGTCGATACCCGGCACGAGCCGCGCAACTGGAAGGGGCGCGAGGTTCGGGCGCATATGACCGACCTTGCCCGCGAACTGGGTGGCCTTCGCACCGCCGACGGGCGCGCGCCCTGGGTGCGGCTGCACTATGTCTACCCCTACCCCCATGTCGATCAGGTCATTCCGCTGATGGCCGAAGGGCTGCTGACCCCCTATCTCGATATTCCGTTCCAGCATGCCTCGCCCGATGTGCTGCGCGCGATGAAGCGGCCGGCGAACGAGGCCAAGGTGCTGGATCGCATCCGGCGCTGGCGCGAGATTTGTCCCGACATCGCGATTCGGTCGAGCTTCGTCGTTGGTTTCCCCGGTGAGACGGAGGCGGATTTCCAATATCTGCTCGAATGGCTGGACGAAGCGCAGTTGGATCGCGTCGGCGCTTTCCGCTTCGAACCCGTCGAGGGTGCGGCGGCCAACGATCTACCGGGCGCTGTTCCCGACGAGGTCAAGGAAGAGCGGTTCCAGCGCATCATGGAAAAGACCGCCGCGATCAGCGCGGCCAAGCTTGCCGCCAAGGTCGGCCGCACGCTGCCCGTCATCATCGACGAAGTGGGCGAGCCGGACGAAGAAGATGGATCGATCGGCGCAACCGCGCGCAGCCAGGCGGATGCTCCGGAGATCGACGGCAATGTCTTCCTGCGCGATGTCGGCGAAGGCCGCGCGGCGGGGGACGTGATCGACGTGCTGATCGAGGATGCGGACGAGCATGACCTCTATGGCGTGCCGGTCTGAGCACCTTAGCTTTGGCGCATGAAAAAGGCCGCGTTCCTTGAAGGGAAACGCGGCCTTTTTCTTATTGAGCTCAGATCAGCGTGAGGCGAGTTGCTTGGGCTTGCTGTCGATCGCCCAGCGCTGCGGCGTCGCGCCCGGCACCTGTTCGCGCACGAAGCAATGACCAAGCGAGCGGCACAACGCGTTGGCGTCCGCGCGGCTGGCAAAGCCGGTGATGGCGAGGCGGTGGAACGCCTTGCCATTGACCGTCACCTGACTGGTCAGGACGGGGAAAGCCGCAAGCGTCGCATTGCCGCGTGCCATGCTGGTCCAGCGTTCGCGGGCGATAGCAGGCGAATCATAGGCGCCGAGCTGCACGACCCAGGGGCTGGCGCCGCTGCCGACGGGCTTGGGGCCAGCCGGTGCGCGGGTGCGGGCCGGTGTCGTAGCGGAGGCTGCGGTCGATTTCGCGCGCGTCGTTTTCGTCGGCGCCTTGGGCTGGGAAAGCGCGGTCCGGATGGGCGCTTCGGGGGCTTTTATCATTGGGGCCGCCTGCATGACGGGTTCGGCCTCCAGCGCGATCTCGGCCGGCGCGGTCTCGATGACGGGCGTTGGTTCGGGCGCGCGCGCCGCCAACTGCGTCGGCGCTTCGGGCTCGGCGGGCGCGCGCGCAAGCTCGGCCGGAAGCCCGGCGTCGGCGGGATCGATCGTGACGCCCAGCAGCGCCGCGATACGCTGAGGCCCGAGCATCGGATCGGCCGTGGCGGCCCATTGCACGATCCGCTGGTTGGCGGCGAGCGGGGCGAGATCTTCTCCTGCCATCAGGCGCGCGTCCTTCCAGCGTCCAGCCAGCGCATAGGCATAAGCGAGATTCTGCCGCGTGCGCGCGTCGCCGGTCGGCGCGGTGGCGGCTTGCGTGAGGATATACACGCCCTCTGCCGTGTCACCTGCCAGAGCAAGGGCGAGGCCATAGTCGGCGGCGGGTATGACGTCAGTATTGGCGGCGAGCAGCGTACGGGCGGCGTCGCCCTGCCCCAGCGCAATGTGAACGAGTGCAAGGCTGACGAGCGTGCGCGAGTCATTCTGGCCCAAGGCCATGGCGTCGCTCAAAGCCGTCTGCGCTGCCGTGAAGCGCCCTGCGGCGATATAGGCGCGGCCAAGAAGTGCGCGATAGGCGGCACTGTCCGGCGCGGCGCGCACGGCTGCTTCGGCCGCGATGACTGCTTCGGCACCCTTGCGCTGCGCAATCGCCTTTTCGGCGGCTTCTGCCATCCGCTCGGCCGGGGCCGTGCGCACGACCTGCGCCTTGTCGGCCTTGCCCGCCTTGACCGATGGACGGAGCGCGCCGCCGCTGCATCCAACCATCGTCGTAGCGACCAGTAAAGAGGCGATGCCGGCTGTTCCCAATGTCGTGCGCTTCATGTCTACCCACCTTTTGATTGCCGCGTGGAGGGTGCCAATCCGCTCCATACGGGCCAGCCGGTCGATATCCGGCGCAATGATCCCTTCGTCGTTCGCACGGGCACAGCTAAAATCCGGTTAATCATGCTGCCACGCCATCGCGCAAAGTGGGTTAAGCGCGTGTCGAGCGCCGCTTCTTTATGCTAACCGCCCCTTAACGATGGTTGCGCATAGGATGGGGCGGGCCTGCTTGAGGTGGAGCAAGATCGAGATGAAGCATATCTGGGGGGCCGTGGCAGTCGCGGCATCGGTCACGCTGGCGTCGCCAGTGCTGGCGGACGTGAAGGCCGGGGTCGACGCCTGGCAGCAGGGCGACTATTCGCGCGCGATTTCCGAATGGCGGCCTCTGGCGCTGGCGGGCGATGCCGACGCGCAGTTCAATATGGGGCAGGCCTATAAGCTGGGACGCGGGGTCCAGCCCGATGCGGCGGCCGCGCTCGACTGGTATCGCCGCGCCGCCACGCAGGGCCACTTGCGCGCCGAGGATAATCTGGGGCTCGCGATGTTCCAGCAGGGCGACCGAGCCAATGCGATGCCCTATCTGGAGCGTGCCGCCACGCGCGGGGAGCCGCGTGCGCAATATCTGGTGGGCACGGCGCTCTTCAACGGCGACCTTTTGGCCAAGGATTGGGTCCGTGCCTATGCGCTGATGACGCGGGCGGCGGGTTTGGGCCTGCCGCAGGCGACGACGAGCCTCACGCAAATGGACAAATATGTGCCCGACAAGCAGCGGCGTGAGGGGCTTGCGCTCGCGTCCACCATGGAGCGCGATCAGAAGGCTGCGCTGGCATCGGCCGGGAGCGTGCCCGTGGCCCCGCCGGTCGCCCGCCCAGCGCCTGCCCCGGTCCGCACGGCGCAATTGCCCGCCGCTCCCATCAAACAGCCTGTAACGCCTGCCGCCCCGGCTCGCGCGCCGGAGCAGACGACTGCCCCCCGGCCACAACCTGCGCCCGTCAGGCCGGCCAAGCCAGCGGTCGCCGAAACCGCCCTGCCGCCGCGCGCTGCTGGCGGTGCGTGGCGAGTGCAGCTCGGCGCCTTTGGCGAGGATAGCCGGGCGCGCGCGCTCTGGACGAGCCTGTCAGCCAAGGTAAAGGGATTGTCGGGATATCAGCCCTACCTGGTCAAGAGCGGTGCCGTGACGCGGCTCCAGGCCGGACCGATCGCCAGCGCTGCCGACGCGAACCGGCTGTGCAGCGCGATCAAGGCCGCCGGCGCCGATTGCCTGCCCAAGAAGATGTGAGATAAGATGATCGGATCAGAAGTGCGCGCCTGGATATTGACGCTGGTATGTGAGGATCGCGTCGGTATCGTCGCCGCCGTCAGCCAGTTTCTTGCCGAACGCGGTGGGTTCATTACCGACAGCCAGCAATATGCCGACCGCGCGGCCGACCGTTTCTTCATGCGCGTCGCGTTCGAGGCGACAGACGGGCGACTGGATGGCGACACCGATGCTTTACGCCAGCAATTCAGCCCGGTAGCCGAACATTTCGCTATGGAGTGGCAGCTGACCGCGGCAGCTCATCGCCCGCGCATGCTGATCGCTGTGTCGAAGGGCTCGCACTGCCTCGCCGATCTGCTGCATCGCTGGCAAAGCAATATGTTGCCCATCGACATTACCGGAGTCGTGTCGAACCACCCCGATATGCGCCGATTGTCCGAATGGCACGGCCTGCCCTATCGCGAACTGCCGAAAAACGGTGAGAAGGACGCGCAGGAGGCAGAGATATTGGCGATGTTCCGGGAAACGCGCTCCGACTATCTCATCCTCGCCCGCTACATGCAGGTGCTGTCGGAGGGGCTGGTCGGGCAGCTGGCGGGTCAGTGCGTCAATATTCACCATAGCTTCCTGCCCGGCTTCAAAGGCGCGCGCCCCTACCACCGCGCGCATGATCGCGGGGTCAAGCTGATCGGTGCGACCGCGCATTTCGTGACCGCCGATCTCGACGAGGGGCCGATTATCGAACAAGCGGTCGAGCGCATCGATCACCGCGCGACGGCGGAAGATATGGCGCGGATTGGCCGGGACGTCGAAGCGCAGGTGCTGGCGCGCGCGGTCGGCTGGATCGCCGACCGGCGCGTGCTGCTGAACGGCCAGAAGACCGTCGTGTTTCGATAAGGCGGCGCGGTCGACCAAGCCCGCGCCGGCACGGGAACGACCGCTAGAGCCCCAGCCTGCTCCAGAACTCATCCGCTTTTATCGGCGGTGCGGGTCGCCTGTCCTGACTGCCATGAGTCCATGACGAATGGGGCACTGGGCGGATGGCGGAGGGTCGGACCGCATGGCGGCGGCGGGTAGTCGGGTTCATCGTCTTCTCCTACGTTGAGGAGGAACACGAAACCTGGCGTGGTCGCTTCGGAAACGTGCGCTTTAGCCGTTGGTAACGCGGAGCAAGCTGACATCCTTCAAAAGCCGCGAAGCATAATGCTTGCGGCCTGTTTAACGTCTTCGGAAAAGAGGAACAGGCAGTTTTACTTTGCCTGGGTGGCAGCTGCGCTTCGTTCAGACGAAATAAGCGCGCGCAAATTAACGGTTCGCGAACAGCCTAGCTGTCGCAGACAGGCCGACCAATAGGCGCTGGTCAGATCGCTGGCGTCAGCCGCCAACGACGCTGTAGAGGAACCATCCCATGATCAGCAGCGACGAGATGACGCATACCCGGTCGCCAAAGATATCAATTCGAGACATTCGCCCGCATCCTTTCCGAAGGGACGGTCTAACGCCGTCTTGCTATTCAACTTATAAACCATTTGGACGGGGAAAGATACAGGAAGGGTGCGACGAAACGAGCTAAATTAGCGACCAGTTGAGGGGCCGCCCCCTTGAACGCAATGCTGCACCGCAGCAACTGCGCCTTTAATCCGCAATAGGAGTGCGCCGCGTAAGCTCCAGCATCGCCGCGCTCGCCTGTTCCGGACCGGCATAGGCCTCCTGCCGCTCGCTGCTCCAATATTTGAGGTCGTCCAGGTCGATTCGCGCGCCCGTTACTGCGCACAATACGAACTGACCCGGACGAACGACCTCAAAATGCGGCGTGTCGTAGCGCAAAATGGCAAGGCCGCTGAGATCAGCCATCAATGCCCCGTCAGGATGCGATCGACCAATTGCTTGACCGTGGGGACGAAGCCGTTGGAATAAAATGGATCCTGCTTGAACTTATAAGCACCATGGCCTGCGAACAGCAGCGTCCGGTCGAGTTCGCCGCCATGCACCGCTTCCTGCAACGATTTCTGGATGCAGAAGCTGCGCGGATCGGCCAGCCGTCCAGTGGAGTTCGTCTCACTGTCCATCCAGCTCGAAAAAGCGCATTGGCTGAGGCAGCCCATGCAATCGGCCTGATCCTTGCGGATGATGCCCCGATCTTCTTCGGTCACATAGACGAGCGTGTTGTCGGGGGTCTTGAGCGCCGAAGTGAAGCCCTGCCCGGCCCATTCGCGCGCGCGCAGCAGATCGCCGCGCGTCACCCAGAAATTGCGACCCTTGACGCCCGCGTCAAGCTGATGCGTGTGATCGCCCGCCTGCTCGGTGCTGAAGGGGATCTGCCGTTCCGACCGTGCTTCGAGCGCGCGGAGGAAGGGATTGCGAATCGCCGAGCTGTAAAAGCCGGTCGGCGAGAAATGATGGAGCAGCACGTCGCCGGGCTCCAACGTGGTCAGCTTGTCCTTCCACGCCTGCGGGATCGGGCTTTCCTGGGTCAGCAATGGCCGGGTGCCGAACTGGAAGGCGATGGTGCCGAGTTCGGGATTGTCGATCCAGTCGTTCCAGTCCTTCAGATGCCAGACGCCGCCCGCCATCACGATCGGCACATCGTCGGAAATACCGCCTTCGCGCATCGTGTCGCGCAACGCCTTGACGCGCGGATAGGGATCCTGCGGCTGACGAGGATCTTCGGCGTTGGAGAGGCCATTATGGCCGCCCGCAAGCCAGGGATCTTCATAGACGACCGCCGCAAGCCATTCCGACGCCTTTGAATAGGCGCGCTTCCACAGGGCGCGGAAGGCGCGGCCGGAACTGACGATGGGGAGATAATTCACGCCATAGGACGCGGCGATTTCGCTGAGCTTATAAGGCATGCCTGCGCCGCAGGTGACGCCTGCTACCATGCCGCGCGTCTTGTCGAGCACGCCATGGAGGACGCGCTGCGCGCCGCCCATTTCCCAGAGGACGTTGATGTTGATCGCGCCCTTGCCGCCTGCAATTTCGAACGCCCGCTTCACCTGCTCTACCGCGCCGTCGATGGCGTAGGCGATCAGTTCTTCATGCCGGTCGCGCCGCGTGCGCCCGTGATAGATTTGCGGAATGATGTTGCCCGCCGAGTCATAGCCATCGGCATTGACCGCCGACACCGTGCCAATGCCACCGGCAGCCGCCCAGGCGCCGGAGCTTGCATGGTTGGACACCGCCACGCCCTTGCCACCCTCGATCAGGGGCCAGACCTCGCGGCCGCCATAGACGATGGGCTTCAACCCCTTAAACAACGACTTCTCCTAAACAAATCCGGCGCCGGCGTGGAAGGCCATCGATATAGCATTTTCCGCGTCTCTTGGCGAACGACGCGCGCCTAGCGCAAATTGCCGGCCTTTGCCAGTGCCCCGCGCCCGAGCGCTTCGTCGTAGAGGGCGGCATAGGTGTCGGCCATGTCATCCTCGGCGAAATCGCTCGCCGCACGAGCCCGGTTCGCTGCGCCAAGGCGCGCACGCAACGGTTCGTCCCGTAACAAAGTCGCGAAGGCGGCGGAGAGTTCCGCCTCGCCTCGCACGACGAAGGGGCGGTTTTCCGGGGCGACCATATTGGCAACGTCGCCCACGTCGGTCGAAACGACCGGCAACCCCGCGGCCATCGCCTCCACGAGGGAGATAGGGCATTGTTCGCTGTCCGATGAGAGTGCGAAGATGTCGAACAGGCCGACAAAGCGCGCCGGGCGATCCATGAAACCGGCAAGGCAGATATCGTCGAGCCCGCAGCGCGCGGCTTCCGCCAGGATTTCGTCTCGTTCCGGCCCCTCCCCTATGATCACCAGTTGAAGACGGTCCCGATGCGGCGCGATCGCGCGAACGAGACGCGGCAAATTTTTGACCGGACGGAGACCTGCGAGCGTGCCCACCAGCAGCTTGGTAGGACTGCGCGTGAGATTGGGGATAGCGTCCGGCGCGGGCGTCGAGGCATAGGCGGCGACATCTATGCCGTTCCGGATGAGGTGGACGCGCCGCGTTGGCTGTTTCCAGATCTGACGCGCGATCCGCTCCAGCCCCGCCGAGGGCACGACAAGCGCATGCGCGTGGGTGAGCGCGATGCGGCGGAAGAGGTTTCGCTGTACTTTCAGGCGATTAGCCTCGTCCGCATTGAAACCATCTTCATGATGGATGAGGCGCGGCAAGCGCATCGACCGGCCGAAGAGGCGATGCGCCATGACCGCGTCCATCGCTCCCCAATTATAGGTGAGGATGAGGTTATAGCCGCTCATGAACC
>Ga0233380_1001341_pt1 | contig 11117 bp, 8 predicted proteins | sample ElkDunMinimDraft_9_FD_191541 | JGI IMG/M metagenome (GOLD analysis project Ga0233380, IMG submission 191541) | Fecal eukaryotic communites from dung pellets of Tule Elk in California, USA - Elk Dung F36 | ecosystem: Host-associated > Mammals > Digestive system > Large intestine > Fecal | place... | reverse complement strand
AGCACCACCGCGCCGTCATCGAGGATTTCCTCGACGCGATCGATGGGGATCGCGACCCGGCCGTTACCGGCCGCGAAGCGCTGAAGGTCCACCGGCTGATTGCCGCCATCCTGCGTTCGTCCGAGAAGGGTGAGCGGGTCGCGGTCTGAGGAGGTCACGCCACCTGCCCGCCGCCGCTTTCTCGACTATATAGAGGCGACATGCCGGCAACGGCGCCGAACACGAGGACGTTTCCGCAATGCTTGCGACGGACAAAATCAAGAAAGTCCATATCATGGAGGTCGGTCCACGCGACGGCTTCCAGTCCGAGAAGCAATTCGTGCCGACCGCCCGCAAGATCGAGGTGATCAACGCCCTCTCCCGCACCGGTCTGCCGGCGATCCAGGTGACGTCCTTCGTCCATCCCAAGGCGGTCCCGCAATTCGTCGATGCGGAGGAGGTGGTTGCCGGCATCGACATCGTGCCCGGGGTCAGCTATCGCGCCCTCATCCCCAACCTGCGCGGCCTTGAGCGCGCGCGGCCGTTCCGCGACCGCATCGACGCGGTGTCGTTCATGCTGTCGGTGACCGAATCACACAACCGCGCCAACGGCAACCGGACTATCGACGAGACGCTTGAAGAGATCGCCAGGATGACGAAGGTGGCGCGGGAAGATGGCTTCACCGTCTCCGGCAGCATGATCTGCGCGCTGGGCTGCCCCTTCGAAGGCCAGGTCGGGGTCGACAGGCTCGAGCGCATCGCCGACCGCTATCTCGAGATCGGCATCAGCAACATATCGATCGCCGACACGATAGGCATCGCCAACCCGAAGCTGGTCTACGACATCGTCTCGCACATGCTGGGGAAATACCCGCAAGTGACCTGGAACCTGCACCTCCACAACACCCGCGACATGGCGCTCGCCAACACGCTGGCCGCCTTGGAAGCAGGCCTGAGCCGCTTCGACGGCGGCGTCGCCGGCCTCGGCGGCTGTCCCTATGCGCCGGGCGCGACGGGCAACATCGCGACCGAGGACATGGTCAACATGCTGCATGGCATGGGCATCGAGACCGGCATCGACCTCGACAGGCTGCTTGCCGTGGCGAAGATGCACGAGGAGTTCATCCCTCACGGCCTCGGCAGCTCGCTGCTGCGCGCCGGTCGCGGCAACGTGCTGCTGCCCGCTCCGGAGCGCCAGCAGAAGATCGCCTCCTGACGGACATCGGCGCAGGGCACGCTGACCTCCATCGCCCTTACCGAGGAGCCAGGATTCAGCCGGCGAAACTCGCTCCGGTGACGATGTAGCCCCAGCGACCTGCCCGGCCTACGACTTCCCGGTACCCGTTTGGGCAGGCTGGAAATTGAGCGCCACGCCGTTGATGCAATAGCGCAGAAAAGTCGGCGGCGGGCCGTCCTCGAAGACGTGGCCGAGATGGCTGCCGCAGCGGGAGCAATGCACTTCGGTGCGGACCATGCCGTAGCTGCGGTCGGTCGTGGTCTCGACCGAGCCGGGAACGGGGTCGTTGAAGCTCGGCCAGCCGGTGCCGCTCTCGAACTTCAGCTTGGATTCGAACAGCGGCTGGTCGCAGCCGGCGCAGGTGAAGGTGCCGGCCCGCTTTTCGTAGAGCAGCGCGCAGCTTCCCGGCCGCTCCGTGCCGTGGTGGCGCATCACCTGGTACTGTTCGGGGCTGAGCTTCGCGCGCCACTCTGCATCGGTGCGGGTGACGGGAAAGGTCTTTGCATCCATGGCGGGAAATCTCCGTTCTCGCCGGAGAATATAGGGATTGCGGGCCTTCCGGAAAAGGAGGCGCGCCCCACCCACGTCCCGTCATCCTCGGGCCAGTCCCGAGAATCTACTGGCGTGCCAGCGCTGCTCCTACGCCACTGCCTGGAAGCGGCGGCAGATCCTCGGGACAGGCCCGAGGATGACGGCGTTCTGATCAGCCATTAAGCCGCGCTGCGCGCTTCCGAGATCACGTCCACGATGTCGTCGACCACGCGCCTGACCAGACCCGGATCGTCGCCTTCCGCCATGACGCGGATCAGCGGCTCGGTGCCGGATGGGCGGATGACCAGACGGCCGGATTGGCCAAGCCGGTTGCGCGCCTCTTCGATCGCCGCCTTCACCGGCGCCTCGTCCAGCGGCTTGCCGCCGGAGAAGCGTACATTCTTCAGGAGCTGCGGCACCGGTTCGAATTTCCTGGCCACCTCGCTTACCGGCTTGCCCAGGCGCTTAACGCAGGCGAGCACCTGCAGCGCCGAGACCAACCCGTCGCCGGTGGTGGAGAAATCCGACAGGACGATGTGGCCGGACTGCTCGCCGCCGACATTCAGCCCGTGCGCGCGCATGTGCTCGACGACATAGCGGTCGCCGACCTTGGTGCGGTGAAGCTCGAGCCCGATGCCGGAGAGGAAGCGCTCCAGTCCGAGATTCGACATCACCGTCGCCGCCACCGCGCCGCCGGCGAGCTTGCCGGACTGGTTCCAGGACTCGGCGACGAGCGCCATGATCTGGTCGCCGTCGATGACCTGGCCGTTCTCGTCGATGATGACCACCCGGTCGGCGTCGCCGTCGAGCGCGATGCCGATGTCGGCGCGCACTTCGTGCACCTTCTTCGACAGGCCTTCCGGATGCGTCGAGCCGCATTCCTCGTTGATGTTGAAGCCGTTCGGCTCGACATTGATCGAGACGACCTCGGCGCCGAGTTCCCAGAGCGCTTCCGGCGCCACCTTGTAGGCCGCGCCGTTAGCGCAATCGACGACGACCCTCAGGCCGGCCAGCGACATCGACTTCGGCAGCGTGCGCTTGGCAAACTCGATATAGCGGTCGTGCACGCCGTCGATGCGTTTGGCCCGTCCGAGCCTCTCGGAGTCGGCGAGCGTCATCTCCACCCCCTCCTCCAGCATCGCCTCGATACGCCCTTCGATCTCGTCCGACAGCTTGAAGCCGTCAGGCCCGAAGAGCTTGATGCCATTGTCGAAATACGGATTGTGCGAGGCCGAGATCATCACCCCCATGTCGGCGCGCAGCGAGCGCGCAAGCATGGCGACGGCCGGCGTCGGGATCGGCCCGAGCAGGAAGACGTCCATGCCGGCGGCGGTCAATCCCGCCACCATCGCGTTCTCGATCATGTAGCCCGAGAGCCGCGTGTCCTTGCCGAGCACGACCCGGTGACGATGGTTGCCGCGCTGGAAGCACAGGCCTGCCGCCATGCCGACCTTCATTGCCACTTCCGGCGTCATCGGAAATGTATTGGCTTTGCCACGGATGCCGTCCGTGCCGAAATATTTACCGGCCATCTCTGTTCGTCCCCGAAAAGCTAGGCGCTTTCGGCGCCTTTGGCGCGGTTCTTGCCACAAAACGGGCCGCGCCAAGCATCACATTTGGTGAGTTTATGTTACGACCCCTTAGAAATCATTGCCGATCTCTGCGGTGGTAAAAACCGCCTGGACCGCCTCCCGAAAGACCGGCGGGACCTTGACGGTCGGACCGCGGCCCTTTCTACAAGGCGGCGCAAGATTCTCCAGGAGACCGTCATGCTGACGAGCATCCCGCTGCTGGTCGTATCCTTCATCCTCTACAATCTCGGCATGGCCGGCCTGTTCGGCGACGGGCCGAACGGCGATCCCTGGCAGACGGAGCTGTTCTCCTTCCGCATGATGTCGGGCGGCGTCTTCTCGATGACATCAGGTATATTGATGATCGTCATCGCGCTGCTGCTCTTTTTCGTCGAGATCGTGAAGTCGACGCGCACGTCGAACGCCTCGCTGATCGACCATCTCCTGTCGACCTTCGTGTTCGTCGCCTTCCTGGTCGAGTTCCTGCTGGTGAAGGGGGCGGCACACCCGGTGTTCTTCACCTTGATGGTGATCTCGCTGATCGACGTGCTGGCCGGCTTCTCGGTATCGCTTCGCGCGGCGGGACGGGACGTCAGCTTCAACTCACTACCCCGCGCGGCTCTCAGCCTTCGGTGAAGCGCGCGACCTAGATGCAGGCGCTGGCGGCCCCGCTCAGCCCATCGAGTCGATCTTGCGCTGCATCGCGGCGATCTGCTGCTTCAGCTCCGAAAGCTCGTCGGATTTTTCGCTGTCCTTGCCGCGCGTCGTGTCTGCGCGCGGCGTGGCTTGCTGCGCATCCGGCGGGAACGGCGTGAACATGCGCATGGCATTCTGGAACAGCTCGATGTTGCGGCGCGTCTGCTCCTCGAGCGCCTTCATCGGCGCAGACATCTTCATCATGTCCATCGGCGCCTTGCCCATTGCCGACTTCATCTGCTCGCGGAACCGTTCCTGCTCCTTGGCGAAGGCGATCATCGATTGTTCGAGGAAGCTCGGCACCACCATCTGCATCTGGTCGCCATAGAAGGAAATGAGCTGGCGCAGGAACGGGATCGGCAGCATGTTCTGCCCGTCCTGGTTCTCCAGCTCGAAGATGATCTGGGTGAGGACCGGATGCGTGATGTCGTCGCCCGTCTTGGCGTCCTGGACGGTGAACTCCTCGCCCTTCTTGACCATGTCGGCCAGGTCCTCGAGCGTCACATACGTGCTCGTGCCCGTATTGTAGAGGCGGCGGTTGGCGTATTTCTTGATGATGACCGGTTCATCTTTGGCGGGCATCGACATCCTCCCAGAAGACCGGCAGCTCCCATCGGCCCCGGCAACGATTGCGCCTCAGGCAGGATATGCCCAAAAGCGCCGCAATTCCAAGCGGTTTGTGCAGTGCGGGATAAATGCCATGCTGCGGTGCCGGAAATCTATGCTGCGCAGCATGAATTCTAGCCCGGTCCACACATGGCGCGTCTATCCATTTGAGGGTTTGACTCGGCTGGGGAAAACGCGGGACAAAAGCCCAGCAATCAAGGGGGATCCCACGCACCCCACAGTCCGGAGAACATCGTCATGCCCGCTTCCATCGTCGTCGCCGGTGCCGCCCGCACTCCCGTCGGCTCCTTCAACGGAGCCTTCGCCAACACGCCCGCGCACGAGCTCGGCGCGGTTGCCGTCAAGGAAGCGCTCGCACGTGCGAAGGTAGAAGGCGGGGAAGTGGACGAGGTCATCCTCGGTCAGATCCTGACCGCCGCGCAGGGGCAGAACCCGGCGCGCCAGGCGGCGATGGCTGCCGGCATTCCGCAGGAGACGACCGCCTGGGGCCTCAACCAGCTCTGCGGCTCCGGCCTGCGCGCCATTGCGGTCGGCATGCAGCAGATCGCCTCGGGCGACGCGAAGATCATCGTCGCGGGCGGCCAGGAATCGATGTCGATGGCGCCGCACGCCCAGCATCTGCGCAGCGGCGTCAAGATGGGCGACTTCAAGCTCATCGACACGATGATCAGGGACGGGCTGACCGACGCCTTCCACGGCTACCACATGGGCATCACCGCCGAGAACGTCGCCCGCCAGTGGCAGCTCACCCGCGACGAGCAGGACAAGTTCGCCGTCGCCTCGCAGAACAAGGCCGAGGCCGCGCAGAAGGCAGGCAAGTTCAAGGACGAGATCGTCCCGGTGACGATCAAGGGGCGCAAGGGCGACACCATCGTCGACCAGGACGAGTACATCCGCGCCGGCACTACGCTGGAAACCGTCGCCAAGCTGAAGCCCGCCTTCGACAAGGAAGGCACTGTCACGGCCGCCAACGCGTCCGGCATCAACGACGGCGCGGCCGCCGTCGTCCTGATGACCGAGGACGAAGCCTCGCGGCGCGGCGTCACTCCGCTGGTGCGCATCGTGTCCTGGGCGACCGCCGGCGTCGATCCCGCGATCATGGGCACCGGCCCGATCCCCGCGTCGCGCAAGGCGCTCGAGAAAGCGGGCTGGTCGGTCGGCGACCTCGACCTCGTCGAGGCCAACGAAGCCTTCGCCGCGCAGGCCTGCGCGGTCAACAAGGACATGGGCTGGAACCCGGAGATCGTGAACGTCAACGGCGGCGCCATCGCCATCGGCCATCCAGTCGGAGCCTCGGGCGCGCGCATCTTCAACACGCTGGTCTACGAGATGCAGCGCCGCGGCGCCAGGAAGGGGCTGGCCACGCTCTGCATCGGCGGCGGCATGGGCGTCGCGATGTGCGTCGAAGCGATGAACTAGGGGAGTAAGGGAGTAAGGGAAAGCCGAACGCCCACCCACCATTTCCCTACTAACCTAACTCCCCTACTAACCCACTCACTTACTGCCCAACTGCCTTGTTCTTTTGAGAGGGGAAAACAAGCATGGCGAAAGTCGCACTCGTGACCGGAGGCTCGCGCGGCATAGGCGCGGCGATCTCGATGGCGCTGACGAAGGCGGGCTACAAGGTGGCCGCCAACTATGCGGGCAACGAGGAAGCCGCCGAGAAGTTCAAGGCCGAGACCGGCATCCCCGTCTACAAATGGTCGGTCGCCGACTACGATGCCTGCGCGGCCGGCATCAAGCAGGTCGAAACCGATCTCGGCCCGATCGACGTGCTGGTCAACAATGCCGGGATCACGCGTGACGCCATGTTCCACCGCATGACGCCGCAGCAGTGGAAGGAAGTCATCGACACCAACCTCAACGGTCTCTTCAACATGACGCATCCGCTGTGGAGCGGCATGCGCGACCGCAAGTTCGGCCGCATCATCAACATCTCCTCCATCAACGGCCAGAAGGGTCAGATGGGCCAGGCGAACTATGCTGCGTCCAAGGCCGGCGACGTCGGCTTCACCAAGACGCTCGCCCAGGAAGGCGCGCGGGCCGGCATCACCGTCAATGCGATCTGCCCCGGCTATATCGGCACCGAAATGGTCCGCGCCGTGCCCGACAAAGTGATGGAGACGATCGTGGCGGGCATCCCCGCCGGCCGCCTCGGCGAGCCGGAAGAGATCGCGCGCTGCGTGGTGTTCCTGGCGTCCGACGACGCCGGCTTCATCACCGGCTCGACGCTCACCGCCAATGGCGGCCAGTACATGGTCTGACGCACCGCGTCGCGGCGCGGCCCAAAGGCCGCGTCGCGGATTGCGATCTATTCCGCCGGAGCAACCCCGGCAGCCATCACGTCGGGATGTTCGAACAGCGCCTTGTGTGCAAAGCCGGCCAGCACGGCGCCGACGATCGGCGCAAGCCAGAACAGCCAAAGCTGTTGCAGCGCCACGCCGCCGACGAACAGCGCCGGGCCGGTGGAGCGCGCCGGATTGACCGACGTGTTGGTCACCGGGATCGAGATCAGGTGGATCAGCGTCAGCGCCAGCCCGATGGCGATCGGCGCGAAGCCCGCCGGCACGCGGCCATGCGTCGAGCCAAGGATGATCATCAGGAAGATGAAGGTCAGAACGACCTCGATGACAAGCGCCGAACCGAGCCCGTAGTTGCCCGGCGATGCATCGCCATAACCGTTGGTGGCGAAACCGCCAATGCCGGCAAAATCCGCCTTCCCGCTGACCACGACATAGAGCACCGCAGAAGCGAGGACCGCCCCGATCAGCTGAGCGATGACATAGGGCACGAGGTCCTTCGACTCGAAGCGGCCGGCAACCAGCAGGCCAACCGAGACGGCGGGATTGAAATGGCCGCCGGAGATGCCGCCGACGGCATACGCCATCGTCAGCACGGTGAGGCCGAAGGCAAGCGCGACGCCGACAAATCCGATCCCGAGTTCGGGAAACCCGGCAGCCAGCACGGCGCTGCCGCAACCGCCGAACACCAGCCAGAACGTACCGAGGAATTCCGCAAGAAGCTTTCTAGTCATGGTCCCTCCTCAAAAGCCCCGCGCGAAAATGAACACCCTTGATCGACGGTGACAATCGGCCACCGCCCTCTGGCGGTAGTATCAATGGCAAGTCACAACTATTTCGCGAGGTCCAGTCCTGTGCCGTCCCGGGACAGAGAAGTTAACGCGGTGCCAGCCGCCCGGATCAGATCCCTCACCGCTTCGCAGGCGCCTAGGTCGCGGCCTGCCCTCCGGCACAAGATGTTGAGGCGAACAGAACGGGAAAGCTGCGCCGAAAGTGATTCGTCGCCGATTCGTTCCGCCTTTGGCCCGATCGTTAACGAAGGGCCGATCGAGTTGTCGGATCCGGAATCGCCTCAAGGCATGAAATTTTAATGATTTCAATTTCTTGCGAATCGACCGCGCGCCGCTCCAAGCATCCCGACTAGAAGGTTAACGCGCTCACCCGATTCCGCCTGGATTCTCACCGCGAGTGATTTTGGCGATTCAGCATGTGGTGAAGCCGCAGGTGACTCGAACTACATCTAGCGGCGAACAAAACCTGAATCAGGACGAGTCACTGATTCGTCGCTGATTCGTTCCAGACTCGTTCCAAGCCTTAACGCGGACCTCGGCGACTGGCAGTTTTTCCTTTCGCTTCGCTCCCCAAAACCCTATGTGTGGCCTAAGTAACGCCGTCCCCAGCGACGATGTGCGATCCGACGGGCGCTGCAGGCGCCGACGAAACGCAGAGCCAGAAAGGCCACGTTCCGATCAGATGACAATCCACCCCAAGCCGAACGAGCCGCTGGTTCTCTCCGGCCGCGACGTCACCGCCGTGCTCGGGCCGACCAATACCGGCAAGACGCATCTCGCCATCGAGCGCATGGTGGCGCATGAAAGCGGCCTCATCGGTCTGCCGCTGAGGCTGCTCGCGCGCGAGGTTTACGGCCGCGTCTGCGAAAAAGTCGGCGCGAGCAAGGTCGCGCTGATCACCGGCGAGGAGAAGATCGTTCCGCCCGGCGCGCGCTATTCCGTCTGCACTGTGGAGGCGATGCCGCGCGAAACCGACGCCGCATTCGTCGCCATCGACGAGGTGCAACTCGCCGGCGATTTCGAGCGCGGCCACATCTTCACCGACCGGCTCCTGCATCTGCGTGGCCGGCAGGAAACGCTTCTGCTCGGCGCCGCCACCATGCGCGGCATCCTGGAGAAGCTCTTGAAGGGCATCTCGGTGGTGACGCGCCCGCGGCTTTCCCACCTCGCCTATTCCGGCCAGAAGAAGCTCACCCGCCTGCCGGCCCGCTCGGCGATCGTCGCCTTCTCGGCCGACGAGGTCTACGCCATCGCCGAGCTGGTGCGCCGTCAGCGGGGCGGCGCCGCGGTCGTGCTCGGCGCGCTGTCGCCGCGCACCCGCAACGCCCAGGTCGCGCTCTATCAGTCGGGCGACGTCGACTATCTCGTCGCCACCGACGCGATCGGCATGGGCCTCAATCTCGACCTCGACCACGTCGCCTTCGCGCAGAACCGCAAGTTCGACGGCTACCAGTTCCGCAACCTCTCCGCCGCCGAACTCGGCCAGATCGCCGGCCGCGCCGGCCGGCATCTGCGCGACGGCACCTTCGGTGTCACCGGCCAGGTCGATCCGCTCGACGACGAGCTGGTGAAGAAGATCGAGACGCACGATTTCGACCCTGTGAAGGTGCTTCAATGGCGCACGGTCGGCTTCGACTTTTCGAGCCTCGAAGCGCTGAAGCGCTCGATCGACAGGCCGGCGCCGGTCGAAGGCCTGACGCGCGCCCTGCCCGCCGTCGACCAGCAGGCGCTCGAACATCTGTCGCACGACCCCGTGATCCGCGACCTCGCCGTCGGGCGCGAGCGCGTCGCGCTTCTTTGGGAGGCCTGCGCGCTCCCCGACTATCGCAAGATCGCGCCGGCCCAGCACGCCGACCTGATCGCCTCCATGTATGACGACCTCGCCCGCAAGGGCCATGTCGACGAGAACTACATGGCCGAGCAGGTGCGCCGCGCCGATTCCACCGAGGGCGACATCGACACGCTGTCGCAGCGCATCGCGCAGATCCGCACCTGGACCTTCGTGTCCAACCGGCCGGGCTGGCTTGCCGATCCGACACACTGGCAGGAAAAGACGCGAGAAATCGAGGACAGATTGTCGGATGCGCTGCATGAACGGTTGACGAAACGCTTCGTTGATCGCAGGACATCCGTTCTTGTGCGGCGCCTCCGGGAAAACACGATGCTTGAAGCCGAAATCAGCCCAACCGGCACGGTGGTGGTAGAAGGCCACCATGTCGGAGAATTGCAGGGCTTCCGCTTCACCGCGGACCAGAGCGCCAATGGCGAGGATGCCAAGGCAGTTCGGACGGCCGCGCAAAAGGCGCTGGCTGCCGAGTTCGAGACGCGCGCCGACCGCTTCGCGGCGTCCGCCAACGGCGACATTGCGCTTGGCTCGGACGGCGTGCTGCGCTGGATCGGTGCGCCGATCGGCACGCTGACCTCAGGCGAGGATGCGCTGAAGCCGCGTGTCATCCTGCTTGCCGACGAGCAGCTCACCGGCCCGGCCCGCGACAAGGTCGCGGCGCGCGCCGAGCGTTTCGTCAGTTTCCAGATCGAGTCGCTGCTGAAGCCGCTGGTCGACTTGAAGAATGCCGACCAGATCGCCGGCATCGGCCGCGGCATCGCCTTCCGCCTCGTCGAGGAGTTCGGCCTGATCAACCGCCGCGACATCGCCGAGGATGTGAAGTCGCTCGACCAGGCCGGCCGCGCGGCGCTCCGCCGCCTCGGCGTGCGTTTCGGCGCCTACCACATCTTCGTGCCGACGCTGATCAAGCCCGCTCCGGCCGGCCTCATCACTCTGCTCTGGGCGCTGAAGAACGACGGCAAGGACAAGCCCGGCTTCGGCGACGTCGTCCATGCACTGGCCTCGGGCCGCACCTCCGTCGTCATCGATCCGGCCTTCGACCGGGCCTTCTACAAGCTCGCCGGCTTCCGCCCGCTCGGCCGCCGCGCCGTGCGCGTCGACATATTGGAACGGCTGGCCGACCTCATCCGCCCGGCGCTCGCCTGGAAGGCGGGGGTCGGGGCGCGTCCCGACGGCGCCTATAACGGTCAGGCCTTCATGGTGACGCCGCCGATGATGTCCATCCTCGGTGCCAATGCCGACGACATGGAGGAGATTCTCAAAGGCCTCGGCTATCGCGCCGAGCCGAAGCCGGCAGCCGAGGTGAAGGCAAAGCTCGACGCGCTCGACCAGGCCGGGCGCGAAGCCGCCGCCAGGGCCGAGGCCCAGAAGGCCGAAGCCGCGGCGAAAGCCGACGCAGAGGCGCAGGCCGCCGAAGCGCAGGCTTCCTCTCCCGTTGACGGGGAGGCGTCGCCGCAAGCGGCGGAGGCGGCGACCGAGGCAACGCTCGACGCGAAGCCAGCCTCTGTCGCGCCGGAACAAGAAGACGCTCCATCCTCC
>Ga0233380_1001340_pt1 | contig 11117 bp, 6 predicted proteins | sample ElkDunMinimDraft_9_FD_191541 | JGI IMG/M metagenome (GOLD analysis project Ga0233380, IMG submission 191541) | Fecal eukaryotic communites from dung pellets of Tule Elk in California, USA - Elk Dung F36 | ecosystem: Host-associated > Mammals > Digestive system > Large intestine > Fecal | place... | reverse complement strand
TGCCGATCGCCTCGATCAGCGGTGCCTGGGGACCCAGCCGTTCCTCCACCGCCGCGCGTTTGGCGGCGATGCGCTTCTCGCGGCCATATTCGGCATGGCCAAGCCGCAGGCGCTCTTCGGCGGCGTTGTAGAGATCGCCGATGAGCTGGCGCTTCCAGCTGTTCCAGGTGCCTGGCCCGACCGCGCGGATATCGACGATCGTCAGCAGCGTCAGCTGGCGGAGCCGGTCCAGCGACTGCACCACGCCGACGAAATCGGCGATGGTCTTGCTGTCGGACAAGTCGCGCTTGAAAGCAGTCGCGCTCATCACGAGGTGCTGGCGCACCAGCCAGCTCACCAGCTCGGTCTCTTCGTCGTCCAGACCCAGGCGCGGGCAGAGGCGCAGCGCGATCTCGGCGCCCAGGACCGAGTGGTCGCCGCCCCGGCCCTTGGCGATGTCATGCAGCAGGATTGCCACATAGAGCGCCCGGCGCGAGCGGATCTTGTGCACCAGCTCGTGCGCGAGCGGGTGATCTTCCTTGAGCTCGCCGCGCTCGATCCGGGCCATCAGGCCGATCGCGCGGATCGTGTGCTCGTCCACCGTGTAGTGGTGGTACATGTCGAACTGCATCTGCGCGTTGACCCGGCCGAATTCGGTCACGAAGCGGCCGAACACGCCCGCCTCGTTGAACGCGCGCAGGATCTTCTCCGGATCGTTGCGGCTGGTCAGCAGTTCGATGAACAAGGCATTCGCGCGCCGGTCGTGCCGGATCTCCTCGCGGATGAGGTGCGTGTGCTGGGCGATCTGCCGCAGGGTGTCGGGATGGATCTCCAGCCCTTCCCGATCAGCGATCACGAACACCTCGATCATGCGGATCGGATCATCGACGAACCAGTTCTCGGATGGCGCGCGCACGCGGCCGCCGAAGACCTTGTACCCTTTGACCGTTCGTTCCTTGGCGCGGAAATTGGCCAGCAAGCCCCGTGTGGGACGCTGGGCGAACTGCTCGTCCAGCTGGGCGAGGAAGACGGCGGTCAGGTTGCCCACCACTTTGGCCTGCAGGAAGAAGTACTGCATGAACCGCTCGACCGCGCTTTTGCCGGGCCGGTCCGCATAGTGCATGCGCGCGGCGACCTCGCGCTGGAGATCGAAGGTCAGCCGGTCCTCGGCGCGGCGGGTGATGGCGTGCAGATGGCAGCGCACCGCCCAGAAGAACGTCTCGGCCCGCCGAAACGCGCGGTACTCGCGCTGGCTGAGAAGGCCCACTTGCACCAGCTCTGCCGGGGAGCGGACCTTGTGGATGTACTTGCCGATCCAGTAGAGCGTGTGCAGGTCGCGTAGCGATCCCTTGCCTTCCTTGACGTTGGGCTCGACCACATAGCGGCTGTCGCCCATCCGCTTGTGGCGCTCTTCGCGCTCGGCAAGTTTCTCGGACACGAACTGGCGCTCGGTGCCCGAGACGACATCCTTCCAGAAGCGGGTCCGCGCCTCCTCGAACAGCGCCTGGTCGCCCCAGACGTAGCGCGCTTCCAGCATGGCGGTGCGGATCGTGAGGTCTGACTTGCACATGCGCACCATCTCGTCGAGCGAGCGGCTGGACTGGCCGACCTTCAGACCAAGGTCCCACAGGAAGTAGAGGATCGCCTCGATCACCTGCTCGCACCAGGCGGTGGCGCGGATCGGCGTGAGGAAGGCGATGTCGACATCGGAGTGCGGCGCCATCTCGCCCCGGCCGTAGCCCCCGACCGCCGCGATGGTCAGCCGCTCGCCCTTGGACCGGTTGCTGGCGGGGTAGACGTTGGCGATCACGTGATCGTGAATGATGCGCATCAACTGGTCGACCAGGAAGGCTTGCGCCTCGGCGACCTCGTGCCCTGCGCTGGGCCGGTTCATCAGCCGCATCGCGATCTCCTCGCGCCCCTTGGCCAGGGCCTCGCGCAGCAGCGCGACGATGTCCTTGCGGGCACCGGCGCCGCCACCATGCTCGGCGACGAGCGCGGCGATCTCAGTGGTGATGCTGCGGCGGTCTATCACCGAACGGGGGGAGGGGATGCGAATGACGGTCATGCAGGATTTACTTAGAGATGGCCGGCCCCTGGGGGAAGGCGGGTCAGGCTGGGGAGGAAGACCTTTCTTCCCCGTTCGTGCTATGCCAGAAGGCGCGCGACCGGGGAGCGGGAACGCCGTGCCCCTCGTTGTGGCGCCGCTATCGTGAGGTCGCACTCTTGTTGATCCTGTCCGCCGCCGCTGCGGCCTATGAGCCGATCCGGTGGCTCGATCTCGAGCTCAAGAACGGGATCGACCTCGGCTTCTTCACGCTGCGGTACTACTCCTTGGCGTACCTCGCGGGGATCGTGCTGGGCTACTGGCACCTCAGCCGGATGATCCGCTCGCCGGGCGCACCGATGGAGCAGCGCCACGCCGACGACCTTTTCTTCTACTGCACGATCGGCATCATCCTGGGCGGCCGCCTGGGCTACGCGACGTTCTACACGGGCGGAAACACCGGCATTCCCAGCTTGTGGCTGCACCCGGCGGAACTGGCCGCGGTGTGGCACGGCGGCATGAGCTTCCACGGTGGCCTCATCGGCGTGGTTCTGGCGATGGCCTGGGTCGCATGGCGAGGGGGGCTTAGCTTCATCCGTGTGGCGGATTATGTTTCCGTCTGCGTGCCCTTCGGGATGTTCTTCGGCCGGCTTGCCAATTTCGTGAACGGCGAGCTCTGGGGCCGGGTGGCCGGTCCCGACGTGCCATGGGCGATGATCTTTCCGGACGGTGGGCCGCTGCCGCGCCACCCCAGCCAGCTTTACGAGGCCGTGCTGGAGGGGCTGTTGCTGATCGTGGTCATGCTCGTCCTGTTCTGGAAGACCCGCGTTCGCTACCGGCCGGGCCTGCTGGTCGGCGTGTTCACCACCGGCATCGGCCTGGCCCGCTTCTTCGTCGAGTTCTTCCGCGAGCCTGACGCGCAGCTGCAGGAGCTGGCGATGCGCACCGGATTGTCGATGGGCCAGTGGCTGACAATCCCGCTGATCGCCTTCGGTTTGATCCTGGTGGCGCGGGCGCTCGCCAAGCCGCCGCTGGATGCCGGGGCAGGGGAAGGCATCCGGACCGCATCGGCGTGACCGGTCCGCTCCGGGATGAGCCGCTGGCGGCGATGTTCCGGCGGCTGATCACCGCCACCGGGCCGATCAGCATCATGCACTACATGGGCGAATCCAACGCCCGCTACTACGCCTCGCGCGATCCTTTCGGCCACGGCGGCGACTTCATCACCGCGCCCGAGATCAGCCAGATGTTCGGCGAACTGGTAGGCCTGTGGCTGGCGGATATCTGGCTGCGGGCCGGTAAGCCCACGCCGGTGCATTACGTCGAGCTGGGACCGGGGCGGGGAACGCTGGCGAGTGACGCGCTGCGCTCGGCCGCCCGCTTCGGCCTGCTTCCGGAGGTGCACCTGGTGGAAGGGTCGGGCGCGCTGCGCGAGATACAGGGCGCCGCGTTGCCGCAGGCAAAATGGCATGACGATCTGGCCACCGTGCCCACCGACGGGCCCATCCTGCTGGTCGCGAACGAGTTTCTTGATGCGCTGCCGATCCGCCAGCTGGTGATGACCGCGCAGGGTTGGCGGGAGCGTATGGTGGGCCTGCGTGACGAGCGCCTGGTGGCGGTAGCAGGCGACAAGCCGATGGACGCCGCCGTGCCCGAACAATGGCGCGACGCGCCCGAAGGCACGCTGATCGAGACCAACCCCGGCGCGGCCACGGTCGTCCAGGAGGTTGCGGCGCGGCTTGCCAGCCAGGGCGGGGCGGCGGTGTTCGTGGACTATGGCCACAGCGCCGCGCGGACCGGCTCCACGTTGCAGGCGGTGCGCGCGCACCGGATGGTCGATGTCTTCGCCCATCCCGGCGAGGCGGACCTTACGGCTCACGTGGATTTCGCGGCATTGGCGCAGGTAGCCCGCGCGCAGGGCTGCCGCTGGCTGGGCACCACCACTCAGGGCGAATGGCTCCAAGCATTGGGTATCGATGCGCGGGCGCAAAGCCTCGCCGCCGCAACGCCGTTGCAGGCGGAGACGATTGCCAGCGCCAAGGAGCGCCTGACCGCGCAGGGCCAGATGGGCGCGCTGTTCAAGGTGATGGGGCTGGCTGGCCCCGGCTGGCCGGACGGCGCCGGCTTCCCCGGCTGACGCGGAGCGGCGTCAGCTGCCCAGTTCGGTGACGCGGCGATCTGCCGGCACTTTGCGCAAGGGCACGCCGCTGAGCCAGGCTTCGAAGGCGTCGATGTCCAGGCCCGCCCGCACTTTGTCAGTGGCCTGCGCGAACTCGCTGTAGAAGTCGCCGCCTTCCGACAGGAAGTTGTTGGTTGTCACCCGGTAGCGGGCATCGGGCGCCAGCGGCTTGCCGTCCAGCGTCAGCGATATGACCCGGCTGCCCGAGGGGCGCCGCATGTCAAAGCTGAAGTGCAAGTTGTAGGACGGTGCGATCACCTGTTTCACGTCGGCATCGTCCAGCCCCTGCTCGATCACCGCGCGGATCTGTGCCCCTGTCATCGTCTGGACGACGAGTTCGTTGTTGAACGGCTGCACCGCATAGAGCTGGCCGAACGTGACCGTGCCATCGCTGGCCGGGACCAGCGAAGTGCGCACGCCGAACGGGTTGGTGAAGGCAAGCTGCGCGCCAAGCGCGCGAGTGGCGGCCAACTGGCTGTCGGCAACCAGGTAGGCCAGCGGGCCGCCTTTCCAGCTTTCCTCGCCGCCGCTCTTCGCGGCCGGGCCGGACAGGCGGCCGACCGGGCGGGAAATCTCGCCGGCCACGTCGTCCACATAGCGCTTCACGTATGTGGCGACTTCAGCCTTGGGTTCGAAGCGGGGGACGAGATCGGTATTCGCGACCGGCCCTTGGGTAGAGACGTAGGGTTCGGACTGAACGATGACATTGCGCGCTGTCTTGGAGACAAGGGCGCGGGTCCTGGGGTCGAAGCTCAGGGTGATGTCCGTCACCAGTTCGCCGTAGACGCCGGCGCTGGTCAGCAGGATCGGCTCGGCCGGACGGGTGCCCATTCGTTCGCAGACATAGGCCCAATGCGTGTGGCCCGAGACGACCACGTCCACTCCTGGGTCCAGACGGTCGAGGATCGGGACGATCTCGCCGGTGAATTGCTCGCAGCCCGCGCCGCCGTCACCGCCCTTCGTCTTTCCGCCTTGGTGTATCAGCACGACCACCGCGTTGGCGCCCTGGGCCTTCAAGGCGGGCACCAGCGCGTTGATGGTCTCTGCCTCGTCGGCGAAGCGCAGGCCTTTCAGTGCCTCGGGCGTGACCAGGGCCGGAACGGTCTTCAGTGAGAGGCCGATGAAGCCGATCGTGATCGGGCCTGCCGCGGTGTCGAAGGTCTTAAGGCCAGTGCCGGGGAGCAAGGTGGACCCGTCTTCGCGAAGAGTGCTGGCGGCCAGGTACTTGTAGCGAGCGCCGTCGAACTGCTCGAGCCGGCAGGGTTCGCGGCGCGTGTTCTTCTCGCAGCCGCCGTTCTGCAGGCGGAGAAGCTCGGTCCAGCCCCGGTCGAATTCGTGGTTGCCGACCGCGTTGAATTCCAGGCCGATGCGGTTCATCACGCCCACCGCGGGCTCGTCGAGATAGAGCGACGAGGCGAGCTGGGATGCGCTGGTGAGGTCGCCTGCGCCCACCACGACATGGTTCGCGTAGCGCGCCTTGATGGCATCCACGGCGGACGCCAGCCAGGCCGCGCCACCTGCCGGCACGCCGGTGATCGCCCCTGCCGGGCCGGCAATCTTCACGGTCTGCTTGGGCGGCTCCAGCGCGCCGTGGAAATCGTTGATCGCGACGATGCCGATCTCGACCGGCGCGGCTGCGGCTTGGTCCCGAGCTGACGGGGCGGTCGCGTGGCGCGATGCCTGCGGGGTGGCGCAGGCCGCGAGCAGCGAGGCAAGCAGCAGCGGCAGGGTGCGGTGGAGGGCGGAGGTCATGGCCACCGCCTTATCGGGCCGGACGGTGACAAGACAACGATGTTCTCGGACCGCCCCGACGGGAATATCCCGCCGCCCCAGGCACCGTGTTCAGACGTTGTCTTCAGGCGCCGTGCTCAGGCTCCAGCTTCGAGGGCGTGCATCTCTTCATCGGAGAGGCCGAAATGATGACCTACCTCGTGGATGACCACGTGGTTGACCAACTCCTCCAGGTCGACGCCGGTTTCGCACCATTCCGCAAGCAGCGGCTGGCGATAGAGCGTGATCACCGGGGGCATCTCGCCGGAGGCCCAGACCGTCTCCTGATCCATCGAGCGGCCGTGATAGAGGCCGGTCAGTTCCCAGGCGTCCTCAAGGCCTAGCGCCGCGAGCGTTTCCGTGTCGGCGAACTCCTCCACCGTGACCCGGATGTCCGCGAGGTGGCGGGCGAACGGCTCCGGGATGCGAGCGAACGCCGCGCGCGCCAGAGCCTCGAAGGCAGCCGCATCCGGAGCCTTGGCCATCAGACGTCCAGGTTGGCCACGTTGAGGGCGTTCTGCTGGATGAAATCGCGCCGCGGCTCCACGACGTCGCCCATCAGGCGCGTGAAGATCTCGTCCGTGACGTCGGCATCCTCGACCTTCACTTGCAGCAGCACGCGGTTGTCCGGGTCCAGCGTGGTTTCCCAGAGCTGCTCCGCGTTCATCTCGCCCAGACCCTTGTAGCGCGAGATCGACAGACCCTTGCGGCCGGTGGCCAGCACCGCCTCGAGCAACTGGGTCGGCCGGGTGATCGTGCCTTCGGAACTGGTCGGACGAGCCTGGACAGCATCGCCCTCCTCGGTCTCGGTCGCCTGGCCTTCGACAGGCTCTGCGCCCGAACGGGTGAGGCGAGCCGGGCTGGAGTAGACGGTCGCATGCTCGGCGGCGAGCTTCGCCAGCTTGCGCGCTTCGGCGCTGACAAGGAAGCTGGCCTCGATCACGTGGTGATCGGTCACGCCGCGCCACAGACGCTGCACGACATACCCGCCCTCCTGACCGCGCTCCGCGCTCCAGACCGCCTCGCGATCGCCGCTTTGCAGCCAGGCCGCAGCGGTCTTGAGCGCTTCGACCTTGCCGGCGTCCGACAAGTCGGGCGCCAGGGCGCCTGCCAGGGCCAGGGTCTCGATGATACCGAGGTCGTACTTGCGGGGGACGTAGTTCAGCAGGTTGCGCATCGCCATTGCGTGCTCGACCAGCTCCATCAACTCGTTGTTGGCGCGCGCGCCGCCCGCCGTTTCCAGCACGCGGTTATGGGAGCCGGCCTCGACCAGGTAGCGATCAAGCTGGCGGTCGTCCTTCAGGTAGACCTCCGAGCGCCCCTTGCTCACCTTGTAAAGCGGCGGCTGGGCGATGAAGAGGTGCCCGGCCTTGATGATCTCGGGCATCTGGCGGTGGAAGAACGTCAGCAGCAGCGTGCGGATGTGGGCGCCGTCGACGTCGGCGTCCGTCATGATGATGATCTTGTGGTAGCGCAGCTTTTCCAGGTTGAAGTCGTCGCGGATGCCGGTGCCCATCGCCTGGATCAGGGTGCCCACTTCCTTGGACGAGATGATCCGGTCGAACCGTGCGCGCTCGACGTTGAGGATCTTGCCCTTGAGCGGCAGGATCGCCTGGATCTTGCGGTCGCGTCCCGACTTCGCGGAGCCGCCCGCCGAGTCACCCTCGACCAGGAACAGCTCGCACTTGGAGGGATCGCGCTCCTGACAGTCGGCCAGCTTGCCAGGCAAGCTCGCGATGTCCATCACCCCCTTGCGCCGGGTCAGTTCGCGGGCCTTGCGGGCGGCCTCGCGCGCGGCAGCAGCGTCGATCACCTTCTGGATGATGGTCTTGGCCGTCGCCGGGTTCTCCTCCAGCCATTCGCTCATCTTGTCGCCCATTAGCGACTCGAGCGGCTGGCGCACCTCGGAGCTGACCAGCTTGTCCTTGGTCTGCGACGAGAACTTGGGATCAGGCAGCTTCACTGACACGATCGCGGTCAGGCCCTCGCGCATGTCGTCGCCCGAGAGCTGGACCTTTTCCTTCTTCAACAGCCCGGAACGCTCGGCGTAGTTGTTGAGCGTGCGCGTCAGCGCGGCGCGGAAGGCGGCCAAGTGGGTGCCGCCATCGCGCTGGGGGATGTTGTTCGTGAAGGTGAGGACGTTTTCGTAATACGAATCGTTCCACTCGAGCGCGACCTCGATGCCGATGCCGTCCTTGTCCGCCGAAATGGCGATCGGCTCAGGCATCAATGCCTGCTTGTTGCGGTCGAGGTACTTCACGAAGGCGGCAATTCCGCCCTCGTAGTACAAGTCGTGCTCCAGCGGCTGCTCGTGCCGCTTGTCGCGCAGCAGGATCCGCACGCCCGAGTTGAGGAAGGCCAACTCGCGGTAGCGATGCTCAAGCTTGTCGAAATCGTACTCGGTGACGTTCTTGAACGTCTCTGTGGATGCCTGGAAGGTCACGCGCGTGCCCTTCTGGCCTTCGGTCGCAGGGCCGACGACCTTGAGCGGAGCGACCGCGTCGCCGTGCTCGAAGCGCATCCAGTATTCCTGCCCGTCGCGCCAGATCGTCAGCTCCAGCCACTCTGAGAGCGCGTTCACGACCGAGACGCCGACACCGTGGAGGCCACCCGAGACCTTGTAGGCGTTGTCGTCCGAGGTGTTCTCGAACTTTCCGCCCGCGTGGAGCTGGGTCATGATTACTTCGGCGGCGGAGACGCCTTCCTCCGCGTGAATGTCCACCGGAATGCCGCGGCCGTTGTCCGTCACCGACACCGAATTGTCGGCATTCAGCTCGATCGTCACCAGGTCGCAGTGGCCGGCGAGGGCCTCGTCGATGGCGTTGTCGGACACCTCGAACACCATGTGGTGGAGGCCCGAGCCATCGTCGGTATCGCCGATGTACATGCCGGGCCGTTTGCGAACGGCGTCCAGGCCCTTGAGGACCTTGATCGAATCCGCGCCGTAGGAGTTGGTGTTCTTCGCGCTGTCGGGGGTGCTTGCCATGTCGATTATATAGGGTCGGCGGGGGGGAAACTAAAGCGAAATGGGCGCTGGTATCCACAAGGGGCCGGGGCCACGACAAGGCTTGCGCTGCGCCACGGCTGAGGCACTCTGGGGCGTTCGTCACAGGCAAGGGGCACTCGCCGATGAAGACCAAGCTTACTGCAATGCTCGCTTCCCTCCTGGCGCTTCCTGCGGCGGTGCCTGCTCAGGCCCAGCTTGACCCGGGGCAGCAGGAATTCTTCGGCCTTTACAAGGAGCTGATCGAGACCGACACGACGCTCAGCCAGGGAAGCTGTACCGAGGCGGCAGCCAAGATGGCCGCGCGGCTGAAGAATGCCGGCCTGAAGGACGACCAGTTGTTCCCGTTTTCGGTGCCGGACCATCCCAAGGAGGGCGGGCTGGTCGCGGTCTATCCCGGGACGACGAATGACAAGGCGATCCTGCTGCTGGCCCATATCGACGTGGTGGAGGCGAAGCGCGAGGACTGGGAGCGCGACCCGTTCAAGCTGGTGGAGGAGAACGGTTACTACTACGCCCGCGGCGCAGTGGACGACAAGGCGATGGCCGCGATCTGGGTCGATACGCTGGGTCGCTTCGCCAAGGCCGGACATAAGCCGCGGCGCACGATCAAGCTGGCGCTGACCTGCGGCGAGGAGACGAGCGGCGCCTTCAATGGCGCGCAATGGCTGACGCAGAACAAGCGCGACCTCATCGATGCGGCCTTCGCCCCGAACGAGGGCGGCGGTGGGCGGACCGACGGCAAACCCGTGGCGCAGGGCGGCAAGGTGCTGGTGCAGACACTGCAAGTGGGCGAGAAGGCTTACCAGGACTTCACCCTCACCGCGACCAATCCCGGGGGACACAGCTCCCAGCCGGTGCGTGACAATGCGATCTACGACGTCTCCGGCGCGCTGCTGAGGATCGCGGACCACGCCTTTCCGATCGAGTTCAATGACGTCACCCGTGCCTACTTCAGCAAGGCGGGCCAGATGCGCGGGGGCGAGGTTGGCCGGGCCATGCAGGCGCTTGCTGCCGATCCGGGCGACAAGGCAGCGCTGGCGGTGGTCGAGCGGGACAAGATGCTGAATGCGATGCTGCGCACGGCTTGCGTTGCGACCCTGGTTGAGGGTGGCCATGCGCAGAACGCCCTTCCGCAGCGGGCGAGCGCCAACGTCAACTGCCGCATGTTTCCGGGGCGCACGGCTGAGGAGACGCAGGCGGAACTCACCCGGGTGGTGAACGATCCCCGGATCGCGATAGTCCAGAAGGTGAGAGGCAAGCCCATTGCCAAGTCTCCGCCGCTGGACCCGGCGGTTGTGCAGCCGATCGAGCGAATTGCGGCGCGGCACTTTCCCGGCGTTCCGGTGATTCCCGCAATGTCGACGGGGGCGACGGACGGGGTCTACCTTTCGGCCGTCGGCATTCCGACTTACGGGGTGCCAAGCGTGTGGACCGATCCGGACGGCAACGGCACGCACGGCCTGAACGAGCGGGTGGAGGTGAAGGCGCTCTACACGGCGCGCGCGTACCTCTACGATCTGGTCAAGGCGTTCGGTGGCTAGCGCCGGTCGGCTGCGGGGGAATCGGCACGGGTCCGCCCGCCCAACCGATCGTTCCAAAAGTCCTATCGGGTGAGGGCCTGGGCCCATGCTGCTTGAATCAGCCTCTAAGCTTCGCCCGCCGTTTCGATAGCTTGCGACAGCGCAGTGTGCGCCTTATTCATGCTGCAGTCGCGAAAACGAGAAAAGGCGGCCTTTGGAGGCCGCCTCTTCGGGGTTTCGGGTCGCCCCCTCAGACGAGGGTGATGGCGAACGCCAGGGCGCTGGTGCCCAGGGCCGCGGCGAGACCGACCGTCCGTTGGACGAGGGTCATGGCTTTTCCTCCTGTTTGCGGGGCGCGGGCTTATGTCCGTCGCTCCCTTCGCAGATGCAACATAGGAGGGTTAGTAATTTTCGCAATGTCGAAGGCAACAATCATACTTGCGTTCTTTGCAAGTGTTGTGGCGTTAAATGAGCGTTTGTAGGATTGTCGGGCCACCGAGTTGACGCGGGCGCCAGATGGCCTAAATGCGCTGGCTCCGGCACGCCGGGCGGTTAGCTCAGTTGGTAGAGCATCTCGTTTACACCGAGAGGGTCAGCGGTTCGAGCCCGTTACCG
>Ga0233380_1001339_pt1 | contig 11123 bp, 10 predicted proteins | sample ElkDunMinimDraft_9_FD_191541 | JGI IMG/M metagenome (GOLD analysis project Ga0233380, IMG submission 191541) | Fecal eukaryotic communites from dung pellets of Tule Elk in California, USA - Elk Dung F36 | ecosystem: Host-associated > Mammals > Digestive system > Large intestine > Fecal | place... | reverse complement strand
TGTTGGCGTTATAACTCAGGATTCTTCGGCGGCGCATGGCTGCCGGATCAGGCAATGGACACGCGAGGTTGAGTCATGAATTATCCAGCGGTAGTGCTTCTGTGCGGCGCCTTTCTGGTGGGCTGCTCGGAGAGCGCGGATAACCCACAGGGCACGCAGGGCGCCGGGAGCGACACGGCGGCAGGAACGACGACTTACGAACTGGTGGAGACGGTGTCACCCGATGACGCGGAAATCGTCATTCCCTACCGCAAATATGAGCTGCCGAACGGACTGACGGTGTTGCTGCACGAAGACGATTCCGATCCCCTGGTCCACGTCAACATCACCTATCACGTAGGCTCCGCGCGCGAGGAAGCCCAGCGTTCGGGTTTTGCCCACTTCTTCGAGCACATGATGTTCCAGGGTTCCGCGCATGTGGCGGACGAGGAACACTTCCAGATTGTCACCGAGGTCGGTGGCTCGCTTAACGGCTCCACCAGTAACGACCGCACCAACTATTTCCAGACGGTGCCAGCCAACCAGCTGGAAACAATCCTGTGGCTGGAAGCCGACCGCATGGGTTTCCTGCTGGAGGCGGTGACGCAGGAGAAGTTCGAGATCCAGCGCTCCACTGTCAAGAACGAGCGTGGGCAGAACTACGAGAACCGTCCTTATGGCATGGTCTACGAAACGCTGATATCCGCCCTGTATCCCAGCGGCCATCCCTATTCCTGGCCGACCATCGGCTATCCGGAAGATCTGGATGCTGCCACTCTGGATGACCTGCGGCACTTCTTCCTGCGCTGGTACGGGCCCAACAACGCCACGCTGATTGTGGCGGGGAACCTGGACGAGGAGGCCACGCTGGCGATGATCGGGAAGTACTTCGGCAGCATTCCCGAAGGCCCCGCGGTGGAACGCGCGCAACCACAGGACATCGTCGTGGACAGCGACCGCTACGTGTCCTATCTGGATCAGAATGTACGCTTCCCGTTGCTGATCATGACCTTTCCCGGAGTGGCCTATTCGCATCCGGACCGGGTCGCCCTCAATGCGCTCGCCGATATCCTGGGCGACGGCCGCAACTCGATTCTCTATCAGCAGTTCGTGCTGAGCAATCGCGCCCTTGATGCTTCCGTTTCCAGCAGCTCCCAGGAACTCGGTGGCATGTTCAGCTTCGAGGTGCAGGCCTTCCCCGAGGCTGACCTGGCGCAGTTCGAGCGCGACGTGCGGGCCATCATCGCCGACTTCGATGCGGAGTCGATTACCGATGAGGACATCGAGACCTTCAAGGGAGAAACCGAAGCGGCGCTGATCAATGGTCTGCAGAGTGTGCAGGGCAAGGCCTCGCGTCTGGCGCTATATGACTACCTGCTGGACAACCCTAACTACCTGCCGCAGGAACTGGAGGCCGTGCGCAGCCTGCGTCGCGAAGACGTGCTGCGGGTCTTTGAGCAGTATGTGGCCGGAGAGTCCGCTGTCATTCTCAGTGTGATGGCCAGCAGCGATCCGGAGGGCTGGGCGCAGCCGGATAATTTCACCCCCATCCCGGCCCTGCGGGTAGCGGAATCGGCGCTGGATGATCTGGAGCCGCGCCCGGTCATGGACGACTTCGAGCGTTCTGTGCGACCTGGCGCCGGCCAGACGCCGCTGGTCGAGGTGCCGCCCTTCTGGCAGCAGGAGCTCGCCGGCGGTGCACGCATCATTGGCACGGTCAGCTCGGAGATCCCGACGGTTACGCTGCGGCTGTCCTTCGCCGGCGGCCACTTGCTCAATGACCCTCAGGAGTATGGTCTGGCACGGCTGAGCGCGGCGATGCTCAATGAGGACACCGAACAGCTGAGCGCCGAGCAGTTTGAGGTTGAGCTGCAGAAGCTGGGCAGCCGCATCAACGTGAGTGCGGGGCAGGAAGACCTGATTGTGACCGTGAGCGCGTTGAGCCGCAACCTGACCCCGACACTGGCCTTGTTGCAGCAGCGTCTGCTGCAACCCAGTTTCAATGACGAGGACCTGCAGCGTCTGCGCAGACAGCAGGTGGAGGCGCTGCAGGCGGCGCGGGAACAACCCTCGAGCATCGCCAGCGAGGTCTACGCCAAATTGATCTATGGGACCGAACACAGTTTCTCGGTGCCGGTTTCCGGCACGGTGGAGACGCTGGAAACTTTTACCCTCGAGGATGTCGAGGCCTTCGCCAGCAAGGCACTGACCACCGGCTCGTTGCAGATCGTGGCCGTGGGCGATGTGCAGCAGCAGGAGATCGTGGCGGGACTGGGCTTTCTCGACCAGCTGCCTGCAGACGCGGCAATCCCTCGCAGTCAGCCTCCGCTGCCCGCGTATGAGGGCAACACGCTGTATCTGGTGGACAAGCCCGGCGCCGCGCAGTCGGAAATCCGCATCGGCTACATCACCGATATGCCATGGGATGCCACTGGTGAGTACTTCCGCAGTTCGCTGATGAATTATGTGCTGGGTGGCGCTTTCAACAGCCGTATCAACCTGAACCTGCGGGAAGACAAGGGCTATACCTATGGGGCGCGCAGCTTCTTCAACAGCACTGAGCACCCAGGCCCATACACGGCATCTGCCAGCGTCCGGGCTGACAGCACCGCCGATTCGGTGCGGCAATTCGTCAACGAGATCACCGCGTTCCGTGATGAGGGCATCAGCAGTAGCGAGCTGGCGTTCATGCGGGCAGCGGTAGGCCAGAGCGATGCGCTGGCCTACGAGACTCCGGGCCAGAAGGCTGGCTTCCTCGGTCGGATACTCGAGTATGGCCTGGCGCCTGATTATGTCGACCGGCAGAGCGAGATCATCAACAGCATCTCCCAGGAAGAGATCAATGCGCTGGCGCGGGAGAGGCTGCCGTTCGAGCGCATGGTGATCCTGGTGGTCGGAGACAGGCAACTGGTGAGCGACTCCCTGGTCGAACTCGGCTATCCCATCGTCGAGCTCGATACGACGGGGGCCATGCTCAATTGACAGACGCACCGCGACAGCGGACGCCGGTCAGCTTCACGGAAGATCGCAACTTCGATGACCTGGCGCCGCGCTTTGCCCGCAACATCTACGGCGGGCTGAAGGGCCGGATCCGGCTGGAAGTGCTGCGGCGGGACTTCGCCAAGGTGTTGCCCGGCTGGCTGGTGTCCGATGTCACGAGGAGTGATGCAGAGAGCAATGCAGAGAAGGGCAATGCAGAGAGGGGCAAAGCTCCGCGCCGGCGGGTGCTGGACGCGGGAGGAGGGCAGGGCCAGTTCAGCCTGCCTCTGGCCGCCGCCGGTCACGATCTCACCCTCTGTGACCTGTCTTCCGCCATGCTGGACCTGGCGCGTACGGCTGCTGCAGAGGCCGCACTATCCCGGGTGACGTTCCGCCATGCCTCCATTCAGGAGCTGGCCCGCCAGTGCGTTGACGGACACATGGCCCCCTTCGACCTGGTCATCTGCCACTCGGTGCTGGAGTGGGTCGCCGACCAGCCAGGGCTGATCGTCGCGCTGGCCCAACTGCTGCGTCCCGGCGGTGTGCTGTCGTTGACCTTCTACAACCGTCACGGGCTGGTGATGAAGAACCTCCTGCGGGGTCGTCGTCCTCCGATTCTCGATGGCAGCTTCACACCCAGCGCGGGCAGCCTGACGCCGACCCGGCCGCTGGACCCCCAGGATGTGCTGCGCTGGCTCGATTGCTCGCCGCTGCAAGCGCCTCCGCAAATACCATCATGGGAGTTGCTGCATCGCAGCGGCATCCGCGTCTTTCACGACCTGCTGTTGACCCCGGAAGGCAGGGCGATGGATCCGGAGCAACTGGTGGCGCTGGAACTGGAACTGTCGCTGCAGGAACCCTATCTGTCGCTGGGCCGCTACCAACATATCCTCGCCCGCAAGGGCTGATGTGCCAAATTCCCGGAATATCCGCGCATTCTTTGACAACAAGACTTTGAGTGGCCGGGTGGGGAGGGTAGAATCGCGCCTTTGCTCCCGGGATCACAAGGCTCATGCATACCATTCATCTGAACAAGGATAGGGCCGCCTCCCTGCTGCGACGTCATCCCTGGGTATTTTCGGGGGCGATCGCCCGTATCACTGGGCAGCCCGCGCCGGGCGAAACCGTGCGCATTGTCGATGCGGCGGGAACCCCGCTGGCGTTGGCAGGATACTCGCCCAGTTCGCAGATCCGGGCGCGGGTCTGGAGCTTTACTGTCGATGACACCATCGACGCCAATTTCCTGGCGCGGCGTCTGGAAGCGGCAGTCTCCCGGCGTCGGGCGCTGCTGGATGACAGTCAGCGCACCGGTTGTCGCCTGGTGTACGGGGAATCTGATGATCTGCCGGGATTGATTGTGGACCGGTACGGCGATTTCCTGGTGTGCCAGTTCCTGTTCGCCGGCGTCGAGTGCTGGAAGGACGACATCGTGCGGATCTTGCGGCAACTGGTGCCCTGCACTGGCATCTATGAGCGCTCCGAAGCCGCCGTGCGGGCCCGTGAGGGGCTGCCGGCAACCCAGGGAGTCCTGTGGGGCGAGGAGCCCCCCGAGCTGGTGGAGATCACCGAGCAGGGGCGACGCTACGGCATCAGTATCGCGCATGGGCACAAGACCGGCTTCTATCTGGACCAGTATGCCAACCGGGCGCTGGTGGCCAGCCTGGCCGCTGGCCGCAATGTGCTTAACTGCTTCGCCTATACCGGCGGGTTTGGCATTGCGGCACTGCAGGGCGGGGCCAGCCATGTCCTGAACATCGACTCGTCCGCACCGTCACTGGAACTGGCGGCGGGCAATTTCGGACGCAACGGCTTCGAGACCCACCGCTTTGACAACGTCAACGGCAACGCCTTCGAACTGCTGAGGCAGTTCCGGCACGAGGATCGCCGGTTCGACATGGTGATCCTGGATCCGCCCAAGTTCGCGGAAACCAAGGTGCAGTTCAAGCGGGCGGCCCGGGCCTACAAGGACATTGCCCTGCAGGGCGCTTCGCTGCTCAACGAGGGCGGCCTGCTGGTGACCTTCTCCTGCTCGGGTGCCATCGATCTGCCGCTGTTCCAGAAGATTACTGCGGATGGCCTGCTGGATGCCGGGCGGCAGGGGCAGATTCTGCACTACCTGCACCAGAGCGAAGACCACCCCGTGGGACTGGCCTTCCCCGAAAGCCTGTATCTGAAAGGACTGGTATGCAGGGTGGAATGAAATCAGGATATAATCGCCGGTCGTGATTCAGGGTTATCTATGCAAGTGACCGACAAATTCAGCCATGCGGTGAGCGCCATTCTTCAGGCAGGTCAGCGAATCCACCAGCAGGGCTGGTCGCCTGCCACCAGCAGCAATTATTCGCTGCGCCTTGATGAGTCTTCCTGTGCCATCACGGTATCGGGTCGGGACAAGGGCAATCTTGTCCCCACTGACATCATGCGGGTGGATCTGGATGGAGCGCCGGCGGCTGGCGAAGATGGCACGCCTTCTGCAGAGACACTGCTGCATACCAGCCTGTATCGACGCGATGCCGCGGTAGGCGCCGTGCTGCACACCCATTCGCTCAGCGCCTTGCTGGCGGCGGAGTGTGTGGCAACGCAGGAGCCCTGGAGCATGCTGGAAATCAGCGACCTGGAACTGCTCAAGGCCTTTGCGGGTATCCGCAGTCATCACGACACCCTGCGAATTCCGGTATTTGCCAACAGCCAGGACATCGCGGCGCTGGCGCGGCTGGTGGACGAGTGCCTGGATGTGGCCGCACCCGTGTACGCTTACATCCTGCGCGGCCACGGCGTGTACACCTGGGGACGCGACATGGCAGAGGCCATGCGCCATCTGGAGGCGCTGGACCAGTTGTTCGAATATACCTGGCGCGTGTGCGGGCGTCGCCCGAGCGCGGTGCAGGGGCACCATGGAGACAGAATATGAGCGCACTGACTATCCGGGCGGACAATGCGCCGCTGGAGCCCATGCTGCACAGCGATGATCTGGACATTATCGTGCGGGAGCTGGCAGCCGCCGGCATCCAGTTCGAGCGCTGGGAAACAGCGCCTGGCATCCGGGCGGGCGATTCCCAGGAGGCCGTGCTGGCTGCCTATCGCAAGGACATCGATCGCCTGGTCGATCAACATGGTTACCAGAGTGTGGACGTCATCAGCCTCGACAGCACCGACCCGGCAACCGCTGCCAGGGTGCCCGAGCTGCGTCAGAAGTTCCTGAGTGAGCATACCCATGCCGAGGACGAGGTGCGCTTCTTCGTCGGCGGGCGTGGGCTGTTCAGTCTGCACGTGCAGGGCAGGGTGTATGAGGTGCTGTGCGAGCAGGGAGATCTGATCGCGGTGCCGGCCGGAATTCCTCACTGGTTTGATATGGGGCCCCGCCCTTCATTTGTAGCCGTCCGTTTGTTCAATAACCCCGATGGCTGGATAGCCAACTACACGGGAGAGTCTATTGCCGAGAAGTTCTCTCGTCTGGAGTCTTGATGAAAATTGCAGCCATTATCACCGACATTGAAGGGACGACGAGCAGTATCGGTTTCGTCCATGATGTCCTGTTTCCCTATGCACTGAAGCACATCGGCAGTTTCGTGCGCGAACACCACGAAGAGCGTGATGTGATGAGGGTGCTGGTGAAGCTGAGCGAGAACACCGGCATTCCGCTACACAATCTGGATGGATTGATCAGCACGCTTGAGGACTGGATCCGGGAAGACAGAAAGGTCACCGAACTCAAGTCCCTGCAGGGCATGATCTGGGAAAAGGGATACAAGCAGGGGCTGTATCAGGCCCACGTCTATTCCGATGTGCCCGACGTCCTGCGTCGCTGGCTGGAAGAGGAGCGCAACCTCTATGTCTATTCTTCCGGGTCGATAAAGGCACAGCAGCTGTTCTACCGCTATTCGACCGAAGGGGATCTGCGGCTGCTGTTCTCCGGTTACTTCGACACGACCATAGGAGCCAAGCAGGACGTGGAGTCCTATCGCAACATTGCGGATGCGGTGGCGCTTAACCCGGAGCAGATGCTGTTCGTGTCCGACGTTCGCGAGGAGCTGGATGCCGCAGCAGCGGCAGGCATGCGCACCTGCTGGATTATCCGCCCGCAGGAGATGTCACTGGATCCACAGCGCGCTGCAGCCAGGTCACCACATCCTGTCGTCACCAGTTTCGATGAGATAGTCGCCGACTGAGGCTGGCTGTACGGCGCCCGGCGACGCTCCCGGAACGATCATTGATTATAGGCTCGCGAAGGGAAGGTATGCAGCGGAGAAAGGTCTATTTTGTTGCAGCGCTGACGTTGTTGATGGTGCTCGGCTTCCTGGCCACAAGCCTGACCAGCTATTTCGTGGCCCAGGACTCCCTCTCCCGTAATATTTCGGAGCAGATGCTGCCGCTGACCAGCGACAACATCTATTCCGAGATCCAGCGCGATCTGTTGCGCCCGGTGTTGATCTCCTCGGTGATGTCCGCAGACTCCTTCTTTCATGACTGGGTGGCGGGTGGCGAAACCGATCCCGGCAGGATGCAGGCCTACCTGAAAGGTATCCAGCAGGAATACCAGACCATCACGGCGTTCTTCGTCTCCGAGCATACCTATCAATATTATCATCCGGATGGAATCCTCAAGACCGTTTCCGAAACCGCGCCGGAAGATGAGTGGTACTTTCGTTCGAGAGCGATGCGCACTCCTTTTGAAATCAATGTGGACGGCGATACCGCCGACCGCAGCCGTGTCAGCATCTTCATCAACTTTCGTGTGGTGGACGCGGGTGGCAACCTGCTGGGGGTGACCGGCGTCGGGCTTTCCGTGACGGCGGTGATTGATCTGATCAACGTATATCAGAAGCGCTATGGTCGCAGCATCTACTTTGTCGACACGGAAGGTAATGTGGCGCTCAATGGCGGCGGCGACTCGCCTCTCCGGCTGCAGGATCGTCCCGGCATCGGCAGTATCAGCACTGCCATCCTCTCGAACCCGAGCACGGCGTTGAGTTATACCGGGGCGGCGGGGGAGACTGTTTACGTCAACAGTCGGTTGGTGCCGGAGTTCGACTGGTACCTGATCGTGGAGCAGCGTAGCCATGCGGAGGAAGAACGCATCCAGGACGCGCTGCTGTTCAATACCGGCCTGTCGCTCGCCATCATGACCCTGGTGCTGCTGATCGCCCACTTCACGCTCAAGGCCTACCAGGGCAGACTGGAGGCGATGGCAACCACGGACAGTCTGACCGGGGCAGCCAACCGCCATGTGTTCGATGTGGTATTCGAGCAAGTGGCCAAGGCTGCGGTGCGCAAAGACAAGCCCCTTTCCCTCATTTGCCTGGACATTGACCACTTCAAGCTGGTTAACGACACCTTTGGGCATCAGGCTGGCGATCTGGTGATTCGCGCGGTGGCCGATGCCATCCGTGAGCATGCCGGCCCGGCGGGTACGCTGTGTCGCTGGGGTGGGGAAGAGTTCCTGTTGCTGATGGAAGGGTGCACCGTGGCGCAAGCGACCCAGACGGCGGAAGCCATCCGCGAGGCGGTGAAGAGCCAGATCGTCAGTTTCGGGCGCCAGGATATCCGGGTGACCATCAGCTGTGGTGTGGGCAGGTACCGTCCGGGAGAGGAGCTGTTCTCATTGATTGCGAGGGTGGATGCGGCGCTGTATCGCGCCAAGAACGAAGGGCGCGACAGGGTCAGCGTGGCTGCCTGAGGGCAGCGCGGGAATACAGCACGTCGTGGATGGCGCGACTGAGGCGGATCACCGAGTACTCCTCAAAGGTTTCCACAGGATCCGCCAGCACGTCAAAGCCTTCACTCAGCCCCAGCAGCATGGCGGCCATCTCGTTGAGATCCTGATCGCTTCCGCTGGACTCGATCTGCTCGGCAATGGCCAGCACCTGGTTCCAGAACCGTGCTTTGTCATCCTGGATCATGACGACTTTACCTGTTCTCCTTCTTCCTGATGAATCACTTCGATCACCTGCAAGCGTGCGGTCTTGCCATTGGGAAGTCCCCAGTCGATGGTCTGGTTTATCTTTAATCCGATCAGCGCCGCGCCGATAGGGGCCAGGACAGACACCTTGGCAGCCGCCACATCCGCTTCGCCAGGATAGACGATAGTGACCTTGGCAATCGCACCGGAATCCAGGTTCTTGTAATGCACGGTGGAGAACATGCGGACCGTGTCCTTGGGCATCTTCTTCAACGGCAGAACGGAGGCGCGCTCCAGCTCCTCTTCCAGCGATTCGGCCGCCTGGGCAGAGATGTTGGCATTGACCAGCGCGGTCAGCCTCGAATAGTCGAGCTCGGATAACGTAATAGAATGCGATGCCATAATGCAACCTTCACCAATAATCAAGCGTTTGAATTGTGTATATACTTTCCGTTGAAAGTACGAAAAAACAAGGGTAACTGTAAGACGATTCTGGAGCAGTGCAGCGGGCTGCTGCGAGCGGAGCGCGATCAGGAACGGGTAAGGCAAATGTCCCTGATCGCCGGCAATGGGAAGGCGCCAGTCGACCTTCCACATGCAGGACAAGACGCCGGGGATGCCGCCTGGAATTTCAGGACATCAGCGGTGATTGTCGGTGTTGAATTTTTCATGAGTTCGAGTATAACACCTCTTTTTTCTTATACAACTGGAGCACGAACATGACCTTCATCAGGATCAGCGCCGGTCAGGCGAAGGAGCTGATAGACGCAGATGCGCTGATCGTGGATATCCGTGATACGGACTCCTACCGGTCTGGCCATATTGACGGAGCCGTGCACGTTACCGCGGACAATGTCGATGATTTCGTTGCCAGCAACGATCGTTCCCGTCCCCTGGTGGTGTGCTGCTATCATGGCAATGCGAGCCAGGGTGCCGCGGCCTATTTTTCCGGAAATGGCTTCGAGCAGACCTACAGCCTGGACGGGGGCTACGAGGCCTGGCAGCAGCTGCAATCAGAGCAAGGCGAGTAGACTACCGCAGGGCCCTCACTGGCAGCGGGTCATAGTGACTCAGCCAGTGCCGGAATTCGTCGGCGGGTAGCGGTCGCAGGAAGTAGAAGCCCTGTGCCTGGTGACAGCCCAGTTCGGCCAGCAGCTGCACCTGCTCCCAGGTCTCCACTCCTTCGGCGACGACGGTCAGCCCGAGTGTCCTGCCCATGGTGATGATGGCGTGCACGATCGCCTTGTCGTCATTCTGGGGGAAACCGGCGAGGAAGGCGCGGTCGATCTTCAGGGTGTCTATGGGGTAGTGCTTCAATTGTCCCAATGACGAATAGCCGTTGCCGAAGTCGTCCAGTGCCAGCTTCACGCCCATGTCCTTCAATTCCTGCAACAGCGCCAGCGTCCGTCGGGGATGACTGGCGACCGTGCTTTCAGTGATCTCGAGTTCCAGCCAGTGCGGCTCAACCCCCGATTCCTGCAAGGCGCTGCGGATGTCGTCCAGAAACTGCGGATCCTGAAGCTGGCGCAGCGAAAGGTTGACCGCCAGGCACAGGGGCTGGACACCTTCCTGCTGCCACTCTGCCAGTTGTTGGCAGGCCGTCCTGGCAACCCAATCGCCGATGGGGATGATCAGTCCGCTTTCTTCGGCTATGGGAATGAATTCCTGGGGCGATATGATGCCCAGCTCGGGGCTGTTCCAGCGCAGCAGGGCCTCGACACCGGCGACGATGCCGCTGTCCAGATGAATCTTGGGCTGCCAGAAGATCTGCAGCTCCTGGTTCTCCAGGGCATGGCGCAGCCTGATCTCGATCTCGCCCCGCTCCTGAGCCCGCTGATGGAGGAGCTCGGAGTAGAACTGGAAATTGTCCCGGCCCTCGTCCTTGGCAACGTACATGGCCGCATCCGCGTGCTTCATCATCGTCGCGCCATCGTCGGCGTCTGCACCGAAGACGCTGATGCCGAGGCTGGCGGTAACCCGGCACTCCTTGTCATCGAGCAGAATCGGGTCCGTGAACGCCTCCAGGATCTTGTTGGCGATCGCGCTGATCTTGCTGGGGCAGGTGATCTCCGGAAGCAGGATGACGAATTCGTCCCCTCCCGTGCGGGCGATGACGTCACTGGCCCGCAGCGATGCCCGCAGGCGCCTGCCCACTTCCACCAGCAGGTCGTCGCCCACCTGATGGCCGAAGGTGTCGTTCACCAGCTTGAAGCGGTCCAGGTCCAGGAACAGCAGCGTGAAGGCACGGTTGGCGTCGCGGATGGCG
>Ga0233380_1001338_pt1 | contig 11124 bp, 9 predicted proteins | sample ElkDunMinimDraft_9_FD_191541 | JGI IMG/M metagenome (GOLD analysis project Ga0233380, IMG submission 191541) | Fecal eukaryotic communites from dung pellets of Tule Elk in California, USA - Elk Dung F36 | ecosystem: Host-associated > Mammals > Digestive system > Large intestine > Fecal | place... | reverse complement strand
CCCCTGAGTGACCGGATTGCCGCCCTGCGCAGCAGCTAGGCTTCTCAGGTGCTCACTGGTGCTTGTATGACGCCACAGGCCAGCCGATCGCCGGAGTCCCCGCTGGGCTGGGTCTGCAGGTCATCGGCCTGGGCGTGGATGATCACAGCCTTGCCGATGATGGAGTCCGGGTTATCCAGTGAAAGGGTGTCGAGTGACAACTGCACCATCGCTACCCCGTTACCGTCGGCCCGAATGTTGCCCATGTCGCCGACATGGTGCTGCTGCTCCATGGTGGGCGAGCCGTGAGGATGACCTTGCGGGGCATAGTGTCCCCCGGCAGAGCTGGCGTCGGGCGCACTGCAGTCCCCTGTCTCGTGGATGTGGAAACCATGCATGCCGGTTTCCAGCCCTTCTGCCTCTACCGTGACGATGACATTGTCGCCATCAGGATAGAACCGGACCTCACCGCTGACCTCGCTGCCTGAGGCAGGTGCCAGTCGGGCGATCGCGGCCTCGTCTGGGGCCGGAAGCTCGTTTGATGCGGATGCGTTGCGGTCCTGGCAGGCGGCCAGTAACAACAGGGGGCAGATCGCCAGCAGAGGCGAAAGGGTGCGAACGCGGAATGCGTGAGGGCGGGCGCCACTGGTAAGGGATGATGCGCCCGTGATCTGGAATTTGCGTGCCATGATTGACCTCCTGTGAATGAAATATCCATTTTTGAATCACGCTCATGCATTTACACTGTACTGCATGAGCGCGTGGATACTTCGTTCGCCAGCGAGCATCACTCCCGATTCATGACACACTCCGCATTTCGGACGGTGGCGGGTCTCTGACTCAGTGCATTTCCTTCGTGCACTTTCTCAGTGCGCTTTCTCAATGCACTTTTTCAATGCTCTTCGAAATCTTCCGCATCGTCGCTGTCGTCGAAGGAATAGTTGTCGCGGAACTGCAGATCGTCGCTATTGTCGTCGAACTGCAGATCACCGTACATTCGCTTCCAGTCCAGACGTTCCTCTGTCTTGCGGCGCAGTTCCGTCAGGCGGCGTTTGTGTACGCGCTTGTCGTTCGGTTCTTCGAGTTCGCTTTCTGGTATGAAGGCAACGGAATCAAAAAAGTCCTTTGAACTATCAGCAATATCATCCCATTGATGATTTTTCATGTGATTACTCTCTCGTTCAATTTCGTTAGGCTGATAACACGTATCTTTGACAAACCTTCATTGGATTAGCGTAATTCCTTTTACTGCTGGCTGTTCAGGCAGCACGCGGGTTCGTTCCGGAATTTGTCAAGAGATTTCCGGCAGGCTGCCTTTACGATGCGAATTATGGGTATAAATTTCTGGATTGCAAGAGCCTGCAGAACTATTTTTCATTTCCTTGAAAGCCCCGTCATTACTGGCCTCCAGCCAATCTGGAATAGCAGTCTGCCAGCAGGGCGTTACCTGTTGATGACAGGAGTTCGGGCGTCTGTTGGCGCCCCCCAACCCTCTCTCTCAGGCCCCTGACAAATGGGTAGGCATGGCCAGCGTGTCCACGCGCTGGCATGAGGCACGGATCTGCTGGCGGTCAATTTTGCCGCTGGCAATGCGGGGCAGCGCGTCGGTTTGCAGCCATATTCGCGCCGGCACCTTATAGTGGGCGATCTGTTCGCGCAGGAACAGTTGCAGGGCCGCCTCATCCAGGGTGGCGTCGGGTCTGATCACGGCAGCCGCTCCGACAATCTCGCCCAGGCGCTCATCCGGCAGGCCGAAGACCGCTGAGTCCAGGATATCCGGATGTGTGGCCAGCGCATGCTCCACATCGGCGCAGGCAATGTTCTCGCCGCCACGAATGATGATGTCTTTCATCCTTCCCCGCACGAACAGGAAGCCCTGCTCGTCCAGGTAGCCGAGGTCGCCGGTATGAAACCAGCCGTTCCTCAAGGCCTCGCGGGTTTCCTGAGGACGATTCCAGTACGCCTTCATGAGGGAGGGGCTGCGGATGCAGATCTGGCCGATCTGGCCGCTTTCCAGCGGCTGGTCCTGGTCGTCGACGATGCGGATACGGGTCAGCGGGGCGACCGGCCTGCCGGTGCTTTGCGGCTTGCTGACGTAGAACCGCCCGGTGATGATCGCGCCGAGCCCGTTGGTTTCGGTCAAGCCATAACCGAGACCTGGTACGGTCACGGCGGGGTACTTGCTGCGGATCAGTGTCAGGTGCTGGGGGGGGCGCGCTGATCCGCCCCCGTGAATGGTGCGCAGGCTGCGCAGGTCGGTGCGCTCGAAATGCGGCGAGTTCATGATTTCCCAGGCCATGGTGGGCACACCATGGATGATCGACAGCCGTTCGCGCTCGATCAGTGCCAGCGCCTCTTCCGCATTCCACTTGTACATCATCACGAACTTGCGATGGTACAAAAAGCTGGCCAGAAACTGGGCGTGACTGCCGGTGACATGGAACAACGGCACATTGGCCAGTATCCCCGGCTGGAATTCAGGATCCGGCTCCTGCTGCTCCGGGCGCAGGATGTCATTGATCTGTTTGACAAACAGCCAGCTGTAGAGGGCGCTGATAATGGCCCGGTGCGTCGACAGCACGCCCTTGGGGTGATCGGTGGAGCCGGAGGTGTACATGATGCAGGCATCATCGTCCGGCTGGACCTCGCGCCCGGCCAGCAAGGACCGGGCGGTGTCCTCGTCGATGCCGGCCAGCAGGGCGTTGAACTCCGTCACCGCCAGGGTGGTGCCGGCCTGGCCTTCCTCGGAGCCATCCCCGCCGATCTCCACCAAGCGTAGCTCGCACTGGTGATCAGGGAGAAGGGCTTGCAGGCTGCTGATGCGGCGTGAATCGGCGAACAGCAGGCGGCAGCCGCTGTCGCGGATGGCGTAGAGAAGTTCCGTGCTCTGCCACCAGGCGTTCAGCGGCACCACGATGGCGCCGATCATGGTGATGGCCATGTAGGCGATGCACCACTGGGGGTTGTTGCGGGAGCAGATGCCTACCCGCTCGCCCCTGGCGATGCCCTCGCGGGACAGTGCGCCGGCCAGGCGAACGGCCAGGTGGTATGCTTCCGCGTAAGTGAAACGCTCCTGTTGGTATATCAGGAAGGGCAGATCGGGCGCATCCAGCGCCAGCCGATAGACACCGGCCAGGTTGCTGGGCACCCGGGTGAAGACGGGCAGTTGCTCACCCCGGACATCCTCGCACCCCACCGCAAGGGGCGCGTCGGCTCCTTGGTGTCTGGCCGCGATTTCGGCCAGCCTGGCAAGGTCTTGCGCAATCTCCGCAGAGGTCAGTTTCACGTGTGCTTCCGGATTACAGGCCGAGGTTCAGCAGGCGGAAATCCGGCACCGTCACGTGCTGCAATTCTTCTTCCGTGGGGATGACCTGCGAGGGCGGCAGCGCCTCACTGCCGAAGGCGAAGTTGAAGCTGCCCTTCGCCACCAGATTGCTGGGGTCGATGGCGGCCCATTCGACCGTGTAATAGTCAGCCACCGGCAATTCGGGCAGTTCCCAGAAAAACACCCTGCTGGCCTCTGGCGAATAGCGGAAGCCGATGTTGACGATATCCTGGTCCGGCGCCTTGAGCGTCAGCTTGACCAGCCGTACATAGGTGCTGAAACGGAGCATCAACTCTTCCGGCGAGGCAGCAAGCACCTGGTCATCGGCCGGAGAGGGCTGCATCTCGACATCGCTGGCACCGGCTCCCCCGCCCATGATGTGCTGGCTGTACGCAGCGGGTGCCATAAGGAGCAGGAGCGCTGTCAGGAAGGCCGCCATCAGCGTTGCCGGAAGCGGCAAACGGCGTGTGTCCTGAGTGTGTTGTTGGAGGAAGTAAGTCATGAATTGGTGCCCTGGTTGGCGAAGCGCTACCTATATTACGGGCACGGCATCGGTTGTAAAGGGGAAGTCGGCTATTTCGAATTGAGGAGGCCTGACGCTAAATGAAATAGCGACCCTGTTCGGAATCCGGCAGAGGTTTTTCGTTATTCGGGAGACCTTGACGCGCCGGCATGGTGGAATGGCGTCGTCATCAGTAGCTAATAACAACAACTATATAGAGTGGCATATGAGGGCTTGACCCGGTGTCCACTTCAAGGAGCTGCGTCATGAATCGCTCGAGAGCTACCGTTTTTCTCCCTGCCCGCATCCTGATCGTCCTTTTCTCCTGCCTCCTGCTGCTTGCCCTCACCATAGAGACCGTCTGGTCGGAAAGCTTTCTGAAGGGCCAGTATATCGAACCGGCCTATGAAGGATGGCAGGAGAATGAAGATGGCACCTTCAGCTTCCTGTTTGGCTATCAGAACGAGAACTGGGATGAGGAGCTGGACATTGCGGTGGGGGAGAACAACTTCTTTTCTCCCGGGTTGGAAGATCGCGGCCAGCCCACGCATTTCCTGCCCAGACGCAACCGCTTTACCTTCAAGGTTCAGGTGCCGGCCGATTGGGGCGACAGGGAGCTGGCCTGGACCGTCACCGTCAACGGCGTCACCAAGGTGGCATATGCCACACTTGCACGGGACTACATCGTGGACAACGTGGTGATCGCTTCAGAAACCGGGTCTCTCGGTGCCGGCACCAGCAGTCCCGAGTCCCGGGCCAATCTCCCACCCCACGTGACAGTGCAGGGCGATCGTGTCGGCGACCAGATCACCCGTAATGTGCGTGCAGGTCAGCCGCTCAATCTGCAGACATTGGTGGAAGACGACGGGCTGCCCAAGCCCCGCGCCGCGTCCCTCAACGCTCGGACCAGCGCGTCGGCCACCCAGCTCGAGCGCTTCCTGAGTCCGCCCTCCCGGGTGACCGTCGGCAAGACCAACGGCCTGTTCCTGTCCTGGAATGTTTATCGTGGCGTGGGTGCGGTGCAGTTTGATCCACCCCAGGTCAAACCCTGGGAGGACACCCGCACATCCGCCAATTCCCCCTGGGGCCCGTTGTGGGTTCCACCCCCCGTACCTGCCAACGGCATGTACTCCGTGGATGTCACGTTCGACGAACCTGGCACCTACATCCTCTGGGCCCGCGCCGACGATGGCGGGCTCTACCATGATCAATACGTGACGGTTAACGTCACGCCCTGAGCATTGGCAAGCGCACATCATGTGCCTGCCATGGATACAAGGAAGTACCGCGTGTCTTCTTTAGCACCTGGAATGGGCTGAGCTGACAGGAGGCGCGTGTCTGCCGCAAGAAAGACAGCATATTCCGCAGAGACAGCTGCGGCGTTGGGTGTGCCGTCGAACAACAAAAATAATATTGCTGAGGAGCCTCTGAATAGCAGAGTTATTGGGAGGCTACCTAACCAACGGAGATGCACCATGCACGAATTTATTCGCCCCGCAAGATCGCCGTATCCACGACACACCCTGCTGTACTCAGCCATACTTCTCGCCACTCTTCCCGCCTTCAGCCTGGCCCAGAACAGCAGCGCCGCCGAGGAGGAAGTGGAAGAAGTGGTGGTCACTGGCACTTACATACGCAACAGCGCATTTGCCGGTGCATCGCCGGTAGACACCATAGACCAGGAGGCACTGCTTTCCACCGGATCGGTAAGCACGGCGCAGTTCATGCGCGACCTGGTCTATACCGACAACGTCGACGCGGTATCGAACGTGTTGGGCGGCCCTGGCGGAAGCCAGGATGGCAACACCTCTGGCTTCAACCTGCGCGGGCTGGGTAACAGCAGTACGCTGACCCTGTTTGACGGACGGCGGCAGGTCAACAGCGAGGAGGTTGGCTCGATAGTGCCTGATATCGCACTGAACCGCATGGAGGTGGTGCTGGATGGCGGCTCTGCCCTGTACGGATCTGATGCCGTGGCCGGTGTGGTCAACCTGATTCCGATCAAGCGCTACGACGGTGTGCGGGTGAGAACCTCCTACAACACCCCCGATTCCGGTGGCTTCGAGGAGTATGCGGCCGGTGTCATTTTCGGTAAGGAGTTTGGCAACTTCAATGTAGTGACCGCGCTGCAGTACAAAAAGAAAACTCACCTGATGAGAAGTGAGCGGTCGAAGTACCTGCGCGCTGACAACGACATCTTCACGGATGGGCCTCCTGGCACCTTCCGTAATGTCGCCACTGGCGCAACCTTGGTGGATCCCTCCTGCGGCACGTTCGGCAACGAAAACAATGACAAGGGAAAGTTTGACAGCTTCCCCAGCGGCATCCCCCTGGACAACGGACAGCGCTGCGCCATCTTCTTCGGTCAGTGGATCCAGTACACCCGACCGAACGAACAGCACACGCTCTATACCAACGTGACCCACCAGACCACCGACTGGCTGGAACTGGAATATCAGTTGGTGGTGGATCACAACCTGTCGAGCTTCGTCACCGAGGCGGCCTCACCCATGAACTCCACCCGGTCGGCGAGCATGGTGATTCCCGCCCATCATCCCGCCAACCCCATCGGCCAGGACCTGGTGCCTATAGCATTCCGGACCTTCAACGGCAGATCCCTTGCGCCGCAACCTCATTACGTGAAAAACGGGTCGCAGTGGGATGATTCGACCTACCTGACCGACCGTCATACCTTCACCGGCCGCTACGAGCTGGGCGCAGACTGGTCGGGTTCGACCTCGCTGAGCTATCAGACCCGCCGCTACCGCTATGACTCCTATGAGGAGCTGGCAGACCGGGTGCAGGCCGCACTGCAGGGCAGGGGTGGTCCCAGCGGCGACCAGTGGTTCAATCCCTTCATGTCGTCTGATCCACGCTCGCCTTACTACGTGGCAGGTGTCACGGATAACAGTCAGGCGGTGGTCGACTGGCTGTCGCAAACGGAGACCACAGAAGACATCACCCGGATGCGGGTGTTCGATAGCGTGGTTACCGGGCCGATCGCAGAACTGCCCGCGGGTGCCGTGCAGATGGCTTTCGGGGGGCACATCCGTGACCTGCATATCGTGGACAACCCGGTGAAGCTGGATGCCACCGGCAACAACTTCAACCGCCCCGCGGTGCCGGTGCTCCCGACCATCGCGGACTCGCTGGTGCGCGCTGCGTTCATCGAGTTCGAGGTGCCGATCCTGGAATCGCTGTCGCTGCAAGCGGCTGCACGCTATGAAAAGTTCGAGGACCTGAATCTGCGCACCACTACGCCCAAGGTGGCGATGCGCTGGGAGGCACTCCCCTCGCTGGCTATCCGCGCCTCGTGGGGTGAGGGCTTTCTGGCTCCTGACCCCAGCCTGGTGGGCGCGGTCAACCTGTCCAACTGCTCCAGCGCGCGGGACGGTACGGATCAGCTGTCGGGGACTTCGTTCATCGGCGTAGATGGCTGTACCACCAGTAACCCCAACCTCAACGTCGAGGAGTCCGTGCTGCAGAGCGTCGGCTTTACCTGGGAACCCCTGGATGGCCTGTCGATCGGGCTGGACTACCAGGAGATCGAGTACACCGGCCGTATCTACACCCTCACCAACCAGGATATCGGCACCCAGGACTTCATCAACGTGCTCAGCGCGATCGGCGTGTCGGCGGCCAACTTTGACCGGACTCCCGGCTCCGCCACCTGGGAGGCGGCACGGGCCTACATCAATGCAAATCCCAATCCCTCCGTGGTACGCGACCCCGTTACCCTGCGTCCCCAGCGCATCATCCGGCAACCCCAGAACGTCGACCAGATGGACGTGAAGACCCTGGACCTGCAGGCGCGCTACGACCTGACCACGCAGAACCTGGGCTCCTTCAGCTTCTCGCTGGATGCGACCTATTTTCGGGAATACCTGCTGACGGAGTTCGACGGCACCACACGGGAGATGGCTGGTTTCAACAATGGCGATACCGGCAAGGCCTCCGCCTTGCCAAAGGTCAAGTTCAACTTCGCCATCAACTGGCTGCAGGGTATGCATTCCGCCCGGCTCATGACCCGCTATGTCCATGACGTGGAGTTCGGGCTGCTGGCCCCCATTACCCTTGGCAATCCTCCGGCGACCACAGCGGCCGTGCGCCCGCGAACGGTCCGGGGCGGCTATCGGGTGGATGCCAACTACGGCTACAACATGGACAGCCTGTTCGGCTTCGGCCGCAGCGCCAATGTCAGTGTCGGTATCCGCAACCTGTTCGACTGGGAGCCGCAACGGCTGCCCATTCAAGGCGGGCTGGAGACGCGTCTCTATGACCCCTTTGGCCGGATTTTCTCGGTGAATCTCGACGTGGAAATATGAGCTCTCCGTGTCGGCGGCAGTCACTGTCGCCGACTCATGTGCCTTGATCCGTTGCCGGCACGGCGTGACCGCGTTACTCCAGGCGCGGGCACGCCGTGACGGTGACGGACCCTTTTTCACCGGCTGTTGCGCAGGGGAAGGGCGACTTTCCCAATTGTGACTTTTCGTTACGGGAGGAGGCAGGTATATTGGTTGTGCTCCCATAACAAGAATGATCCTCCTATGCTGTTTCAACACGCCACAAGTTTTCTCGCCGTCTCGCAACTCATCTTCATGGCCTGCTTCTATCTGGTCTATTACCGCCGCCACTTGCCAGGCCAACTGATGATGGTGTATGCGGTGTGCCTGATCGGCTACATCGTCGGCGCCCTGCCCGAAGTCAACGACGGGCCGCGCTGGTTCGACCGGCTGATGTCGATGCTCGCGATCACGGCCCCGGCGCTGCTATGGATCATCACGCACTACCTGTTCGTGGATGACCTGCGGATAGGCAGGGGTATGTGGGCGCTGTTCGGGTTCTATATTGCCCTGCGCGGGATCGGCATATACACCGGGCCACACGCCGAGCTGGCCTACGGCATCTACTACGTGGTGCCGCAACTGGTCATGCTGGGCCTGGCGATTCATGTGATCCATACCGCCATGACCGGGCGCGGCACAGACCTGGTGGAGCCTCGCCGCAAGCTGCGGGTGCCCTTCGCGGCCTCCATGGGCACCATCGTTGCCATGATCGTGGCGTCGGGCTTCCTGCAGATCAGCTATCGCTGGCCGTTCACTATCTACATTGGCGTCATCTTCCTGCTGACGCTGTTCTTCAATCTGGCCACATTCCGTGTCCACCGGGATTCGCCTCAGCTGATCAGCGTCGATGCCGCTGCCGGGCCAACACCCTCGGTGCCCCAGCGCATCAGCGAGCGCGACAAGGACAAGCCGTTGATCGACAAAATACATGCTGTGATGGAAGGCGAACGCCTTTATGCGGAACACGGACTGACCATCGGGGAACTGGCAAGCCGCGTCTCCCTGCAGGAATACCGCCTGCGTCGCCTGATAAACCAGAAGCTGCATTACCGTAACTTCAACCAGTATCTGAACCATTACCGGATCGCGGAAGCGGCACGGCGATTACAGGATCCGCACGAGGCCCACTTACCGATCTCATCCATTGCCCTGGATGTCGGCTACACCTCGCTGTCCTCGTTCAACAAGGCTTTCAAGGAGCTGCACAGTGTCACGCCCTCCAGCTACCGCAGCCGCGCCCAGTCGTGAGGGGGGGGGGTAATGAGCCCAGGGCATGGGCCTTTCCGGATGGCATGCCGTATAATGCGCCCCTGAATCCCCTTGAGCACCGTCATGGCCGCCACTTCGACATCAGATATGCTGGAATCGCGCAGGCGCGCCTATCTCCGAGCGCTCGGCATTCCGTTGTTCCACCCCCGGCAGCAGCTGCCCGGTGCGTTGCCGTCGGCCCTGCTGGCCAGCGTGCCAGCCGCGCTGGCAACAACGGCTACTGCTGTACCGGTGAAACCGGCAGGCGTGCCAATTGCGCCACCAGTCTCTGCCAAGACGGCCGGCCAGAGGCCCTCAGCCCAGGCTGCCCTGGCGCAGTTGCAGGCCGCGGCCGCGCCTGTTAACCCAGCCAACCGCGCCACATCTTCCATAGCGGTCAGACCTTCCATAGCGGTCACGCCGGACGCAGCCGCCACAGACCGTGTCGCTGAACGCGACGCGATCCGCCCCACAGCCGCAGTGGAAAGTATTGATACGCAAGTCGAGTCGGCAGCGTTTGCCTTTGCCTTCGTACCGGTCAACGAGCAGGTTGCGGTGATCAACGAGTTACCCAGGGCGGGAGCGCCAGCACTCACAGCGGCATCACGGCAGCTGCTGGCAGGTATCCTCAAGGCGCTGACGCTGCCCTGTGAGGAGCGCAACCTGTCTTCGCTCAGCTTCGTGTGGCCGTCGCCGGACCTGCCTCCCACCGAGCAGGGACCCGCCCCCGCGCGCGAGCTGCTGAAGGGTTTTCTCGCCCGGCGCTTCAGCATCCGCCCGGTGCGCTATCTGCTGGTGCTCGCAGAGCAGGGCGCGCCGTACCTGTTCCCGGCCGGATTTACGATAAAGGAAGGAAACCTGTTCCGGCACCCCGACTTCGATGTCCAGGTGCTGGTGACGCGCAGTCTCGGCGCCATGGAGGTGGTGCCCACGCTCAAGCGTGAAGTGTGGACGGCAGTGCAACCCCTGCTGGGCGCGCTGCAAGGCAGTCATGGTGAGTCACTGGAAGAGCCGACGCCAGACAGAAGGCAAGATCCATAATGTTGCCACCGTTTGAATTCCGTACGCAGGATGCCGCCAATATCTTCATGCGCAACATGCGAGCCAGTGATCTTGATCTGGTGGTGCAGAACGAGACCCTTTCCTATCAGCATCCCTGGTCCAAGCGGATATTCTCCGACTGCCTGCGGGCCGGTTACGAGTGCTGGGTGCTGGCGACGAAAGACCGTATTCTGGCCCACGGCGTGCTGTCGGCGGGGGCGGGGGAGGCGCATGTCCTGACCCTGTGTGTGCATCCAGACTTCCGCCGCGGTGGACACGGCAGGCGCATGCTCAAGCATCTGCTGGAGCGGGCAGGGAAGAAGGACGCCGCAGTATGCTTTCTGGAGGTCAGACCCTCCAACCTTGAGGCGAGGCAGCTTTATCTGTCGATGGGCTTTCTGCAGGTGGGAGAGCGCAGGCATTATTATCCGCTGGATCCGCGCAGTGGGGAGAGGGAAGATGCGCTGCTGTTTGCGCGGTCACTGCCTGTCTGAATCGTTACTGCTGCGGGTTATTTTTTCCAGCAGCTTTCGTCCCAGCCGGATCAGCACTACCAGCGCGATCGCTCCACCCATGACGATCGCCACCAGCAGCACCGCACCCACAAAGAAGCGCAGCAGATTGTCCCGAGCCTCGTCATAGGCCATCGCCAACGCGTACAGGCTGGCAATGGCGATCATGAT
>Ga0233380_1001336_pt1 | contig 11131 bp, 7 predicted proteins | sample ElkDunMinimDraft_9_FD_191541 | JGI IMG/M metagenome (GOLD analysis project Ga0233380, IMG submission 191541) | Fecal eukaryotic communites from dung pellets of Tule Elk in California, USA - Elk Dung F36 | ecosystem: Host-associated > Mammals > Digestive system > Large intestine > Fecal | place... | reverse complement strand
CGGCCTTGAGAATTTGTGCGCCGCCCGCGCCAGTATCGGGATTGAAGTCCCCGGTCGCGCGTTGGATGTCGCTGTAGTTGAGATAATAATATGTACCGTTCAGGCGCAGCGGCATGCCGGCTATGCGCACATCCGATTTGAAGCCCGCCTCATAAGATGTGACAAATTCCGGCGTGAAGGTGCGGGTGTTGGCGAACACTGCATTTGCATTGACGCCGCCGGCCTTGTAGCCGCGGCTGATCTTGCCATAAAGCAGTAATTCGGGCGCCGCTCTGTAGTCGATCCCGACGTTCCATGTCGGCGCGTTGGTCTTGAGCGTGGCGGCAAACCCGCACTGGGTCGGGTCGCTTACCAAGGCACTGCTGTCCAGGCAGAACGCACCCCCGGGGAACGCCAGAAAATAGCGCGACGTGCCGGTGATCTTGTCCCAGGTATGGCGATATCCGCCCGTGATTTTCAGCTTGTCGAGCGCTGGTGAGATCAGTCCAAGATCCAGCGTCGCTTGCGCATAGAGCGCCTTCGAGTTGTTCGTGATAGCGTATCGAATATCGTAGCCGGGGCAGGCGACATCGCTGCCGGTAAAGATCGCTGGACAGAAGCCGACCGTGCCTGCCCCTTGCTCGCCTGCCGGCCGCTGATCGAACAGAAAGGCGCCAACTGTAAACGTCAGGAGTTTGTCGAACAGATTGCCCTGAAGTTGCAGTTCCTCTGTAAAGACCTTCAGATCATCGCGGGGAACTCGCGCGGACGTCGCATTCAGGTAGGCAATGGGCGTACCGTCGCCCGGCAAGGTGGCCCGTCCGGGGGCGGGAAATTTGCGCGGATCACCATCGTCGAATTGAAAAACCGTGCCGTCGCTGTCGACGCTGTAATTCACTTTAAAGCGCTGGTAGCTGATGATGTTACGCAGAGTGAGCTCATCCGTCAGATTGAGCGTCGACGTGTTGGTCAGGCCCCAGGTCTTCGTTCGCTGAAAGGAATCTACGCCGTGCGCAGTCTGTCGCGGACCTCTGCCAACGGCGTCCGCCGTCGCGGCGCGATATACGTCGCACGACGCGATGGCGCCGGGAATGCTCGGTCCTTCGTAGCAGAATGGGGTGGGATTTCCCGCGGTATCTGTGAGCGTTTGAAGACCTGCGATGTTAAGTGCATTGTTGATGATGCCTGCGCCATGGTTCTTCGAAAAGGCACCATAGGCCATCGTGTAGTTCTCGAAGTCCTCGAACGGCTTGAGGGTCAGGCCCACCCGGCTGGAATACCAGTGCAGATTGTCGCGATCAGTGTTCCAGATCACGTCATAGGTATAGCCGCGGCGATCCTGATAGGCGCCCGCGACCCGAAGCAGAATCTTATCCTCGACGATCGGTAGGTTGATTGCGCCCTCGAATTCCTTGTTGGCATAATTGCCGAGCTTTGCCTGAACATAGCCCTCAAACCTGTGAGTGGGTTTTTTCGGAACCAGCAGGACTGCACCTCCTGTGGTGTTGCGCCCGAACAGCGTGCCTTGCGGGCCGTTAAGAACCTGAACATTCTCAAGGTCCACGAAGTTGCCAGGTCCACCTTGTTGCGGAATCGAGATCGCCGCCGGCAGTGGGACTTCGTTCAGATATACCACCACGCCAGGCGAGGCCTGAAACGTGGCGCCCTGCCCACGGATGGTGAAGCTTTGCGCTTCGCGAGAGGGATTGCCGTTATTGCCGACGACCAGAGATGGAACGGTAGCTTGGAGATCCTGAGCCTGAGTAACGCCTTGCTGCTGAAGCCGTCCGGAAGAGAAAGCGGTGATGGCGATCGGAACATCCTGGGCGCGCTCATTGCGGCGCTGGGCGGTCACCACGATTTCGCTGCCCGGAGCGTTTCTGGCGTGGTCTGGGACGTTCGGCGATGAGATTTGGGCTTGCGCCGGGCCAGCGATCCAAACCGGCATAACTGTCGAGGCGCAAAGAAGAAGTCCCCGCTTAACTGACCGCATCATAATGAATCCCCCTTTTAGTGTAGCACTGTCCTTTTGGTAACGAGCGACTTCGTTGACATCGCAAATGGAATGCGTCGTTTAAAGATTGTTCCAGCGTTGTTATGTTCGCGACAACGGAACTGACGGGGCGCGTATTGACCCGTCAGTCATCTTCTTTTCGCTGTTTTCTTCGAGTGCCGATCAGGCGGCTACGACATCGTCCACGTCTGCCGGGATGTTGGCCGGCCCGTTTACCGCAAAAACCTGGCTGAGCATGCCTATAAACTTGCGATCGGTGAGCGGATCTGTTGGCATCTCGAACGTCACGCCCCGCCTGCGAACCTCGTCGGTCAGCATATTCAGCGCCTGATCCTGAGTGATGTCGTCGCTGTGATCGAACGTACGCTTAAGATCGGCCATGTCCATGAACACACGCGCGCCCCAGTGAACCAGCAGCCGCATCTCGTTCGCCGGTATTTGCTTGGTAATCGTACCATTAGTCTCGATCCGCCAGCCGCCCTCGACTGCAGGATCAGGAGCCATCACGCTGCTGATATCCAGACCGGAGACGCGACGCATCGCAACCGGGCCGGTCGCCTGCGCATGATGGAACATCATCTCGTTTTCGGCAACGACGGCCCTGCCCCACATGGGTGAGGTGATCTGTTTCGGTTCACCACGCGGCCCGTCGGGCCAGTAGTTGAAGCCGCCGCCGATATTCCCTTTGTAGTACCAGCCAGTGACCTGCATTTTCTTGCTGCGCCAATGGTCGAACATGCGTGACTTGGCCATCGTCAAGAGAAGCCATAGAGGCGTGTTCTCCATGGTCATTCCGCGGAAGACCACACCGTCGAGATGAGGTGGTCCACCGATCGGGGTTGGTCCCTGAATGTTGATCAAAAAGGTTTCCGGCTCGGCATATTGGGCGCCCCAATAGTTTCGCGCGATCTCAAGGAATCTCGAATTATAATAGCAGTCATTGAGTTCAGGATAGAAGCACACGCCCTGACGGGCGATATACCCGCGGAACGTGCCATTGCCCTGCAGGATCATGTCCCAGGTAAGGGTAACCCCTTCGGGAATGATACCGCCGGTTGTAGCAATGACCTCTTCGGGAGATTTGAAGTTCTCCGCGAGGATGAGGGGCCATGGAGCGTTCTCGCGAACAACCTTAAAGATGCGTTGGCGCTGATCTTCCGTGTAAGCATCTTCGATTACATAGGGTGGAGCCACGGGACGAAATTGCTCGGCAATGTCAGTTGTCATAGGTCGCTCCTCACTCGCTTTTTTCGCGGCATCGACACGGAAGTTGACTGATCGCACCGAGAGCGAGTCGGTCGGGTGAGAATCAAGGCTGGACCATAAGTTGACGGACGTCAACCGATCAGCCGTCGCCGCGGCTCGAAATGTTTACATATGCCAGCCTTACCGCGATGTGACATCGAGGACACTCTCGCGCGGAGGCAATGTCCGAGATCCATCTTCATGGATATTTCAAGATCAACCCTTTCGGCCCGAAATGGGCCATGGATAGAGCCTTTCCGCACATGAAGGCCAAAGGCTGGGGCCGGATCGTCAACCAATGCTCGCTCATCGGCGTCAACGCGCATGCCGGCGCCGTCGACTACAACGTCGGAAAAGAGGCGCTGCGGACTCTGACGCGAACCGTGGCGCGTGAATGGGCAGAGTTCGGTATGCGCAAACATCATTTGCCCTGCAGCGGCTTCGGCGTCGTTCCGAGAGCACGAGCAACTGCAACCTGCGGCCGCATCATCGGCGACCGCTGGCAACCCCATGAGCCGCATGGGCGATCCAGAACCCGATATCGGCGGCGAGGCCCTGTTCCTCGCCAGCGAAGATGCCCGTTACCTCGCGGAAAACACGCTGTTCGTCGATGGCGGGGGCCATATCAACGGCGTCGCGTGAGTTGCCAGACGTATAAGTCCACATCCTTTGGCAAGTGCTGGCGGAGTTGATGCTACGCCACGATGAATGCAGGGGTATCTGTGAACAAAATCGCATTTGGTTATGGGAGCCATGCGGGGAATTGGGAAGGCCAAAAGCGCTGACATTGGCCGCTCGCAGCTTCTCCGTCGTTGTCACCGGCTGCCCTCTGCAAGCGGTGCAGGGGGTTGGTGGGTGACGGCGAGTTCGTATCAGGCAGTGTATCGATCCCGTGCAGGGCAGCAGCCGCGTCATCGACGAAGGCTTTCAGGCTTTGCGAATCGGCGACATCGACCGCCGCTCCGAAGGTTTTCGCCTGATGCGATTCCAATTGTCGTTTCCGCTACACGCTGCGCATTGCGCGTGCATATTGCGATCCTTGCGCCCTCTGCAGCGAAAAGTTCGGCCGTGGCGCGCCCGATGCGCGAGTGCCGCCGGTGATGACGGCAGTCAACTGTGGTGGGGTCGGTTGATGCCCAACTGCACGCGCCGTCCGGCTTTTTAGGCGTGACCGCTATGGGCTTCCTCAAGGCAATCTGGCGAGCAACATGAGCGCTATAATCGCGCGCTTGTATGGTCGGAAATTCCAACTTTCCCTTTAAAAGAGTTTACAACTGTCAACTTATCACGCAGTAGCTCGGCATGTTGGTGTGCATCAACCCGTCGCTAGCTGCGCCCGCAGGAGGAGAAGCTGCCCATGATGATCCGGCAACGATCGAACGCCGTCGCATCAAGAATTTTTCTGCGGACCGGAGCATATGTGTTCTTGTCTCTAGACCGGCGCGTATCGTGGGTCTCTTGGAATAAACTCTATGAGCCTCAGTCTGGCGGCACTTTCGAGATGCCAAAAAGCCGATTCTCCGGCCACCTAGTGGCTCGACCTCCATCGAGTTTCGGCAGCTGGTCCGGGGCGTGCACCTGGGCATAGTTGTTTAACGTCATGCCAGGTTTGCCTCAACTGTTCAAAAATTTCGCTCCTAGGGTGTCCGTGCGCGGCTGATCAAAGCCATCAATTCGCCAAGGCGCACCCACCCCGATGAATTTCCACATCAGGAAAGTAGGCATATGGATATGCAAACTAAATCGTCCCTAGTCAGGCTCGGAAGTGACAATCGTCCTCTTCCATTAAACGATGGTCCCCAGCTGCGTCGGGCGCTGTCGGCTGCAAACCTCCAAACCTTGCTGATGGTCTATGTGCATCTGACGCATGACGAATCTATGCTGGAAACGTTTCAGATCCATATCCATCCACCCTATACCAATCCGGATTACCAAATTCCGCAGGACTGCATTGACGACCTGCACGAAAAGATTGTGCATGTATTGACAACGCCAGGCGCAGCCAAGTCCGAGGCTCCGCCGGTCGCTCTCATGAAGAAGATGATGAGCGTGGGGGTGGGCGAGCCGGTAGAGGATGAGTTCGTACCGATGGTCATCGAGCAGTCCGGATTCCAGCGCAGCCCCGCGCGTAAAGAAAATCCCGACCGCGCCCCGCCGCCGTCAGACTTCAAGGTGCTCGTGATCGGTGCCGGTCTCACCGGCATCCTCGCCGGCATTGAGCTGGAGCGGGCCGGTTATGATCACATCATCATCGAAAAGAATGAAGAAGTCGGCGGCACTTGGTGGAAGAACCGCTATCCGGGTGTCGGTGTCGATACGCCCAGCCATTTCTATTCCTATTCGTTCGAAATCAGCCCGGAATGGAATCACTATCACCCGCATGGTGCGGATATGCGCGAATATTTCCGCGCCGTGGCCGATAAATATGACGTTCGCCGCAACATTCGTTTCCGCACGATCGTGCGCAGCCTGATCTTCGACGAAGCAGAGGCGGCGTGGAATGTCACGATCGAGAATCTGGAAACCGGCAAGCGCGAGACTATCAGGGCCAACGCCGTCTTCAATGCATTCGGCACCACCGATCGCTGGAGCCTGCCTAATATCCCGGGCATCGAAGGCTTTCAGGGCATCATCACCCATTCGGCCGACTATGACGAGAATATTGACCTTAAGGGCAAGAAAGTCGCAGTCATCGGCACCGGCGCCAGTTCGGCTCAGATCGTGTCAACGATCGTCAAGGAGGTGGACGAACTGGCCGTCTTCATGCGCACCAAGCACTGGATGATCAACAATCCAGAAGTGACCGCTGAAGTCCCTGAGCCTGTCAAATGGGCGCTGCGGCACATTCCGCACTATAAGGAATGGTTCCGCTTCCGCGTTTTCTGGTTCGCCGCAGACGGCCTGTATCCCAACGTCGTGAAGGATCCGAGCTATCCCGAGGACGGGGTGGCGGTGTCGGCGCTCAACGAAGGCATGCGGCAATATGCGCTGTCGCATATGCATCACAAGCTCGCCGACCGGCCCGACCTTATCGAAAAGCTGACCCCGGACTTCCCGATCTTTTCCAAGCGGGTGGTGATGGATGCCGGCTGGTACGACGCACTGCTCCAGCCGCATACGACGCTGGAAACCGCCGGGATCGCGGAAATCCTGCCCGACGGCCTTCGCACGAATGACGGCAAGGTCTATGCGTTCGACGTCATCATCTGTGCCACGGGTTTCGATGCTTCGGCCCTTGTGCAGGATCTGGAGATCAAGGGCCGTGACGGGCATGATCTGGCGGAGGACTGGGCGGACGAGGAAGAGCGCGCCTATCTGGGCACGACGATTCCGGGCTATCCCAACTATTTCCTGTCGACCGGCCCCAATGCCGGGCCGAACCATGCGGGCGGCATCAACATCGTCAGTGAATCGCAGGTCCACTATATGATCGAATGTTTAGATCATATGATCGCGAAAGGCGCCCGTACGATCGAGGTGACAGAGGAAGCTTTCGTCCGTCACAATAAGCGTATCGACGACCAGATGAAGCACATGATCTGGACCCACCCCAAGTCCAAAAGCTATTATCAGAACAGCAAGGGCCGTCCCGTTGGCCCGTGGCCGTTCCGGCTCGTGGACATGTGGAACGAAATGCAGGTTCCGGTCTATGACGATTATCGCATCAAATAAGCACGCCGGGGAGCGCGTTCCGCTCCGCCCGTGATGACCGCTTTCGCGACTGGCCGTCTGGCTGGTCGCGAATGGGTCATGCCCTCTACCATCTCGACGCAAGAAAGATGACGAAGCCATGCGCGATCACAATTTGAATGCCGCCGGCGACATTGCAGCGCATCTACATTCCTTCACGAACCTGGCGACCCATGCCGCAACCGGCCCGTTCACGATCACGCGCGGAGACGGCATTTTCGTCGAGGATGATCAGGGCAATCGCTATCTGGAAGGCGTATCGGGCCTATGGTGCGCGTCTCTGGGATTCAGCAATGAGCGCCTGGCCAAGGCCGGCAGCGACGCCCTTTATCAGATGCCCTACTATCACACGTTCAACGGGCGTTCGAACCCCGCCGCCATCGAACTGGCGGAGAAGCTGATCGCGCTCGCCCCGGTGCCGATGTCGAAGATATTCTTCGCCAACAGCGGCTCGGAAGCGAACGACACGGCCGTCAAGCTCATCTGGTATTATAATAACGCCATCGGCAAGCCCGAAAAGAAGAAGATCATCGCACGTCGCAACGCCTATCATGGCGTCACCGTAGCGGCCGCCAGCCTGAGCGGGCTCGTCAACAATCACCGCGACTTCGACCTTCCGCTCGGCAGGATGCTGCACACCGACTGCCCGCATTATTTCCGCTATGCCGAGCCAGGCGAGAGCGAGGAGGATTTCGCGACCCGGCTGGCCGCCAATCTCGAGCGAATGATCCTTGAGGAAGGCCCCGATACCGTGGCGGCGTTCTTCGCCGAACCGATCATAGGGGCAGGTGGCGTGCTCACGCCCCCCGCCACCTATTTCGACAAAATCCAGAAGATACTGGCGAAATATGACGTCCTGCTGGTCGCGGATGAAGTCGTGTGCGGCTATGGCCGGACTGGCGAGATGTTCGGATCGCAAACCTATGGGATGAAGCCCGATATCCTGACGACCGCCAAGGGCCTGTCATCGGGCTATGCGCCAATCTCCGCGGTTATGATCAACGATAAGGTCTATCAGGCGGTGGCGGCCAATAGCGGCGATATCGGCGTTTTCGGGCATGGCTTCACCTATTCCGGCCATCCGGTGAGCTGCGCCATCGCGCTGGAAACGCTCAAAGTCTACGAGGAGAACGACATTGTCGGTCATGTCCGCGCTCTTGCCCCCAAATTCCTGTCCGCGCTCCGCAGCTATGAGGGTCGGCGGTTCGTGGGTGAGGTCCGGGGACAGGGCCTCCTCGGCGGGATCGAGCTCTACGCCGATCCAGCCGCGCGCGTTGCGTTCGACCCTTCGGTCAAGGCGGGTGGCAGGTTGGCCGAGATAGCGCTGACCCAGGGTCTGATCGTCCGCGCGCTGGGGGATACGATCGTATTCTGCCCCCCACTCATCATCACGTCGGACGAACTGGACGAACTGTTCGCGCGGTTCGAGCGTACGATGGTGTTGTTCGAAGAAAAAATGGCCTGACGAAGTTGTCGTAACGATGATCGCTATCGGCTACGTCGTGTCGTAGCTAAAGGCGGCGATCCGCGTCTCAGCCAGAAACGCTTATCGCTTATTGCGTCGCGGCCGCAGGGCATCGCGCATCGCAAAGCTGGAATTGATGCGGGTTACACCTGGCAGCTTGGAGAGAACCTCTCCATGGATGGCCTCGTAGGCCGCGACGCTCTGGGTGCGCAGCCGCAGCCAGTAATCGACATCGCCGGTCATGAGGAAACATTCATGCACTTCGGGACATTGCCGCACGGCATTTTCGAAACGGGAAAGATAATCCTCGGTTTGACGATCCAGTCGGACCTGCACCAACACATCTACGGCCCGCTCATCGTCCTCCAAAGGGCCGGTCAGGACCGTGTAGCCGCGAATGACGCCTCTGCTTTCCATCAATTTGATGCGACGCAGGCAGGCCGAAGGCGAAAGGCCCACTTCCTCGGCAATCTCGCTGTTCGGGCGGCGCGCATCGGCATGAAGCACTCGGAGGATGGCGCGATCGACGCTATCGACAGTGGGCAGCATGATATTGTCCAAACCTCGCAGATTCGTGCACTCGTCCGATCTCATTAACGGATGATGCGTCGATCACGCAAAACATTCGAATGGTTCCGATATAAAGTAAATCATCGGACTTGGAGATGTTGTGGCCAACAGCGCGCGACTGACGATCGACCTTGATGCAATCGCGGCCAATTACCGGCTGGTAAGTCATCAGGTCGCACCGGCCGAAGTGGCCGGCGTCGTCAAGGCCGATGGATATGGTCTCGGCGCCGAAATGATCGTCAAGACCTTGATCAAGGAAGGCTGCCGTCGGTTTTTCGTCGCCATGCTGGCCGAAGCAACTGCGCTCAGGCCTTTGCTCCCGGCCGACATCCAGCTCTTCGTGCTCAATGGCCTGATGCCAGGGGCGGAGGCGGAATGCGCGGCGCTTGGGGCTATTCCCGTGCTCAATTCACTCGGGCAGATCGCGCGTTGGTCTGCGCTTGCTGAAGCGCGCAGCGGCATTTTGCCAGCCGCTCTGCAAGTCGATACCGGCATGTCGCGTATGGGCTTGCCCGCAGAGGAAGTCGAAGCTTTGCGGGCGCATCCGATGTTTCTTAGAAACCTCGATCTTAGGCTGCTTATGAGCCACCTCGCCTGTGCCGACGTCTCCGACGATCCGGCCAATAATGACCAGAGGCGTCGTTTCGAAGCGATCGCTGCGCAATTTCCTGGGCTGCCGCGTGCCCTCGACAATAGCGGCGGCGCATTTCTGGATCGCGGACATCTCGACATCGTGCGCGCGGGCATCGCCTTGTATGGCGGCGCGCCGAATGACAAACCCAATCCCATGCGGCCGGTGGTCGCGGTCGAAGCGCAGATCGGTCAGGTTCGAACGATCCGGCAAAATGTCGGTGTTGGCTATGGGCTGACCTTCACCACCGCCCGCGAAAGCCGGATCGCCACAGTGCCTGTGGGTTATGCCGACGGCTGGCCGCGCAGTCTGGGCAATCGTGGCAGCGTCTATATCGCAGGGCAACGCGTCCCCATCGTCGGCCGGGTATCCATGGACAGCATGACGGTCGATGTGACCGACGTGCCGGCCGAACACATATATGACGGCGCCCCGGTCGAACTCATCGGTCCGCACCAAAGCCTCGATAGAGTGGCGCAGGACGCCGGCACCATTTCCTATGAAATTCTCACTCAGCTGAGCCGGCGTTACGAACGGGTGTATCTGCCCGCGCGCAATGAGGCCCTTATACGGAACATTGGACCATGAAGATCGCAATTCTCGGCGCTGGCGTCATCGGCACGACGTCCGCCTGGTACCTTGCCCAGGCGGGGCACGAAGTCGTCGTCGTTGATCGGCAGGCCGGGCCTGCTCTCGAAACCAGCTTCGCCAATGCGGGCGAAATTTCACCCGGCTACGCGTCTCCCTGGGCGTCGCCTGGGATCGTGACGAAGGCGCTGGGCTGGCTCATGATGGAGCATGCGCCATTGATCCTGCGCCCCCGCGTGGACATGGCGATGCTGCGCTGGCTCGTAGCGATGCTGGGCAATTGCAATGCCCGCGATTATGCGATCAACAAATCGCGCATGGTGCGCCTCGCCACGTTCAGCCGCGAAAAGCTGATCGCACTGCGTCGCGACACCGGCATCACCTATGACGAGCGCATGCAAGGCACGTTGCAGCTGTTTCGCGAACAAAAGCAGATGGACGGCATCGGCAAGGATATCGCCGTGCTGAAAGCCGACGGCGTGCCGTTTGAAGTGCTTGATCGCGCCGGCTGTATCAGGGCCGAACCGGGGCTGGCGACCAGCGCCGAGCGCATCATGGGCGGCCTTCGACTGCCCGATGACGAAACGGGGGATTGTTTCAAATTCACCAGCGCCCTCGCACGCATGGCAGCGGACAAGGGCGTGCGCTTTCGGACGGATACGAAGATCAAAGCTCTCGCTTTTCAAGCGGGCCGGATTTCGCATGTTGAGGTGGAAAGCGAGGGCAGGCCCGACCGGCTGGTGGCGGATGCCTATCTTGTCGCGCTGGGGAGCTATTCGCCGCTGCTGGTTGCGCCGCTCGGCATCCGCATCCCGGTTTATCCCGTCAAAGGCTATTCGATCACCGTGCCCATCGTCGACGAGGCACGCGCGCCCGTCTCCACATTGCTCGACGAGAGCTACAAGGTGGCGATTACGCGACTGGGCGACCGCATTCGCGTCGGTGGAAT
>Ga0233380_1001335_pt1 | contig 11133 bp, 5 predicted proteins | sample ElkDunMinimDraft_9_FD_191541 | JGI IMG/M metagenome (GOLD analysis project Ga0233380, IMG submission 191541) | Fecal eukaryotic communites from dung pellets of Tule Elk in California, USA - Elk Dung F36 | ecosystem: Host-associated > Mammals > Digestive system > Large intestine > Fecal | place... | reverse complement strand
TCACAATTGGGGCATCGGCGATCTCGGCGATCTGCGCGAACTGATCCCTCTGGCGGCCCGGCAGGGGGCAGACTTTCTGGTGCTCAATCCGCTGCATGCCCTCGATCCGGCTGCTCCGGAGTGCTGCAGTCCCTACAGCCCCAGCGACCGCCGCCGCTTGAATCCGCTTTACCTCGATCTCAATGTAGCAGAGGATTTTCTTGAGTGGAGCCAGCACCGCCCACGGAACCCGGGCGACTGGCTCATGCAGCTGGACTCGCTGCGAAGCCTGGAAACCATCGATTATGTGCGTGTGGCAACCTTCAAGTACCGGGCGCTGATGGAAATGTTCCTCAATTTTGTGGAACAACATATCAACAAGCATACGGAACGGGCGCGCTGCTTCGACGACTATGTGGCGCGTACCGGGGAATCGCTGCAGGCCTTTGCCAGATTCGAAGCGGCGCGTGCCGGGCAGGGCGAGATAGCGGGAGATCCGCGCTTCACGCTTTACTGTCAGTGGCTGGTGGAGCAGCAACTTGAAGCATGCCAGCATCTGGCCCTCAAGAGCGGGATGCGTATCGGTCTGATCCGGGATTTGGCCGTGGGAGGCAATGGCGGCGGGGCAGAGGCCAGCATGAACAGCGACCTGTTCTGTCAGCGCGCCAGTATTGGGGCGCCACCCGATCCGCTGGCGCCACAAGGCCAGAACTGGGGTCTGCCGCCACCCGATCCTCGGGTGGGGAGTGGTCAGGGCCATCAGCACTTCATCGATCTGTTGCGTTCCAACATGACCCACTGTGGCGCGCTGCGCATCGATCACGTCATGTCATTGATGCGTTTGTGGTGGTGTCCCCAGCACAGCGGCCGCGGGGGTGGTGCCTATGTCCATTATCCGGTGGACACGCTGTTCGCCTTGCTGCGGCTGGAAAGTGTGCGCAACCGCTGTCTGGTGATCGGGGAAGACCTGGGCGTCGTGCCGCCGGAGGTGCGCGGTTATCTGGACAGCTCTGCCATTTTCTCCAACGTGCTTTTCTACTTTGAAAAGTACGACGCCTTCCATTTCAAGCGGCCTGAACATTATGCGCCGCGCGCTCTGGCGATGGTCGCCAACCACGATGTACCGACGCTCGCTGCCTGGTGGAACTGCTACGATCTGCGGCTGCGCATGCAGCTGGGGCTCATTACCGACGAGCAGACGCTGGAAGAACAGGTGCTGTGGCGGGAAGGGGAGCGGCAGCAGGTGCTGAACTGGCTGGGAGAACAGTGGCTGTTGCCCGAGAGCTGGCAGGGGGACACCCGTCTCAGGAAATTTGATTTTGAACTGTGTGCCGCCATTTTCCGCTGCTGCGCGCGCAGTGCGTCGCAGATGGTTTCCATCCAGCTGGAGGATCTTGTCCTGCTGGAGACGCCAGTGAATATACCTGGCACCAGCACGGAGTATCCCAACTGGCGTCGCAGGTTGCCGGTCGATCTGCAGGCGCTCTTTGCTGCCCCATCCACAGCCCTGTTGCTGGGTGAGCTGTGTCGCGAGCGTGGTCAGGAGCAGCAGAACGAATCAGGAAGGAACGATTGATGAAGGTGACGAAGGTAAAAGGTTCAGCACAAACGGTGGCCGATCTCATTACCGGCGGGCAGTCGAGCAGGCTGCTGCTGAGTGTTGATGATCTCTATCTGTTCAGCCGCGGCGAACAGGAGCGGGCGTACCGCCTCCTGGGTGCCAACCCGCGCTGTGTGGATGGCGTGGACGGTGTGCTGTTTGCAGTGTGGGCCCCGGAGGCGCGGGACGTGTCGGTGGTGGGGGACTTCAATGGCTGGAATCCGCAGTCGCATCCCCTGCGGGTGCACGAGGGTTTCGGCGTCTGGGAAGTGTTTGTGCCGGGGCTGTCGGCAGGCCAGCATTACAAGTACCAGGTCACCCACCGTGACGGGGAGATACAGCCATGGAAGGCGGACCCTTACGCGCGGGAGAGTCAGCTTCGTCCGGAGACCGCGTCGATGATCCCCGCTGCCGACAGCTATCGCTGGAGCGATCAGAAGTGGATGGACAGACGCGCCTCCTCGGCGCTGCACTCCCAGCCCATGTCGATCTACGAAGTGCACCCGGGTTCGTGGCGCCGACACTGGCACGATGGTGGTTTTCTCAGTTACCGGGAGCTTGCCGAACAGCTTGTTGATTATGTGTGCGACATGGGATTTACCCATATCCAGCTGATGCCGGTCAGCGAGCATCCCTTCGATGGCTCCTGGGGTTATCAACCTGTGGGGCTATATTCGCCGACCCGGCGCTTCGGCGATCCCGACGGCTTTCGCTACTTTGTTGATGTTGCCCATCAGCGCGGTATCGGCATCCTGCTGGACTGGGTGCCGGCACACTTTCCCTCTGACGAGCATGGGCTGGCCCGCTTCGACGGCAGTCATCTCTATGAGCACGCCGATCCGCGGCAAGGCTACCATCCGGACTGGAACACGCTGATCTTCAATTTCGGCCGCGCCGAGGTCATCAGCTATCTGCTCAGCAATGCGATCTACTGGCTGGATGAGTTCCATCTGGACGGCCTGCGCTTCGATGCGGTGGCGTCGATGCTTTATCGCAACTACAGTCGCAAGGAGGGGGAGTGGCTGCCCAATCACTACGGTGGGGTGGAAAACCTGGAGGCAATCAACCTGCTGCGGGAGATCAACCGTCGCGCCTATGCCCTGTTTCCCGGCATCGCCATGATTGCCGAGGAGTCGACAGCCTGGCCCGGTGTCACCGAATTCATTTCCCGCGGCGGGCTGGGCTTCGGTTTCAAGTGGAATCTCGGCTGGATGAACGACACGCTGCGGTATATGAGTCGCGACCCGATTCACCGCAAATACCATCACTCCGATATTACCTTCGGTCTGCTGTACGCGTTTTCGGAGAGTTTCATTCTGGCGCTGAGTCACGACGAAGTGGTGCACGGCAAGCGCTCGCTGCTGGAAAAAATGCCGGGTGATGACTGGCAGAAATTTGCCAATCTGCGTGCCTATTACGGTTTCATGTGGGCTCACCCTGGCAAGAAGCTGCTGTTCATGGGTAACGAGTTCGGACAGCGGCGCGAATGGAATCACGACCGTGCCGTCGACTGGGAGCTGCTGGACTCACCATCCCATCGGGGCCTGCAGCAACTGGTCAGAGATCTCAATCGCGTCAACAGCCAGGTGCCGGCCATGTATCAGATGGACGACAACGCGCAGGGCTTCGAGTGGATCGATGCGGACAGCCGGGACCAGTCGCTGTTCTGCTTCGTGCGCCGGGGAGCCGCCTCGGTTGTGGTGGCAGTGGTCAACATGACCCCTTCGGTGTGCGCGGGGCATCGCATCGGAGTGCCAGGCCCGGGCTACTACCGTGAGTTGATCAACACCGACGCGCTGGAGTACGGCGGCAGCGGGGTGGGCAACTCCGGCGGCGTGCAGGCAGAGCATCACGCCAGCCATGGGCGGCCGTGGTCGATCACGGTGATGGTGCCTCCGATGGCCACGCTTCTCTTCGAGCACGGAGGGAGCCAATGAAAGCGCTGGAGACCGGCAGCCATTATCCACTGGGTGCCACCTGGGATGGCGAAGGCGTCAATTTTGCCCTTTTCTCCGAGCACGCCGAGCGCGTGGAACTGTGTCTGTTCAGCGCCGATGGTCTTCACGAAACCGGGCGGCTGGAGCTGCCCAGTGTCACCCATCATGTCTGGCATGGCTACCTGCCCAAGGCCGGGCCTGGCACAGTATATGGCTATCGGGTCCATGGCCCATGGGACGTCGCGCAGGGTCATCGCTTCAATTCTCACAAGCTGTTGCTGGACCCTTATGCTCGCCAGCTCATTGGTGATTTCCGCTGGTCCGACAGCCACTATGCCTTCGATACCCGCAAGGGCGAGCAGGAGATGGTGCTGGATACGCAGGACAATCGCGATCATATGCCAAAGTGTATGGTCGTCGAGGATCTGGCGGGAGAACCGCGCCGCGCACCGGTCCCGGCTGAGCGCAGCATTATCTATGAAGCCCATGTGAAGGGTTTTACGATCAATCATCCCGCGGTGCCGACGTCCCTGCGGGGCAGTTTTGCCGGCATGGCCACCCGTGAGGTCATCGGCTATCTGAAGTCCCTCGGTATCACCACGGTGGAGCTGCTGCCCGTGCAGAGCTTCATCAGCGAAGCCTTTCTGCGCAAGAAGAACCTGGAGAACTACTGGGGCTACAATCCGCTGGGTTTCTTTTCGCCGCAGCAATCCTATCTCAGCAGCAACGCCATTGTGGAATTCCGCCAGATGGTGGATGCCTTTCATGATGCCGGTCTGGAAGTCATTCTGGATGTGGTGTTCAACCACACGGCTGAAGGAGGACACCTGGGCCCCACGTTCTCCTTCCGCGGCATCGACAACCTGTCCTACTACCGCCTGCAGCAGGAGGACCGTTGTTGTTATATCAACGACACCGGTTGTGGCAACACGCTCAACCTGATCCATCCGCGCGTACTGCAGATGGTGCTGGATTGTCTGCGTTACTGGAGCAGCGCCATGCAGGTGGACGGCTTTCGCTTCGATCTGGCGCCGGTGCTGGGAAGGGAGACCTATGGTTTTGACCGTGGCAGCGGGTTCTTCGATGCGTTGCATCAGGACCCCTCCATGGCCGGCATCAAGCTGATTGCGGAGCCGTGGGACATCGGACCCGGTGGCTATCAGCTGGGCGGCTTTCCTGTGCGCTGGAGCGAGTGGAACGACCGCTACCGGGATACGGTACGCCGCTTCTGGCGCGGCGATAACCATATGCTGCCGGATTTCGCCAAGCGTTTGCACGGCTCCAGCGATGTCTTCGAACACGATGGCCGTCGCCCCTCGGCCAGCATCAACTTCATCACCAGCCACGATGGCTTCACGCTCAACGACCTGGTCAGCTATCGCCATCGGCATAATGAGATCAACTGCGAAGAGAATGAGGACGGGCACCGTGAAAATCACAGCGAAAATTTCGGTGTGGAAGGCCCGACCAGCGATGCCACCATCAACCTGCTGAGATATCGCCAGCAACGCAATCTGCTGAGCACGTTGTTACTGTCCCAGGGGACACCGATGCTGCTGGCCGGCGATGAGTTCTGCCGCACCCAGCACGGCAACAACAATGCCTACTGTCAGGATAATCGCATCAGCTGGCTGAACTGGGAAAAGATCAGCGACGAAGGCCGCTATCAACAGGCTTTCGTCTCCTATCTGCTGGCGCTGCGCAGACGCTTCTCCCATCTGTTCCCGTCCCAGTATGTACACGAAGCCGTGCAGCCGGATGATCCGGCCATCCTCTGGTACAACAGCAGCGGCGAAATCATGCAGAAAGAGGATTGGGAAGAGTCACCGGGAAACACCCTGGGCTGCATGATGATCGGGATAGAGCCGGCCACCGGGCGCAGCAGCAGAATGCTGATTGTGTTCCATGCCGGACGGGAGGAGTTGTTCTTCGACCTGCCTGGTATCGCTGGCGTCAATCGCTGGCAGGTACTGCTGGATACAGCCATCCAGGGAGGGGCGCCGCAACCCGATGATGACAGTGCCGCAACCCGCATCAGTCTGTCGGCCTGTTCGACGGTGGTGCTGCTGGGAATCCAATCTTAACTGATAGCATATGGAGGTGATCACAGATGAGCAAAGAGTCGCAACCGCTGGAGAGCAAGCGCCGCGCAGCAACCCAGCGGCTGGGAATGGACGTCAAATCGCTGCGTGGCGACCTGGAGCGCCATCTGCATCTGACGCTGGGCGAGGACGTGAGTCACAACCGGCTCTATCTTTTCAATGCCGCCGCACTCACGGTGCGCGACCGGCTGGTGGAGCAGTGGCGCGCCACCCGGCACAGGTATCAGGAGACCTATCCCAGGCAGGTGGCCTACCTGTCCCTGGAGTTCCTGATGGGCAGGGCGCTGACCAATGCCGCATTCAATCTCGATATGGAGGAGTCGCTGCGCACGGTGCTGCATCGCTACGGCGTGTCGCTGGAAGAGCTGGCGGAGCAGGAGCGGGATGCAGGACTGGGCAACGGCGGTCTCGGCCGGCTTGCTGCCTGTTTCCTGGACAGCTGCGCAACGCTCGGCCTGCCGGTGACAGGGTATGGCATCCGTTATGACTACGGCATGTTCCATCAGCGCATCGAGGATGGCTACCAGGTGGAGCAGCCTGATCACTGGCTGGAGCGTGGTAATCCCTGGGAGTTCGAAGCGCCGCAGGAGAAACGCCGGATCAGATTCAAGGGCAGGACGGAGCAGCAGGTCCAGGAAGACGGCAGCCTGCGGACGGTGTGGGTGGACACCGAAGACGTGCTGGCGGTGCCCTATGACATGCCGATTCCCGGCTACCGCAACCAGACGGTGAACACCCTTCGCTTGTGGAAGGCGATGGCGACCGAGGAGTTCGACCTGCACCAGTTCAACGCCGGTGGCTATGCCGAGGCGGTAGCGGAGAAGATCCAGGCCGAGCAGATTTCGATGGTGCTGTATCCCAATGATGTCAGTGAGAACGGCAAGGCCTTGCGGCTGCGCCAGCAGTATTTTCTATCCTCGGCCAGCCTGCAGGATGTGCTGGCGCGCTGGGTGCAGCGCAACGGAAACGATTTCGAGGGCTTCGAGGACTACCACTGCTTCCAGCTCAATGACACCCATCCCTCCATCGCCGTGGCGGAGCTGATGCGTCTGCTCACCGACGAGCACGGCCTGGACTGGGACCGGGCCTGGTACCTGACCACCCACACCATGGCCTACACCAATCACACGCTGCTGCCCGAGGCGCTGGAGCGCTGGCCGCTGCGACTGTTCCGCGAACTGTTGCCACGGATCCTGGAGATCATCTACGAGATCAATGCCCGCTTCCTGGACGAAGTCGAGGCCCGTTGGCCGGGAGACGGGCGCCGCCGCAGTCACCTGTCACTGATCGAGGAGGGCAGCGAGCCGATGTTGCGCATGGCCCATCTCGCCATCGTCGGCAGCTTCTCGGTGAACGGCGTCGCGCAGCTGCATACGGATCTGCTTACCCGCGGGCTGTTCAGGCAGTTTCATGATCTGTGGCCGGAAAAGTTCAACAACAAGACCAACGGGGTGACTCCCAGAAGATGGCTGGGCTTCTGCAATCCCGGGCTGGCGACGCTGATCAGCAGAACCATTGGCGATGGCTGGCTGACCGATCTCGAGCGGCTGCGGGATCTGCAACCGCACGCCGATGATGCGACGTTCCGGCGGCGCTGGGCGCGGGTGAAGAAGGCCAACAAGCAGCGGCTGGCGAACCTGGTGCAGCACTCCTGCGATGTCACTTTCGATACCGACATGCTGTTCGATGTGCAGGTTAAACGTATTCACGAGTACAAACGCCAGCTGCTCAATGTGCTGCACGTCATTCACCTCTACAACCGCATCCTGGCCGGAGACACCGAAGGCATCACGCCGCGCTGTGTCCTGATCGGCGGCAAGGCCGCGCCGGGCTATTACATGGCCAAGCTGATCATCAAGCTGGTCAACAACGTGGCGGCCGTCATCAACGCCGACCCCCAGGCGCAGCCATTCCTGCGGGTGGCCTTCCTGCCAAACTATCGGGTGACGGCGATGGAGATCATCTGCTCCGGTGCCGATCTGTCCGAACAGATTTCCACCGCCGGCAAGGAGGCTTCGGGCACTGGCAACATGAAGTTCATGATGAATGGTGCGATCACTATCGGCACCCTGGACGGTGCCAACATCGAGATTCGCGATGCCGTCGGCGCGGACAACTTCTTCCTGTTCGGACTGCAGGCCCATGAGGTCCAGCAGGTGCTGGAGAACTACGATCCCCAGCAGGTTATCGCCAACGATCCGGACCTGGCGGCGGTGATGGAAAAGCTGGAATCGGGATTCTTTGACGGGGGCAAGGACGGCATCTTCCAGTCCATCATTGACAGCATTCGGGACCCGGTCGACCAGTGGCTGACCGCTGCGGACTTTCGCAGTTACATCGATGCCCAGGCAGGGGTGGACGCGCTCTACCGTAACCAGGGTGCCTGGCAGCGCATGAGCATATTGAACACAGCAACGAGCGGGAATTTCTCCAGCGATCGCACCATACGGGCCTACGCTGAAGAAATCTGGGGCCTGCCAGTGCCGCCTATCCACAAGCAATAGCGATTATCGAGGTGTTAGATGGACTCAGGACCGCGTTACGTCAGCAAGCTCACCCGCAGGACCTATGCCCTGATCCTTGCGGGAGGGCGGGGCTCGCGCCTGCATGAACTCACGGATTGGCGTGCCAAGCCCGCGCTGTTCTTTGCTGGCAAGTTCCGCATCATCGACTTCCCCCTCTCCAACTGCATCAACTCCGGTGTGCGGCGGGTAGGGGTGGTCACCCAGTACAAGGCGCACTCGCTGATCCGGCACCTGGTACGGGGCTGGGGTCACTTCAAGAAGGAACTGGGGGAGGGTGTGGAGATCCTGCCGGCCTCCCAGCGATACTCTGACAAGTGGTACATGGGAACAGCTGATGCGGTGTTCCAGAATATCGACATCATTCGTGGAGAGATTCCCGACTACGTGCTGGTGTTGTCCGGCGATCACATCTACCGACAGGACTATGGCGAGATGCTGGCGTTTCACGCGGAGCACGACGCGGACATGACCGTGTCCTGCATGGAAGTGCCACTGCAGGAAGCGGCGGGGAACTTCGGTGTCATGAGCATCGATCGCAGCCAGCGTATCATCGACTTCAACGAGAAACCGGAGCATCCACAGTGTCTGCCAGAGAATCCGGAGCTCTGTCTCGCGTCCATGGGCAACTACGTGTTCAAGACCGAGTTCCTGTTTGAGCAGTTGCGCCGCGATGCCCGCAACGATCGCTCGGATCACGATTTCGGCAAGAACATCATTCCCAACGTCATCGGCGATCATCGTGTTTTCGCCTATCGCTTCGTGGACCCGGCGGAGGATCGCAAGCCTTACTGGCGCGATGTGGGCAACCTCGATTCCTTCTGGCTGGCCAACATGGAGATGGTGCAACCCGTGCCGCCCCTGAACATCTACGATCCGCGCTGGCCCATCTGGACCTTCCAGGAACAGCTGCCGCCGGCCAAGTTCGTGTTCGATGATGATGACCGGCGGGGCGCTGCCATCGACTCCATGGTGTCCAGTGGCTGTATTATTTCCGGCTCAACAGTGCGAAAATCGCTGCTTTTCTCCAACGTGCGCGTCCACTCCTACTCGACAATCGAGGAGGCGGTCATTCTGCCGGATGTGGAAATCGAGCGTCACTGCCGTCTGCGCAAGGTCATCATCGACCGGGGTTGTGTCATTCCGGAGGGCAGTGTCATCGGCTACGAGCGCAAGGAGGATATCAAGAAAGGCTTCCGGGTGACGCCTGGCGGTGTCACCCTGGTGACACGGGAAATGCTGGGGCAGACGGTTGGTGGCATTTAGGATAGCGTTATTCAGAGGCTCCCCAGCACAGGATCAGCTCGACATATGCATATAGTGATGATCGCCGCCGAGAACGGCGCGCTGTTGGGGGGCAAGGTCGGCGGTATCGGTGACGTCATTCGAGACGTGCCACTGGCACTGGCGCAGGCGGGACATCGCTGCACGGTGATCACGCCCGGCTATTCGAGCCTTTCCCGGCTCAATCCTTCCACTCCTGCTGGCACGGTTGCTACCCGCTTCTGCGGGCGAACCGAAGTGCTGGAGCTGCTGGCGGTACAGCCTCGCCCGGAGTCAGCGGGTGGTATGGGTAAGGGCGGCAAGGAAACCGGGGGACGAAAAAGGGCGCTGGTGTCCCACTATGTGCTTGAGCATCCGTTATTTGCGGCCGGTGGCGCAGGCGCCATTTACTGTGACGATCAGCAGGGGCCGTTTGCCACGGATGCCCACAAGTTCGCGCTGTTCTGCGCCTCAGTGTGCCAGATCCTCAGCGAGGAGCGGCTCGGCCAGATCGACGCCATTCACCTGCACGATTGGCACGCAGCCCTGCTGGCCATGCTGGTGCGCTCCCCGGTACACCAGGCGCCGCATCGCACATTACAAGAAGTGCCGCTGGTTTATTCCATCCACAATCTTTCGCTGCAAGGCATCCGTCCGCTGTCCGGGCACGAATCCTCATTTCACCACTGGTTTCCAGAGCTGGTGCCCAATCTCCGGCTGGTGCAGGACCCGCGCTACTGGGACTGCATCAACCTGATGCGCGCCGGGATTAACCTGTCCGACAGGGTGCATGCGGTATCCCCGAGCTATGCTCAGGAGATTCTGGTGCCGACCGATCTGACCCATGGCTTCATCGGGGGAGAGGGGCTGGAAGGCGACCTGCAGCGGGTGGCAGAGCAGGGCCGGCTGGTGGGTATCCTCAATGGCTGCGATTACTCGCAAACTGCGGTGGCGGCCAGCAGCGAGGAGCAACTGCTGACCCTGATGGAGCAGTCACTGTTGATGTGGGTGGGCGATCGACATTCGATTCCTGCCGCCCACTTCCATGCCGAGCGGCGCATCGCGCAGTGGCGCGCTCGCGCCAGCCTGGGCCGGGTGTTGACCTCGGTTGGCAGGATCACCCCACAGAAATCGCGGCTGTTCATGGAAGATGTCAGCTCCGGAAGTGCTGTCGGCGAACAGCCCGCTCTGGGTGTGCCGGACGCGCAGTGCAGTGCGCTGGAGCGATTACTGGACAGCCTCGATGATGGGGTCTTCATCATGGTCGGCAACGGCGACGAAGCGCTCGAAGCCTTCTTCACCGCGGTCATGGCCCGGCGGGAAAACTTCCTGTTCCTGTGTGGCTTTTCCGAGGCACTGGCAGGCGCGATCTACGCGACCGGTGACCTGTTCCTGATGCCCAGTACCTATGAGCCCTGCGGCATTTCGCAGATGCTGGCCATGCGGGCCGGCACTCCCTGTGTGGTCCATCATGTGGGCGGGCTACGCGACACCGTGAGTCATGGTGAGAACGGTTTCGTTTTCACCGGCGACACCGCCCGGGAGCAGGCAGAAAACATGCTGGCTACCGTGCAGGAGGCGCGGGCGCTCATGGCGGACACGACGGCCTGGGAGCGGATCTGTCAGGGCGCACTTGACAGCCGCTTCTCCTGGACCAACGCCGTCGACAGTTATCTCAAACAGCTGTACAGCCATTGACCCGCAGTGGTTTTTTTTTGTTGTTGGCGTTA
>Ga0233380_1001334_pt1 | contig 11139 bp, 8 predicted proteins | sample ElkDunMinimDraft_9_FD_191541 | JGI IMG/M metagenome (GOLD analysis project Ga0233380, IMG submission 191541) | Fecal eukaryotic communites from dung pellets of Tule Elk in California, USA - Elk Dung F36 | ecosystem: Host-associated > Mammals > Digestive system > Large intestine > Fecal | place... | reverse complement strand
CTGGTTGCAGCAACCACGGACACCGTGGGTAAAACGGCAGCACCTACTGTGCCCGCGCCAACGGCCCTCACCACCACGGATTGCTCTCTCACCACACCTTCCAAGCCACTTCCGACCAGCAAACGGTCCAAGGCTTGCTGGGCGGTCAGCTGACCAGTCACGGCTGGGGCATTCTTGCCTGCCACCAAGCTGGCCGGAAAACCCAGTTGCAAATTGGCTTGGCGCGCCAGCTCATTGAGTGCGCTGGCAAGCGGCTGCGCGGCAATGGTGAAACTTTGGGCAGCAGCCTCATAAGACTGTGCATGGGCTGCAGTCGACTGGCTGGCAACTGCTCCGAGCATGATGGCGGCAGCCAAAGACAGTGGGGCAAGACGGAAATAAGGCAAGGGCGCGGTGCGCATGAACATGTAACTCCTCGGTCAGCAATGGTGGTGTGCCAACGGCACGGTTCCTCTCCACACACTGAAGACGTATGAGTTCGGACGATCCTCACGTCCCTGCGTAAAAAAATTAAAAAATCTAACGTGTCACGATTTCAGTCACCCCATCGCGCAGCACCAGGCGTACCGGCAACAACTGGGGTAAAAACTCTGCAAATCGCTGCGATTGGCGCAGTCCATAGCTTCCGCCAACAGGCATGGCAGCCACGACAGGGTCGCGCACCACCAAATTGGTCGGGCCATAGCGCTCAAATTCAGCCAAAGCCTGATGCAGCGGTGTTTGATTAAAACTGATGCGCCCGCTGCGCCATTGGGCAACCGCAGCAGGGGGAATATTGGTGACGCTGCCCAGCTCTGCCAACGCGTCACCTGTATCGGCACCCTCTAACACCTGTCCCGCGACCAGCTCCACTCCAGCCGCGGGGTGAGACCCCACAGCCGACTCCACCCTCACACGGCCTTCCTCGACGGCGACAACGGTGCGCCCTGCATCCATTCCTGTGGTTGTATGCCGAACAGAAAACCGCGTGCCCAACACCGTAATCCGCAAATTGCCCGCCAGCACATGGAATGGACGCGTTTTGTCAGGATGAACGGCGAACATAGCTTGGCCGTCGTTCAGTTTCACCTCGCGCCGGTCTCGAAACAGCCGTGCCTGAAGCTGTGTGTTGCTGTCCAGCTGGACCGTACTGCCCCCGCTCATGCTATCTGGCAGCGTGGCAACCAGTTGCTGGCCCCGCGCAGAGGCATAGGACTGCTCAAACGTGGGCTGTACCCACCAGCCAAACCACCCGGCGCAAGCCATGCCGAACACCACAGCCGCAGCCGTTGCATGCGAGGCGAAGGGGCGAAAGTACGATTGCCACCACGATGGCTGCAGGTTCAATGAAGGCTTTGCGGCCCTCGGGCGCTTGGGCAGTCCAGCACGCAGCTTGGCTACTTCATGCTGGGGCAATTGCTGCACTCCCTGCAAAGTGGTGGAAACCGCTGCTAGCACTGTCGCATGCTGGGGATCCGCCGCCAGCCAAGCGTTCAAAGCAGCACGGTTTTCAGCATCCAGGCTGCCCAGACAACGCACGGCCCAGGTTGCCGCCTCTAGCTCCAAAGCCTCGTCATGGGCCAAATGCCCGCGCGCACCACTCCCCACAAGCGGCAAGCCTGCACAGTCATTGGGGTGGGGGGACATCATGGACATACACGAACAAGAGAACTATAGACGCAGGCCTTGGGCCTAGACGCATCGCGCAGCAAACTCAACGACCTCTCTTTGGGGTAGCAGCATGGATGCCGTTGAGTTCGCGCTCGCAGAGCCTGCAGGCCAAGGTGCCTCGCACTACATGTTTTTCTACCATGCTGATCGAGATGCCCATGTGCTTGGCAATTTCAGCCTGCGACAAACCTTCAATGATATGCAGCACAAAAGCCTCACGACAGCGTGGTGGCAAACCCTCAATCGCGTCTGAGTAGGCATGCACCGTCTGCTGCGAAGACAAGGCTTCCTCGGGCTGTAGATAGGCAGGGGCCTGCTGCTCTTCAGATTCAGACACGGTATCCAGACTCTCGTGGCTTCTGAATTCAGAACGGCGATGCTGATCCGTCACCAAATTCTTGGCAACGCGGAACAACAAAGCTCGGCCATCTACCACCTGTTGTCCCGCATGCTGCGCTGCCAGTACCCGCGCATAGCTTTCTTGCACCAAGTCCGCCGCAGCATCTCGATCATTGAGCTGCCGCGTCAGGAAATTCAGCAGTTCTCGGTAGAAGCGCTCAAGCATGGAGAAGTCGGGCAGTCGGTGGAGACTGACCAGCAGTCCAGCAAGATAAAAAATAACCAGTAATAAGAATGATTCTAAGTCAGCCGCACGCGCATTGCATCAATCCACATCTGCAGCGCCCCTGAGACAGCAATGGATTTGCCAAGTACCCCGTATTGGTTAATTGTTAGGCATGACCACGGCAGCAATTGCTTGCTTCATCGCCTGCAGCCTCCTCGTTTGCAATACCCTGGTGCAGGCACACAATCACCGATCACTCTTGCAAAGATGGGCAACGAAATTATTCTGTGATACATGGGATGCTCACTGCACTTGCGCGATCCGCGATCCAAACCATTGCAGCAACAAAAAGGCCAGCGAATACGCTGGCCTTTTTGTTTGAATCTGCTGAACGTCTCAACCGCGCAGCAGATAAATCACCCAAGATTTACGCCGCGCTGCTTTCCAGCACGGGGTAGTCGGTGTAGCCCGTCGCGTCGGCGCTGTAGATGGTGCTGGGGTTCAGCGCATTCAGCTCCGCCCCACGCGCAAAGCGCACGGGCAGATCGGGGTTGGCAATAAACACACGGCCAAAGGCCACGGCATCGGCAGCGCCGCTGGCAATCACAGCTTCGGCCTGCTCGGCGGTAAAGCCGTCATTGGCAATGAACGCGCCCTGGTACACCTTGCGCATGTGCTGGCCAATGGGCAGCACGCCGTCTTTGAGCTCTTCACGCGAAAAGATAAAGCCCAGCTTGCGCGCTGCAATCTGCTCAGCCACGTAGGTGAACAAAGCAACAGGGTTGCTATCGCTCATGCTGTGCGTGTTACTCATGGGGTTCAGGTGCACGCCAATGCGCTCTGCAGGCCACACTTGCAGCAGACCATCCAGCGTTTCCATCAAGAAGCGGGCACGGTTTTCAATGCTGCCGCCGTACTGGTCGGTGCGCTGGTTGCTGCCGTCGTGCAAGAACTGGTCAAACAGATAGCCGTTGGCAGCATGCACTTCAATAAAGTCAAAGCCCGCTTCTTTGGCGTTGCGTGCGGCCTGCACAAAATCTTGCACCACCGCTGCCACCTCTTCGGTCTCCAGCGCGCGCGGCACGGCATAAGGGCGCTTGGGGCGCAGCACATTCACATCACCCTCAGCAGCAATCGCGCTGGGGGCTACGGGCAGCTGGCCATCGAGCAGTTCGGGGTCAGAAATACGGCCTACGTGCCACAGTTGCAGGGCAATGTGGCCGCCTTCAGCGTGCACTGCGTCGTTCACGCGCTTCCAGCCTGCTACTTGCTCAGCCGACCATATACCGGGCGTGTTGGGGTAGCCAACGCCCATGGGCGATACGGAAGTAGCCTCGGTCAAGATCAGCCCGGCACCCGCACGCTGACGGTAATACGTGACCTGCAAATCCCCCGGTGCACGGCCTTCAAAGGCACGCATACGCGTCAACGGAGCCAGAACCACGCGGTTAGGCAAAGTGACAGAACCAATCTGGAAAGGCGTTTGGAGTTGGGACATGGGAGCAATCAGACAGTGAAAAATCCAGCGCCGCCAAGCGCCAGACAAAATTGAGAACGCGGCACCCGCCGCGCTGTCAGTCACAAATGGTGCTGGAGCCAAAGAGTTCAAGAGCACCGTTCACGCAATCTCGGCAGCTTGCACAGCGCCCTGCCCTGGGTGTTTTGAAATTCAAGAAAAATTCAAATTTAGCGCTTATGCACAAAGCGTTAGTAGCTATCAAAAACCACAAAAACAAAAAGCAGCCACCGGCTGCCTTGTTTGTGCATAGCGATTTAAAGGGTCGCCAACTTTACAGCTTCCACCACCCCACCATGCCCAGCGCCGACAAGGCCCACATCACCATCAGCACATGCCGCTGCCAGCCCACGTGCTGGCGCAAGGTGGTGAAAAAGAACACCGCGCAAGCAATAGCCACCAGAGCCGCCATGACCGGCAACCACGCCATCAAGGCATTGGCCCGCTCTGCCCCCGTGCCACCGCCTGCCATGGTGGCCAGCAAAGCCAGCGGCAGGCAACTGGTAATAGTTAACGTAAACGCCGCCAGCGCATAAGCCCAGCCAAAGCTCAGACCAAAAAGAGAGGGGGACGACGATGGCTGGTTCATGGGTGGTAGATATTTGCTTTAAAGCGGGTCTTAGAGCCGCGCATACGGCTTCGCTCATTGAAATTGGCACTCTAGACAGGCATAGAGCCGAGGCTGTTTGCTTCTGTGCTGAAAGGCAACACAGCGATGAGTCGAGTGTAATTGTTCGCAGTGCTTGCTCAGACGCTCTGGCTTATGCACTTTTCGTTTCGCCGTCACTGCGCTAGGCTTAGCCGTCACCTCACACCCTGCTCTGTACCATGCCCGACTTGCAGCATCTGCACCACCACTGGCTCCACACTTGGAGTGAGCTGCAACAGCCCCCACCGCTCGGCCTGTACGAGCAGCTACTGCAGGCTTACAGCGAGCCGCAACGCCACTACCACACGCTGCAGCATCTGGCTGAATGCTTGCAACTACAAAGCGAAAGCGCCCATCTGGCGCAACGCCCTGCGGAAATTGCCATTGCCCTGTGGTTCCACGACGCGGTGTATGACGTCAAAGCACATGACAACGAAGCGCGCAGCGCTAACTGGGCAGTTACGGCCTTGCAAGCCGCAGGCGTTAGCGCTGAAGTACAAGCCCGTGCACACGCACTGATCATGGCCACCGAACACACTGCCGCACCGTTGACAGGCGATGCAGCTTTGCTGGTGGATATCGACTTGGCCATTTTGGGTGCCGCCCCCGCACGCTTTGCAGAGTATGAGTGGCAGATTCGGCAGGAATATGTGTGGGTGCCGAAGGATGTGTTTATGGCGAAGCGGCATGCTGTGCTGCAGGAGTTTGTCGCAAGGCTAAATATTTACAGCACGGCATTTCTTCACTCAAAACTGGAGTCAGCCGCTCGCGCCAATTTGCACGCGATGCTGAAGATTGAAAACCATTAAGCCTGCAATCTAGCTCTAGCAAGCATGAGCAGCTATCAAAAAGAGAATTTTGCCGAAAACATATCTACACCAAAACTCGGAATTATGTATTGATGAAATTTATTCATAATAATAATTCATCAAGCAAAATAATTTAAATTTAATTTTCAAATAATTAATTAATTTAAATCACCACTGCATTTTTATATTGAAATGATTGATATCTCAGTTCAATAATATTGCTATGAAGTTGCAATGGCGCTTAATAAGCAATAATCAATCAACAATCCAACTCAAGAAAATAATCTTGCGAAGAACCCTTTACGCTGGTGCTTCGCTTCCAACTCCTTCACAATTTCCTCTTTAATTTTTTGCTCGGTTGTTTTAGTGTTTTTGTTTTGCATGCGCTGGTACGTTTTAACGGTATCCACATAGCCACGATCTTCATTGCGAATGTGGTTAAACAACCAGCGCGACAGCATGCCGTGCAGCTCGTTGCTGACGTCCTCGCCTGCTTCGAAGCGCATCTGTATTTCAGTGACCCTGCGTATAAACAGCTCATGCACGCGCTTGTGAGGCCCTGAAAACATGTACCCCGCTTCTTCGATCATGCCTTCTTCAAAAGCAAAATGTGAGAGGGTGTAGTCCACGGTCTCTCCAATCACTTCACCCAGCAATTTTCGATCAGGTGTTTCGCGCAACTCGTAGAGTCGATTGATGTAATCAACAATACGCCTGTGCTGTCTATCAATTTCTTCAATGCCAGTATTTAGATCAGAAACCCAATTTAAAACAGCCATAAACACATCTCCTCATTTATCGCTTTCCATCTTAAATTCCAGACAACATTTATCAAAGCAATATGGGTGTAATATTATTTCCGTATGATTTAAGTCAAGCCGCACATAAATTTAATGTAATACATGTTTCTATTCATTACCGCGCATTGTTTTTTCTTCCACGGAGTTTCAGAAAGTAACTGAATCTGTCTTTGGTATTGAAACAGCGACATGAGGCTCTTCACAAGCTGACAAGCAAGTATTTTCAGCTTTACACTCATTTTTATTGGCTTGAAGCCGACGTCTGCTCGTCTTGAAAAAGTGCCTGGTCTACGCAGCAGCCCACAGGTCTTTCACATAATCTGCGACTAATGCTCTCAAACTCAGAAAATTAATCGACTACACCGCCCGTAGCATTGGGCCAGATTTTCAAATCACATTTGCGGCAATCACAGCCCGCACTTTTCTCCAAGTATCTGTAATCACCCCAGCTGTTTAAACAATAAAAAAGGCAACCCGAAGGTTGCCTTTTTGTTTTTCAAGCACTTCCTAGAAAGCGCTAATTACTTGCGTGCTGGTGGTACATCGGTACAAGAACCATGCGCCACTTCTGCCGCCATGCCAATGCTTTCGCCCAGCGTGGGGTGTGGGTGAATGGTCTTGCCAATATCGACGGTGTCTGCACCCATCTCAATGGCCAGAGCAATCTCGCCAATCATGTCGCCTGCGTGCGTGCCGACCATGCCGCCGCCCAAAATGCGGCCATGGCCGTGGGCTTCGGGTGAATCGTCAAACAGCAGCTTGGTGAAGCCTTCGTCGCGGCCATTGGCAATGGCGCGGCCAGATGCGGCCCAGGGGAACAGGCCCTTTTTAACCTTGATGCCTTGCGCCTTGGCCTGGTCTTCAGTCAGGCCCACCCATGCCACTTCGGGGTCGGTGTACGCAACGGAAGGAATCACGCGGGCATTGAAAGCGGCGGCTGCCAGCTCTTTGTTGCCTTGCAATTCACCGGCGATGACTTCGGCGGCCACATGCGCTTCGTGCACAGCCTTGTGCGCCAGCATGGGCTGGCCCACGATGTCGCCAATGGCAAAGATGTGGGGCACGTTGGTGCGCATTTGAATGTCAACGTCGATAAAGCCACGGTCGGTGACGGCTACGCCGGCAGCGTCTGCGCCAATCTTCTTGCCATTGGGCGTACGGCCCACGGCTTGCAAGACGAGGTCGTAGGTTTGTGGCTCGGGCACGATGATGCCATCTTTGGCTGGCGCGAATGACACCTTGATGCCTTCGGGCGTGGCTTCGGCACCCACGGTCTTGGTGTTGACCATGATGTTGTCAAAGCGTGGCGCGTTCATCTTCTGCCAGACCTTGACCAGGTCACGGTCAGCGCCTTGCATTAGGCCGTCCATCATTTCCACCACATCCAGGCGTGCGCCCAGTGTGCTGTAGACGGTGCCCATTTCTAGGCCGATGATGCCGCCGCCCAAGATCAGCATGCGCTTGGGCACTTCTTTCAGAGCCAGTGCGCCGGTGGAATCGACCACGCGAGGGTCCTTGGGCATGAAAGGCAGGTGCACCGCTTGCGAGCCTGCGGCAATGATGGCGTTCTTGAACTGAATGACCTTCTTGCTGCCGGTTTGCGCTTGCTTGTCGCCTTCGGTTTCGGCCACTTCAATGTGGTGCGAGCCCACAAAAGTACCGACACCGCGCACGACGGTGACCTTGCGCATCTTGGCCATCTGGGCCAGACCGCCAGTCAGCTTGCTGATGACCTTGTCTTTGTGGCCACGCAGGGTGTCAATCGACACCTCAGGCGCGCCAAACTTGACGCCCGCAACTTCAAGGTGCTTGACCTCGTCGATCACGGCAGCCACGTGCAGCAGCGCCTTGGAGGGGATGCAGCCCACGTTCAGGCACACGCCGCCCAGCGTTTTGTAACGCTCAACCAGTACCACCTTCAGGCCCAGATCAGCCGCGCGGAAGGCTGCGGAGTAGCCACCGGGGCCACCGCCGAGCACGACCACATCAGCGTCCAGATCCACAGAGCCGCTGTAGCTGGAAGCTGCCGGGGCAGAAACAGGTGCTGCTGGTGCTTGTGCAACAGGCGCTGCAACCGGTGCGCTGGCCACAGCGGCTGGTGCTGGTGCGGCTGCAGGGGCAGCAGCTTGCTCAGCGCCCTGTGCGGCTTCCAGCGTCAGCACCACGGAGCCTTCGGCGATTTTGTCGCCGATCTTGACCGCAATGGACTTGACCACGCCAGCGTGGCTGGAGGGGATTTCCATGGAGGCCTTGTCAGACTCCACAGTGATGAGCGACTGGTCCACGGTGACGGTGTCACCGGGCTGCACCAGCAGCTCGATCACGCCGACTTCAGCGAAGTCGCCTATGTCGGGCACTTTGATATCGATGATTGCCATGTGCAGCGCTCCTTACAGCAAGATGCGGCGGTAGTCCGCCAGCACAGCGCCCAGATAGGCGTTAAAGCGCGCAGCAGAGGCACCGTCGATGACGCGATGGTCGTACGACAGGCTCAGGGGCAGCATCAGGCGGGGCACGAACTTTTCTTTCTCTTCGTTCCACACCGGCTGCATGGCACCACGCGACAGGCCAAGGATGGCCACTTCAGGCGCATTCACGATGGGCGTGAAGTTGGTGCCACCAATACCGCCCAGCGAGGAGATGGAGAAGCAGCCGCCTTGCATGTCTGCCGCGCCCAGCTTGCCGTCGCGGGCCTTTTTGGCCAGCTCGCCCATTTCCTGGCTGATCTGCATGATGCCCTTCTTGTCGGCATCTTTAAGCACTGGCACCACCAGGCCGTTGGGCGTGTCTGCTGCAAAGCCGATGTTGAAGTACTGCTTGTAGACCAGCGTGTCGCCGTCCAGCGAGGCGTTGAACTCAGGGAACTTCTTGAGTGCAGCCACCACAGCCTTGATAACGAAGGCCAGCATGGTGACCTTCACATCGCTCTTGGCCTTGGCGTTTTCAGCGTTGGTAGAGACGCGGAAGGCTTCCAGATCGGTGATGTCTGCCAGGTCATTGTTGGTGACGTGGGGAATCATCACCCAGTTGCGGTGCAGGTTGGCACCCGAGATCTTCTTGATGCGCGACAGATCTTTGCGCTCGACCGGGCCGAACTTGGCAAAGTCCACCTTGGGCCATGCCAGCACTTCCAGACCGCCCACGTTGCCAGCGCCTGCCGACTTGGCGGGGGCCTTGGCAGCTTGTGCCAGTGTTTGCACCGCGCCCGCCATGACGGACTTGGTAAAGCCCATCACGTCTTCCGAAGTGATGCGGCCCTTTTGACCCGAGCCTTGCACTTCTTCCAGCGGCACGCCCAGTTCACGCGCAAATTTGCGCACGGAAGGCGATGCGTGCGGCAGCTTGCCCGAAGGGGCCACCGTGGGGTTATGGGCTGGGGCAGCAGCAGGTACAGCTACAGCTGTCGTAGCTGCTGGCGCTGCACTGGCGGCGGCTGCTGGTGCTGGTGCCGTATCTGCTTGTGCAACAGGTGCTGCAGCAGCTGGCGCGGCGGCGGGTGCCGAAGCTGCGGGGACTGCGCCCTGCACGCTCATAGCGCCCACCACGTCACCCACGTTGACCACATCGCCCAGCTTGATGTTCAGCGCAGTGATGGTGCCTGCGGCTGGCGATGGAATTTCCATCGATGCCTTGTCAGACTCCACGGTGAACAGTGATTGCTCAGCGGTGACCACATCACCCACCTTGACCAGCATTTCAATGACGGCGACGTCTTTGAAATCACCGATGTCGGGGATTTGAATATTTATAGAACTTGCTGCAGCTGCAGGAGCAGCCGGCGCAGGTGCTACGGGCGCTGGGGCCGCAGCAGGTGCCACTGCTGCAACGGCCGCAGGGGCCTGTGCAGGGGCTGCAGCGGGTGCAGAAGCGGCAGCCGTGTCTGCAGTTTCAATCACTGCAATCACACCGCCCTGCGCCACCTGGTCACCCAGCTTGACGCGCAATTCCTTGAGCACACCGGCGTGGCTGGAAGGAATTTCCATGGAGGCCTTGTCGGACTCCACGGTAATCAGCGATTGCTCTACCTTGATGGTGTCGCCCACGTTGACCAGCACTTCGATCACGCCAACGCTGTCGAAATCCCCGATGTCCGGGACCTTGATTTCTGTCAATGCCATATCTGTGTCTCCGGGCTTTATCAAGCGTACAGGGGGTTGATCTTGTCGGCTTGGATGCCGTACTTGGCAATCGCCTCAGCCACCTTGGTGATTGGCAGCTTGCCTTCATCAGCCAGCGACTTGAGCGCGGCCACCACGATGTAGTGACGGTCGATCTCGAAGTGCTCGCGCAGCTTGCGGCGGAAGTCCGAGCGGCCAAAGCCGTCAGTACCCAGCACCTTGAACGTGCGGCCCTTGGGCATGTAGGGGCGAATTTGCTCGGCGTAGGCCTTCATGTAGTCGGTAGACGCGACCACAGGGCCTTGGGTGGCTTGCAACTGCTGGGTCACAAAGGCTTGCTTGGCGGTTTCCAGCGGGTGCAGCATGTTGTGGCGCTCGCAGTCCTGACCGTCACGGGTCAGTTCGTTGAACGATGGGCAGCTCCATACGTCAGCGGCAATGCCCCAGTCTTTTTCCAGCAGCTCTTGCGCAAAGAACGATTCGCGCAGGATGGTGCCCGAGCCCAGCAGCTGAACGCGCTGGCCCGATTGCGGCACTTTCTGGCCGGGCTTGCACAGGTACATGCCCTTGATGATTTGCTGCTCCGTGCCTTCGGTCAGACCGGGCATGGGGTAGTTTTCATTCAACAAGGTGATGTAGTAGAAGACGTTTTCCTGGTTTTGCACCATGCGGCGCAAGCCGTCTTGCATGATCACGGCCACTTCGTGCGCGAAGGTGGGGTCGTAGCTGATGCAGTTAGGTACGGTGTTGGCCAAGATGTGGCTGTGGCCGTCTTCGTGCTGCAGACCTTCGCCGTTGAGCGTGGTGCGGCCCGAAGTGCCGCCCAACAAGAAGCCACGTGCTTGCATGTCGCCCGCTGCCCATGCCAGATCGCCAATGCGCTGGAAGCCAAACATGGAGTAGTAGACGTAGAACGGAATCATGATCCGGTTCGACGTGCTGTAGCTGGTAGCCGCAGCGATCCACGAAGCCATACCACCGGCTTCGTTGATGCCTTCTTGCAGAATCTGGCCGGCCTTGTCTTCGCGGTAG
>Ga0233380_1001332_pt1 | contig 11150 bp, 8 predicted proteins | sample ElkDunMinimDraft_9_FD_191541 | JGI IMG/M metagenome (GOLD analysis project Ga0233380, IMG submission 191541) | Fecal eukaryotic communites from dung pellets of Tule Elk in California, USA - Elk Dung F36 | ecosystem: Host-associated > Mammals > Digestive system > Large intestine > Fecal | place... | reverse complement strand
CTAAAAAGTTATAATTTTGTTGCTAAATTTTAAAAATAAATATTTATTATGAAAAAAATCGTTTTATCATTAGCAGTTATTGGTGGATTAGTTTTCACATCTTGTAAAAAAGATGCTGCACAAGAAAATTTAGACAACACATTAGATTCTATCACTAACCAAGTAGAAGATACATTAAATGTTGTAAAAGAAGAAGTTGCTGATACAGTAGAGTCTTTAGATGCTAAAATTAAAGAAGCTGAAGCTGAATTGAAAAACGCTGTAACTGTAGAAGAAAAACAAGCTGCAACTAAAAAATTAAATGAAGCAAAAGCTGCATTAGCTACTTTAAAAGGTGAAGCAATTTCTACTGCAGAAGAAGTAAAACAAGAAGCTACAAACGCTGTAAACAAAGCTGGAACTGCTGCAAAAAATACCGTTAAAAATGCTGAAAAGAAAGTAGAGAAAGCGAAAGAAGAAGTTAATAAAGAAGTTATTTCTTCTAAAGAAGATCTTAAGGAGATCAGCAAAAAAACGATTCAGGATGTTAAAAGTGGAAAGAAAAGTATAGAAAAAGTTAACTAATTTTTTCACCTATAAAAAAAGAAGCCGTCTCAATATTAAAATTTGAGGCGGTTTTTTCATTAGAATTAATTTCCAATAAAATTTTAGCATTTTAGAAAAGGGTAAAATTGCCCTTATGCAGCAATTTTCTTTCTTAAGTTGTGTGCTAAAGCCATTAATCCGAACTCTAACTCGGTTTTTTGGATTCCTTTTAATGAAAATCGTCTAAAATTGTTGTTGTGTTTCATTTGGGCGAATACAGGCTCTACATCGGCAGAGCGTTGTTTTCTTTTTTGTATTCCCGTTTGACTTGTAAGTAATTCCCTGATTTTTTCTTTATGCCTTTCAAGGTTGTGATTGCGTTCTATACTTCGGTTTCCTTGGGCTTTAAAGCAGACTCCCCGCAGCGGACATCCTTCGCAATTTTGAGCCTGATAATGCGATAATTGCTGTATATATCCGGCTTGTGTTGTTTTTGTGCTTTCATGGGTTTTGTGCATTTTCTGACCAATCGGACACACATAATAATCTTCTTCTTGGTTGTAATAAAGGTTTTCTTTGCTAAAGGTTTTGTGCTTTTTTTGGTAATTTTTATCTTGTTCTTTTTCAAAAGTATTGTACTTCACATAAGCGGTTAACTCTTCTTTTTCAAGGTAATCGTAGTTCTCTTCGCTCCCATAGCCTGCATCGGCTGTAATGTTTTCTATTTTTTTAAAGATTTCTTCGCCATAAGTTTCTTTAAGATTTTCTAAGTGTGGCTTTAAAGTTTTGGCATCTGTAGGGTTTTGATGTAAAGTGTAATTAACAATGATTTGGTTTTCTGTTGATATTTGGGCGTTGTAACCAGGTTTTAACTGTCCGTTTTGCATATGATCTTCCTTCATGCGCATAAAAGTTGCATCAGGATCGGTTTTACTATATGAGTTTCTTTCGCCTAAAATAGCTTCTTGTTCTTCATATTTGCGAAGATTTTTTTCAAAATTTTGTTTGATGTAACGCAGTTTTGCTTTAGATTTCTTGGAAGCTTTTTCATTACCCGATAATTTGGTATCTAACTGTTCAACGGTTTTTTGGATAACTTCCTGACTGATTTACTTGAACTGAGGCGGTTCGGTATCAAGATCGTCATCATTAGATATACTTTGGGCATAATTCCATAAGTCTTCTAACTGAGTAAGCATTTTAGCTTTGTTGGTTTTAATGCTTTTACCCCAAACAAAAGTGTATCTGCCTGCCTGAGCTTCTATTTTTGTGCCATCGGTATAAATTTGTTTCATTGAAATCAATCCTTCCTCTGCCAGCATCATGACCACTTGTTTAAAGATTTCTTTAAAACTATCTTTTAATTTATCACTTCTAAATCGGTTAATGGTATTGTGATCCACAGTGCTCATTCCCGTAAGCCACATAAAGTTGATGTTTTCTCTGATAGCCAACTCTATTTTTCGTGAAGAATAAACATTACTCATATAAGCATAAATCATCACCTTTAATAACATTTTTGGATGATAACCCGGATTACCTTCTTTACTGTAGGCTTTTAATAGTGGTTGGATATTAATGGACTCTACAACTTGATCAACTACCCGAACAGGATGTTTTTCTGAAATTAAGTCGTCAAACGAATAAGGAAAAAGTGCGGTTTGACGCTGATTGTAATGCTTGAAATTCATAGAAGAAACAGATGGAATTCTTACATTAAATTTACAAAAACTACAGTAAAAATCCAACTATACAAGAACATATATATTCTAAAAAGCAAAAAGAAGCTATCTAGTTTTGAGACAGCTTCTTTAAAAAAACATTATTTTTTAATTACTTAACTAAAGTAAACTTAGCGTCTTTCTTTGACAATTTAGTTCCTTTTGCTGAACTAGCGTCTAAAGAATAAAAAGACGGTATATTTCCATTCAAGTTTGTAGTTAAAGTTATAGATGAATCACTTTCATCTGCTCCTGTTAATACATAAGTTGCAGCTCCAGTTTGACCAAAAGATAATGCAGTGATATCAAATTCAAATGTGTCCGCAAAATCATAATCAGTATCATTCATATCTGTATAAGCAGAAATAACTTGAGTATTTGCTCCTTCAGTAAAAGGCGCAAAATATCTACCTCCACCAATTTTCCCACTATCAGCAGTAGAGTCAACTGGAACAGAATCATCAACTATAGTTGCGATAGTTACCCATGTTTGAGCTGTAGCACTTGATAATGTTCCTACTGCAGTACCGTTATGAGAAATCATCTCAAACATAATATATTTAGTACCATCGGTAGTAGCATACTCTTTAATAGGTGCCCCCGAAGCTCCGTTAGCATGATAAGCTAAAAGAGAATAAACAATTTCTTCTTGATCATTATTTACTTGAATAAAATTTTCAGTTAACTCATTAACTGGTGGTGGTGGTGTTACTGGTGATGAATCATCACCTCCACAAGAAGTTACCGTTAAAGATCCTGCAGCAACAAAAGCAATTGTTGCTAAAGATAAAAATACTTTTTTCATAATAGATTTGTATTATTTTATTGTTAATTTACAATGCTAATTTATATATTAATTTTTAAAAAACAATACCTTCAAAAAAAAAAGTCTCTTTTTAACATAAAGGAACTATACTTATAATTAAGAAGACTCACTAAAATACCTTATTTTTGAAGACTGAAAACCTTATCAATATAAATAGAAATAATATAATATGAACGAGCATTTTGAAACTAATCCGCTACTTGATCGTTTACCCAAGCATCTTAAACAGTTTATAAAACCACAAGATTATGAAGATTACAGTTCTATAAACCAAGCTGTTTGGCGATATGTAATGCGTAAAAATGTGGATTATTTATCTAAAGTTGCCCACTCTTCTTATTTAGATGGTTTAAACAAAACCGGTATATCTATAGAAAGTATTCCAAGTATGTATGGAATGAACCGTATATTAAAAGAAATTGGCTGGGCAGCTGTTGCGGTAGACGGTTTTATTCCACCGAATGCTTTTATGGAGTTTCAAGCGTATAATGTATTGGTTATTGCTTCGGATATCCGGCAGTTAGAAAATATAGAATACACGCCAGCACCAGATATTATCCACGAAGGTGCCGGTCACGCGCCTATTATTGCAAATCCGGAATACGCAGAATATTTACGCAGATTCGGAGAAATTGGCTCTAAAGCAATCTCATCAGCTCATGACTATGAAATCTACGAAGCAATTCGTGAATTATCTATTTTAGAAGAAGCCGAAGGAACACCGGAAAGTGAATTAATTCGTATTAGATCTAAAGTAGACGAATTACAAGCAAAATCAACTGAACCATCGGAAATGGCGTTAATTCGCAATTTACATTGGTGGACAGTTGAATATGGTTTAATAGGAACTGTAGAAAATCCTAAAATATATGGTGCCGGTTTGTTATCATCTATAGGTGAAAGTGAATGGTGTATGACAGATAAAGTCGAAAAACTACCTTATAGTATAGACGCTGCTTACCAAGGGTTTGATATTACCAAACCACAACCACAATTATATGTAACAAAAGATTTTGCAGAATTGAGTATGGTTTTAGAAGAATTCGCTAATAAAATGGCTTTACGTACGGGTGGCTTAAGCGGTATTAACAAATTAATCCATTCTAAAGCCTTAGGAACAATTGAACTTTCTACAGGCTTACAAATTTCTGGTGTATTCACAAATGTTATCAAACATGATGGTAAACCCGTATACATTCAAACTACCGGCAAAACTGCTTTGGCATATAGAGAAAAAGAATTGGTAAATCATGGAACTGAATATCATTCAGAAGGATTTGGAAGCCCTATTGGTCGACTTAAAAACATTAATCTTGCAATAGAAGATATGAGTCCGCGCGATTTGCAGGCATACAATATATATGAAGGTAAACATATTGAACTAGAATTTGAAGGTGATATTACGGTTTCGGGTGAAATTATCACAGGATCTAGAAATCTACAAGGTGAAATCATTATTATCAGCTTTAAAAACTGTACAGTTACTCATAATGAAACCATTTTGTTTCAACCAGAATGGGGAACGTATGATATGGCTGTTGGTAAGAAAATAGTTTCTGCTTTTTCGGGTCCGGCTGATATTAACAGTTTCGATATGATCACGCATGTTCCTACCACAAAAACAATCAAATCAACAAAAAATGCCGAGCGTATTGCTTTAGAAGATTTATATAAAAAAATCCGTAATTACCGCGAGCAAAACACAATCGAAGATTTAGAGGTTATTTTATTAGATTTGATGCAAAACCACCCACAAGATTGGTTATTAACTTTAGAAATAGTTGAATTAGCTAAACAAAAAAATCTTGCTGTTTACAATAAAGCATTAGATCATTTATTAAGTGTAAAAACAAATAAACCAGAAATAGCTCATTTAATAACAAATGGTTTAAACCTATTATAATTTTTCATAAAAAGATTTGCTAAATCAAAGTCTTTTTTATATTTTAACACATTATTATCATATATTAATGTAATATATGAACAAATATTTCTATTTTTAAAAAAAATTAAAATTACCGAAAATGAACTTTAAAAAAATTACGTTAGGGTTACTTATTCTACCTGCATCTATTTGGGCACAAGTTGCAGATTTAAACCAAAAAATACCAAATGACCCCGATGTACGTATAGGGAAGTTAGACAATGGCTTAACTTACTACATTCGTAAAAATGCTAAACCAGAGAAAAAAGTAGACTTACGCATGGTTTTAAATGCCGGATCTATTTTAGAAACTGACAAACAACTTGGTTTGGCGCACTTTATGGAACACATGGTTTTTAACGGAACAAAAACGTTTCCTAAAAACGAATTAATTAGTTACTTACAAAGTATCGGCGTAAAATTTGGTCAGCATTTAAATGCTTATACAAATTTTGACGAAACCGTTTATTTTTTACCAATACCTTCTGATGATCCTGTTAAGTTAGATAAAGGTTTCCAAATTTTAGAAGACTGGGCTTTTAACGCTAATTTAGAAGGAAAAGATATCGACGATGAACGTGGCGTTGTTATTGAAGAATACCGTACACGTTTAGGTGCTAACGAGCGAATGATGAAGAACTTTTTACCAAAAATGCTTCATAACTCATTATACGCAAAACGCTTACCTATTGGTACAAAAGAAAATTTAGAAACATTTAAACACGAAGAAATCCGTCAGTTTTATAAAGATTGGTACCGCCCTAACTTAATGGCAATCATTGTTGTGGGAGATATTGATGTTAATGAAATGGAAGGTAAAATTAAAAGCCATTTTGGTAAATACAAAAATCCTGTAAATGCAAAAGAACGCAAAACGTTCGATATTCCTAATCATAAAGAAACATTTGTATCTATCAACACCGATAAAGAAGCAACTTCTTCTAACGTAGAAATTTACTACAAGGATCAAGGCACACCAAAACCATCAACAACAGTTGGCGATTACAAAGCCGATTTTATTGACAATTTATTCTCAAGCATGATTAATGCTCGTTTAGAAGAGTATACTAATAGCCCAACTCCTCCTTTTGTATATGGATATAGTTTCCATGGCGGATTGTTAGGTCGTGGTAAAGAAGCTTTTCAATCAAGAGCAATGACTGCAGAAGACAAACAGTTAGAAGCATTAAGAGTATTAGCCATTGAAAATGAACGTGCTAGAAAATTCGGTTTTACACAATCTGAATTAGATCGTGCTAAAACTGAAACATTAGCTTATTATGAAAAAGCTTATAACGATCGCGATAAAAACAATTCATCAAGATATTTAGGTATTTACCAAAGTCACTTTTTAGAAGGTGAAGCAATGCCATCAATCTCTTACGAATACAATTTAGCGAAAGAATTACTTCCAACAATTACATTAAAAGATGTAAACAACGTAATTCAATCATACATTAAAGACGAAAACCGTGTAATTATTTTAACCGGCCCGGAAAAAGAAGGTTTAAAAACACCAACCGAAAAAGATGTTTTAGCAGCTTTAGACGTATCAAAAGTAGAAATTACACCTTATGAAGATGCTGTCGTTGCAGAATCATTAATTCGTAACGAAATTAAACCAGGTAAAGTTACCAATACCACTAAAAATGATAAGTTAGGTACAACAACTTTAACGTTATCAAACGGTGCTAAAGTAACTTACAAAAAAACCGACTTTAAAAACGATGAAATTTTATTTGGTGCAAGAAGTTTTGGTGGATCTAACTTATTAGATAACAACACCTTCAAAAGAACACAACATGCGTCAAGCTCTGTACCACAAGCAGGTATTGCTGGTATGGATCAAAATGCATTAACTAAATTTAATACAGGTAAATTGTACCGCGTTTCACCTTTCGTTGGTGGCGTAACAGAAGGTTTTTCTGGTAATGCAACTCCTAAAGATTTAGAATTCTTGTTCCAATCTGTTCATGCTTATTTTACTGATTTAAATTATGATGAAAAAGCATTTGAGTCTGAGAAGAACAAAATGAAATCTTATTTAGCGAACATGATGGCAATGCCAGAAGTGTTTTTCCAAATTGAAGTTTCTGATTTCATGTACGGACACAATGCGCGTTATTCATCGCCAATTCCTACTGAAAAAGATTGGGATAACACAGATTACAAAAAAGCATACGATTTATTTAAAGAGCGTTTTGCTGATGCCAGCGATTTTGAATTTTATTTTGTTGGAAACGTGACCGACGAGCAAATGAAAATGTTCTCTGAAAAATATTTAGCCTCGTTACCAGCTTTAAACCGCAAAGAAACATTTAAAGACACAGGTATGCGTGGTAAAACGGGTGTTCACAAAAAAGAGGTCTTCAAAGGAAACGATGATAAAGCTTCCGTTAGAATTTCTTACGCTGGCGAAACTACCTACTCTGCAAAAGAAAATCTTGCAATGCAAGCTTTAGGTGAAATTTTAACCATTAAGTTAATTGAAGAATTACGTGAAAAAGAAGGTGGTGTTTATGGTGCTGGTGCTCAAGGTAGCTTAAGCAAATTACCTTATGGCTCTTACAACTTCTCTATTTCGTATCCTACAAACCCAGCCGATGCTGATAAATTAATTGAATTAACTTTAAAAGAAGTTGAGAAAATTCAGCAAAACGGACCAGAAGCTGCAGATTTAGTGAAGTTTAAAGAAGGTGAAATGACTGATTACACCAAATCTTTAAAAGAAAACAGCTATTGGTTAAATGTTATGCTTAGAGCATTTAATGAGCAAGAAAATCCAGAAAAAGCATTAGATTTCGAAAAGAACTTAAATGCCTTAACTGCAAAAGATGTTCAGGATGTTGCTAAAAAATACTTAACAAAAAACCGTATTATTGCAGTATTAAAACCAGAAACTGCTAAAAAATAGTTTTAAGTATACATCAATAAAAACTCCGATTGAAATTCAATCGGAGTTTTTTGTTTTAAAATGTTACAAAACTTAAAATTGCTGTTCATGAGCACAACGAAAGAGCATTCATCATTTCAAGTTTCATTAAAGAAAATACCGGTGGAATTCTAAAAAGGATATATTAAAAATATAAAATCCTAACACTTCATTGTATCAGGACTTTTTTTATTCTTTACTTATAACAAACTGGAATAATTTCTCCTTTTGCCAAACAGTATTTTTCTACTTCTTCTTTTGATAATTTTGCGGTGTAATCAACCTCATCAACTTTGAAACCAATAGTTCTTAATTTATCGAAATAATCCCTGCCATAAACTCGAACGTGATCATATTGTCCGAAAATTTTTGCACGCTCTTTTTTATCGGTAATAGAATTATCTTCAAACGTTTTTTCTCTTGATAAATCTTGCGGAATCTGCAAAATTGCCATGCCTCCCGGTTTTAAAACACGATAAAGTTCTTGCATTGCATTAGTATCATCAGGAATATGTTCCAATACGTGATTACACAAAATAACATCATAAGCATCATTTTCAAAAGGCAGGTTGCAAATATCGGCTTTTACATCAGCTAAAGGCGACTCTAAATCTGTTGTGGTATAATCTAGGTTTTTCTGCTTTTTAAACCGACTATAAAATGCCTGTTCGGGAGCAAAATGCAATACTTTTAATTCTTTCGAAAAAAAATCAGTTTCATTTTTTAAATACAACCACAACAAACGGTGACGCTCTAGAGACAATGTACTTGGTGAAAGAACGTTGTTTCGCTGATTTCCGTATCCGTAAGGAAGAAATGTTTTAAATGATTTTTCGTCGATAGGATCTGTAAAACGATTTCCCTTCAAAGCCAATGCCAAAACGGGTCTAACAAAATAACTCGCCCTGATTAATACGGGACGAGGTATGGTATTTAATATCGTTTTAAAAACTTTTTTAATCATTTTATGATAAAACTAAAGGCTGTTTACGAAACTCTTCTTCTTCGTTCGATACAATTCCCAAAGCTTTGTAAATGTATGCAAAAGTAGAAAGTAGTTCAGGTTTTCCGTCAACCAAAGCCACATCATGTTCAAAATGTGCCGATGGTTTTCCGTCGCGTGTAACAATTGTCCAACCGTCTTTTAACTGCTTAATATTTTTAGTTCCCATATTAATCATAGGTTCAATAGCAACTGTCATTCCTTCTTGAAACAATTTTCCACGACCTTTTTTACCATAATTTGGCATCTCTGGTCCTTCGTGCATTTTTTTACCCAATCCGTGACCCACTAATTCACGAACAACTGAATATCCGTGACCTTCGGCATAACGCTGAATAGCAGAACCTACGTCTTCTACTCTATTACCAATCTTAAATTCACGAATACCTGTATATAGTGATTCTTTTGTAACCTGTAACAATTTTTTAGTTTCGGCAGCAACTTCACCAACTTCAAAAGTATAGCAATGATCGCCATAATATTCGTTTACAATAGCACCTAAATCACACGAAACTACATCGCCCTCTTCTAATGCACGGTTTGTAGGTAAACCGTGAACAATTTGTTCGTTTACACTTGTAAGCAATGTGCAAGGGCAACCGTATAAACCTAAAAAACCAGGTACACCGCCGTGATCTCTAATATATTGTTCTGCTAATTTATCTAAATGCAGGGTTGTTACACCTGGCTTTATTTCTGAAGCTAACATTCCTAAAGTTTTAGAAACCAACAATGCAGCTGTGCGCATGATTTCTATTTCTTCTCTAGTTTTAATTACAATCATTATATAATATTTTGTTTTGCAAATTTACAGATTTTAAAGCAAAAACTGGTTGTTTATAAAAAAAGCCCGAAAATAATTTCGGGCTTTAGATTTAATATTTAGAGAATACTATTTTTTAATAAACTTAGAAGTTGCTTTACCTTCTTTGGTTGTGATATCAATTAAGTAAGTTCCCGCTGATAGATCAGACACATTTACTGTTGTTGCGTCTTTTTGAGTTTTAACAACTTTTCCTGTCATATCAGTAATTCTAACTTCGCTAGCATTTAAACCGTTTTTAGATGAAATATTCAATACATCTGTTGTTGGGTTAGGATAGATATTAAAGTTTTCTGAGAAGAATTGTTCTGATGAAGCTGGGTCAAGAGCCAAAACTTGAATATCATCAATTGCTAAAGCAAATTCATCACTTGAATCATGATGTCTAAATGCAAAATAAACTGCTGATTGACCTGCAAATGCAGAAATATCTAATTCGTTAGCTGTTAAATCTACAACACCAGTAAGAGAAATTGGGGTTAATTTTGTTGTGCTAGCTAACATACCTGCAACAGTATTAGTAGTACTTGCATACACTGAATATGTTTCTGCTGAAAAATTAGCATCTACAGCCGCAGCTTTCCATTTTAGCACTATCACTTTTCCATTATGGGCACTTAAATCCATAACAGGTGAAAAAATATAATTATTAGGATTTAATGCTGTATTAGTTGGGTTGTCATAAGAGAATGAAACTAGCATTTTGCCTCCTGAAGCAACACCAGGCCTTGTGTGAGTTGCATAATCTTGTATTCCCCAGTTTTTACCATCTCCATCAGCATCAGACATTGTCCAGCCTGAAGGAGCTGTTCCGTTAAAGTCTTCTGACAACACGGTAATTTGTGCCGTTGCACTAATACTAGTAGCTAAAACAAATGCAAAAGAAAGTAAAGATTTTTTCATAATATAATGTGATTTAAGTTTAAGTTAAATAAAATATTTTATAAAAATAATAAATTTTTTAATATAAAAAAAACATTTGTTATTTTTTTAAGCGCAAATTCACGTCATATTAAAAGACCTTTTTCTTTTTTATAAAAAAAGTCCGAAATTACTTTCGGACTTTTAAATCATTCTTTAATGAATATTATTTTTTAATAAACTTAGAAGAAGCTTTTCCTTCTTTAGTTACGATATTAATTAAGTAAGTTCCTGATGCTAAATCAGATACATTAATAGTTGTAGCATTTTTTTGAGTTCTAACAACTTTTCCTGTCATATCAGCAATTCTAATTTCGCTAGTATTTAAACCGTTTTTAGATGAAATATTTAATACATCTGAAGTTGGGTTAGGATACAAAGTAAAGTTTTCTGCAAAGAATTGTTCTGATGATGCGGATGCATCCTCAACTAAATCTAATACAATTTTACCATTTGCTGGAGCTGGTGGAGTTCC